>ULTX01018214.1_pt1 | contig 110479 bp, 82 predicted proteins | sample 1958041 | NCBI WGS metagenome assembly ULTX01 (sample SAMEA4835747, study PRJEB28245) | human gut metagenome | biome: gut microbiome; material: fecal sample | place: Denmark | collected 2008
ACCTTGCAGGACTACCGCAACAACGGCATAATCGCCTATTACCAGTTGGGCGGCAAGATTCTATACAAGGAATCGGACATAGAACGGATGCTTGCCGCCAATTATCGGGAGGCGTTCAGATAGCATCCATAATTGCGGACAAAAGGAATACGACCAGACGGCATCAGGTCGTATTCCTTACCTCGTCTGGTCGTATATCCTTCGTATCAACAACTTGGGGCTTTTCGTGTATATGCCGCCGGCGAAAAGAACAAGTATAGCGGTTCTTTCCGATTGGTGGCATATAGTTTCCCCATGATGAACCGCCGGAAAGCCATGCTCTCACGACTTCTCAACTTGAAGGAAACGGCTATCACCATTTCAAGGCTGTAAACATCGTAGCAAATCCTACCATCCTTCCTGATGTACCGCTTCGTTTCGCTTTCCAACAATTCTCCATTCTTGTATATGGCGTGTATAGCCTTGCGGATGTGGCAGCCGAACACATTGAACGCATCGGACATTTCCTGCTGCGTCATCCAGACGGGAGCGGTCGGCATGGCAACCGCCCCGTTTTCTGTGATTGTGATTATTCCACGTTCCATTGTCATTCCTCATATTATTTATTATCAATGTTTGTTTCTTTTGGCAGTTCTTGTCTTTTGTACCATTTGCCCGTTCCGTACATCATTCTGACCGCCATCAGAGTGTCCATGTCCTTTGAAATCTTCTTGTCAGTCACCTCCGCGTACCGCTGGGTGGTCTTTATGCCTGAGTGCCCCATCATCTTGGCGATGCTCTCAATGGGTATGCCCTCCGAAATCAAGAAAGTTCCGAACGAATGGCGACTTTGATGGTAGGACAAGTTTTCTTTCCGTCCTATCGCCACGCCCAACTCGTGTATCTCGAACCACATCTCGTCACGGCTCGGAAGCGGAAAGACGGGCTTGGTGTCGTCCGTGGTGTTGTAGAGGTCGAGTATCTGTTCCGCTATCGGGTGCAGGGGGATGAACGCCTCCACGTTGGTCTTCTTGCGGTTGATGCGGATGTAACGCCTACCGTCCGCCGTCCTGCCGATGTGGTGGGGATGGAGCAGCATGATGTCCACATACGCCAAACCTGTAAAGGTCGAAAACAGGAACGCCCTGCGCCCAAGTTCCTGTAAAGGGTCGAGCATGGGTGTTTCAAGGATGGCTTTCAGTTCCGCATGGCTGATGTGCTTGTGTTTCGGTGCGGGCTTCTTCTCGTATTCCATATCCTCCAAAGGGTTGGCACGGAGTATCTCGTAGTCCACGGCGAGGTACACTAATTTGCTCAGCCAGCACAGGCACTTGTTCATCTGTGACGGAACGAAGTTCTTGTAGCGTTTCAGAAACGCCTTGTAGGAATTTCCAAACTCCTCCGTGATGTCGCAGAACTCGATGTCCTCCTTGCCCAACGATGTGAGATAGTCTTTCAGGTATTTCTGGTAATATCCCGAATGGCGGTAGGTGGATGTAGAGTTTATTTCCTTTGAACGGGCGAGCAGACGTTCTCGTTCCCTTTCGCCCATCTGCAACAGCTTGGTAGGGATGACAGCCTTTTTCGCCAATGTATTTTTAAGCAGTTCGGCACTCACCACGTTTTGTTTCTTCAATATTTCATCGTAGGCAAATTCTATGGATTTGCGGAACTCCTGCAAGCGGTTGTTCTCGCGGACGGTGCGGATAGTTCCCGTCTTGCTGTTCCAATCTTCGGGCCTGCAATAAATGCCCGTCGCCATCGTGGAACTCTTGCCGTCAACAGTGATACGGCAAAGGACGGCTGTCGTACCGTCCGCTTTCACCTTGTTTCTGTTAATATACGGTAATATGGAAAATGTACTGCGCATAGCTATGATATTTTGGGGGTCCGGGTAACGGAGCCATTTCTCAAAAAAATCTCACGTGAGCCACGTAGTGAGTTGTTAAAGCCCCTTTTGTTTATTGCTGAACTTTGCCGCAGGAACAAGAAAAAAAGACAGAACATGAAAGTGATAACGATGGAAAGTTCCGCATACAAGGCAATGATGGAACAGATAGCAGAAGTGGCCGGCTATGTCCGTGAAATCAGGGAGGCGATGAAACGTGAAAATACGGACAGGCTTCTCGACACGAATGAAGCCGCCAGAGAACTGGGCGTAAGCAAGCGGACCTTGCAGCGCATGAGGGATGATCACCGTATCAGATACGTGGTCCTGCGGCGCAAATGCCAGTACAGGCTCTCGGAAATCCGGAGGATACTTGACTCCCATACCATCCGGGAGGACGGCAGGACACTCGATGAACTGCACCATAACAGCAGACTGCCCACCGGAAACGGCAGGCAGCCGAAAGGAAGGAGGACATGAACATGGAACTGCTGACAAAGAAACTGTTCGAGCAGTGGATGGAAACCATCCTTGAAAGGCTTGAACGTCAGGACGAGATGCTGCTTGCCCTGAAAGCACCGGAAAAACGGGAACACACGCCGGACAGGATACGGCTCTTTGACAATCAGGACCTGTGCCTGCTGCTCCAGATAAGCAAACGGTCACTGCAACGCTACCGCAGCACGGGAGCCTTGCCCTACAAGATACTGGGCAAGAAGACCTATTACAGCGAAGATGACGTGCTGAAATTCCTGTCGGAACATGTAAAGGACTTCCAAAAGGACGATGTCGAGTTCTATGCCTGTCAAAACCGGGGTTTTACGAACTTATCATCAGGAGATGTAAACGACAGCCCCGGAACCGAACGACGTATGTCTTTATAAGCATATTCTTTTATCAGCGAATAGTCGGTGGCATCTAAGGCATAGTAGTAATCATCTTTGTCTGTCGAACGTTTCACAGTCCAATCAAACATGTTTCCGAAAATGGTCAATTCATCTTTTGTGGGGTCAAAAGCAGGAATGGCAGATTTGATGACACTCCCGTCGCTCTGAATCACATAGAAATGATGTCGGCTGTCTACCATGTATCCTAACGTCTGACGGCTGCGGAATTCGGTGATGAAGACGTATTCCGGACGCACATTGTCGGGCAGCCGAATGGCTTTTACATACGGACAGCCTTTCGTACATTTCAAGTGAAACAGTTGGTGGTTAGCGTCCAGCACCAAGTATCCTTCGTCGTAATCTTTACGGGTGGTAGGATTGCCCGAAGCATAGCTGGCGGGAAAAACAAAACCTTTTTGGAGCAACATGTCGGTAAACAGCTTGCTTTTCGGTTCGTCTATCCGGTTTGTCTCCATGCAGATAAACTCAATGCCTTTACCGGTAAAACGGAAAGCGTCATCGGGCATCTTCAGCTCCACCCGCTTGGACATCGATTCCATCAGGAAATAAATTCCCGTTTGGGGAGCGTTGATTGCCGAAGGCACACTTTTAAAGGTAAAGTTTGTCATTTGAATGTCTTTCGGGCTGACTGCTTTGCCGCAAATGGTATCGGGAAAACGCTCGTCTGCCGTAAGCTGACGCACATAAAACGAAGGAAGCAGGCTGTCTACCTGTTGCTGCGTATAGGTGTTTCCATTTGTATCGCTGCGTCGGATTTGCTTGTTCGCGTCCGTCTGAATGAATATGAAGTCGCCCAAAACCGAGCTGTACATCGTAAACGGGGTTTTCACCGGTTTGGCTGTAAAGAATGCGTAACACCACGGCAACTGCCATACCAGCAGAACCGCCACGGTGAGATAAAGAAATATTTTACTGAATCGAATCATCTTTGTTTCATTTTTTAATCATTAATCAGTCTTGTTTACCGGCTTTAAACCGCACCACGGAAATCCATGAAAGCGAAGCGATGAGCAGCGTGTACAGGGTCAGCACGGGCAGGAAGCTGTTATAGGCCTCGGGTGCCGGAGCCAAGAAGTAGATGCGGCAAATCAATGCGGCAATAATCAGATTCAGCACCCGGCGTTTCCATGTGGGTTCCAGACAAATCCACGCCACGAACAAATAGCCTGCACCACCTGCCAGAAACCACGGAACTGCCGACAGCAGAATATGCCGAACCAACTCGCCCGTAAAGTGCTGGGGCAGGTAAATGCCCATGATGATGAAACTCGTGGCGAAACATGCAGCCAGCGCAAGCAGCCCGAAAGCCAGAATAGCCAGAATCATCTTCTTCTGCGAGTAAGGCAGATGCAAAGTCAGCTTCAAGCACTTGCGTTGCATTTCGGGAAAAAACTGTACGGCTGCCAGCAGGATACCGGTAAGCAGCGGAACATATTGCAACAAATCTACAAATATGGCATCTTTCTGAACCATAACCACCCACAGATGGTCGATTCCCTGCATGGCTATCACGCGACTGACGCGAAGCATGGAGTATCCCGTGATTCCTATCATGAACAGGGTGGCCAACAGCAAATACCAGCGTGTTTTTATCCACTCTTTATAAAATATGGCTTGTATCATACGTTTCTCTTTTTCTGTTTAATGTTAATACTTTCCGGTAAGCCCGATGAAGGCGTCCTCCAGACTTACGTGTTCGTACCGCAAATCGGTATAGGGGACTTGCGACTGTTTCAAAAGTCCCTCCATTTCGGCAGGCGGAAGGAAAGAATGGGTTTCCAGTGTCTGCCGAATCACCGCCGGATGATAACAGCTCTCCGGCAAGTGAGGCTGATAGCCTTCGGGTACGGTACAAGTATATCGTCGGAGGTTCTTCATCAATGTTTCAACAGGCTGCTGGATAAGAATAGAACCGTAGTCCATAATGATACAGTCATCAATCAGCCGCTCCATATCCTGAATAATATGAGAAGTCAGGAAAACGGTTTTATTTTCAGAGCGGGCATAATCGCGCAGATAGTCGACAAAAAGCCGACGATAGCCGGGGTCAAGCCCTAAAGAGAAATCGTCTAAAATCAAAAGTTCGGGGTCTTGGGCAAGAATCAGCCCCAACGCCACTTGCGAACGCTGCCCGTTCGACATGCGCGAGATGCGCTGCCCCGGAGCCACTTTCAGCTTATTCATCAAGTCGTAATATGCCTCCTTTTTCCATTGCCCCGGATAGAAAGAAGCATAAAACTTCTCTATCTGTGTAATGTTCATAAACTGATACTGAACATGCCCTTCCAGCAGCAAGCCGATGTTCCGGCGCAGGGCGGGATTCATGGTTTGAATATTCTCTCCGAATATGCGGCACACCCCTGAACGCGGTTGAAGATAACCGCTCAAAATATTGATAGTTGTTGTTTTCCCTGTACCATTCTTACCCAGCAGTCCTAAAATACGTCCCTGAGGTACATCGAAGCTCAGGTTCTCATAAATTTTACGTTTGCCGTAATAATGAGTCAGGTTTTTACATTCTATTATTGCACTCATTCTTTATATCTTTTTCCGTTTTTTGATACCTTGAAAAATTCTACCCATAGGACGAACCAACTCTACCCATAGAACTGATGAATTCTACCCATAGAACCGACCAATTCTACCGCATGAATTTTACAGGACTAACCGTCACTGATTCCTCCCTGATTATCAACAAGTTTTAAAAACACGCAAGGAAGATGACCGGTATTAGAATACCGATGACCAGTTCTATACCTCCCCTGCCCCATAATCCCTTCGGCCCTTTAATCATCACAATGCCGCTGAGGGTGATTAAAATCAGGCAGACAGCAAAAGCATCGGCAAACCAAGTCCACCATTTGCCGGGATTAAAATGAAGCTGCACCATCGGGGAGATGAGCGGACGGCGCTTCAATCCTTCATACACCGCATCGTTCGTCCGGGTGTCAATCACCAAGCTGGAGCCTCCTTTCAGGAAAACTTTTATCCTATCCGGTTTCGGGTAATAATATTTGGTGAAATTCTCCGCTTCGTCCAACGGTTCCAGCAATGCCAGAATCACCTTGTCATTCACCTTGTTTTTGTCAGACAAGTCCGCTGTTACCTTATACTCTTTCCGCGTAACCGTATAATGAGGATTTATGCTATCCCGATGGTTCATTACGAGACCTGAGACAGCATAAATCAGAATCATTCCGGCAAAGAAGAATGAGAGTTCGCGATGAACCGTCCTACTCCATTTGCGAAACGCCGCTCCTTTACTCTTGAATTTCATAAGAACTTGCTTCCAAGTAATAGAACGACAGGTAATCTTTTCCGGTAGCTGTTTTTCTTTCAGCTATCTTCGCACGGAAATCGGCAATGCGTGCTTCGGGAGTATTCGCTGTTTCGCCGCGTGCTTTCTTCTCCGAATCACATCCGGCAGCCGTTTCGCCATGAGATTTTTCGGTCTGCGCTTTCAGCCGGCTTTCCCAGTTTTGCAGATAAGCCTCATCAACGCGCTGCTCTTTCAATGTTCCGGCAACCGTGACAATGGCATTGACGCAACGGGTATCAAACGAGCCTAACGGACCGGCTTCTACCCGGATCGTCTTAGTATCGTCGCTGCCCATCAAAAACATTTTCGTAGCGCCATGCTTGCAGGTGTGTGTACAAATCCCCTCAATCGTTACCTCCTTGTTTACCAGCGAGTCGGCATCCGAGAGCAAATCATCAATGCTTAACGCCGACGGAGCAGCCTGTTCCGTTTGTTCAGACTGACTTTGCTTATTACTGTTTCCACAAGAAGTAATCATTACCATAGCTGCCATAAAAGCGGCAGCAACCATCAATTTAGTTTTCATACATTATCATTTTTAGTTTTAGAAAAAGACGCCCAGTGAACAAGCGGCATACCGGGCCGTTCCGCATTTTTTATAATAAGTGCCCTGCCATTGGAATGACAACGACAAACTGTATTTCTTTATCGGATAGTTTCCCTGCAAGCGGACTCCTGCCCAGCCGTAACTGTCGGACAAGTAAGTGATATTCGCCAACAAGGTTTGTGCCGATGATTTCGAAGTATCCAATCCCGGCAAAGCATATTCAGCCGAGAGGTTGGCGTAATAACCGCCGTTGGCTTCTGCCGCCAACTGCAAACGGTTTATCTGATAGTGCAAACGGGCACGCAACGAACCGGACAATGCCGACAGATGGACGAAACGAGACACCGTGTTGTAATCGGCCCTCCACCGATGACAAGTAACGTTAGGGATGATTGCTCCACCCCATGTCCGTTCACCATACGGGAGTTTCTCCCACAGTCCCTCTACCGAAATCCTGCTGTCGGCAATCTTTATCCCCGGCGAGGTACTAATCAGTGTTCCGTACGAACTCCCGCCAGCCTCACCGTAGAGATTTTCCGTTCCCTTACGGACTGTATATTTCGTTTTCAGCTTTACACCGAAAGTATTTCCCTTCCAAGAAGTCCGCAGCCAACTCACATTCCCATCCAAGTTTGTAGTACCCAGCTCCAGCAATGTGAGATTATTGGCACTGCTCAGTTTCTTATCCAGAGCCATGTGGTCCATTGAAACCACGGCAGATATTCCCTGTTCCGCATCTGCCGGCAGGATGCCCACACTTCCTTTCCACTGCATACCTTGATATTTTGTTCCGGTCTGATTCCCTGCAAAACGCGCATAATCCATCCCCAGCCCCAATACATGGTATACCGAAGTAGAACCTTTGTCGGCAAGAAACGAAATCTCACTGTTCTGCTGGTAGTACCGGAAATCGGCGGATACTCCTATACGATACGTACCCAAACGATAGCCTCCTCCTGCGGAGAAAGAAAGATCGGAAGCCGTATTGCGCGGACGTGGGTCTTTATCCCGATAATTATGAGAAGCTCTGTAACCTCCGGTCAGCCCCCATGTCCAACGCCCCGATTCATCGGCATATCCACCATTGAAATAATAAGTCTCTCCCTTCAGGAAACCACCTATTGAATCGCCTGTTACATAAGGAGCCACCAACTCCCAGTCGATGTTCTCGTTCCACAATACATTGTCTTGTTTCCGGCTTCGGTATCCGGCAGACCCAAACACCCGATTATGCTCCGACAGAATAACAAACGAATGTACATCTACTCCGACGTGAGCATCGTTATCGCCTTCTTGCTTCAAAGCTGCCCTGCCCTTATCATGACGGACGGCGTTTACATCCACACTTGTCCACGTATACGGAGTGTAATAATAATACAGTGCCGGATTCTGCCATACTTCACCGCGAAATCCGGTTGCGAACGAGCCCATACGGATTACCTTATCAGGCAATGAAAGCGTATCGGCAACCGTTTGTCCGACGGTTTTCTGCACATTCGTCCCAATGAAAGCAACCAATAACGTTATAACTATTCGCATCCGGATTCGTATCATAAAACAAACAACAAAGATTTATTATGTCAACAAAAACGTTTCTGATTATTCGGCAAACAAACTCGGAGTGGCAGCCGGCGTGAAATCAACGGTAGAGTTGTTCGTGTCTTGCAGTACCTCGCGGTCATTGTCCGTATAAGCCACCTTACGCATTACACACTTGCCGATGTTTTCTGCCACGGTGTTATTTACGCCGATATAGGTATGCCCCATATCCAGTTCGGTAGCCGTAACATTCCACTGCCATTCATTGGTAGCACCGATATTCACAGCGTCTATCACCCATTCGTTAGGGAATTTATATTTGCTCTGAGGCTTGCTTACCGTTCCGCTTTGCAATACATACGTGTAGTCGTAAGTATAATCTGCGATATACTGTTCTTTCGTCATTCCTTCGGGCAGTCTGCCGATGGCATAAGCACGGTTACCCTGCTTGTTCAGTATCCAAATGGTCTTGGTATAGCAATAATAGATATCCATATTGGGAACAGCCGGATTGTCTACGTCTTGTTTCGATTCGATGTACCATTCAAAGTTGGCATTGCTCAGGTCGATGGAGTTCGGGTTAGCCTCTTTGTGGTTGATGGCGTTATCGCAGATAATAAAAGACTCTCCCGGTTGTATCGGATAATCTGTTCCGTTGCCCGGTACTACGACCACAGAACCTACCGCAATCGCTTCGTTCATGATATCCGGGTCTACCGACTGATATTTCTGTGTGGTGGTGAATTGCGATTCCATGAATACCAGTCCGTCTGCATACAGAACCGTATCCGAGTTGTTGTAGATGCGCACGTATTGGTCTCCGTTATACTGCTTTCCGGCCTCGTTATAAGTTCCGGGGAGGAATATTTCGGCAATCACGAAGTCGGCATCGCCTGTATTCACCACGTGTGCCGTCAAGTCCAGCTTGCACAAACCGCCCGAAACTGTCACGTTCTGCTGTACTCCCTGCACGTTTACCTCTACCGAAGTTCCGTTCTGCGAATATGTCCCCTTCCCGATGAAAGTAACGTTATATAATCCATCCGCTAACTGAATAAGGCTGGTAGGGTAACTTACATCGGTCTTAGCAGATGTATTCACGTTCTCGAATGTATAAGTACCGGAGGTTATCTGCAACCCCTCGATTGTTGTATTTACAGTGGCAGAAATACTTACGTCGGACATGCTTACTCCTTCGTCGTCACTACATGCGCTGAATCCCAATGCTGCCGCAAAGAGAACCGCCAGAGCTAATTGATTTTTTTTCATATTCATTACTTTTTTATTTTAGATTATTAAAAAGTCAAGTTCATTTCCATGCCGAAATAAGGCGATTCCGGTGTCCGGCGTTGCAATACTCCCCTCAAGGTGTAATCGGGATAAATGCCCAAGATGCGGTTTACGTAAAACGACAGATTCAGGTATTTACCGATTCGCTTGCTTGCCTTTAAGTTGACATCCATGTAGAAAGGCACGGTGGTACGTTCGAAATAGGTAGCCGAATACTTTTCTACCAGATGCTGCAACTGGATGTTTTCTGCATCTTCGGCACGGAAAGGATAGGTTTCGCCCGACTGGTCGATGTAACTTACCGGCATACCATCGTTCCACAGATTACGGCGATTAGTGTACCATGTACATTGCAGTGAAGTTGAAAAGGTCAAGCCCAAACGCTGGAGATAGGTGTCAAACATAAAGTTGGTATTAAACGCCTGACTTTCTGTTCCTTCTTCGCCCTCGTATAATCCAACGTATTCCAACTGCTTATTATCCAGCAAAATGGAGGAAGCCTTATATTTCGGAACGTCTGAGCTATAAATGTTTTTTATCCACGCCCCATACACCGTAACGCGGGTTTTCAGCAGTTCGATTCGTTTGGATGAGAATTGAAACTCCACGCCTTCTTTCTCCATTTTCATCACGTTGCCCACGGTAGAATATACGTCAAGATTATATTCGTCGGTATAAGCCAGTTCCGACAGTTCGGGAGGAGCAGTCAGCGTAGAGCCGTCAATACTCGACGGGTCATAGAGTTTATAAGCCAGCGATTTGTAATATGTCAGGTCGCCGAAACCGTTGTTCATCCGCTCGCGGAAGTAAGTAACAGACAAGCGATTCCCTTTATAGCCTATATCGGCGCGAACCTCCCACTTCCGGTTACGTGCCGGCTCTAACTGATAATTAGTATTGTCCCACTTATACGTCATCATGTTGATGCGACGGTAATCGGGATTGGTATGATAATAATTCAACTGAATCAAATCGACATACTTCAGGTCGGGGTAAAGCTGCGAAATGGTAGGCATACGGCTTATCCATCCCAAACCGCCGGAAAAAGTGATATTCCATCCATTGAATGCAGGCAAACGCCATTGCAAATCCAGACGGAGGTCGGGATATACCTTGCCTTTCATCTCGTATTGGCTGTCAAGCCCCAACAGCGACTGCAAGCGGACACCCGCCGTAAGAGACAGTTTATGGCTTTGTACGGGAAGATGTAAAACCTCTTCGGCATAGAAGGCAAAAGGTTGCAGCCCCGGCACGTCTTTAAAACGACGCGGACGGGTACTCATGCTTTCACTGATGGGGCGCGTGACGTCGAACACTTGTCCTTCGCCCAAATTCTTCTGATAATTCCACTCCACGCCCATGTTCGTCTCGTTACGCAACATGCCGACAGGAAAAGCCAAGCGGGTGCGTGCCGCAGCCGTAACGTATAAGGGCTTACCGTCGATTTCCATTTGTGCCACGTAATTGTATGGTAAATAGATACCGTCAGATTCTCCTTCTTCTTCCTGAATGGATATGGCTGCCGGACGGTTGAGGGAGACCGATTTCGTTTCACGCATTTTCTCCCATTGCTGGCTGACGGAGGTGGTCAGGTTTATCTCCCGAATCCATGAACGGTCGGGAAACTTCATATTCCATTTGCCTGCCACCTTCAGGCTGTTGAAATCCGACTTGTAAGCGTCTTCTTTTACGGTGGCATCCTTGTCACGTTTTGCATCGTCGAACGAACCGGTATAATCGGTACTGATATTCCAGTGGATGTTACGCTCGTTCCACAGCCACTTGCTATCCAGACGGGCAGACGCCGTGAAGCGCGTATAGTTTTTCACACTGTTGCGCGGGTCAATCTTTGCATCCAGATAATTGACATCGGCATTTAAAATATAACGTCCGTTGCCGTCCAGCCTGATTCCTTTACCTACCGAAAACAGTTTGCTGGTTTTATCGGCTTTGAAGCGTGCAGACAAGGGACTTTCGCTGGTTTTGCGCTGGATAATCACTGCGCCGTTCGACACGTTTCCGTACGCCACAGAAGGAATACCTCGGATAATCTCCACCTTCTCGATATTGTCGGTGGAAAGGGTACGCATATCCACTCCTTTCGCCATCGTGCTGGTGGCGTTTACGCTGGAAGTGCTGCCCGGCATGTATTGCAGGTTGGCATCTGTATTCAGGGACACACCGTCGACGAAAAACCCCACGCCCAACGAAGAAAGCGCCGATGTCTGACCGGTTTCGCGGATACGAATCAGGTTTGCCTGCCCCATCTGGGGGTCGGCCGACTTACCTCCGGGTACCAATTCCATCAAGTCGCTGAAACTGCTGGGCTGAAGGTGTTTCATCGCCGTGCGGTCGATTATGGATGCACTGGCGGCGTACTTCGACTCGGAAGCGGTTACAACAACCTCGTTCAGCGCCGTTGCCGAAGACTTTAAATAAAACGTTTCTGAAATATCCTGAACAACCTTTACTTCTTTTTCTACGGTATCATATCCTAAATACGAAACAACCACCCGATAAGTTTCGGGTCGGATGTGGGGGAGCTCAAAACGCCCGTTCGCATCTGTAATGCCTCCATAAGCAATTTGTTTCCCAACAAATAACTGAACCGTTGCATAATCTAACGTTTGATGGGTCTGTTTATCTAACACAACACCTCTAAACGCAAATGTCTGCCCCCATAAAAAAGAGACATTACCCAATGTTATGAACCAAAGAAGTACGTATATACTTTTGCAAACCATCTCATCCTTTATTTGGTTTACAAAAGTACGAATCGCCCACAGCTACGGCAATACCCACTTTTAGGTATTAAAAGGTGATTTCGGGCAGGCGCAATACCTAAACATGAGTGTTTTGCTTTTGATTCATTTCCAAAGGAATATCGTCTACGCTCATCCCCCCTCAAAACGCTACCGCAAGCGTTGGTCATCTCATGCGGTAGCGTTGACCGGTTCTACCCATAGCGTTGACCGGTTCTATGAGTAGAATTTTTCACCGCCAAACAGACCGTTACAAACCAAACCGGGAGGTGTCTACATTTTTTGATTCTTTCTTGGTATATCCGCCGAACTTGTAGCTGAACGACAGGGTAATACCGCGCTGATAGTTTGCCACACCCATATCAAGATGCTGCGCCCCGTTGCGCACTTTCATATTGAAATGGTTATATCCATTAAAAATATCGGTTCCTTTCAGTTGAATCATGGCTTTGTCTCCGGCAAAGGTATAGCGCAGGGTTGCATTGACAGAACCTATCGGCTGAATACGGTAACTGCCTTGCATCTTTGAAGATTTCTTTTTTTACCATGATACTTAAACCGCTATCGGAAATTGGGCATGGGCATGTAAAGATAATTTAAATAGGGAGAAACCGCAGAATCTATACTGAAAAGTTCTCCCTTTATATCATTATCTCATAATGGCAGACGCCGCCCCCGACTGCTCGCCGACCTCGTTCCCTCGTTTCACCTTCTTGCCGTATCCGAATGTATAAGTGACCGACAGATTCAGACGCTGATGGAAGTTGTTGCCCTCCACAAGCTGGGTTTCGGAATAGAGAGAAGTCGACAACAGATTCGTGACACACAGCCAGTCCTTCCGGAGCAGGTTCATTCCGCTGACACGGATGTTCCAGTTGGAACGGCTCCATCCGGCCAGAACCTGATAGAAATCACGGTCCTTATAGATTACGCCCCGGTTGCCCTGTACCGTAAGGCTTCGGGTCTGATAGGCTGCCTGAAAATAGAAATCACCCAAATAATAAGTGGCAGAGGTATTGCAGTAGAACGGGGACTGCGAAATGTCGAAAAGCCCCGTCATGCGATAGAAGGAGACCGAGGGAGAGGCCGCCAGTTGCAGCTTTCCGTTGAGCAGTCTGTAATTGAACGAAAGGCCTATCTGTGTCCGGTTGTATGCCCCATCCGTCTCAAACGTACGGAGCAGGGCCTTACCGTCCTGATAAGTCTGGTAAACCGGCACATACAGGTCATATTCGCCAAAGTACTGCATAAATGCCGAAGCAGAGAAGGCGCTCGTCGGTATCCAGTTGTAGGACAGGTTGAAGGTCACTTGTCGGGAAAGGCCGATAGTGGGATTTCCCGTATAGTACATCAGCTCGTTCTGCTGAAGGACGTTCGGCGTCTTTTCACTGGCCCCGGGATAGTTTGCCCCGAAATGGAAGAACGTACGGAACGAATGTTTTTGTGAGGGAGAGAAACCTGCAGACAAGTTCAGCAGCGGATAAACTTCCGCCACAGACTGGTCGTTAATCTGGTTCTTTTCCCACTGCAGAGCGGCATCGGCCCGGACGTTCCATCGGGCATTCGAGAAATTATAGCCCAGCGCGGCACCGGCATAGGTGTCTGAAAAATCGTTATCGTAGGGCGATGTACCGGAATAGCTCACATCGTTGGAAGTCGAGCCAAACCATGCCCGCAAGAAGGCACTCTGCTTGTCGGCTATCTTCTTGAACAACGTGGCACTTCCCCGGAACTGCCAGACATCCTCCCTTGAAATGTTCGCAATGCGGGAACTGCCCGGCAATGAAGTCTGATAAAGATACGAATAATTCGTGTGACCATAATTCATGCCCGGCGATACGCTGAGATCAAAACCGCGGGGAAGGATGAAATAATAGTTACCCGACCAGACAAAATAACGGCTGGTGGACGGCTCGTTTTTATAGTAAGAATAATCGGTGTTCTGTCGGGGAACAAACGACAGTATGCCCTTCGTTTCCGACAGTGGAGTCTGGTCAAAATTGAAACCGACGGTATTGGCTATCTGCATTTTGTCGGTGTCGTAGATGGTCCGGAACGTGACCGGATACTGGTTGTACTTGAGGCGGGCACTCTCCAGTGTTTCGTTTCGGGTCATCCGATAGGCTTCTCCCGCTTCATTCTGCAGACTGTAGATTCCCGAAACGGAATTGCCCGAATGGCTGATATCGTGGTTGGAAGCCCCCGCATACAAATCGTAGATCATCCGTTTATGCACGAACTTGGAGTAGACCGAAGCCCGGCTTGAGAGTTTGCCTATCAGAAAGTTTTCATTCAAGGTGGCCTTGGTATAGCCTCCGTATTCGTATTGCTGTACAATGAAATTGACCACATGTTCCTTTCCCTGGAAACGCGGGTCGGCCGGAAAGTCGAGGTATTCCACCCGTCGCACATCGGAAGTGGATATTCCCTCCATTTCTTCTGCCGAAGCAGGAATATAGTTGATGTAGATGGCTACACTCTGTCCGCTAGGCGTGGTGACCGTATTGTCCATCAGGTTAATGTTGATTTGAGGGATGGCGAGCTGCTTCAGAAGGTCTATCGCATTTTGTGCGGAAGTTTTCTGGCGGGCTGTCGGAGTGAAAGTGGAAGAGGAGGCATCAGTACGGTGCATCCGGGCTTTCACCACCACTTCCTTCATCTCGATGGTAGACAGGCTGTCGCGTGTCTGGCTTACGCCTTTTATGGGGAGAATGCCTATCAGGCACATCATCACCCCCCAAAAGGCTTTCTGTGTTTTTTCTGTCATATCTGAGTGTAGTGTAACAATCTGCTTCTCAACAACAAAAATAAGGAAAATTGTTGTATGATAGTCACGTGTCATACCACATTCTGAAAAAACTCTAATTTTACAATAAAAGAATAGGCATTGGAACACTTTTCCGTCTGTTTCTTTTATATTTGTCATTATACAATAAATAATTCTCACTCCGCACAAGATGGAAAATTTCAGACTTAAAAACAGATGGATGTATGGAGGCTACATCATCCTGTGGTGGGTCCTCGGAGGACTGATATTCTATTGCCTCCTGAACCTAATCACCCAATCCCCTAAGGAGGAAGCAGACTTCCTGTATCCTTATTCATCCTATATGCTGAGCGGAATTCTCATCAGCTGGATGCACAGCCGCACTTATTACGTCGTAGGGAAGGACATACTGCAGATACGTACTCCTTACGTCCTTCTGAAGGCGCTGGTCTTACACGATATCGTACAAGCAGTGCATTATGACTCCACTCAGTTCAATGTGCGCCATGGATGGTACAACGTATGCCTGACCCTCCAGAAAGGAAAGAAGGTCTATCTGTATGCGAAAGATGGGGAAAAACTCATCGCGCTTCTACCTTCACCTCCTGAATGTTCCACAGCTCGTCACTGAAGTTGACGCCAATCCGATAGACCGTGCGGCTGTCTTTGGCAAAAAGTCTACAATGCCCAAAGGCGATTCCTCAGGCCGGTCTATCTTGACAGGCCATCTTTTCAAGGTTTCCTTCAAGTTGTGCATCTTCGCATTCATCCTATTTTACTAAGAACCTGACTATCACCCGAATATCCTGTGATTTACAAAGGGACTATTCGGGCTGATATGTTTCTACCACATACAAGTCTACTTCCGGATAACCGCTTGCCACCTTGTCAATCACCTTTTTCACGTCATCCCACTTCAGTCCTCCCAATCCCGCACCGATGGCAGGCAAGGCAATGGCCGTTACGTGATTTCGGACTGCCAATTCCAGCATACAGGCCAACGACTTTTCGATATACTCTATCTTAGCATGCGTCCACCACGCGGCCTCAGTACCCAGATTGTATATATGTCCGTCTCCATAATCATAGTCAAACACATCTCCCGGACGAAACTTTCCTTCCTCGCACAACGTTCTGTATTCAAGATACATGTCGGGAAATCGATCCTTAAATTGCACTGCAATGCCTTTGCCCATGGCTCCTACGCAATTACATCCATGTGCATAACTCTTCACTTCCTTTATCCGAAATATATCTCCCTTTTCTATGTACCTAATCATAATTTTCTTTATTTTTGCTTTTAAACAAAGATAGGAAATTATTGACAAACCATCTCATCCAACCACTTTTTTATTATTCTGGAAATTTGGAATTTATGTATACCCTTTCACCCTGCACACCATCATGAAACTGACTCGTCTTTTCCAGCAATCGGACAACAGCAGCGAATTAAAACCCGGCGAAATAAAAGAAATTCTTATCCGCACTGCAGCCAGGTTCCTGCCCGACTTTAAGTATCTCATGTATAAAAAAGGATATTACTTCCAACGGGAGCGCTCTGTCCTTGGCATGGAAGTGGCCGAAATCATCTGCATCCAGTTTTCCCTAAAAGGGCATACGATGGATTGTAACATGGGCTCTTTCCTCAACCGGCAAAAAATCTTTGACCAGAATTACTCTTCCAGCCTCATCAATCCTACAGAGTGCCTGAAATTCTATAAGAATCAAACCAAGACTCTCCCTCTCGAAAAGTCCTGCTATCTTCATAATGGACGCGTCCTGGGTACGGAAAGAACTGTAGAAGAAATTTTTGACGATTGCCGGAAATACGGTCTGCAATTCTTCGACAAACAAATGCAGAACCTGAAAAGCAATCCTTTGGTGCTCCGAGGACTGGAGTATATTTCCCACCTGAAAGCCGACAAGAAGCAATTGCAGACCGAACTCGAAACAGAGTTAAGACAAGGAGATTACAACCTAGGCCAGATTCACCATCCTGTCTATATCGAATTGAAAGAGTCATTGCAGCATCTTCAAGGAATAGACCGTGAAACAAGGAAACGGATTCCCAAACTGGCTTACGACCTGCTTGAGCTTTATGCAATATGATTTACCTTCCGTTTTCCCTCCCATAGCATGTTCCGGCATATCAATGCCGCTCAGCAACGGCAGACGAATGACAATACGAAAGGGAAAAACAGCAGAATAACCACTCGCACTTTGCGACAATAATCGTATCTTTACAGGAACTCAGACTTCATTTCAAGGTATATTATCATCGCCATGGGAACACTAGGATGCATCCACGACATGATGCGGAGGGACAAGGAAAACAGGGAACTCCGTCAACGCTGCCGGGAGCGTATGAAAGAAACGCGCCGGCGAATGGGCGAATGCCGCCACACGGAAATCCCTCCAACTCTTTCCGTGGAAAAACTGGAGAAGATAAAGAAACAGACACAGGAAAAAGAACAGGCCGACCGCAAACAGACCTTCAGAATCACCCTGTATGTGGGGCTGATTGCCTTGTTCCTTATTCTGCTTTTAGGAATCTTTCTCCGATAACCAATTGATTCCCAGCCCCTACAAAAATAAATATCCACGGGCATTAGGAATATTACAAAGAGGTTACTAAATTTGCGCCACAATTTGTGTAATCGCATGAAGTTAATTTTGATAACAACCCCTACCTATTTCGTAGAGGAGGACAAGATAATCACCACTCTGTTTGACGAGGGACTGGACATTCTCCACCTGCGTAAGCCCGACACAGCGCCGGTTTATGCGGAACGTCTGCTCACCCTCATTCCCGAAAAATACCATAAACGTATCGTCGTACACGACCACTTCTACCTGAAAGAGGAGTACAAGCTCAAGGGCATCCACCTGAGCCACCGCAACCCGATTGTGCCCGACAATTATTCGGGACACGTGAGCGCATCGTGTCATACCTTCGAAGAGGTCATCGCCGACAAGAAGATGTGCGACTACGTATTCCTCAGTCCGATATTCGACAGTATCTCCAAGGAAGGATACCAGGCTGGATTCACGTCCGAAGAAATCCGTGAGGCGGCTGCCAAAGGAATCATCGACAAGCGGGTGATTGCCCTGGGAGGTGTGGACGAGGACAATATCCTCCAAGTAAAAGACTTCGGCTTCGGAGGAGCTGCCATCCTGGGCGGACTCTGGAACAAATTCAACCCGGCTTCTGATTACAATTATCAGGAACTTATCGCTCATTTCAGGAAATTGAAACGGCTGGCCGACTGAGCCGCCGATGAATTTTCTGCCGGAAACGTTTGTCCGGCTTAAAGAAATGGCGTACTTTTGCAGAAAATAAGGCAATATTATCTATTTTACAATGAGCGCAAAATCACCTTTTAAGGTATTCTCCGGAACAAACTCGAGATACCTTGCAGAAAAAATCTGTAACAGCTTGGGCTGTGAACTTGGTAACATGAACATTACTCACTTCGCGGACGGCGAGTTTGCCGTTTCTTATGAAGAATCCATCCGTGGACAGCATGTATTTCTGGTACAGTCCACTTTCCCCAACTCCGACAACCTGATGGAACTCCTGCTGATGATTGACGCTGCCAAGCGTGCATCTGCCAAAAGCATCATTGCCGTCGTTCCTTACTTCGGATGGGCTCGTCAGGACCGCAAGGACAAACCGCGTGTATCTATCGGTGCGAAACTGGTAGCCGACTTGCTGAGCGTGGCAGGTATCGACCGTCTGATTACCATGGACTTGCACGCTGACCAGATTCAGGGTTTCTTCGATATTCCGGTAGACCACTTGTATGCATCTACTATTTTTGCTCCTTATATCCAGTCGCTGAACCTGGAAAACCTGGTTATCGCTACGCCCGACGTGGGTGGTTCAAAGCGTGCCAGCACTTACGCAAAATACCTGGATGTGCCTTTGGTATTGTGCCACAAGACACGTGAAAAAGCCAACGTGGTAGCTTCCATGCAGATTATCGGTGACGTGAAAGACAAGAACGTCATCCTGATTGACGACATGGTGGATACAGCCGGTACCATCACCAAGGCGGCCGACATCATGAAGGAAGCAGGTGCCCGCTCGGTACGTGCCATCGCTTCTCACTGTGTCATGTCGGGTCCGGCTTCTGAACGTGTACAGAACTCTCAGCTGGAAGAAATGGTATTCACTGACAGTATACCTTACTCTCTGCGTTGCGCAAAGGTGAAACAGCTGTCTATCGCCGATATGTTTGCTGAAACCATCCGCCGCGTGATGTCGAACGAATCTATCAGCTCACAGTACCTGATTTAAAAATATAACCGGACACTCTGCACAAGAGATGGTCTGATACGATAAAGGATTTGCAGCCCGGTTTCTGCATCGGTTTGCAAATCCTTTTCCTTTGTCTTTACGCATCTTTTATCTTGATTTTTCTTTGCCCATGAAAATCCTCTGGCTCGACCTGAACAGTTCGTATGCGCATGCCTCACTGGCGCTTCCGGCCCTGCATGCCCAAGTGATGCACGACCCTTCCCTGGAGTGGGGAGTGGTGTCGGCTACCATCAATGAAAACCCGGGAATGACGGCCGGGGAAGTGGTGCGCCATGCACCCGATATCGTGGCGGCTACCTGCTGGCTCTTCAACCACGAGGTGCTCATGCACGTGCTCAGCCGGGTGAAGGCCATGCTGCCGCGCTGCGTCGTGGCACTGGGCGGTCCGGAGTTTCTGGGGCCCAACGAGGACTTCCTGCGTACCAACCGCTTTGTCGACTGTGTGTTCCGGGGCGAGGGGGAAGAGACTTTTCCGCAGTGGCTCGCCCGCTGGCAACAGCCGGACGACTGGGATGCGGTCACGGGGCTTTGCTTTCTGGATGCAGAAGGCCATTACCACGACAACGGGCTGTCGCGCGTCAGGACGTTCGACAAGCTGGTCAATCCCGAACAAAGTCCGTTCTTCAACTGGACCAAACCGTTCGTACAACTGGAGACTACCCGAGGCTGCTTCAATACCTGCGCGTTCTGCGTGAGTGGAGGAGAGAAACCGGTGCGCACACTGTCCATCGAGGCCATCCGCGCCCGCGTCCGACTGATTCACGAAAAGGGTATCCGGAACATCCGGGTGCTCGACCGCACATTCAACTACCTGAGCCACCGGGCCAAGGCCCTGTTCGACCTCTTCCGGGAGTTTCCCGACATGCGTTTCCACCTGGAAATCCATCCGGCCTTGCTTTCGGAGGAACTGAAACGGGAACTGGCTTCCATGCCCAAGGGACTGCTTCATCTGGAGGCGGGCATCCAAAGCCTGCACGAGGAGGTGCTCACCGTCAGCCGACGGGCCGGGAAACTGTCCGACGCCTTGGAGGGACTGCGTTACCTCTGCTCACTGGACAACATGGAAACGCACGCCGACCTGATTGCGGGGCTGCCGCTCTATCACTTGTCGCAGATTTTCGATGACGTACGTACGCTGGCTGAATACCGTGCGGGAGAAATCCAGCTGGAATCGCTGAAGCTGCTGCCAGGCACGGAGATGCGGCGCCGGGCCAAGGAACTGGGCATCTGCTACTCTCCCCTGCCGCCCTACGAGGTGCTTCAGACCCGCGAAATCACTCCCGACGAGTTACAGACCGCCCGCCAGCTTTCGCGCCTGCTCGACGGATTCTACAACGCAACGGCCTGGCAGGAAGTCACCCGCCGCCTGATTGTGGAAGAACCCGACTTCCTGACGCGCTTCCTGAATCACCTGATTCAAATCGGGGTCATCGACCAGCCTATGGGACTGGAACGACGGGGCATCCTGCTCTATCAGTTCTGCAAGGCACACTATCCGCATTTCCTGACGGCCATGAGCCGGGCCTGGATTGAGGCCGGCATGTCGCTCAAGAAGGAACCGGCCGAACGGGTACGCACGAAGCACGTCACTCCGCCCGAAGTGTGGACGGTCTGCACGGGCACTTACCGTGACGATTTCCGCCTGTGCAGGCTCCCCGCCCCCGAAGAAGGACGCTGCTACTGGTATGGCTTCGAGATCGAAAGCCAGCAACTCCGCCCGGTGTTTACAGCCGTGAGCGAGGAATAAAAACCACCTCTCGCCCCCATACGATACGCTTACCCGTGTCCGTAGCGTGCCGGAATACGGTTCATGAAAGACCACAGACCGGGTCAAGCCTTGGCAAGCGTAGCATACTCGCATCGGCAAAAAAAGACAAGAACCGTCTGTAAACTCCCTGAAAAGCACCCCGAGAGAGGGGGAAAATCGTCCCGGAACATTAGGAAAATTGGCGGGCAAATTATAACTTTGCCCGAATTTTCAACTAGACTATGTATATATTCCGATCGATTCACGAAATTATCAATACCATTGCGGCGGCCAGGGGACTGCTTACGGAAATGTTCGAGAAGCGAAAGACGCTCAGTTTCCGTTATTCCGACGCACTGGCACTGCTCAAGGACGATGAAAACCGGTTGAAACTGCTCATAGAGAAGGAAGTCATCCGTCAGAACGGAAACTTCGTGGAACTGGATGCCCGCTTTCTCGACTTCTTCGAACTGCTCCTCGAGGCGAACGAGGACATCAACACGGCCATCATCGACGAGAACATCGCTTATCTGCACGAACTGATGGACTACTACGAGAAGGAGCAGATTGCCTCGCGCAAGGAGAGTTATGTGCGCAACATCAAGATTACGTTCCAGAAGATTGCGCGTACCACTCTCCGCAACATCATGAACCTGCAGAGCAGCATCGACAATGCCTTCAAGCACGAACCGACTTACCAGATAAAGATTGCCAAGCTGGAGAACCTCGACAAGAAACGGATTCACATCCAGCAGCTGATTGACACCACCGAAAACCTCATCCTGCACGAGGAACGGCGGTTTTTCCAGCAGGCTACCGACGAGGAGCTGAACCGCATCCTGCTGGAACTGCGCAGTGAGCTCCAACTCTCGGCCCACAGCCTCATCCGGGCCCAGCAGGACATCATCAACTACCTGAACCAAATCAAGAGCCAGGTGATACTGGTAGAGAAAATCCGGAAGGTGAAGTACCTGCAGGACCAGTTCGAGCTGCGGTCGCGAAGCAACCTCTCGGAGGTGCTCGACAAGGAACATTCCGTGCTGCTGGAAGGCACTGTACCGTCTTCGTTCAAGCTGTCACTGCCCTATCTGAGTACCGACGAGGCACGCCCCGTCATCCTGAAGGTGCTGCACAACCTGCAATACCGCGAGATTATCCGCAGCCACGAGGCGGGGGCCTTCAGCGAAGAAGACATGGAATCGCCGGCCATGTACCAGGAGGTCATCGACCTGGAAGAGACCTTGGGCGACTATATTCAGGCACAGGCGCAGGCCCGCTGGAACGATGCCTCGGCTCCGGAAGAAGACCTCTTCCACTACCTGATGCACTACACCTTTGCCCGCGAGGTGGACGAGCAGGAACGCACCACTTTGTTCTGCCAGATGGTGTCGCTCTACGAAAACCGTCTCCGCATCAGCGAGGAGTTCGGCCTGTACCACCAGTACGAGTATGCCAAGATTTACCCGGCGCACTCGTAACCCTCATTCATCCCTATACATTTGACTTATGGAACTGAACATACAAATACCTGACAATACCGCGGCCTTGTTCGACTGCCTCCAGAAGGGACAGTTCATCAGTTCGAACAGCTGCAACGAAGCCGTGCGCGACATGTACGACCAGATAGACGAGCATTTCGAGGCGCTGTCGGTCTACTTCGCCCAAATCGGCTACACCCTGGAACGGGGCAACGAATACTTTTACTTCTCGCGGGTGGAACCGCGTACCACGCTGGAACAGAAAATCATGCGTGCCTACTACTGGATTGACGTGCTCGACCTGTTCAAGACCTACGACGAGACCTTCGGCGCGGGCTTCCGCTTCCAGCCCGAACAGATTCTGGTGGAGGCCAATATCAACGTGATGCTGCAAAACAAGCTCGACGGCCTGCGCAAGCATTTCTCCGACAAGGACGTGCGCAAGGACGTGCTCGACAACATGATCCGCCAGCTCACCAAGGAATCTTTCCTGGAGCTGGAGAACGAGAAGACCAACACCTACAAGGTGATGAGCTCCTGGCACTACCTGGAACGCCTGATTGAAAGTATCCAAATTTACGACGACACTGAAACGGAAGACAATGAGAAACCTGAATAGAATCATCTTTATCAACAGCGCCAACATTCCCTACGCCGACGACATCTACCTGGACGGGAATGTGCATTTCATCGGTACGCAGGGAGTGGGAAAAAGTACCGTCCTGCGCGCCATCCTGTTTTTCTACAACGCCGACACCCAGAAGTTGGGCATCCCCGTGGAGAAGCAGAGCTACACGGAGTATTATTTCCCCTACTCCAACTCCTACATCATCTACGAGGTGGCCACCGAGCAAGGCCCGTTCTGCATCCTGAACTTCAAGTCGATGGGCCGTGTGTGCTACCGTTTCATCGACTCGCCCTACCGCATGGAGTTCTTCGTCGACGAGCACCGCACGGCCTACAGCGGCAACGACCGTATCCGTGCCGCCCTCGACCAGTATGGCGTAGACTACTCGCGCATCATCTATACCTACGACGAATACCGTAACATTCTCTACGGTAACGGGGCAGGCCCCGAGATGAGCCGCTACTCGCTCATGGAGAGCAAGCAATACCAGAACATCCCGCGCACCATCCAGAACGTGCTCCTCAACTCGAAGCTCGACGCGGAATTCATCAAGAAAACCATTATCTCGTCCATCAACGAAGACGAGACGGCCATCGACCTGAACACCTATAAGGAGCACCTGAAGAACTTCGAAACCCGCCTGCGCGACATCGAGGAGTTCCAGAAGCGCGAGACGCAGAAACAGGCCAAAGAAATCACCTCCCTCTCGGCACAGGTCGCCCGCCAGCAGACGGCCCTCGTACAGGGTTGCCGCGAACTGGCCGCCACCTTCCGCCTCACCGAAAGCCAGTTGCCCAAGGCCGAGGAACGGAAGCGCAAGGCCGAAAAGGAACGTACCGCCCTCCTCACCCGCCGTCAGGAACTGCAGGAACAGTCCCGCCAGCGCTGCGACAAGATGCAGGAGGCACTGGCCATCCTGAACAACGAACTGCAGAAGGCCCAGCAGAAGGAAAAAGAATATGCCCGCCGGCAGATTGAGGAAATCAAGGAACGGGCGGCCCGCAAAGAAGAATGGAAAAACAAGCAGCAGGGATTGCAGGAAGAACAGCGCATCCTCACCTCGCACTACACGGAAATCTCCACCAAGTACAAGTCGCTCATCCAGAGCCTCGACGAACAGTGGAACCGCATCCATGAGGCCAAAATCAAGCAGCTCGAGGGACTGAACAACACGTTCAACACCCGCATCGAGGAAGCCCGCCGCCAGCACGAAGCGGCCACCGAAGCCCTCTATCAGGAGTACGAACAACTTTCCCAGCAACTGCATCCAGAACGCAGCGGCAAGCAGAACGAACTGACCGCCCTCGACTACCAGATGCAGCTGTGCCGCAAGGAAACCTTCTTCGAAGCCGAGCAGGAGGAACTGAAACACCGCATCCAGTCGTACACGGGCCTGCACATGAGCAAGAAGAACCGCATCAACAACGCGCAGCTCGTCATCAAGGAACTCACCCTGAAGTGGGAAGAGGAATTGCAGAAGGGACTGAAGGAGAAAGACGAGGCCCTGATGCAGCTGCAGGCCGAGCACTTGCAGCTCCGCCCGCGCATGGACGAACTGGAGACCTTCCTGAAAAACAGCAAGAGCACCCTGCAAGGCTGGCTCAAGGAGCACAAGAAGGGATGGGAAGAGAACATCGGCAAACTGTGCGACGAGTCCATCCTCTGGCAGACCAACCTCTCGCCGAAGATAGTGGACGAGGGCACGTCGTTCTACGGCATCTCCATCTCCCTGCAGGACATCGAACGCCACATCCGCTCCATCGACGACTATCAGGCGGAACGCGACAAGGGCGTGAAGCGGCTGGCGGAAATCCAGGCCGAAACCCTCCGTCTGCAACAGGAAAAGGAGGCTTTGGAGGAACAGCTGAAGGCCAAGTACCAACCCCGCATCAAGGAGCAGAAAGACGTGATTTCGGTACAGGAATACGAGCTGGAGAAACTGGAACAGCAATACCAGAAAGACATGCTCGACCTGGACGACTGGAAGAAGAAGGCGGAAGCCGAACGTGCCGCCAAGCTCCGGAAACTGGAGGAAGAGAAGCAGCGTATCGCCGCGGAACTGCAAGAGATTGACGGCAAGCTGAACAACCTGAACCGCGAGAAGAGCGAGAAACTGAACCGGCTGAAGCAGGAATGGAACCGGGTGCAGCAGGACATCGCCCGGGAGAAGGAAACACAGGCGGGCAGCATCCGTCTGGAAGACCAGGAGGAACAGCAGCGCATCGCCACGGAAAAGGCGGAATACGAGCGTCAGATGAAGCAGGAACTCCACTCGCAGGGAGCCGACACCGAACGTCTGCAACAGATTGGCAGTCAGCTGCGCGACATCGACCGCGAACTGCAGTTCATCAAGGACCACACCACCCTCCTCATCGAGTACGAGAAAGACAAGCGCGACCTCATCGACCACATCCCGGAATGGAAACGTGAGCAGGAGGAACAGAAGCGTCAGCTTGGTCAGGAAAAGGAAAACCTGCGCCGGGAGACTTCGGGCTTGCAGGAACAGATTGACGCCCTGCACAAGGAACTGCAGCAGGCCGAGCAGGAAGTGACGCAGTTGCAGGCCAACCTGGAGGCATACGGCAAGATTCCGGCCTACGACTGGTACAAGCCGCATCAGGACATTTTCAATCCGGAGCACCCTGTCACGGTGGAAATCCACACGCCGCGTACCTGTCTGGAACTGATTGACGAGCTGGGCCGCACGGACAGCCAGTACATGACGCTGCAGAACCGCCTGCGCAAGGAAGTGAACCTCTTCACCGGCCACTTCGACGAAGACAACACCTTCAAGTTCAAGACCAAGTTTACCGAAGACTGGGAGTACCTCCGCTTTGCCGAGGAGCTGCACGACTTCGTGGAAGAGAACAAAATCAGCGAGTTCGTCCGCCGCATCAACAACGAGCACTCCGACATCTTCAAGCGCATCAGCATGGATACCTCGATGCTGACGGCTTCGGAAGACGACATCCAGGACCTCATCGGCAAGGTGAACAAGGGATTCCAGACGTGCAACTTCGTGGGTGTCATCCAGTGCATCGAGATGAAGGTGGAAGAGAGCAGCAACCGCGTGGTGAACAGCCTGCGTGCCATCCAGAAATACTACAACGAGCATGCCTACGACCTGGCGCCAGGCACCAACCTCTTCTCGTCGGAAAACGAGCAGCTGGTGAAGCAGGAAGCCATCGCCCTGCTCCGCGACTTCATCAAGGAGATTCACGCCTACCGCTACGACAGCATCCGCCTGTACGACTCGTTCGAGCTGCGTTTCCGCATCATCGAGAACAACAACGACACGGGCTTCGTGGAGAAACTCTCGAACGTGGGCTCGGAAGGAACGGACATTCTGGTGAAGGCCATGATCAACATCATGCTGCTGAACGTGTTCAAGGAAGGGGCTTCGCGCAAGTTCAAGGACTTCAAGCTGCACTGCATGATGGACGAAATCGGCAAGCTCCACCCGAACAACGTGAACGGTATCCTGAAGTTTGCCAATGACCGGAACATCATCCTCATCAACGGCTCGCCCACGGAATTGAACCGCGATGCCTACAAGCACGTGTACCTGCTCACCAAGGGGGCACAGAGCAAGACGCGCATCGCCCGGCTCATCTCCGACCAGAAGCTGTAAGCAGAGAGAACAGGCTCAGGCAAACATGAATTGACAACCTGCTATAATCCAAAATGAAAACCTTACTCAGATAAATGGCTACCATTCACTGAGTAAGGTTTTCATTTTTCATTCCGAGGAACATGTTACAATTTTTTCCTACATCTCGGAAATAGAAATATTTTTTATAATTAATTTTGAGGAAGCAAACCTTGCCGGCCTGATTGCAATAATATTATTCAAGTTAATTCGAGGAAGAAATTGAACATCACTAGCCACATTCTGAATATACAGACTGAAACGCACCGGTATATCCGCAGGAAGCTCTACCTGCGGAGAAAGTCTAAGATTACCTTCTTTCGTGAATGTACCATATATGTTTCCCGTATACTGATTTCCAAGCTCATCATACACCACCACATTATCTCCTAAAAATACACGCATGGAATAATCTTTATCGGTAACATTCTGAAACAACATTTCCACTACTACATACTCTCCCGACCGGTAGGCTTTTAAGAATTTTGCCTCCAACGATTTGTCAGGAGTTGTAATTTCCACATTTCGGCTACTTGAAGCATTTACACTGAAAGGAAGCACCGACAAACTCACTACTAAAGTGAGCCAAACAATAAGACATTTTTTCATAGTAAAAAATTTTATATTTATTCAACGTCATAAAATTAAATATTTCCTTCAAGAAATACAACTAATATTCATATTTCTTGTCTAGAAATAATTTTTAAAGGTTGCGTATAATTCTTTTCCGCTTGCTGCTTCGCTCGGTTTGCACTATCTTTCCAGAATATAGGCGGCATCTCGGAACCACAAGCTGGAAAACTTCCTTTTCCGCTTGCTGCTTCGCTCGGTTTGCACTATCTTTCCAGAATATAGGCGGCATCTCGGAACCACAAGCTGGAAAACTTCCTTTTCCGCTTGCTGCTTCACTCGGTTTGCACTATCTTTCCAGAATATAGGCGGCATCTCGGAACCACAAGCTGGAAAACTTCCTTTTCCGCTTGCTGCTTCACTCGGTTTGCACTATCTTTCCAGAATATAGGCGGCACCTCGGAAGCGCAGGCTGGAAAACTTTGTTTTCCGCTTGCCGCTTCGCTCGGTTTGCACTATCTTTGAAAAAAGTATTCATTATTCATTCTTAATTATTCATTCGCCCCATGAAGTACCCTATCGGAATACAGAGCTTTGACCAGATTATCGAAGACGGATACGTCTATATCGACAAGACTGACTTGGTCTATCAACTGACCCATGAAGGAAAAATCTATTTTCTAAGCCGCCCGAGACGCTTCGGAAAAAGTCTGCTGGTGTCCACACTGGAGCACTATTTCCTGGGACATAAGGAACTGTTCAAGGGACTGAAAATAGACCAGTTGGAAAAAGATTGGCATGTGTATCCCGTGTTTCATGTGGACTTCAACGGCTCCAACTTCACCCAGGCGGGTGTGCTGGAAGAACGGCTGGAGGATTATGTGTCCGATTGGGAAATCCGCTACGGACTGACTTCCGAAGCCGACCGGCTGGACGTGGGAGGACGGTTTATCAAGGTGCTCCGCGCGGCGCACGAGCAGACCGGACGACGGGCCGTGGTACTGATTGATGAATACGACAAACCGATTCTGGATGTACTCGATGTGGATACCGGCCTGGAAGACCGACACCGCAACGTGCTGAAGGCCTTCTACTCCGTCTTCAAGGGAGCCGATGCACACCTGCAGTTCGTCCTGCTGACGGGAGTCACCAAATTCTCGCAGGTGAGTGTGTTCAGCGGGTTCAACCAGCCGGACGACATCAGTATGGACATACATTACGAGACTCTCTGCGGAGTGACCCAGGAGGAGCTGGAACACTATTTTCCCCAGCCCATCACTGACATGGCCACGGAATATGGCTGCACGCCGGAAGAAATGAAACTACAACTGAAACTGCAATACGACGGGTATCATTTCAGCAAGCGGATGACGGATATGTACAATCCTTTCAGTCTGCTCAACGCCATGAAAAAAAACACCTTAGGTGATTACTGGTTCCGTTCCGGTACACCCACTTACCTCATCCGGCTCCTCACCCATTTCAACGAAAACCTCAACGAGCTCACCGGAAAATACTACCGCCCCGAAGAGTTCATCGACTACAAAGCGGATGTGGAACAGCCCTTACCGATGATTTTCCAGAGCGGATACCTCACCATCAAGGGATACAACATGCGCATGAACAGGTTCCTGCTCGACTTCCCCAACAACGAGGTAAAGAACGGCTTCCTGACCATGCTGGCCGCCTCCTACCTCAAGCCCAAACAGCGCGTGGAAGGATGGGTGGACGAGGTGGTGGAAACCTTGGAAGCGGGCGACACGGACACCCTGCGCACCCTCTTCACGTCTTTTCTGGCCAGCATCCCCTACACCATGCGACGCAAGGAGGACGAGACCGAACGCGAGCGGTATTTCCAGTACACCTTCTACCTGATCATGCGGATGGTCAGTGTCTACACGGTTTATGTGGAGAAGGCACAGAGCCAGGGACGGGTGGACTGCATCGTGGGGACGCCGCAATATGTCTATATCTTCGAATTCAAGCTGGACGGAACAGCCGAAGAGGCTCTTCAGCAGATAGAGGAAAAAGGCTATGCAAGGGAATATGCCTCCGACTCCCGCACGCTTTACAGGATAGGTGCCAGCTTCTCTTCCGAAACAGGAACGATTGGCGACTGGAAATGTATATAAAACTTATTTGCCGCTTCACTCGGTTTGCACTATCTTTCCAGAATATAGGCCGCACCTCAGAAGCACAAGCTGGAAAACTTCGTTTTCCGCTTGCCGCTTCACTCGGTTTGCACTATCTTTGAAAAAAGTATTCATTATCATTCTTAATTATTCATTCGCCCCATGAAGTACCCTATCGGAATACAGAGCTTTGACCGCATCATCGAAGACGGATATGTCTATGTTGACAAAACAGACCTGATTTACCAACTGGCCCAGGAAGGAAGCATCTATTTCCTGAGCCGCCCGCGACGCTTCGGGAAAAGTCTGCTGGTGTCCACCTTGGAGCACTATTTCCTGGGGCACAAGGAACTGTTCAAGGGATTGAAGATAGACCAGTTGGAAAAGGACTGGTACGTGTATCCCGTGTTTCATGTGGATTTCAACGGCTCCAACTTCACCCAGGCAGGTGTGCTGGAAGAACGGCTGGAGGATTACGTGTCCGATTGGGAAACCCGTTACGGACTGACTTCCGAAGCCGACCGGCTGGACGTGGGAGGACGGTTTATCAAGGTCCTCCGCGCAGCGCACGAGCAGACCGGACGACGGGCCGTGGTACTGATTGATGAATACGACAAACCGATTTTGGATGTACTCGATGTGGACACCGGTCTGGAGGACCGACACCGCAACGTGCTGAAGGCCTTCTACTCTGTGTTTAAGGGAGCCGATGCACACCTGCAGTTTGTCCTGCTGACAGGAGTGACCAAGTTCTCACAGGTGAGCGTGTTCAGCGGGTTCAACCAGCCCAAGGACATCAGCATGGACCGACGCTACGAAGCGCTCTGCGGCATCACACAGGAAGAGATAGACCGTTACTTCCCGGAACCCATCGCGGAAATGGCACACGACTACCAATGTACGCCCGAGGAAATGAGGCAGCGGCTCAAACTGCAATACGACGGCTACCATTTCAGTGAACGGCTGACGGACGTGTACAACCCCTTCAGCCTGCTCAACGCACTGGACAGTCTGCGGATATACGATTACTGGTTCCGCTCCGGCACGCCCACCTACCTCATCCGGCTCCTCACCCATTTCAACGAAAACCTCAACGAGCTCACCGGAAAATACTACCGCCCGGAAGAGTTCATCGACTACAAGGCGGATGTGGAACAGCCCCTGCCCATGATTTTCCAGAGCGGATACCTCACCATCAAGGGATATAACATGCGCATGAACAAGTTCCTGCTCGACTTCCCCAACAACGAGGTGAAGAACGGCTTCCTGACCATGCTGGCCGCCTCCTACCTGAAACCCAAACAGCGCGTGGAAGGATGGGTGGACGAGGTGGTGGAAACCTTGGAAGCGGGCGACACGGACACCCTGCGCACCCTCTTCACGTCTTTCCTGGCCAGCATCCCCTATACCATGCGACGCAAGGAGGACGAGACCGAACGCGAGCGCTATTTTCAATATACTTTCTATCTGATCATGCGAATGGTCAGTGTCTACACGGTCTATGTGGAAAAGGCACAGAGTCAGGGACGGGTGGACTGTATCGTAGAGACACCGCAATATGTCTATATTTTCGAGTTCAAGCTGGACGGTACGGCCGAAGAGGCTCTTCAGCAGATAGAGGAAAAAGGTTATGCAAGGGAATATGCTTCCGACTCCCGCACGCTTTACAGGATAGGGGCCAGCTTCTCTTCCGAAACCGGCACTATCGGTGACTGGAAATGTGTATGAGAATAAACTAATCAACCTGCTATAATGATGATACAACAAACCACCTTTACCCTCCGGCCGCGCACCCGCGGCTTTCATCTGGTGACGGACGAGGTGCTGAGCCACCTGCCGGCACTGCCTAAGACAGGACTGCTCAACCTATTCATCCAGCATACCAGTGCCGGACTGTCTATCAACGAGAACTGCGACCCGGACGTACGGAGCGACATGGAAAAAATTTTCAATAACCTGGTGCGTGAACGGGAATCCTGGTACGACCATACGCTGGAAGGCTGGGACGACATGCCCGCCCATGCCAAATCGACCCTGGTGGGAGCCAGCCTGTCTATCCCGGTGACCGACGGACGACTGAACCTGGGCACATGGCAGGGAATCTACCTCTGTGAGTTCCGTAACCACGGCGGAGGGCGGCGCATCGTGGCCACCCTCATCGGAGAATAACACGGAAGGAGGAGTCCCTCGTCAGAAAGCGGGCTGCGGAGCGGAAAGGCTGAGACTGTCAGGGAAACATGTTCCGGCTTCTCCGGTCAGCACCACCCGCGACAGGTCGATTCCCTCGGCGGCTTCTTCCGAAATGACACCCTTGGCGGCCATTCTGCGGGCCACCAGACGGAAGTGTCCTTCCTGGTTCTCTTTCAACCGCCCGTTGTCATCAAACGAGCTGCGGAAATGCTTCGGCTTCGGGATGATGGAAGCCAGGTAGATGCATTCCTCCAGCGTCAGTTGCGACGGACGCTTCCCGAAATAAAATTCCGAGGCTTCCAGCAGGCCGTAGATTCTCGGTCCCCATTCCGCGATGTTGAGATACACCTCGAACATCCGTTCTTTCGAAGTCAGCCGGTTTTGCTCAATCAGCCATACAATCAAGGCTTCTTCCAGTTTCCGCGCGATGTTTTTCCGGCGGTTCAGAAATACATTCTTGACCAGCTGCATGGAAATCGTGCTTCCCCCGCGGGCAAAACGGCGGGCTTTCAGGTCGTAGGCCATGGCCTGACGGATGGCGTCGGGCAGGAAGCCCTGATGATAGAAGAAACCGCCGTCCTCACTTTGCAGCACGGCCATGCGCATCAGCTGGGGCACACTGTCGAGCGGAAGGAAGTGGTTCCACGACGGTCCTACCGGAAACGTGCGTACCGGCACTTCATCTTCGTAGGCGGTATATTCAAACTCCTCCGACATCTTGCTGAGATTGGTCGCTCCATAGCCCAGAATCCGGAAATGCTCCGGACGCAGGTCGGAATGGAACTGCAGGCTGTCGGGACAAGCCAAGTCGGCATCCAGTCCGAAATCGTAGGACAGGTTGCCTGCCACCCGAATGCCCTCCAGGTTCTCGAACAAGCCATGGGGCAAGGAGCCGAACAGCTCTTCAGCCGGGAAAGAAGGTTTGTGGATGGATGCTATCAGATGGCCGGGCGGCTCCAGGCGCAGGTAAGGATGAAACTGCAGACGGTTGAAACGCACCGTACTCGCGCTGTCCAGTTCCAGGGCATGCGGCTCCACATTCAGGTGGAAATCCAGTTCCCCTTCGTCCAGGTTGATGCGCTCCGGCGACAACCGACGGTGGAACACGGCCAGTCCGTCCACTTCCGTTTTCCCGGACAAGACCAGTTTTCCGTTCTCCCTCTGCTGGGTGAGGCTCAGGTAGAGACGATTGAAAAACACCTCCGCTCCCAGTCTGCGGCGGATGTATGGAACCATCAATTCCGGAGCCTGAATGCCTACCGACACCCGTCGCTCGTCGGCATTGATTTCACCCTCGGTCTGCCAGTGCTGCGTGCGTGTGCCTTCCACGAAGGTGAGCCGGCTCTTGAAACGATGATGGTCAATATTGAATTCCGGCACGAACAGGCTGACCGAATCGCTGTCCTTCCGCTCCCGAATCCGGAGATGGGTAAGGCGTCCGTCGGAAGGCAGCAGACGGAACACCCCGTCGAGCACCAGTTGCACCCGCTTGTCGTATCCCGCATGCGAACGGTCCTGCGCGGCCTCCTCCCCTCCCGTCCGGCTACGGAACAGGAAATCGTAATTAGCCGTCTGGCTCTCCTTCACGAAACTGACCGTAAGGCCGTCCATGTACACGTCGCGCACCTCTACATTGCCCTTCAGCAGTTGCCAGAAGCCCAGGTCGAACGCCGCCGAACGAAGGGTCAGCAACGTATCTCGATCTTCCGGAACAACCGACAATCCCCCCAAAGAAAGTTGTCCGTTTCCCTCAAACTTCAGGTAATCGTAATGTACCTCCAGTCCGTAACGTTGTTCCACCCGGGCGATTTTCTCTTTCGCCACCCGGTTCAAGATGCGGTTGCGGAAAATCCATAATCCTCCCGCCAGCAGAAAGAGCAACAACAGCAAGCCTGCTCCTGCCCACACAAGTTTTCGCTTCATATTTACTCTACCCTTTACCCCACAAAGGTATAACATTCAGGCGAAAAAACAAGCAACCGACCACACATCCTGTATCTCTTTTCCATGTCCGCATATTCTGTCACTCATCTCATCAAAATTCGACCACATAGTTATCAATTTTGAATAAACAGTAATCAAAAAGCATCAATCGGAAAGAGAACAGATACAACATGTTTGTTTTTGAAAACAAGAATGATTATTTTTGGAACAGTTAATCGGAATCAGTAAAGAACAGAAGGTAAACAGCGGACGTATTCTTTCTTGATGGAGGAACATTTTCCCTGCGACCGCCAGTTTTTCCACCGCGCCAAAGGGGAATAAGCGCATAAAAAAAGAGCACTATGAAAAAACTTTTTAAAGTAGCCTGCATTTTATTCTGTGCTGCTGCCATGTATGCCTGCAGCAGCGATGACGAAGTCACGAAAAGTGTCTTGCAGAATGAATTTATTGAAGTAACCAACAGCGAGTATGCCGGAGGCAGCCTTCCTGTAGGAGACAACAGTGAAATGATTCAGTCGGCCTATTTCGACAGATCGGCTCTTCCCGGAGGAACGGCCTACTTGACATTAAACTCGTACGAGGAACTATCCTATGTCAATGTCGGCGTACAAGGACAGGAAGGATACCTGAAGGTAAAGCTGGAGAATCCGGTAGTTGCCCAGGCCCAGACACGTGCCGACATCCATATTTACACCTACACCGTCATTATCCTGCTCAGCCAGAATCTGAGCAGCAGCTTTACACTGGTATTTACCACGATCAACACGGAAGGTGACATCTCATCCATGTTCACAAGCGAAACCGAGTTTGTGGAAGCCGGAACAGGCGACCTGCAGGTCAATCTTCACTTCAGCAATGAAAAAGATGTGGATTTGTACGTAGTGGAACCCAACGGCAACGTGATTTACTATGGACAAACCTTCCCATATTATTCCCTAGTCTACACAGACTACAACGAATGGTTAAGCAGCGGAGACTATGAGAACGTGCCCGATATTGAATGGGGAGAGATTGGTCTGGACATCGACTCCAACGCGGGCTGTAACATTGACGGATTGAACAGTGAAAACATTTTCTTCAACGAAGAGTGCATGCAGAAAGGAACTTATCAGGTATGGGTCAACATGTATGCCAATTGTGATCCTTCCACTGCAACCTCCTACACCGTCCGGGCTACCTACAAAGGTATGTCAGTCACTCCGACTTCAGGAAGCAATCCGGCTTCCGGTATCTTCCCAGTCAACACGCCCAGCAATTCCATCGGCTACCAATTGACCGGAGCTACCAAGGTCATGGAATTTACAATCAACGAAGGAATTGAAGCAAGCAGAAGCGCTATCAAACCCGCACATTCTCTGATAAAAGGCGAATTGAGCAGAATCGCCCGCTAATTTATGTTTGACCCGTTAAGGGTAATTACATCCATTCTAACACACGCGAAACATTCCGTAAATATCCGAAATGCCCGACTTCCTTTGCAGGTCCGACATTTCGGTATTACGGAATGTGTTTTTCCCTGTCTCCACAGAAAGGCCACAAGGAAAAGTTTAGACCACACTTTATGGATATTCCAAAAGAAATCGTATCTTTACACCATAATCTATTTTATTAACCAAAAAAATTTAAGAATTATGGCTAGCAGAAAATCATTGAAAAAAACAGTCAACTATATTACAGAATTGGCAATAGGTCTCTGTTTCATGGAATCGGCTCAGGCAAGCGCTGAAAAACGAGATGCTTATAGCCAGCTGTTTTTCCAGATTGTCAACCTGCGCAACGACATCATCAGCCGCATCAGTCACACCGAACCGGGCAGCGTGAAACTGTTCTACAAGAAACTGAGAACCGACTTCAATGCCGAAGTGGACAACGTGTTCAAGAAACTGGAAGAACTGGCCAAATAAGCACACATGAAACAAGCCATCTGCCGGTTTATCTACCACAAACTGCTGGGCTGGAAAGCGGAAGTGGATGTGCCCGACTTCAAGAAGTGCATCATCTGCGCAGCCCCGCATACCACCAACTGGGACCTGATTATCGGGAAACTGTTCATCACGGCCGTAGGCCGCCAGTCGGGTTTCCTGATGAAGAAGGAATGGTTCTTCTTCCCGCTGGGCATCCTGTTCCGGAAGATGGGAGGAATTCCTGTGCACCGCGACAAGCGTACGTCCATGGTGGACCAACTGGTAGAACGGATCAAAAAAAGCGATACGTTTCACCTGGCCATCACTCCGGAAGGTACACGCTCGGCCAACCCGGAATGGAAGAAGGGCTTCTATTACATTGCCCTGGGGGCTCAGATTCCCATCGTACTGATTGGTATAGACTATGAGAAGAAATGTATCAAGGCAGGAAAATACCTCATGCCGATGGGCGACATTGAAAAGGACATGAAGGAAATCAAGTCGTATTTCAAGGATTTCAAAGGGAAACATCCCGAGAAATTCACGGTGGGAAACATCGACTGAAACTGCCTCGAGAAAACGCTTAGGCATTCGAAACAAAACGCTTAGACGTTTGAAACAAAACGCTTAGACGTTTGAAGCAAAACGCTTAGACGTTCGAGACAAAACGCTTAGGCGTTCGAGACAAAACGCTTAGGCGTTTGAAGAAATAGAAAGAGCTTCCTCATTTCCAACACGTTGAGGAAGCTCTTTCTCTATTTATTGTCAATGAGAATAAACCTGTCGGAATCAAGTTATAAGCCAAATTTATATCCCACGGAAAGCGTCAGCGTGTGATAGTTGGCGCCAATCACGTCGTTCTTGCCTTCTTTGCCCAAGGAGAGGTCATATTGCAGCTTGGCATACCAGTGGTGGGTTTCGATACCTATATTGGAGGATACACCCCAGTCGAAGCGGCGGGCCTCATCGTAAAGGTAGAGATTGTCATTTCCCCAGGCATCCTTCCCATACACAAAACCATCATAATACTGTTCATACATTCCCGGGAGGCTTCCCTCTAGATAGTAAGGATTGCTGTCAAATTTGTTTTTCAGGCAGAAGGCCACGTAGGGTCCCACGCCGAAAAACAGTTTGGTGTCTTTGTTCAGGTTCCATCTGAACTGGGCCATCACCGGTATCTGCAGGAAATGCCTTGTCTGCGACACGTTCTCTATCCAGGTGGAGTTTTCATTGCTGTAGGTTCCCCCGTTGGAAATGGAATACCCTCTGAAGGTGTAAAACAAGCCCGATTCAATGCCGAAATGGCGGGTCAGATTGAAGTCGGCAGCTACCCCGATTTTCGCAGAAGGTCTCCACTCCTGGCCCCATCCGTATCTCTGTACGGCAGAAATACCTGCTTCGGGAGCCAATGTCACATTTTGTGCGTACACTCCGCACACGCTTGCCATCAGCAGGCAAGCCAAAACTACTTTTTTCTTCATCACTCTCTAATTTAGAATTTAAAAGTTGCTTTCATATCCTCCTTTCTTTCGGAAAAGAAGAGAACGGCACAAATATATACAATCAATATTGTATTTACATGATGTAAGAGTGATGCTTTGTAGATTTTTGGTGTCTTTTGGAGAAGTTTACACTTAGACATTTACCCAAGACTAATAGCACAAATATAACATAAAGAACATTTCGTAATACTAAATCTCTTTGAACAGTGAAAAGCAGATTATGAATCAATAAGTTACATAATCAGAACCGTACTTTTCATTTTTCTGGGAAGAAAATATACATACAATTAAATACACAAATAAACTCACCGTAGAGGATTTTGTATCTCACACAGTTTCCCTACATTCAGAGGTTCTCACAGCTTCGATACTCCTATGAAGCATACTCCCTCTCCCTGATTTTTCAAATTTTCTCAAGTATTTGTAAAGGGATGCCTGTATATTCGGATATTTTTTCCAGTGGAACCGAATCCTTTTTCATGGCCACTGCAATCTTTATAGCGGAAGGCTGCACACAATCTTGGAACAACAAACTGGAAAGATGCTTTATGGCCTTCTGAAGTCTTTCCCGGTCCCGCTCCCGACTGAGATCCATACCACTGAACGCTGACACTCTGTGATGAAGTATCATATAATAGATTCCACCCACAAGCAATGCTGACACAGCCACAATGTCTGTATCTGAATCAGAAAATAAATCTGCGAATTTCTTGCACAAAGGAAGAGTGTGGAACTCTCTTAACTGAGCGGTACGGCGGCTCGTTTCATTATCCGTAGCAATTTCCCATCTCAACAGCTCCTGCATAATCTTGTTGTCCCACAGAGAATCGAAAAGATTGCATAAAATGTCTTCGTAATACGTTTGGTTATTCTCGCCCGAAACAGGAACTTTCACCACGTCGCTGAACCAGTAATCAAACGTCTTGACATATTCATCGATGAACGCATCCAAGTCCTTGTATCTCCTGTAAAACTGTACAGGCTCTATTTCTGCCTTCTGCATGATTCCTGTGGTAGTCAAGTGGCTGAATCCATCTTTTTGTATTAAAGCGGTAGCTGCCTCCAAAATCGATTTCTCCACGTCTTCCGCGCTCCTTCTTTTCCTTCGCTTTTCCATTTTATTTCAAGGCATTACTTTATGTACTTCTTCGAATATATTACTTTAACTTTCAAGTTGTAAAAATATTATTTTTATTACATCTTGGCAATTTTCATCCACTTAAAATAATATTTATAGTAGGAAATGCATCAGAATGACATTTTCCAATCCAGTCGGAAACAAAACGGAGGGGCCGTCTCCACGCAATCTGAGACGGCCCCTCTGTATGCTTTATCTCCTTTTAGAATCGGCACTTACAGCAGCGAAGCGATATAAGCCTTCATTTCGGGAACTGCCTTACGGGCTTCCTGATACAGCTTGTACTGTGCCAGCGTGCGCACGTAATTATGCTCGGCATACTTCGTCTGATAGTACGTGTCCCCGTTGAGGTAGTCGGCCAGGAAACGTACGGCCTGCATGTAAGGGAACAGCATCACGGCATAGGGCAGCATCTCGATTTCCAGCGGAGTGAGGAAACTCTTGGCCGATTCGATGTATCCCTTGGCAAAAGACTGGAAGATGTCCATGTTGAAATGAATCTTGTTCAAGTCGGGCTCGTCTTCGGGTGCCGTATTGGCAGCCGAACGCAGGAAATCGCCGAAATCGGAGAACACAAAGCTCGGCATGGTAGTATCGAGGTCGATGACACACAACACGTGGCCGTCTTTGTCGAACAACATGTTCGATACCTTCGTATCGCAGTGGCAGATGCGTTTCGGAAGCTTTCCTTCGCGATACAGACGTTCAGCCGCGCACATCTCGTCGGCATCCTTTTCGATATCGTCCACCAGCGACTGTACCTTTTCCAAACGGCCTGCAGCATTCTGAGCCACAGCCTCACGCAACTGTTTCATGCGGAACTCCATGTTGTGGAAATCGGGGATGGTCTCTCCCAACTTCTCCGGAAGGTCGGCCAGCATGGCTTCAAACTCACCGAACTTCACGCCTACCAGATAAGACGATTCGGGAGTCACCGCTTCCAGGCTCTGTGAATCAGGAATAAACACACACATACGCCAATAATGTTCCCCGTCGAAATAATACGTCTTTCCCCCGACAGCCGGCACGAAACGAAGCACCTTGCGGTCAATGTCCGTCTCATGCGCTTTCTCCAGTTTCTCGCGGATATGGCGAGTCACACAGTCAATATTGTGCTGAAGCAGTTCCACATCCTTGAACACCTGATGATTGATACACTGCAAGATGTAGTCGCATGCCTGCGGGTCTGCAGTCTTGACCTTATAAGTCTGGTTAATCAATCCAGCTGTCAAAGGAATAATTTCTTCAACCTTTCCAACCTCCGGAAATTGTGAAATAATTTCATTAAGTGACTTCATGGTTAATAAATAAGTTAGGTTTTCTATATTACTTAATTAGAATCTGCATTTAATCTTAATAACTTTCAAAATATTCTGATTTATATCCTCTGCAAATATAGGGAAGTTTTTACGGATAATCGTCATCCGATTGTAATATTTTCTGCAAAATCTTTGCGATTTCATGGAAAGTTTATAGATTTGTGCCCGTTAAAAACTAAACTCTATGAAATCCACAATGAAAACACTTGCAGCCATGCTGGTCTGCTGCTTTATTTCTGCCACACAAATCCATGCAGAAAACATTCAACGCCCGGAAAGCGAGAACTATATAAAAGGTGTAGAAGCGCTCAATGAGGGAGACCCCGAAACGGCCTATACGTACTTGAACGCAGAAATCAACGAACATCCGGACAACGGATATGCACATTGCTACATGGCACTGATTTGCAACTTCTGCAATGACACCAAACTGGCACTGCAGGCCCTGAATTCGAGCCTGGAATTGATTCCGGAAGCCGATAAAGAATACCGCTCATTTGCTCACTACTCCAGAGGCGTGCTGCTCACAAACCTGAAAATGTGGGATCGTGCCGAAGAAGACTTGAACGAAGCCATCCGCCTGAACCCGCAGGACGTGGAAAATTACAAGTCACGTGCCCAACTCTATTTGGAAACAACCCGCTACGAAGAGGCATTCAACGACCTGACACAGGCCCTCAAGCTCGATAGCAAGGCGGATGTGAACGACTTGATACTGCAACTGATGGCAGTAGCTCCTACCAACGACCTGATGGAACGAATCACAGCCACTTACCAGCAACTCGATCAAGTTTCAATTCATTAATAAATTAAAAAAAGAACTTTTGTGTTTATCTGCAAGAGGCCGTCTCATCTTTCTGAGGCGGCTTTTTTCATTTGCAGATGAAAAAACTATTTACTATTTTCGCGAAAAATCAAGATTTACTAACATTTTATCAACAAAAGAAGAATGAATCAAACAAAAGGGCATCCAAAAGGACTTTATCTTCTCTTCGTAACGGAGATGTGGGAACGCTTCAGTTACTACGGCATGCGCGCACTGTTCATGCTCTACATGGTACAGGCGTTGCTTTTCGACAAGGAAACGGCTTCACAAGTATATGGCAGCTACACGGGACTGGTGTATCTTACCCCGCTCATCGGCGGCTACATTGCCGACCGCTACTGGGGCAACCGGCGGTCTATCGTGGTGGGGGCGCTGACCATGGCACTCGGACAGTTCCTGCTCTTCCTCAGTGCCTGCTATTTCCATGAGGTGGCGCTGGCCAAGTACCTGATGTTCTGCGGACTGGGCCTGCTGATTCTGGGAAACGGCTTCTTCAAACCGAATATCTCGACCATGGTGGGACGGCTTTACGCACCCGACGACAACCGCAAGGACTCGGCCTTCACCATTTTCTATATGGGTGTGAACGTGGGTTCAACCATTGCCCCGCTGGTGTGCGGACTGGTGGGCAACACGGGGCATCCGGAGGACTTCAAATGGGGATTCCTCTCAGCCTGCATCGGCATGGTGCTGGGTGCCGGGGTGTTCCAGCTCTTCAAGAACAAATACATCTGCGACCCTGACGGAAATCCGGTGGGTACGGCACCCCAGAAAGCCGTCGCTGCCACTCCTGCCGACGGGGATGCACCGAAAAAGACAGGTAGCGGACGTACGGTTCTGATGATTGCCAGCACCTTAATTCTGACCCTTCTTTTCTCAGTCAACTGGGGTGCGGAGGGTGGTTCTCTCTTTGCCGGAGCCGACTGGATTGGCTCGCTGATTTATGCCACGGCCATCGTGATACCTGTCATCATCATTACTGACCACTCGCTGAGCCGGAATGAGAAGGTGCGCATCGGGGTGATATACATCATCGCCTTCTTCGTCATCTTCTTCTGGGCGGCCTACGAGCAGGCAGGAGCTTCACTCACCTTCTTCGCCGACGAACAGACCGACCGCCACATCGGCAACTGGGAGATGCCGGCCGCCTATTTCCAGTCGTTCAACCCCATCATGATTGTCACGCTGGCCCCGATTTTCGCCGCTGTATGGTCGTTCCTGGGCAAGAGGGGCATCGAACCGAGTTCTCCGCGCAAGCAGGCCATCGGACTGGGATTGCTGGCCTTGGGCTATCTGTTCATCGCGTTTGGCGTGAAGGATGTGGAACCCGGCGTGAAGGTCAGCATGGTATGGCTCACCGGCCTCTACCTGATTCATACCATGGGCGAGCTTTGCCTGGCGCCTATCGGTCTGTCGCTGGTCTACAAGCTCTCACCGGCCCGCTTCTCTTCCCTGCTGATGGGCGTGTGGTACCTCAGTACCTCGGCCGCCAACAAGTTTGCCGGCCTGCTGAGCGGTTACTATCCCGAGCACGGAGTGAGCAAGAGTTTCATGGGCTACCCCATCGAGAACCTGTTCGACTTCTTCATGCTTTTTGTCTTCATGAGTGGGGCTGCAGCCGTGATTCTTTTCCTGCTCTCCGGCAAGCTCAAGAAAATGATGGAAGTATAAAACCTTCCTGCACATACCGACAAAAAACGCGGGCCTCTCTACCAAGAAGGTCCGCGTTATCTTTATAATAAGTTCCTATTTGAAAAAGCCGATTACTTCATCAGCTCTGCCAGTTTGGCTTCCAGGTCTTCCCCACGCAGATCGCGTGCCACGATAGTTCCGTCCTTTGAAACCAGCAATGTAGCCGGGATGGCACGGATGCCATAGAGTCCGGCAGCTTCACACTGCCAACCCTTCAGGTCGGACATCTGCGGCCAAGTGATGTTCAGGTCCTTGATGGCCTTCTTCCAGCTTTCGGCGTTGTTGTCCAAAGACACACCTACGATACCGAAACCTTTTGCCTTGTATTTGGCGTAGGCAGCCACTACGTTCGGCATTTCCATGCGGCAAGGTCCGCACCAGCTGGCCCAGAAATCAATCAGTGTATAGTTGTTGGCAGCCACGAAATCCGACAGTTTCACCGGATTGCCTTCCGGCGTATTCAGGGTGAAGTCGATGTATTTCTGTCCCACAGCCGTCTTGGCTACCGTTTCCACATATTCCTTCAGCGATTTCACTTTCTCGTCGTTCTGGAAAGCAACCGGAATCTTTTCCAGCAACGGTTGCACCTTTGCCACTTCGAAAGAAGAACCGAACATGCTCAGCAACTGTACGCCGGCTGCGCTGCCAATGTTTTCAGACACCAACTGATAAATACGGTCCATGCCTTCCGTTTCCTTCTTGTCGAGTACCTCCATGATGGAATCACGCTGTGCTTCCGTCAGCAAAGTATCTCCTTTTGCCTTCTGATACATGTCGTTCATTTCCTTGCCGATGCGCTGGTATTCATCCATGAACTTCTGGTAAGTATCATTGTTCGGTGTACCCGATACACGGCTTTCCATCGGGCTCAGGTTCACCTGAATGTTTCCTTTTTCCACAAATACCATGGTAGCCATACGGGTATCACCCTTCATGTAAGTCACATAACGCGATACGGCTACTGAATCCGGATTTCCCTTGAATTCAAATGTTCCATTCTTCACTACGACAGAATCGAGGGCCTCAAAGCCTTCAGCCGTCTGTTTCTGCAAGAACACGGTGTCGCCATCGGCTGCACCTTCGGCTGTACCTTTGATGGTAAAGCCTGCCTTTTCCTGACAAGCAGCCAAAGACATCAGTCCGGCCGCTGCAAATACTACAATTTTTTTCATCTTGTTATTATTAGGTTTTATTCCGATTTGAAAATAACGGGGCAAAGATAATCGTTTCGAGTAAAATGCACCTACTTTTATAAAAGAAAAAGCAGACAGCAAAGCAGATAAGCACCGCGACACACGTCATCCGGTAATCCGGCATAATCTGTCAGCCCGCTGAATTCCAGCGAAGAGAAGAACAGGGTGATGAAGAGCAACACCACGAAATACGTAGCCCGGCACTTGTAAAGATAGGCCATGCCTTCCACTACATCACGGTCGTTCAGGTAAGAATCGGATGCAAAGCCATACACAATGGCAGGCAAGGCAATCCCCAGCGAACATACGCCCCAAAGTCCGTCGGCCATCGGGGAATCCGACAAAGTACCGATGGAACTGCGCACCACATTCCACGGTCCGAAGGCAAGCAGGACACAGAATCCCACATAGGCGAGGAAGGTCACCACCGCCAGCCCCAGTGCTCGCTTCTCCTTGCGGGAAAACTTGCGCGCGCCACCCGCCATCCTCCGGCAGGCATTCCCCAACCCGGAATGGACAAACAGTCCCACCCCGAAGAACAGACACACCACCGCCTGAAACACCGGCGAAAGGAGGTAATCGTCGAGAAGGGTACGCAACAGCCACCGCAGCCCTTCGTCGCTCAAAAGGCTGCGTACCCCCTCCCATTCATAGATGCTGCCCGTCCACGACAGCAGGGCCGTGAGCAGAAACAGCAGCAGGAAGCAGGTGGCCGGATGCAGACTGAATTTATTCTTCATCAGGTTCCAGGTTATCAATATCGAGGATACGGAGCTCGAAAGCCCGGGTCACCAGCCGGCAGGCATTCACCCCCGTCCGTTCGTCGGGACGGAACAGGCGGTTCACCAGCTCGTTCTGCCGTTTCTCGATGGACTTCACGCCGAAAGGCATTCCTTTGAGGTTGGTAATCATCTCCTTGGTGTACCCCAATGCCAGGTGACGCAGCAGGCGCTCGTCGTATTCGTCAATGTCATAGTCGATGATGGCCTCCTGCCGACGCTGTTCCACCTCGACTGTCTGCATGAAGCGGGCCACGATTTTTTCCAGTATCGGCTCGTTGAACACCAGCTTCTTGCCGTCCATCACCGCCTGCACGTCGGTCGCCGTCAAGAGTTCACCCGTCTTCAGGATGATGCCCACGGCCCCTGCCCGGAGCGCGTCCACCCACAACTTCTCGTTCAGGATTTCTCCGGTAAAGATAAGCACTTTCAGTTCCGGCCGTTCCCGGCGCAGACGGGCACAGATTTCCACACCGATGGTAGTGGAGCCCCCCAGTCCCAGGTCGAGCAGCACCATGTCGGGTGTACACGTCTCCATCAGTTTCCAGAACTCCTCCTCGGTCATGGCCGTACCAATCACCTCGGCATTCGGTATCTCGTGACGGAAAATCTCTTCCGTCCCTTTCAATTCCAGTTTGACATCTTCTACGATGACCACCTTAAACTTCTCCATATTGTCTTGACTTTATATTTTTCTCATTCGTTATTTCTTGTTTCGTTTCGGCAGGGTAAACCACACGCTGAATCCCTTTCCTCCGTTCCACGGACAGGCATTGATGCGGCAGCCCCTCCGCCCGCCATACTCGTCGTGGTCGCGGATAATCTGCTTGCACACCAGGTATTCCGTGCCCGAGAGATGCGAACCGTCACCCGACGGACACATCCGCTTCTTGTCGGGATAGAACAAGGCATTGAGCACTTCCTGCGGGTAGGTACGGCGCGTGTCGATGAAGTCCACCCGGACAAACCCATCCTCTTCTTTCGCCTCCAGCCGCAACGTACCCGACACCTCCTCGCGCACCGCCTCGTCCATCAGGTTCTCCAGCAGGAAAAGCAACAGCACCCGGTCGCCCGTCACCCACAACGGAGGCACCTCAGCTTGCCATTCCAACGTAAAGTTCCGCTTGCGCATCACCTTCTTCAGGTATCTTCCGGCTCCTTCGGCCAGCTCCTTCACGCTCACCTCCGTACGGCGGAATGTCACTTCCTCCAGCTGACGCGAGGCACACGAGCTGAACAGGGTAAATATATCCTTGTAGTATCCGACCAGCTCTGCCATATTGTTCAGCAGCTCCTTCCGCTGCGCTGCCGTCACGTCACCACTCAGGCGGTCGGCCACCTGCTTGATGCGGCTCGGATAGTAAATCGTTTCATGCTTGATGGTAGACAGACAGTTGTCGAGCACCATGTTCTGCACGTGCAACTGGTTTTCCTCGAAGAGGGAGCGGCGGGCCTCATCCTGTGCCAGCTCGATGTCGTGGAACTTCCGGTTGACCCGTACCACCACATTATACAACACCACTGCCAGGTAGTTGCACACCATCTCCACCAGCAGACGGTCTTCCTCGCGGCTGTAGGCACGGGCCAGCTTCAAGGCCAGTGCCCCCACACAATGCTTCTCGCCTCCGGTCTCCACCCACAACGGCAAGAAACTCCATTTTGTGGTCCCGGCCCACTGCGTCTGTCCCGAATCGTAGCACCGCTGCAAGCGTTCGTGCAACTCCTCGTCACCTTCTTCTGCCGCAAAGCAAGCTGTTTTCAGGCGACAAGCCTCCTCATCGAATACCGCCAGCGCCATGTTCTCCAGGAGAAGCATTTCGTTCAATTCGTTGAACATGCTGCGGACCATCTTCTCCAGTACCTCATCGCCCAGCATCTCCGTGCCCGAAGCTGCCGAGAAAATAGTGCGGTTCACCACAAACACCTGTTCCATGTTGTAGCGGTAATGCAACCGGTGGCGCAGGTAGAGCGCATAATACGCAATCAGGCAGCCGCACACCAGCAGCACAAACAGCGACAAGGCAATCCGCTTGTTGCTGGCCGAGCGCTGCATCTGCAAGCAATACTCCTCGAGCGAGTTGTCCTTGCTCAGCCGCTTGTAGAGCGACGCATAAGCTGCATTGTTATAGCGGTACTTCCGGAAATCCTTCACGGCCAATGAAGCCACCGCCGCCTCGTTGCGCACGTCGAGCAAGATAAAATAATCCGTATCGAACGACTGAGCCAGCCAGTCGAGTTCCGCCCCGTCGCCTTCCCCTTCCAGTCGGAGCAACGGCCCGTTCTTTCCCGAATAGCGGAGATAATGGGCATTCATGTAATACAACACACTGTCGGCCAGCAGCAGCGCCGTGGCATGGTCGCCCTGCACGTTGCACTCATACACCCAGTTGGCATAGTCGTTGGCAATGGCCAGCAGACTGTCGTAAGGCGCCACCTTCCCGCTGTCGGGCACAGGCTCCACCGGTTTCTGACCGGAAGAGCAGGCCACACCTGTCAGCAGACAGAAGCCCAGCCACAACAGACCCGCCATCCGCCGCGCCCCCTTCGGCAAGCGGAACGAGAAACGGCTGCCCTTTCCCAGCGTACTCTGTATGTCGAACCGGCAGACGGCGAACACACTGTTCGTCTTCCGGTATTTCTCGATGATTCCCTTGCAGTTCATCAGTCCGAACCCATGTCCCTTCTGTCGCTGAAGTTCCGCCGCATCGGCCGCCGTCTCCATGCCGATGGCCCCCGAATCGTACACCTTCTCGCCCAGGATACGCGAACGGTCCTTCTCCGAAAGCCCCGGTCCGTTGTCCTCCACCGCAATCTCCACGTAATCGGACGTTTCCTCGGCAGACAGGCTCACCCGCCCCCCTTCCTGCGTATACTTGCGGGCATTCTCTACCAGCGTATTGATCATGAAGAGAGTCAGGGCCTTGTCGGCCTTCACGCAAGCAGTGGTCTCGCCCACCGTGAGCGTCTGTTTCTTCAGCTCAAACGAACGGTGTCCCTTGGCGAGGATAGCAAACAACTCCTCCAGGTCGAAATTCTCGATGTGAAGGCTCAGCGTGCCCTGCCGCATCTTGACCCACAAAGCCAGTATGTCGTTGTATTCATTGATTTTTGTCACCAGTTCGTCGATGTACACCAGTTTGCCGCGGCGCACCGCCTCCTCACTGTCCGATGGCAAAACCTGAAGCTTGCGCACCTCGTTCACCATTCGGTCGATATAGGGCACAATCCCCGTCACGATAGACAGGCACGCCTTCTTCACCTCGTTCTGGCGCTTGTTCTCCATGAGATGCTGTTCGTGGATATACTGTTCCTTCTCCAGCCGCTTCTGCTCCTCATCGAGCGATACCAGGTTCATGCCATGCTCCAGTGTCCAGGCCAGGTAAGGCAACAACAGCCGGATGAGAGCCTGCTCCTCCTTGCGTACAGGAGCCGACAGCCACAACCACAACCGTCCCACCGTGACCGACTTGCCCGGCGATTGGAGCTCGAATACCTGCGGAATCCCTTCACCCGAAACAGACGGAGCGTCCTCCGCCTCTCCTTCCTCACAGAAAGTGATGCACACATCGCGCACTCCAAACAGTGCCTTCAGTTCCGGTTTCATGACCTCGACCACCGCATCGGCCACTTCCTCCCGGCTTGTAGCCGATGCAGGCACCGCCCCCGTCATCTGTTGACAGAGTCCCAGCACGCGCTTCAGTTCCGTGAGATACACGGTGTTCTTTTTCCGCCACGTACGGTTCAGCCAGACAAACAAGACCACCAGCACCAAAAAGCCTGCGGCCACCAGCCACAAGAGCACATTCAGCTGGCCCGTCTCCTTTTCCAGCGCCGCATAACGGCTCTCCAGTTCCTTGTCCTGCCGTGTATAATCCAAAATATCCAGGTACACGTTGCGGTTGTAGTCCGACTCCGCCTTGCAGCCCATGGCCGAATACGTGCGGCTCAGCTGTTCCCGCAGACGGGCAATCCATTCGGGTACGGTATGAATACCCTCGTCGTTAATCCACTTCAATTCGATGGAAGCCGTTCCTCCCGGCTGATACGCCTGCAGCCGGTCGAGCGAATCCGTGCAATGATAATATTTCTCGTGATGCAAGTTGACATAGTTCAACGCCTTCTTCAGGTTGACCAGCGCCTTTTCCGGCTGTCCGCTATAATTGTAGAAAGTGGCCAGCGTGCGATACGTCCCCGAAATCTGGTACCAGTCGCCGTAACGCTTGAACAGTCCCAACGCCTCCCGGGCAAACACCAGTGGCAGACTGTCCACCGGCAGGCTCTCCGGATTGACCAGCCGCAGCAGCCCCGCCCGCTTCTCGCTCAGCAGTTCCCGGTTGCTGCGGAACACCAGCAGTTCCGCCATGGCCTGTAAGGCATTGGCCTCGAAATAAATATACCCCCGGGCCTGCGCCACCTGCAAGCATTGCACCAGGTAGCCAAACTCCCCAAGTGTCACTTCCTCGCGCGTGGGCGCCTCATACATGCCGCCCGACCCCCGCATATATACATAATACAGCCACTGGGCCGTATCCCCCTTCAAGGTTTCTTCGGGTATCGCGTTGATGGCCTCCAAGGACTCCTTGTCCTGCTGCAGATAATAATAATAAATTCCTGACACGATGTAGAACTCCGAGATGGCATAGTTCAGCCGTCCCTCCAGACCATTTTTCTCGAGCGAAGAACGGTCCTCGTCGATGCGCCGCAGACGCTGCATCGCACTGTTGTGATAATCATAGAACTCCTTGTTCATAGAAGTGCGCTGGCAGATTTTCATCATCCCCACATCCGCCACCAGACGTTCAATCTCGTTGTTGCTGGCTTCCGATGCCTTTTGGAACAGACGAGCCGCATGCTCGAAGTCCATCCGCATAAACGCACAGAAACCCATGTGGTTCAGCGCTTCTGCCCGTCCTGACGCATATCCGTCGGACAATTTCAGGGCCTCCGTTGCAGCACGGGATGAAAGAGACAAATCCTTGTAGCGGGCCTCATACGCCACCCGGTTCAGTGAATCCACCTGCGCGTCCACACGGTTGCGCAACGGCCTTCCACACGAAGTACACAGCATGCATCCCACGATCCATGCCACGATCCACCATTCTATCTTCCGAAATTCCTTCATACCCCTACGTACAAGTCCACACAAATGTACGAAGTTCCCCGTGAATAACCCCAGCGCCTTGTGATAAAAAAACAAAAGAGAGATTACAGTATTCGTTACAATTACTGCAATCTCTCTCCCTCAGACATACGAGTCCGTCTTGAAACTATTTATTTTTTTGATTCTTCCAGAGATACCTTTCTAAATTCTTTCAAAACTTTTTCCAACTCCAAGGATGCCTTGCGGGCACGAGTTCCTGCTGCTTTATTTCCTTTTTCAGCCTGCAATTCAGCATCGGCAACCAAAGCGGCATTCAATTCTTTGATTTTTGCAATTAATTCGTTCATAATTCTGACTAAAATTTTAATTAAACGTATTCAAAGTAAATACAAATACCTCAATCTGATACTCTTACAGCCTCTTTTTTTGCATCTTTTAAGAGAAAAAAACGACACTTTGTGCATTTACCTCCACTTCACTTCCAGCCGAAGGATACGATGCGTGTCAGAAGTCACTCTGAAGCGGTTGTCCACCCGTTCATTTACCAACCAGACGATGCGATTTCCGTCGCACACCACCAGCTGACGGTCTTTTTCAAAGCGCGAAACCTTTTTGTCGCGCAAGTAATTACGCACAGACTTGAAACCTTTCATTCCGAAAGGAACGAAACGGTCGCCCGACTGCCACCGCCGCAAAATCAGCTGTCCTTCCACGGCATCCGCATCCACGTATGCCACCGTATTCGTGAGAGGCACCACAAACGGCGGTTCCACTTCCATCACTTCCTGAACCAGTTGCGGCGTGAGTTCCTCTTCCTTCAGCGGACGCCTGACAAGCCGGTCGCGATCCACCAGAAGGGTCCATTCCCGGCTGTGAAACATTCTTCCCGACTCACCATGCAAGGCACGAAACACATCGCCCACCTGTGCCGCATTGAATCCCAACGGATGCAAGATTTCGAACAGCAGGTTCTGCGCGCCCGGTTCCCGGCACAACGCCGGAATATCCACCGTTTCCCCGTCGGGCATCACCCGCTCCATGGCCTCCCGTATGGCAGCATGATACACCTCCGCCACATCCGACAACCTGCGTGCCGTTTCGGCAATCGTCTCACTCACCGACGGATTGATGGTCTCGAGCATCGGAATCACGTGCAGACGGAGCTTGTTGCGCACAAATTCATCCTGCAGGTTCGTACTGTCTGTCACATACGCCTGCCCCAGGGAAGCAAGATACTCCAGAATTTCCGCACGGCTCACGCACAGCAGCGGACGCACCACCTCGCCATTCACCGGACGGATGCCCTGCAGGCCGTTGATGCCCGTTCCTCTCACCAGATTCAGGAGAAATGTCTCCACGCTGTCATCGCGGTGATGTGCCACAGCCACCACCCTGGCCCCGCACTCGCGGCGCAATTGTCCAAACCAGCCATAACGCAGTTCGCGTGCCGCCATCTCCACCGATACTCCGTGCGAAGCCGCATATTCGTTTGTGTCGAAATGAATGACGTGCAAAGGCACATCCAGCCGTGCAGCCAACTCCCGCACAAACTGCTCATCGCGTAGCGATTCTTCTCCGCGAAGATGAAAATTACAATGAGCCGCCTCGCAGACATACCCCAGCCGGAGCAGCACACGCAGCAAAGCCACGGAATCGGCTCCACCGCTCAAGGCCACCAGCACCTTGTCGCCAGGCTGCAACAAGTGCTTCTCTTCTATATACTGACTGACTCTTCGGATAAACATACTGCAAACTTAGGGATAAAAAATGAAAAAAGGCCGCACAAAACGCGTAATTTAAAAACAGTCTAAATAACTTGCGGGATAGGAAGCAATGCTGTATCTTTGCAAATGAAATACAAATGATACAAACAACATGAAACTCTCGGAATTGAAAACAGGTGAGAAAGGTGTCATTATCAAGGTCCTCGGACACGGAGGATTCCGGCGCCGCATCATCGAAATGGGGTTCATCAAGGGAAAAACCGTGGAAGTGGTGCTCAACGCCCCGCTCAAGGACCCCATCAAATATAAAATCATGGGATATGAAGTCTCCCTCCGCCGGCAGGAAGCCGACATGATTGAAATTGTCAGCGAAGAGGAAGCACGGCACACGATGGAGACCGACACCTACCATGAGCCCATCTCACAAGGCATCCCCGTGAGCGACGAGGTGATGCGCAACATCGCACAAGGAAAACGACGTACCATCAACGTGGCGCTGGTGGGCAACCCTAACTGCGGAAAGACCTCGCTCTTCAACGTGGCCTCGGGCGGACACGAGCACGTGGGCAACTACAGCGGCGTGACCGTGGATGCGAAGGAAGGCTTCTTCGACTTCCAGGGCTATCATTTCCGCCTGGTGGACTTGCCGGGTACGTATTCCCTCTCGGCCTACAGCCCGGAAGAGCTCTACGTGCGCAAGCACATCATCGAGGAGACCCCGGATGTGATTATCAACGTGGTGGATGCGGGCAACCTGGAGCGTAACCTCTACCTCACCACCCAGCTCATCGACATGAACGTGCGCATGGTCATCGCCCTCAACATGTACGATGCCCTGCAGCACAGCGGCAACAAGCTGAACTACCACAAGCTGAGCGAACTGCTGGGCGTGCCCATCGTGCCGACCATCAGCCGCACGGGCGAAGGCATCGACAACCTGTTCCATGTGATTATCGGCCTGTATGAAGGTATCGACTTCATGGGACAGAAAGACGAAATCAAGAACGAAATCCTCCGCGAGTTCCGCGAATGGCACGATGCCTACGTGCCCGACCACAAATACAAAGGAGCGGAAGACAACTTCACGGCCAAAGGTTTCATCCGCCACATCCACATCAACCACGGACCGGAAATCGAACGGAGCATCGACGCCGTGAAGAAGGAAATCAGCAAGAACGAGAACATCCGCCACAAATACTCCACCCGTTTCCTGGCCATCAAGCTGCTGGAGAACGACAAGGACATCGAGACGCGCGTCATCGCCCCGCTGCCCAACGGCAAGGAGATTCTGGCGGCCCGCGACAAGGAGGCGGAGCGTCTGCGCCAGCTGGGCAACGACGACACCGAACAGTGTATTGCCGATGCCAAATATGGTTTCATCTCGGGTGCCTTGAAGGAGACCTTCACGCAGACCAACCACGACACGGAGACCTTCACGCGGGTGGTGGACAGCATCGTGACCAACCGCTTCTGGGGCTACCCAATCTTCTTCATCTTCCTGTACATCATGTTCGAGGGCACCTTCGTGCTGGGTGAATACCCGCAGCGTCTCATCGAATGGATGGTCGGCCTCATCGGACAAGGAGCCGAAAAATTCCTCAGTCCGGGCCCGCTGAAAGACATGATTGTGGACGGTATCATCGGCGGTGTGGGAGGCGTCATCGTGTTCCTGCCCAACATCCTGCTGCTCTACTTCTTCATTTCGTTCATGGAAGATTCCGGCTACATGGCCCGTGCCGCCTTCATCATGGATAAAATCATGCACAAGATGGGACTCCACGGCAAGTCGTTCATCCCGCTCATCATGGGCTTCGGCTGCAACGTGCCGGCCATCATGACGTCGCGCATCATCGAGAGCCGCAAGGCCCGGCTGGTCACCATGCTGGTGAACCCGCTCATGTCGTGCAGTGCCCGTCTGCCCATCTACCTGGTACTGATTGGGGCCTTCTTCCCGGGCAAGGCCAGCCTCATCCTGCTGTCCATCTACGCCATCGGCATCCTGCTGGCCGTACTCATGGCCCGCATCTTCACCAAGTTCCTGGTGAAAGGTGACGACACGCCCTTCGTGATGGAACTCCCGCCCTACCGCATGCCGACGGCCAAGGTCGTGCTGCGCCACACGTGGGAGAAAGGAAAACAATACCTCAAGAAGATGGGCGGCATCATCATGGTGGCTTCCATCATCATCTGGTTCCTAGGCTACTACCCGAACCACGATGCCTACGCCACACAAGCCGAACAGCAGGAGAACTCCTACATCGGGCAGCTGGGAAAGGCCATCGAACCGGTCATCGAACCGTTGGGATTCGACTGGAAGATGGGTATCGGCATCCTGTCGGGTGTAGGCGCCAAGGAACTGGTGGTCAGCACACTGGGAGTTCTCTATACAAATGACGACGACATCGACTCAGTGAACCTCTCCGAACGGATTCCCATCACGCCGCTCGTGGCCTACTGCTACATGCTGTTCGTGCTGATTTATTTCCCGTGTATCGCTACCCTGGCTGCTATCCGGCAAGAGTCGGGAAGCTGGAAATGGGCTGTCTTTGCCGCGACCTATACCACCATACTGGCTTGGATTATTGCCTTTGCGGTACACCAGATAGGAAGTTTGTTCATTTAAAACCCTTACCATTATGAGTATGCAAGATCTTTTCGTATATATCATCGTAGCCGGCTGTGTACTTTGGGCCGGCAGACGCTTTCTCCGTCAGGTCATCCGGCGGAAAGGACACGCAGGCGGATGCGGATGCAGCGGGTGCAGCGGATGCAGTGGGTGTCCTTCCCGGAGAGAGTGAAAAGTGCAGACTTGTGAAGAGATAAGTAGTGTTTCTGACGAGTTTTGTTACCTTGTAAAAAACGTCTAAGCGTTTTCTTTGAAACACCTAAGCGTTTGAAGTAAAACGCCTTTACGTTTCAGACAAAACGCTTAGACGTTTTGATTCGAACGCTTAGACGTTTTAGTTTGAACGCTTAGACGTTTTCTAGTTAACTTAGGCAGTGTCTCTGATATATCAAAAGCCTCACAAATGTTCCAGCAAGGACATACTCTGTTTTTTGCTGTATCCCTATCTTTGAATCAAAGAATGAATTTTGCCGCTATGACAAAATCGATTGCTTCATATAATCCAATGATAACGAATACGAAAAAGGGCGCACTTCATTTTGAACTGCACCCCTTATAGACAAAGTTACCTAGGATAACCGCACTGTCACCCTCAAGCAGCTATCAACTGTATGTCCTCATAAGTATATTGCGACTTAATGCTGCCATCGGAAGAATAAATAAGGATAGTCACATCATACACACCTCCGACAGTCAAATCTGGAGTAATATTAAACTGAATGATAAACGACTGTGTAATGGCTCCGGTTACAGGCAGCTCATCCAGACTAATTTCAAATGCTCCTGTAGTCTCAATTATTTGTCCACCTGTATAGGTTGAGAACAACGTCGGGTCTTCTTTGACATACCAGTTTTGCCATCCATGAGGATCTCCATACAGATTCAGTCCACTATATACTGTATAAATCACTCCCTTTGAAGAATCCCAATTATAGTCCCCAGAATCCTTGTTAACGGTTAAGACAGACCATGGTGCATTACCACCCGGCTGATTAGGTTCGTCTGTGAAATATACGTAAAAACGGTTGGCACCTTCACGGAAAGTAAAATTCTCATCGGCATAGTGCAACATAATACCCCCACATTCTCCACCTGCATTGGTATAGCCCTGAGCTTTTTGTTTCAAATCGGCCATATCTGCAGGAACGTGAGTCATACTCTCTCCATAATGCTGTGTCCGACGTACGCCTGAACTACAATTCAGATACTCCGACAGAGTAACCGCATCGGTAATGTTCAATGCTCCATTAATGTATCGATGGTCAATACCTACACAACCGAACTTCACATCCATTGTCTGCGAAAGTTTATCTGACCATCTGATAATTTCTTCAGCCACTTTGTTAGCCTCCTCACTCATACTGCCTGAATTGTCAACTAAGAAGATAATATCCGCCTTCGCTTTGGAAACCGGAGAGTTGGAACGTGAACGAGTAGCCACTTCCTCCCCATTAATCACCTTGATTCCCTTTTGTTTTCCATTGATTTCCACCCATACATTCTGCTTTTCATCGCCCGTGCCATACAATTCAAGCCATTCACCTGTATTGGTTCGAATGCCTGCCAAATTAAAACGGCCAACTCTAGAATTGTTGGGATCAATTGAAAGTGCAGAAATACTGGTAGGCATCGTAAATGTTTCTTCTCCAGCCAGAATCGTAGGAGGAGTGCCCGCCTGTACATCTGTCGGAATTCCAGTCGGTTCACCAGCCGTTAACTCAATGGTTTCTCCATTGATCACAAGGGTCAGAATACCAGAAGTTGGGTCATAGCTTACATCTCCAAACCAAGAATCTCCATCTTCTCCAAGGGCTTTTACAGGATTTCCTCCTTCATCCAGCACCTCTGTGAAAGTCAGTCCATTATCATAACTTATCATCCAATAACCAGTCGTTCCAACCTTTAATTGCGGAGTGACTGCATCGTTTCCGGTAACTGGTATTTTATTCCCGTCTGCATCAGTCAGCCAAGACTGGACTCCATCGATTGTCTGTGTCCAATAATACTTGCCATCGGTATCTTTATCAAATCCAATGACAGGAGCATCTTTTCCAGCCGCCCCATTCGTGATAGAAGCAGTCGTGCCATCACTAAATGCAATCGTATAACCATCCTCGGTTTCAGTCACACTTGTCACATACACATTACCTTCCAACGCATTAACTATCGCCCCCATTGAAGTGATATTCGTATTCATCTGCGTCAGTTGATTTTCAATGTTTGTCAAACGGTCATCCAAAGAATTTACCTTATCCCACAATTCTCCGTCATCGTACTTACAAGATACAGCCCCGATTATCACCAGCAGCCATAAGAATAATGATTTTAGCTTCATAATTATAATTTTTCATGAGTAATATTTATCTCAAAAGTAGTAAAAGCCTCATAAAAAAACATTTGTCATAATCTCAAACTATAACTATCATCCCGTAGTTATAGATTAAAGTGTAGGATTTTGAACCTATTCTGTAAATATTTCCAAACAATGAATTCTATTTTTCCATGAATCCAAAGAATATAGGACCTATATTTTGTATCTGCCCACTCTAACCTTCAATGTATCTTCCAACAAAAATCAAATCATCATTCTCGTCGGGGCTAAATAATATGGCACAATATTCATAGCATAATTTCTCAGGCTTTTTATTCAATACAAGCTATCGTTACGTCATCAAATTCATCCATATACCCAATGAGACGCTCATTATGGTTGCCACGTTTTACCTTTATTTCCATATTTGCTTCATAAATCTCACCGTGGGAGGTATGCCGTTCACGCAGTTCGTAAGAGTAAAGTTCGATGCAGTCATCCTTTATCCGGTCTACCACCCGTTTCACACTTTCCTTTGTAGAAGCGGTGAAAGTGAGTTGTACCGTAGTTGTACCGAAAGTAGGAATAAATGAATTCATCACTTCAAGTCCGAAAAGCACCATCACCGTGACAATGATGGCCACCACATACATCCCAGTTCCACATGCCAGTCCGATGGCAGCAGTCACCCATAATCCGGCCGCCGTAGTAAGGCCACGCACCGCATTCTTTTGAAAAATAATAGTCCCGGCTCCGAGAAAACCTATTCCGGATACCACTTGTGCCGCCACCCGTGATGAATCTTTCAAATCAACGCCAAACCCGTACTGTGACACGATGCAAAAAAGAGCACTTCCCAATGCCACAAGAAAATGTGTACGAAAGCCGGCTTCTTTTGAACGGTATTCCCGTTCTATTCCAATGACCCCTCCCAGCAAAAGAGCCACAAAGAGCCTGAGGGTTATTTCTAAAATCATATTCATTCTCAATCAGTTTTTTTATCATCTTAATTCACCTCTTTATGCCGCCTCGCAATGTCACATAGCTATCGGGCAGCCGGCTGTTCAAACTTGTGTCTTCAACCTGCTGCCGATGGCTTTCATGAAACTGAGAACCTCCACGAAGTAAGAATAGGCAATACTTATTTTATTGGGAGCAATAAATGGTGGTTATCCCTTTCGGACAATGCCCTGGGTGATACGGTCTAAGATGACAGCCAATATCACGAGGGCAATGCCCCCTTCAAAACCAAGTCCGATTTTCATTTGTGTGATGCCCTCCAATACCACCTCACCCAATCCACCAGTCGAAATCATAGCAGACACCACTACCATGGAAAGGGACATCATGACAGCCTGATTGATGCCAGTCAACATAGTGGGGAAGGCCAAAGGCAACTGCACCTTGAAAAATAATTGCCGAGGAGTGGCGCCGAACGCCCGAGCTGCCTCTACGACATGCCCGGGCACCTGCCGCATTCCCAATCCCGTAAAGCGTATCACCGGAAACATGGCAAAGACAATGGTGGCAAGGACGCCAGGAACCGTACCCAACCCGAAAAACAGCACCGCAGGAATCAGAAAAACAAAAACGGGCATAGTCCGCATACAGTCCAAAACAGGACGGAATATCCGGTTACAGCGTTCATTTTTCTCTGTCCAGATGCCGAGCGGGACCCCAATCAGCAACGCCGCAAATGTGGAGAAGAGCACCAGAGCAAGCGTTTGCATGGTTTCTTTCCAGAATCCCATGCCCCATACGAGCAATAATCCAAAAAGAGTGAAAAGCCCCATGCCTTTACCCGATTTCCACCAAGCCAATAAAGCAGTCAGTGAAATAAACACATAAAACGGGATGGCATACAATACCAGCTGGAAGCTGTCGATGACGCCTTCTACGTATACGTTCCACACATCAAAAAATCCTGCACCCTTCTCAGCCAGCCATTCAATGGCTACTTCTATATAATGTCCTATGTTTATCATTGCAACTGTTGTTTTCTGTTTATAAATCAATCTATGACCGAGGTAATACCTTTTGCCTTCGTCACACGCGACTTCACAAAATTCCGGACATAGTCATTGGCGGGTTTCGTCAAAATTTCCTCCGACGTACCAATCTGCAGAATTTCACCGTCACACATGATGGCTATACGGTCTCCCAACCTGATGGCCTCTTCCCAATCATGGGTAACAAATACAATCGTCTTCTTCTTTTCTGATTGCAAAGCCAACAGTTCGTTCTGCATCTGAATACGACTCAATGAATCAAGAGCCGAGAAAGCCTCATCCATGAGTAAGATTTCGGGATTGTTCGCCAAAGCACGTGCCAAACCCACACGTTGCTTCATGGCTTCCGAAAGTTCATTTATCATCTGATTTTCACATCCGGCAAGTCCTACGGTCCGCATACTTTCCAACGCCTTCTGCTCACGTACCTTTTTCCTGACACCTTGCAGCTCAAGCCCGAAAGCAATGTTCTGCCACACGGTGCGGTGAGGCAACAATCCGAACTGTTGGAACACCATAGCCAGTTTTTTACGACGGACAGTACGTAATTCCTCGTCTGTCATGGTAACGATATTGCTGCCATTGACTACAATTGCTCCAAGAATAGGTTTATCAAGTCGGTTGATACAACGTAACAGACTGGACTTTCCACTTCCACTCAACCCCATAATGACAAAAATCTCACCTTCATTGATGGCAAAATTGGCACCATTTACAGCGATAATACACCCTGTTTCTTTCTTGATTTCCCATTTACTCTTCCCTTTCATCAACATCTTGAACGCTTTATTCCGTTCACGACCAAAAATAAGGTAGAGCTTGATTATTTCTATTTTCTTTTTCTCATTCATAAAATAAACCTCCCTTTCATTTGTTCATATTTTTCTCCAGTTAAACACAAAAGCGATTTGAATGCCTGTCTGCCAAACACACAGGCACGTAACAATTTTATTGTCATTCTCTAGGAACAACAATCATTTATTTTTTTATTGTTTCAGGAAACAACTGCAATAGGGGGAATGACAATAAGTCTGAATCTCATGAAATAAATGGTCAACAAAGAATTATCCAGACGATTCTGCCCTCTAAAGACTTTTTTCGCGATGTTTCGCAAAGATAATAAAAATATCTGATTAAACAAATTCCATCGGCCGACAATGACAAATCTTCCAATCCCCATACATAGCATGGATAATTCGCTAAAAATCAATAATAATAATCAGAAGGCCAGAAACAGAAGCAATTTATTCTTTTTTCCTTTTCCCCAAGTAAAGGTCGTCAATTTCTATTGGACAATCAAGTAAAAGACATATTTCAGAATCTTTTTTAGATTTCCCAGAAAGGACCTGAATTTGCTCATAACTGCATCTGTTTTTATATCCTTCGTTACAATCGTTACACAATCTCACAAAGGAAATGTCATTAATTGAATTATGAGCAGAAAGAATTAAGACAACAGCTGAAAAATCAGCGAGTTAGCATGAAAATCGTTACAATAATCAGACGTCGGTTTTTCTGTAACGATTTAGTAACGGAACTTTGTCCGAAGTGGGCTGTTTGATGTCCTTGGATTGGTACTTACAGGACATAAAAAAAGTCCACAATTCATTGGAATTGTGGACTTTGTCACTTTCAGACTCTCAGTTGTCCTTGAGTCTCAGCGGTGCGTACGGGACTCGAACCCGTGACCCCATGCGTGACAGGCATGTATTCTAACCAACTGAACTAACGCACCATTAAGTTTTTCTTTCGTTGCTTTCTCTCTCGATTGCGGTTGCAAAGGTAGTACAATTTTTTGAACCTGCAATAGCTTCATGAAAAAAAATTCAGCAGAAGTCTCACAGACGAAAGATGAAAAATAAGAAAAAGAGGGCCATCCCACTCCATCTTGTCAGAAAAAGAAAGTAAGCGACAAACTTTTCGTTGCGTTTATTAGGAGATTGATTATAATTCGTTACTTTTGCAAAAACAATTTTTCTACAAAAAAAATAGTACAGAATGAAAATCGCCATCATAAAATACAATGCCGGCAACCTTTTCTCGGTAGACTGTGCCCTGAAGCGGTTGGGCGTGGAACCCATCATCACCCACGACAAGGAAACACTGCTCAGTGCCGACAAGGTCATCTTTCCGGGAGTGGGCGAAGCACGCACCACCATGGATTACTTGAAGGGATGTGGACTGGACCAGCTCATCAAGGACCTCAAGCAACCGGTGTTAGGTATCTGCCTGGGCATGCAGCTGCTCTGCCGCCATTCCGAGGAAGGAGACGTCGACTGTCTGGGCATCTTCGACGCGGAAGTGAAGAAATTCCAGCCAACCCATCCAGAGGACAAAGTGCCCCACATGGGATGGAACACGCTTTCGCATCTCCGCAGCCCGCTGTTCCAGGGACTCAAGGAGGAAGAATTCGTGTATTTCGTCCATAGTTTCTATGTGCCGGTCAACGAGTTTACAGCGGCTACTACGGAATATATCACTCCGTTCAGTGCGGCACTGCACAAGGACAACTTCTATGCCACCCAGTTCCACCCGGAAAAGAGCGGCAAGGTGGGCGAATGTATCCTGCGCAACTTTCTGAATCTTTAATCTTTCACTCAATTTGCATAAGAACATCCTATGATAGAACTTATTCCTGCCATCGATGTCATCGACGGCAAATGCGTACGACTTTCACAAGGAGACTACCAGTCGAAAAAGGTGTACAACGAGAACCCGGTGGAAGTGGCCAAGATGTTTGAGGCACACGGTATCCGTCGGCTACACGTGGTGGACCTGGACGGAGCGGCTTCCAAACACATCGTAAATTACAAGGTACTGGAGGCATTGGCCGGACAGACCTCACTGACCATCGACTTCGGCGGAGGCATCAAAAGTGACGAAGACCTGCACATCGCTTTCGAGAGCGGGGCGCAGATGGTTACCTTGGGCAGTATCGCCGTGAAGGAACCACATACGTTCGGCCAATGGATGGAGACCTATGGTAGCGAACGGATTATCCTGGGAGCGGATGCCAAGGATGGAAAAATCGCCGTGAACGGCTGGCTGGAATGCAGCCGGATGGAGCTGATGCCGTTCCTCGACGAATACATCAAAAAAGGTGTCACGAAAGTGCTCTGTACGGACATCTCCCGCGACGGCATGCTCAACGGACCGTCCGTCGACTTGTACAAGGAAATTATCCAGGCTCATCCCGACCTGCACCTGATTGCCAGCGGAGGTATCAGCGGCATGAAGGACATTGAAGCGCTGGAAGAGGCCGGCATCCCGGCGGTGGTATTCGGAAAGGCTTTTTACGAGGGACGCATCACCCTGAACGACTTGAAGGCTTTCCTTCCTTAAAACTTATTCAAGAAACAAAACTATGTTAGCAAAGAGAATCATACCTTGTCTGGACATCAAGGACGGACAGACAGTAAAGGGAACCAACTTCGTCAACCTGCGGCAGGCCGGCGACCCGGTGGAACTGGGAAAGGCGTACAGCGAACAAGGGGCAGACGAACTGGTATACCTGGACATTACGGCCAGCCATGAAGGGCGGAAAACATTTACGGAACTGGTGAAACGCATCTCGGCAGAAATCAATATCCCGTTTACGGTGGGAGGCGGCATCCATGAACTGAGCGACGTGGAACGGCTCTTGAACGCCGGAGCGGACAAGGTGTCCATCAACTCCTCTGCCCTCCGCAACCCGCAGCTCATTGATGACATTGCTCTCCATTTCGGCTCACAGGTATGCGTGGTGGCCATCGATGCGCGCCAGACTCCGCAGGGCTGGAAATGTTACCTCAACGGGGGACGGCTGGAGACCGACCGGTTCCTGATGGAATGGGCGGAAGAGGCCAACCGCCGGGGCGCAGGAGAAATCCTGTTCACGAGCATGGACCACGACGGGGTGAAGGAAGGCTATGCCAATGAGGCACTGGCTGAACTGGCCGACAGACTGACCATCCCGGTCATCGCTTCGGGAGGTGCCGGTAAAAAAGAACACTTCCGCGATGCATTTACGCTGGGAAAAGCCAACGCGGCGCTCGCAGCCAGCGTTTTTCACTTCGGAGAGATACGGATTCCCGAATTAAAAGATTACCTTTGCAAAGAAGGCGTTACCGTGCGCAGATAAAAACACTCATTATATATAAAAATAAAGAATTATGGAACTGGATTTCGAGAAAATGAATGGCCTGATTCCGGCCATCATCCAAGATAACTACACACAGAAAGTGTTGATGCTGGGCTTCATGAACAAGGAAGCCTACGAAAAGACCGTGGAAACGGGAAAGGTGACTTTCTTCAGCCGTACGAAAAACCGTCTGTGGACCAAGGGCGAACAGAGCGGCAACTTCCTGCACGTGGCATCCATTAAGGCAGACTGCGACAACGACACCCTGCTCATCATGGTACACCCGGACGGCCCTGTCTGCCACACCGGCACCGACACTTGCTGGGGGGAAAAGAACGAACAGGACATCATGTTCCTGAAAGAGCTGCAGGATTTCATCGACCGACGCCGCCAGGAGATGCCGGAAAAATCCTACACGACCAGCCTGTTCAATTCAGGCGTCAACAAGATGGCGCAGAAAGTGGGCGAAGAGGCAGTGGAAACAGTCATCGAGGCCTGCAACGGTACCGACGAACGGTTGATTTACGAAGGAGCCGACCTGCTGTACCACCTGATTGTATTGCTCACCTACAAAGGCTACCGCATTGAAGACCTGGCCCGCGAACTGAAAGAACGTCACAGCGCGAACTGGAAAAAACATTAATGTAACGCATGGAAGAACAACCGCTTATCACATACCAGCATGTCAGCATCAGCCTGCAGGGACAGGAAATTCTTTCAGACATCAACTTTGAGCTGAAGAAGGGAGAATTCATCTACCTTATCGGGAAGGTGGGCAGCGGAAAATCCACTTTTCTGAAAACACTCTATGGAGAAGTGGAAATCAACGACGGAGAGGCCCAGGTGATGGGATACTCTATCCGTCAGTTGAAAAGAAAAGACCTCCCTCCCCTGCGCCGGAAACTGGGTATCGTGTTTCAAGACTTCCAACTGCTGACCGACCGTACCGTATACGAGAACCTGAAATTCGTGCTCAAAGCTACCGGATGGAAAAAGCGTACGGAAATAGAAACGCGTATCAACGAGGTACTCCAACAGGTAGGCATGGAAAACAAAGGCTATAAAATGCCTAACGAACTTTCGGGAGGTGAACAGCAACGTATCGTCATCGCCCGGGCCATCCTGAACAAACCGGACATTATCCTGGCCGACGAACCGACGGGCAACCTTGACGTAGAAACTGGTCGGCACATCGTGGAGTTGTTGCAGGAGATCTGCCGGCAAGGGTCGGCCATCATCATGACCACGCACAACCTGAACCTGCTGTCGGAATACCCGGGAAAAGTGTACAAATGTGAGTGCCATCGCCTGACAGAAACCGGCAATTCATAAAAAAGACAAAGGAGTAAAAGGAATTTTGCCAAAATGAACTTAAAATAGGGTTTTTATTACTACATTTGCTCCCGAAAATAATTAATTATAAAACATTTTAAATTCGAAACGTAAAATGAAAGTTTTAAAGTTTGGAGGTACATCCGTAGGTTCCGCACAAAGAATGAAGGATGTGGCCAAATTAATCAATGACGGCGAACAGAAAATTGTAGTCCTGTCTGCCATGTCGGGTACGACGAACACATTGGTTGAAATTTCGGATTATCTGTACAAGAAAAATCCAGAAGGTGCAAATGAAATCATCAATAGACTGGAATCTAAATATAAACAGCACATTGATGAGTTGTATTCTACCGAAGAATATAAACAGAAAACACTGGATTTCGTAAAATCGGTTTTTGATTACATTCGTTCTTACACGAAAGACATATTTACGCTTTTTGAAGAAAAAGTCATCCTGGCACAGGGGGAAATCATCTCTACAAACATGGTGACAAACTATTTGTGCGAACAGGGCGTGAAGGCGGTACTGATTCCGGCATTGGAATACATGCGCACGGACAAAAACAGTGAACCGGACCTGACGTACATCCGCGAGAAACTGAACGCACAGCTGGAAGCCAATCCGGGCTATGAGATTTATATCACGCAGGGATTCATCTGCCGCAATGCGTACGGTGAAATCGACAACTTGCAGCGTGGCGGAAGCGACTATACAGCTTCTCTGATCGGTGCAGCCATCAACGCGTCTGAAATCCAGATTTGGACGGACATCGACGGTATGCACGACAACGACCCGCGCGTGGTGGACAAGACTTCTCCTGTCCGTCAGCTGCACTTCGAGGAGGCTGCCGAACTGGCTTACTTCGGTGCCAAGATTCTGCACCCCACCTGCATCCAGCCGGCCAAATATGCCAACATCCCGGTACGTCTGCTGAACACCATGGAACCGTCGGCTCCAGGTACGCTGATTTCTAACGACACGGAAAAGGGAAAAATCAAGGCAGTTGCTGCCAAGGACAACATCACGGCCATCAAAATCAAATCCAGCCGTATGCTGCTGGCTCATGGTTTCCTGCGCAAGGTGTTCGAAATCTTCGAAAGCTATCAGACAGCCATCGATATGGTTTGCACATCTGAAGTAGGTGTGTCCATGTCTATCGACAACACGAAGCACTTGAATGAGATTGTGAACGACCTGAAGAAGTACGGTACCGTTACGGTAGACCACGACATGTGTATCGTTTGCGTAGTGGGCGACCTGGAATGGGAAAACGTAGGTTTTGAAGCAAAGGCACTCGATGCCATGCGCGAAATCCCGGTACGTATGATCTCATTCGGCGGAAGCAACTACAACATCTCTTTCCTGATTCGTGAAGCAGACAAGAAGAGAGCACTCCAGTCATTGAGTGACGTGCTGTTCAACGGCAACAAGAAATAAAGACATTTTTATACAGCAGAAAGCGGAGGATACGGGCAAAACCGCATCGTCCGCTTTTTTATCATCCTAATCAAACAAAACAACTAAACCCACATGAAAGCTAATTTTCCTATAGCGCGTTTCAGCGAACTTGAAACTCCGTTTTATTTTTATGACGCGAACCTGCTGCGTGAAACCTTGGACAAAATCAAGGAAGAAGCAGGGAAATACAATAAATTCTGCGTGCATTATGCCGTAAAAGCCAATGCCAATCCTAAAATCCTGCGTATCATCCGCGAAAGCGGACTGGGGGCCGACTGTGTGAGCGGTGGTGAAATCCAGGCAGCCATCCAGGCTGGATTCCCGGCCAGCAAGATTGTCTATGCCGGCGTGGGAAAGACTGACAAGGAAATCAATCTGGGACTGGATTATGACATTTTCTGCTTCAACGTAGAGTCTATTCCGGAACTGGAAGTCATCAACGAACTGGCTGCGGCAAAGAACAAGATTGCCCGCGTGGCGTTCCGTATCAACCCAGATGTAGGTGCGCATACGCATGCCAACATCACTACCGGTCTGGCAGAAAACAAGTTCGGCATCAGCATGCAGGACATGGACCACATCATCGACCTGGCACTGGAGATGAAAAACGTGAAGTTCGTGGGACTGCATTTCCACATTGGCTCACAGATTCTGGACATGGGCGACTTCGTGGCGCTCTGCAACCGTGTGAACGAACTGCAGGAAAAACTTTATGCCCGCCAGATTATCGTGGAACACATCAACGTGGGAGGCGGACTGGGCATCGACTATGCACATCCAAACCGCCAGCCGATTCCGGACTTCGCCGAGTACTTCGCTACCTATCACAAGCACCTGCGCCTGCGCCCGCAACAGACACTCCATTTTGAGCTGGGACGCTCGGTAGTGGGACAATGCGGAAGCCTCATCACCAAAGTGACTTACGTGAAACAAGGCACAAACAAGCAGTTCGCCATCGTAGACGCAGGTATGACCGACCTGATTCGTCCGGCTTTGTACCAGGCTTACCACAAGATTGAAAACCTGACTTCGGAAGAACCGGTAGAGACTTACGACGTGGTAGGGCCTATCTGTGAATCATCCGACGTGTTCGGCAAGGCCATCGACTTGAACAAGGTACACCGCGGCGACCTGATTGCCCTGCGCTCGGCCGGAGCTTATGGAGAAATCATGGCTTCAGGCTACAACTGCCGTCCGCTGCCGAAAGGCTACACCTCGGACGAGCTGATTTGATTTAAACAGATAGCTTACTTATTGAATAACTCGAAGGTAAATTTACATCCCACGGAGGTAAATTTACCTTTTTCATTTCCGATAAACACACCGGCATCAAATAGATGGGTGGCAAAACCGTATCCAAATTCCAGGTAAGGATTCAGGTGGGGCATGAACAGAACGCCTGCATAGATTCGTTCTTTCTGAATAAAAGACAGAAGACGAGTTACCGGATAAAGAAAGATGAAAGGTGCTTCAAAGGTCATGTTTCCACGAATGTAATGACTGGACGCATTGTACCAACGTCCGTCCAGCATCTGAAAAGTTCCTCCAATGTCATCGTTCCAACCTTGCGGAAGATTCAGGTTGGCAAAGTGTACGTAATCCACGAAATACATGTCCGACTGGTTGGTGAACATTCCGCCTCCGATATGGTAGGCAATTGAACGGACATTTTTCAGACGGATAACCTGTTCCACCGAACATTCGATACGCTCATACGTCCCCGAATTTTTCAGCAACCTGATTCCTCGTTCATAGTCCAGCATAAAGGTCGGGAAAAACGAACCCACGTTGATCTTTCGGTTGCCGTTCATGTAATAATACATTCCCGGTGTCCATTCCAACCGGATACGGGGAGCAAAACTGTTGTAGCGGGAACGTACGCGGGCCTCTACTTCCGGCGTACTTTTGGTATACCTCCAGTGCATGGCCAGACCCGTACCCAGTTTCAGACCGTTGCACAACTCGATGTTGTGCGACATATCCACATACACATCCTTAAAGTAGTCCAGTTCCAGTCCTTCGAACGAGAAAGTACTGTCCGGCATTTCCTTCAGCTGGTCAAGTACCACACTACTGTAAATCCGGTTACCGTTTCCGGCATGCACTTCAATAGACCCCAGTTTGCGGGGATTGTAAATATACTCTACATCTGCCTTGGCATAGAGCTCCTTCTTGGTAAAATTATAACCAATCTGGGGAGCGATACGCAACAGACGTCCGTCATGAAACAGTTTGTTGTATTTGAACACTTGCCGGTAGGAAATTCCATTCCGATGGCTATAACTGACCAACAACGGATTGATAATCGGCGAACAGCTAATACTTCCTATTCTCGACATATCAATATCGTAACTACTGATCAACGCATCTCCTATCTGCCCGAGGAACACCATATTCTTTTTAAATTTCGTAGGCTCGGTCATCAGGGTATCGGCTGCTCTCTGACGGCTTCTCTCATCAGCCTGCAGATACAGCGAATCTTCTTCCGACGACAAAGGAATCGGACGGATACGATTGAACGAATCCCTCTCCACCACCAGCCGGCTGGTATCACACGTCAGCGTATAGGAGTTGGAAAGATTATGTTCGTTTGTTTTCTTTACAATCCACTCCTCCCCCGGCTGTCGGAACACCACGGAAGAATAGCGCATCCAGCCCGTATACTTCATTTCCAGATGATTCTTCAAGAATTTGAAATTCAAGTCCAAATTCATTAATATCGGAAGATATTTAGTCTCGTCCTCCTCCCCCATCTGCATGCTCAGATGAAAATGAATCAGGTCATAACGCCCCCTTAAACTCATCTTCCGGATGGTCCAGTCGGTAGAAGAAAGCCACAACACCCCTTCCACAAGCTGTGTACTCCGGTAACGGGGCACCACTCGGATACAATACCACTCTCCTCCCAACCTGTGTTCCACACTCTCCAACAAATAACGGTAATGAACTCGCGCCTTCTCACTCAACGGCGACAATAATTTGTTACCCATCAATGAAGGAGCATAAATATTAAACTTCATGTAATCTATCACATCGAAAATCTGCCCCTTATAACTGGGGAAAGTAGTAGAGATAGCCCGGACTTTACGGTCGATAAGCCCTGGAGCCGTATACTGAAGTTCACTGATTGATTCGTGAAGATAATCTTTTATCCCTTTTTCCAACCGGAACATGGAAGGTACGTAACGGATGATACGGTTCTGCTTGTGCACCGTGAGATGGCCTTTCAAATACAAGTCAGCCTTGTAACTTTTCACCTCACGCGAATAGATGGAAGCGGCATGAAACATGTGTTCCAGAATGGAATCAGCCACAAGCGGTTTCCAAGGAAGCGACGGAGCATTGTCACGTGCCATGCCTTGACGAGGAAAACCAACCAACAAACAGATTGCCAGCAGTCCCCACAAAACCACATATAAGCTTTTCAGTCTTCGCATATCCAAAGCAAATATATAACAAAGCCTTGTTTTAAGGGTATTTTTTACAATGAAAAAAGAATATTTTCAATTTTTCTTTCTATCTTTGTGCTAAATAACATGGTTTTGGAACATTTATGGTAAAAAAGGAATTAACAGAAGCTGAGATTGCCGAAAGTATACCAGATTTATGGCAACCATTGACCCAGCAACAACGCGAACTGCTCGCTCAAAACTTCACCATTCAAAAATACAAGAAAAATGAAACAATCTACTGTGAAGGAGAGACTCCCGAGAATCTGATGTGCCTGCTGAACGGCAAAGTCAAAATTTACAAAGACGGTGTAGGAGGAAGAAGCCAGATTATCCGCGTCATCAAGAACAAAGAATACTTCGCTTACCGTGCATATTTTGCGGAAGAAAATTTCGTAACCGCCGCAGCTGCCTTTGAACCTTGTACCATGTGTCTGATTCCCATGCCAATCATTGTCCAATTGATTATGGAAAATGCGGAACTGGCCATGTTTTTTATCAAACAATTATCGAAGGATTTAGGCATCTCCGATGAAAGGACAGTGAACCTCACTCAAAAGCATATCCGCGGACGTCTGGCAGAATCATTGCTCTTCTTGAAAGAAACCTACGGAGTGGAAGAAGACCAATGCACGCTGAGCATCTACCTCTCGAGAGAAGACTTGGCCAACCTTTCCAACATGACCACTTCCAACGCCATCCGTACATTGTCGAACTTTGCCGCCGAGAAACTGATTATCATTGACGGAAGAAAGATAAAACTTATCGATGAAGAAAAACTGAAAAAGATAAGCAAAATCGGTTAACACTCCCCCACATACCCCAAAGGTATTTATTGCAGTTATATTGATTCCCAAGAACTACAAAACACAGAAGGAAACAATATAACTGCTTTTTTTATTCCTTTCAGAACGCAATAGAAAAGTAGACCTTCCATACGGCTTTTCCTATAAATATTTGCAAAATTCATTTCCCCAACGTACTTTTGTGTCAAAATACCACTGATTATTCATCTTTACTGACATGGAGAATACCACACACAACACACAGCAGAAAATGGGCTTTCTTGCCCGGATGCGACAGGAACTGAAAAAAGAAAACGCCGAATCATGCGGCTCATCGAACTGAAACGCCTCCAGCGAATCCGCAAAAAAACCGTACCCGCATACACCTATTGTAAGAACTGCGGTACCAAACTGGAAGGAATGTACTGCCATTGCTGCGGACAATATGCCCTCGACATCTACCAGCCGTTCTGGAAATATTTCAAGCAATACTTTGAAAATGTCTACCAGTTCGACAGCAAAATCTGGCAAACTTTGTGGCTCATGTTCACCCGCCCGGGTTTCCTGACCAACGAGTTCAATGCCGGGAAAATCAACTCCTACGTGCATCCTTTCCGCCTTTACATGTGCATCTCTGTGGTCTTCTTCACCCTCTTTTTCATGCTGGCTTCCGATAAGGCCAACCAAGCCTTACAGGCCGTAGACTCTCTGAGCATCAGCGACGAAGTGGTCCAGCAGCTCAACTCCAAGTCTGTCCTCCCCGATACCAGTGTCTATCTGTATCAGGGTCCGGAACTGGTGCAGGCTCTTCAGGAAAGAGGAGTCACCCGAACCGACGAACTGTTTCAGGTACAACGCTTGGACGACCGTTTCTCTCTTTCCTACGTGCGAATGCCCCGAATCGTGGCTGACTCCTGCCTGCATGAAACCACTCTCCGACAAAAAGACCTGAATACCATTCTGAATCTCAAAAAAGTAAAAGGTGAGTACCTGGATGACTTTGTCGAGGAAGAAGAGATTACCTCTGAATCCCTGCAAGCTGCACGCCACTTTCAGGTAGACTCCACCGGTACCGCCCTTACTCCCGTATACGAATGGAAAGAAGACCACAGCGATGAAGCACAACAACTTCGTCAGGAGTCATTTCTCAACCAGTTTTTTGGAGACCTATCCAAGTGGACTCCGCTCTACATGATGTTCCTTCTGCCCTTGTTTGCCTGGCTTCTACAAGGAATGTTCCGGAAAGCCAAATTCCCCTACATGTGGCATTTCGTACATGCCATCCACCTGAACACCGTGTTTCTGATACTGATTCCTATTCCACTGGTACCCGTGCTGACAAGTGACACTTTTATGGAATCGTTTAAAGGAAACATGCCGATGTATACTCTACTTATCTTCGTAACAGGCATGTTTGTGTACACCTACATTTCCCTGCACACGGTATACCGCCGGGGATGGATACGTACATTTGTCAAGACAACCGTTTTCCTAGCTGTCTTTACCTTCATTTCACTGGCTATTGCGGCTGTGCTGCTCATTATGCTGCTGTCCTCGCTCTCAGAGACACTTTAACACTTTAAATAAGACTTGTAGCCCCGCTGTGATTCTTGTGGGGCTACATTTTTATTCTCCCGTCTTCACATACTCAGACGGAAGACAACCCATATACTTCTTGAAGCTCGTTGCAAAATAAGACGGCGTATTGAAACCTACCATTTCACTGATTTCCGTCACGTTGTAACGCCCTTCCTTCAACAGCTTACAAGCTTCTCCAAAGCGAATTTTCCGAATAAAATCCATTGTGCTTTCTCCGGTTACAGCCTTCATTTTCAAGTGTAGGGTCGAGCGTGACATATTCATTTCACTGGCAAAAGCATCGGCAGAGAAAGAGATATCATCTAGGTGACGCTTCACAGCCTCCATCGCCTTGCGCAAGAACTCTTCATCCAAAGGATTCAATGCCACCTTTTCCGGTTCAATCTCCATGGATTTCGAATAATGTTCCACAGCCTGCCGGTATGTACGGAGCAGGTTACGGACCTTGGCAACCACCATTTCCAGCAAGAAAGGCTTCGGTATGTAATCATCCGCACCTGTCTGCAAACCTTCCAACTGGTCTTTCACATCCGATTTGGCAGAAAGCATGATGAGAGGGATATGACAATACTTCAAGTTTCGCTTCACCTGTCTGCACAACTTTATTCCATCCATCACTGGCATCATGACATCCGAAAGAATCAGATTAACTTCCTCATTTTCTTCCAATATTTCCAATGCTTCCTTCCCGTTATTGGCCCGCAATACCCGGAAATACGCAGAGAGTCCTTCAGATAAATATGCCTGAATGTCGGTATTATCCTCCACCAGCAACACACACGACTTCTTCCCTTCCTCCACTTCTTCCGGTTCCACTGATTCTCCGGTCTCTATCCTATCCCCCCGGCATCCATCAGATACATCTCCGATGTATTTGTTGAGTAATGGTAAGTTTCCGAACCTTCCTGAGCCACGTTCTCTATCTCTTCCGATGCATAAGCCGTTTCCAAAGCAGGCAATACAATAGAAAAGACACATCCTTCGCCCGGTTTGCTCTCCAGTTCAATCGTACCGTGATGCAATTCTACCAGACGCTTCACCAGCGACAGACCGATTCCACTACCTACATGTTCCTGATCCACCTGATAAAAACGTTCGAAAATCAGCCGTTGTTTTTCTACCGGAATGCCCGCTCCTGTATCCTGCACTTCCAGCAGAAGATTTCCTGATGTTTCACGGGCCCGAAGCACGATACAATCACCGGCAGAAGTGTATTTGAAGGCATTCGACAGCAAATTATTCAAAATCAATTCAATGTATTTTTCATCACACCACACGTCTCTCCCTTCCAAATCCGAATCCAGCCGATAATCTATCTGTTTGGATTCTGCCAGTCCGGTATATACCTGATATATGTTCTGAAGCACCGCATGCAACATAATCTTTTTTACCTTCAGACGAAAGACTCCCAGTTCAGCCCGGCGGTAATCCATCAGTTGATTGACCAGGTGCAGCAGCCGATTGGCACTGTCACTGACATATTTCAGCTTCGACAAGATTTTCTTGTCTGTGATTCTTCCTATCACCTCCTGCAGCGGAGCTACAATAAGAGTCAGCGGAGTACGCAGCTCGTGCGATATATTGATAAAAAAGCGAAGCTTCATTTCATTCACCTCCTTCATCCGTTCTTTGTCAAGACGTTCCATCTCCAACTGCACCCTCATGCTTTTACGAATCCATAAATAGCGGAAAATCAATGCTACGACTCCCAAAAACAATAATACGAAACATAGTCTCGCCCACCAGGTGGCATACCATGCCGGTAATACCACAATCCGAAGCTGAGTAGGTACCTCATTCCATAAACCATCCCGATTGGCCACCTTCACCATAAAGCAATAATCGCCCGGAGGAAGATTGGAATAAGAAACCCCGCGGTTCATGTGGTCGGTATATATCCACTCCTCTTCATATCCCTCCAGCCGGTAAGCAAACTTGTTGTGCATGCCCGAAATATAATCGGCCACCGAGAACTGCAATGAAAAAGTAGACTGTCCGGCAGGTAATTCAATCTGTTTCGTTTCGCTGATGTGGCGTGACAGAATTCCCGTAACATCTCCCGGACGAACCTGCCGGTTCAACACAGACAGTTCCGTAATCACCACCGAAGGGATATAAGGATTTTCCGGGAACACAGCCGGATTAAACACGGTAATCCCGTTCACTCCTCCAAAATACATCTGCCCGTCTTTCCCTTTGCAATAGGCATAAGACGTAAACTGATTGCTTTGAATGCCGTCAATATCCGTAAAATTACGGAACTCGCCGGAAGACGGAGAGTAGCATGACAACCCGCGCTCCGTACTGAACCATAGATGATCTTCCGCATCCTCCAGTATACCGTGTACTACATTATCCGGAAGTCCCTGATTTACGGAAAGATGACGCAGTTCTTTCTTCTGTTCATTGAAACAATAAACCCCGTTACGGGTTCCTATCCAGAAGATTCCGTCCGTTCCCTCATGAATTACATTGACCGAGGTATATTCCAACCCTTTGCCCACCGGTAAAGTCAGACAAACCGACAATACATCACCTTTCCGTTCATACACACGTACCCCTTCCTGCGTACCAATCCATATACGGCTGCGCGAATCACGAAACAAAGTGATAATGCGCTTCTCCAGCAACCTGCCGTCTGAAAATGACAGCCGGCGGAATTTACCCGTGCCGGGAACAAAAGCCACCATACTTCCGGTTACAGCTCCTAAAAGCAGCTCTCCGTCTGGTTCTGGAAGAATGCCATAAAAACCTCTTCCCGTCTGCAAGCCTTCCTCCGGCAAAAAGCTCAGGATACGCCCCGTCTTCAAGTCAAGCACATTCAGCCCACCCGAAGCGTGAGCTCCCACATACACCCTCTTCGCTTGCTCATCTACATAAATCACCTTGACGTCGTTCGACAGCAGTCCGTCTGCCACCGTATAAGAAGTAAACCATTCTTTCCCGAGGTCATACCGGTTTAATCCCCCATTGTTCGTTCCAATCCAGATATTCCGTTCATCATCCTCCACGATACAGCTCACCACATTATCATTCAGTGAATTATGATAAGGCACGTTCCGAATGTTATGAAAACGCTGACGAAGCGGATGGTAATAGTTCAGCCCACCAAAATAGGTTCCTATCCACATACCTCCCTGCGTATCCTTATACAGGCTCCGGACAGAGGTCTGCGACAAGCTTCCCTCTTTCATCGGGTTACTGTCATACACCACGAAACGGTCTGTTTTTTCGTCGTACACATTCAGTGAAGTCAATGTCCCCACCCACAGATTTCCTGACATATCCAGAGCCAGCGAACGAATGTAATTGGAGCTCAGTCCCCCTCGTCCGTCCTTGTATTTCCTACATTCTCCTGTCACCGGATTCAGGCAGTACAGTCCCTCTCCTTCCGTGCCTACCCACAAGCGGTTATCCTTTTCCTTCAGAATTGCCAGTATGAGTGACAAACTGTAGTCTCCCGTGAGAAGAGTACGCACCACTTCTTCTTTCAATGAATAGACAAACAAGCCCTGGTAAGAGCCTATATATACTTCATCCCCGTATCTGGCCAATGTTCTGGGACTTATTTTCTGTAATTCTGTCGGAATCTGCGTGCTGTTAAACACGCCGCTGCGACTGTCAAAATGCATCAGTCCGGCATCTGTAGCCACCAGCAAATTCCCTTCCTCCAGGCAAGCCACATCCAGCACCTGCTGTTTCTTCCCCTCGCACACACAAAAATAATTATAGAAGATATCCAGTTCAGGATTATATAAAGACAGTCCGGCTCCCGTTCCAATCCATATTTTTCCAGACTCATCCAAAGCCAAGGAACGGATGACATCACTGGCAATGCTCGACGTATCGGCATCGTTGTGATGATAAACCGTAAAATCGTAACCGTCATAACGGTTTAATCCGTTATGAGTTGCAATCCACATGTTTTCCCGCTTATCCTGAATAATGTCTACCACCGTACTTTGAGAAAGCCCCTGCTCCAGTCCAATGTGGAAGAAGTTGATTCTATCTGCAGCCCTCAGTCCGGCCATCGTCAGCAAAAAAACAATCAAGGAAATAATGACTCTCATAGTTTTACTTCTTATATTTACAGATACAAAAATAAGCGTTTCGCTCATCCCGAAAGGTCATTTCTGTGGAATATATTATCAAATCTGTCTCATTTTCCATGAAAAACACGGATTTGGTATATTTTAAAACAGAAACGAAAGTCCGTACACTTAGGTAGAAGCTATTTTTGCAAACACATCTAAAACCTAAACAGTAGTTATCAAAATGAAAAAACACTCTTTACTTATTCATGGAATGGCATTTATCCTATGCCTCTCCATCTTGTACGGACCGGATAAAATCCAGGCACAAAAAACATCTCTTGTGCGAGTGCATGAGAATGTGCGCGAGACTCCTTATCCGCAGAAAGAGCATCAGGTGTACATAAACCCTACTCCCCTGCTTGTTCCCAAAAGCATGAAAACGGAGGCAGTGATACAATTTGAGTTAAGTAATGACTCTACTTTTCCTGCCGGAAAAACAATGACAGACACTCCGAAGCCGTGGCTGATGTTCAACCCTCACCGCATACTGGAAAAAGGTACCTGGTACTGGCGGGTTCGCTCCGTGACTGACAAGGGAGAGAAAAAAGCATGGAGTACAGTCTGGAAGTTCCAGATAAGCGGAGAAGAACCTCAGTTTGTGACACCTTCTTTCCAAGCTTTTTTCCAAAACCTGCCTAAGGGGTATCCGCGCTTATATTGCTTTTTAGAGAAGGACCTGAAAACGGCTCCTCAGCGAATCGCGTCACATCCCGAATACAAAGACATGACAAGCCGTGCGGCCACTGCCATGAAATCAAATTTCGATACTGACCCCAATGTGTATCGCTACATCCGCAAATATAATCCATACGTCGCATGGCTTCAGACTGCCTGGCTGCTAACTCGCGACACACAATACGCACAGAAGATGGTATCCTACACCCGCCATCTGCTCCGTACAAAACCCGACAAGACACTATGGAAGGATGACTTCTATTCCGGCGAGCTGATTGAAAGCCTGCTGTATGCGTACGATTCCTGTCATGACATGTTTACTCCACAGGAACTTCGGCAGATGGAACAAATGATTTTCGAAGTAGCCAAAGGCCATCACATGGTACAGCGTTCTGGCAATGAAGAGACGCACATCTTCAACAACCACTACTGGCAGCACTGCTTCCGTCAGATGCTGCAAATTGGCCTGATGTTTGCCGACCGGAATGAAACGGCACGCGAAATGCTGGAATACTGCTATGAAGTATGGACAGCACGTGCTCCGGCATCGGGCTTCAACCGCGACGGAGAATGGCATAACGGCACAGGATACTTCACTGCAAATACGCATACATTGTATTATGTACCCAGCTTGTTCTCTTACCTCACAGGCACAGACTTCTTGAAACACCCGTGGTATCAGAATGCCGGAAAAGCCTTACTCTACACTTTCCCTGTAGGCACCATGAGTGCCGGATTCGGCGACGGGAACGAACGCCAGCCGGTACCCGACCGCCAGCGCCTGGCCTTTGCCGATTTTCTGGCCCGTGAGACAGGCAATCCGTATGCAGCCTGGTACGTCAACCACTGCCAAAGAGACCTGAGAAGAGACTTTGAGCTCCGTCTCTACCGCATGGCGCGTAGTGAAAAGATTTATTCCGACAACAAGCAATTGCCCGAAGACCGAGGCAATGCCCTCTGGCTGGAAGACATTGGAGAAGTAGTGGCCCATTCTGCCCTTCAGAATACCAACCGGAATCTTTTCCTGAGCTTCCGTTCCAGCCCCTTCGGTTCGGGAAGCCATACCCTGGCCGACCAGAACAGCTTCAACCTGCACTTCAGAGGAGTACCGGTGTACCGTTCCACAGGTTACTACCTGAATTTCAGCGATGCACATAACCTGATGTCCTATCGTCACACACGGGCGCACAATAGTATCCTTGTGGACGGTATCGGACAGCCCTTTACCACACGTGCCTACGGAAAAATCACCCGCATGCTGAACGCTGAGACCATCACCTATGCAGTAGGCGATGCTTCGAATGCGTACTGCGGTGTCAGCGAATACCCCATGTGGATAGAAAACTTCAAGAAAGCCGGCATTACCCAGACACCTGAAAACGGATTCGGCGAAACTCCGCTGACCAAATACCGTCGACACATCTTCCTGCTGCATCCGGACATCGTACTGATTTATGATGAACTGGAGGCATCCCGTCCGGTACGTTGGGACTGGCTGCTGCATAGTCCCGTACAATTCCAGATTGACGGAAAAAATGCCACACTCACCACGCGTTATGAGCAGAAACAATTCTCTTCCGTGGCACAACTGTTCAGCAATCAGCCGTGCGAAATCACACAGACCGACCAGTTTGTGTGCCCGCCCGACCCGAAAAAGATGAAAAAAGGGCAGGAAAGCAAATATGTCAACCAATGGCATCTCACGGCTACCTTCCAGCCAAGTGCCGCCAACCGCATCCTGACTGTGATTCGCATTCTTCCTGACGGACAGAAAATGTCGGAACTTATCCGAAAAGGAAACACCTTCACCTGTGGCCGATGGAAAATCCAGGCAGAACTGGACCCGACACAACCGGCTTCACTTCAGGTTGTCAATACCCGCAACAATGCCACATTCAGTCTGGGAAATGACGACGTACAGATTGGAGGTACCACCTACAAACGGCTGGAAAAAGGTTCTTCCGTATTATACGATAAGATTGACGGAGAATGGCTCGTACATGAAATGTCAGACTATGAACCTCAATTTACAGGTGCAGGACCTGCCAAATAACAAATACTAATAGATTTTATTTATGAAAAGATTCAACCTAATCACCGGAACCGTAATGGCATTAGCCATTACGACCGGAACAGTACAGGCACAACAGTTCGTAGACAAAAAACAAACAGATGTGCATGTAATGTCTAAGACCTATACCTGGCCTCAAGACCAGGCAGTACTGCAAAAGCTGGACCAATGGCAGGATTTGAAATTCGGGGTATTGTTCCACTGGGGACTATATTCGGTAAAAGGTATCAACGAATCATGGCCGCTATGCTCTGAAGAACGATTCTTGAAACGCCGCAAATCCATTCAGCCTCAAATGAATTATGAAGAATTCAAGCAATGGTACTGGGGACAGATCAATAATTTTAACCCCACAGAATTTAACCCCGAAGAATGGGCCGACATAATGAAAGACGCAGGGATGAAATATGTAGTATTTACCACCAAACACCACGATGGATTCTGCATGTTCGACACTCAAACCACTTCGTTTTCAATTGCTCATGGTCCTTTTAGCAATAACCCCAAGAAAGATGTGGCCTACCATGTGTTTGATGCCTTCCGCAAAAAAGACTTTATGATAGGAGCCTATTTTTCCAAGCCGGACTGGCATTGTGAATATTATTGGAATCCGGACATGGCAACCCCAAACAGAAACGTAAATTATCAAATAAAACTGCATAAAGAATGGTGGAGGAAATTCCAGGAATATACAGCCAGACAAATAGACGAACTGACAACCCGCTATGGCCAAATAGATATTTTATGGCTGGACGGAGGCCAGGTACGTCCTGACAACGGACAAGACATCCACCTGGACCGGATTATTGACAAGGCACGCCAGAAACAGCCTGGTATGCTTGCAGTAGACCGCACAGTGCCCGGACGCAACGAAAACTATGCGACCCCTGAAATGAGAATCCCTTCCACACAACTGAACTATCCTTGGGAAAGCAATCTACAATTAGCTAACGGATGGGGATGGAGAAAAAACAGTATATATAAATCTCCACAAACCATTATCAATAACCTGATTGAGATAACCGCAAAAGGGGGAGCACTTCTGCTGGGAGTAGGCCCCACTCCACAAGGTACCATAGAAGAAAAGGCTGCCATCTGTCTCCGACAGGTAGGAGAATGGCTGAAAAGTTATGGAAAGGCAATCTATGCAACCAGAATCACTCCTCACTATAACGACGGAAATGTATGGTTTACGACTTCCAAAGACCACAAGACGCTGTATGCGCTGTATGCACTTCCCGAAGGAGAAACACTGCCTTCCACCATTACCTGGAAAGGCAATGAACCCAAAGGAGCCATACGCCTCATAAAAGGAAATCGTAAAGTAAAGCATACCTGCAAAAACGGAATAATAACCGTAGAATTACCCAAAGAATTAAAAAATGAACCGATAGCCTTCTATTATAACAGAAAATAAAAAGCTTTATCTGCCTAAATAGAAAACATATAAAAAAGAAGATTTGACCCTATAAAAACCTGTCGAATCTTCTTTTTTTGCAATCAGCTGAATAATAATAGTTTATACTTTCTCATTTCATTATTTCAAAACGCACTTGCGTTTTGTTTGAAACGTACTTGCGTTTTCAGAAGGCGGCTCCGGAGCGACTTGAAACCGGTGTGCAATCAGTCATCTCGCTCACCGTAAACTCCCCGTCCACCTCATCATAAAGCAACGAAGAATTACGATACTGACGATAATAAGGCTTTCCTCCAAGCCACGGACTGGAGGAACCGTAACTATAGACCGCTCCACATTCCGTATTCGTCACACACAGATTTTCCGGCTTTTCGGAAGACAAATTAACCTCTATTTTCCAAGGACCACAAAGAAGGCAGTCACCCTCCTGCGTTATTGGCTGAACAGATTTTGCATCCGGCTTTACCTGTACCAGTGTCAAAAGGCGACACTTTGCCTGCCCTGGCACAGAAACCGTCAAATGCCACTGATTCGGATACTGCGGGTCATTGGGTACAGAGGTAGGAGGAACCGCAAAAAGATCAGTTTGTGACACTTCACAAGGATGCTCACAAAACATCGCAGCCACAGCTACTCCTCCATCTTGCAAATGCGACGTAAACTGTTTCTGTGAGTCTGTCCATTCGAACGCCGTCGGGCTATGCAGCAACCAGTCCCATCGTACCGGGCAGGATGCCTCCAGCTCATCATAAATCAGCACGATGTCCGGATAGAGCATGATCATCTGACGACGATATTTGGTCAGCGGAGTTTCGCCGAATCCGTTTTCAGGTGTCTGCTCAATACCGGCTTTCTGAAAACTTTCTATCCACATAGGATCTTCACTGATGCCGCAATATGCATGCGATGCATCCCCCAGGCAATAACCGATATGTTCTCCTCCGGCTGCACGCAGCAGCATGCCGTATCCTTCGGTAGAAAAAGGCTGTCCGATGCCATCTACAAGGATGCTGTTGTGTGCCCTTGTATGACGATAAGACATCAGGTTATGTGCATCGCTAAAATTCAGATAATATCCCGTGTGATAATATACCTCCTTCCCTCCATACAGCAGGTTAAAACTGTTCTGGTCGGCCAGCGTATGACTTCCCGAGCCGAACGTACTCGAACGGAAAGCAAGACTGAGATTATTTTCCGTCGACGCCAGGTTACTGTGCATCACCACCTCACCGATGTCCTTATACCATTTCAATTTCGGAGCAGAAGCAGGAAAGTCTGTCGCATACGTAGCCGGATTTACCATGCGATACAAGCGCAGTTCCACATCCTGCACGACGTCTTTCTGACATTCTCCGGCATACCATCCGGCATACGCATCGCCCGTTTCGCGAGCCAGAAAATCAGCAAAAGCAGCACGCTGTCTTCCTGGTTCCTCTCTCTTCTCGCTGCCATCTCCAAATCCGGCACTTTTCGAAGAAGGCGGCCAGCTATAAACCATCGACTGCCCGGCTTGCTGATACCAGGGATGTTGCAGAAAGTCGGCACGCGACACATACGAAAGTAACATGGGCATATAAAACAACGTACGGACATTCGCCTCAAAATATCCCGTTCCGTTAATCCAAGCTCCATCGCGATTGAATCCGGAAGCCGGAGCACGGGCTGTCCATAACTCATAATAGTACGTCAACATACGTAAAGCCTGTGCGGCATACTCACTCTTGTCATACAGGCAAAAAGCAATCTGAAACAATACACGCATATTCTGCTGCCAGAAATGGTTGTCGAAAATATGATTTTCCTGCATGCCGCAATAAGCGTCAAAATAATACGTGGCCACCCGCCACAGCTGTTCTTCAACCCGACTGCGTACATCCGTTCCCAACTTGTCATACAACATGTCATAGGGAGCCAGGAAACTATAGGCAATGTCCGTAGAAGCAAAATTCCCAGCAAACAATTCCGTATCCGTGAAAGGATGCTCCAGCAGCACATTCAGAATTTCTTCCATCTTCTGCGCATAGTTTCCACGCTGAGTCAGATGAAAGGCCTGATAAAGATATTCCACATTGGCTGCCACCGTTTCCATGTGGGAGGCGCTATACGGTGCAATCAACGACTCATAATCGGCTTGCAAGGCATTCTCCGCGCGATTTTTCAGTGCCTGATATTCTTCGTGGGATGTCACGTGGCGACGAGCCTCATCTATCTTCGGATCGAGAAAACAATACAACCGAGGATGACGCAGAGGAAGTCCCTGACGAAAATCCTCAAATGCAGGAGTCACAAAAACTGGCGTTTTCTCCTTTACCTCAAATTCAATGGGTTCACTCCATGCTTCTTCTTTCCCATCTTCAGACACATTCCGGTAACGCCAGAACCAGCGTCCCGGAGCAAGTTTCACATGAGGATTGAACATGCACCATTCCTGTTGTTCTGAAAGTTGCGTAGATGCTTCGGGAAAACCGGCATCCTGCGACAATGCAAACCGAAGGAAAGCACCTGTTTTCAGTGACTGAGGCACAATCAATGGAGGCGGATTCAAATATAACTCATTGGAAAGTTTGGGATAAGGCTGCGTACGTGTCTTGTCATGCCAAGCCTCGGGCATTTCAACTTCCTGGGCTTCTTCTGGTGAAGCAGCGGGTACCTCCTCATCTGCACAAGCATACCCTAACAGACAAAAGCATCCCAATGTCCAATATAAAAAATTCATCTTCATCATATCCTATAAAAATTCATTAAAAACAAAGAGTGCTTTCTCCTGTGCCGCCTGCCCAAAACAGAACACCACAACGAAAAAGCACTCCTGATAAATAATATTTATTTGAAGTGATACTATTTATTAAATATGGTAAGAACAGGACGGATGGCAAATGTAGAAGCCTTTTCATTTACATTTACTCCTAATGCTTTTGAGATAGTTTCCTTTCCATCTGCATAGCTTGTCTGTACAGCCATAATCTGGCCACCTGTATTTACAGAACTAGACATCACATTAGAGGCAGAAGTATGAGTTCCAAACCAGGACGATTTTCCTTCATTCATCAAATCAGCTAAACGTGATGCAAACTGTTCATTTTGAGCAACAACATCTATACCTTCTCCTCCAGCATATCCTAAAGTCATTCCCATTACATCCAATAACTGACGAGCCGATGGAATATACCAACCACTGACATTCGTTATTTCAGCCACTGAATTAGTTGTTTTCCATTCATTATATGCTGGCATCAACTCTGTTCCTAAACTAGCTGTTGCAGCCTCCAACTGTTGTGTATATACATATCCATTATAATCATCTGCAGCCCATGGAGATTCGATTCCATAACCGGTTAAGTCAAATGGTTCTTTATCTTTAGACAAAGCGGCACGTTTCACACTGTTCAACCCCATGGCATACCCCCATATCCTCGTACCATCTGGTTGTCCGTAATTCGTTGCCACATCACCTCCTTTAGGGCCTGCGGCAAACACAATGGCAATGGAATTTTCCGCACTATATGTATCAGAGAAAGTACCGTCTTTCTGCATAAACTGGCCTACCTTAGGTGCATCAGGGTCATTAAACTCGTCATCAATATCTACATCCACATCTACATTGCCATCGCCCGATGCAAAATCGATATTTGCCGTAATATCGTAATTCTGAGTCAGCACCAGTGAGGCTGTCTTAATCATCACATCGTCCTCACCTACCGTCATCAGAATATCACCAGGCAACTTATTCACATTTGCAGGAGCGAATACATAATTATAGAACCAAATATCGCTATCCTTATCAGCTGGAGCTGCTGCAGTCAGTATGATTTCCTGATTGCTGCTTCCAGAAACCGTGTTATCTTTCACACTGAAACCTGAAGGTACAGTATAAGTCACGCTCAGTGGAGAAGTAGTCTGCACAGTTTCATGTTTCTGGTCTTTGAAAGAAAGTTTCACAAACGGACGCTTCAACACGGCATTGAGAGAACCTGCCAGACTCTTGCCAAAGAAGGCATCGCAAGCAGGATTATTGAACAAAGTGTTGTCTGAAACTTTATAGGTCACGTTGGTCAAATCGGCCGTATTATAATATTTGTCGGTATACTTACCATCCGACTCTGTTGTTCCATCCACATAGTCAGCCCAGAAAAGACAGGTATAATCTTCTTCTGCCGGAGTAAAGGTAAAACGGAACTTCTCGTTGACCATCGTCTCTCCGGCTACCTGCTCCATACGCACATCTGCTGCCGTATTATAATCTACTACCATAATACAACGAAGCTGATGGCCTTCGGGAGCTGCAGGCAAAGTACGTGATTCACTGCCTGACAACACTCCGGGGACTTCTACAGACACCGTTACCGGAGTACCGGTTACAGTTTCCACATCCGACATATCTTCCTGATTACATGACAACAACCCTAAGCTCAGGGCCATTGCCGAAAACAATAAACTCTTTTTCATGATAATAATATTAAGATTTTTATAAATAGCTTGTTTGAATCATTTTATTCTACCGGTAGCTCAACTTCCTGATTTCCATCAAATCCGGGATTGAACCCGACTCCATCCTCCGGACTTGTTGTCAGAAAATCAAACTGAATGTCTTTATTCTCTCCCTGGGTACACGACAGGCGGAAGCTGGAACTGGCAAGAAGTGTCCCTTTATCCGCATCTTCCACCAGTAAGGTGACCGGAACGGAAGTATTTCCTTCCGAATCAGCAAATACATAATCGAACATCAAAGGAAGTGACGTAGCTCCGTCTTTCGGCAGGGACACCGTACGACTATACTGCAAATATTTAAACGCGTGTTTGGTAATCCCATCCAAGGCATTAAAGCCTTTGGGTAAATAATCGTCGTATTTCAGCGTCAGACGAACTTGCGTCACTTCAGGATACTCCCGCAAAAACGCCATCACATCCGTGGCTGTCAGTTCATAGCGTGCTAGCGGACGTTCAGGAGTGACTTCCAATGGGAATTCTGCATTCCATTCGTCTTTATATCCCGTCAAATCAATCTCCTTACTGCTATAAAAAGCATCCTTATACTCCGTATTCCCTGTGTAACCCTCGCGACCAATGATGCTGGCAAGTCCTTCCGGACCGTCTATGTCGTAAAACGGTTCTTCTCCTTCCTGCACATAATCGGCCCACACCACCAGCTGGTAACGACGGGCATGCAAACGAAGACGCACCTCAGTCTGCAAGCGGCTGCTGGCAGAAAGGTCCTCATAAATCACCTCCTGCTGTACCAGCTGACGGTCTTCATACGCAGCTACCACAATGCGGTGACTATAGGCTGCTTCTTCATCCTCTGCACGCGCCAGCCGGCCTGTTTTCTGTGCAGCCAGACTTTTCAAGTCAATCAGAATCTTCGCTTTTACGGTCACAGATGTAGGGTCTACCCCCAGCTCACCATCTGCCGTCATTTCCGGATACTCCATCAGGCAACTGCTCATCAGTGCCGGAAAAGCCAGCAGCATTCCCCAGCGCAGGAGTTCTCTTTTCAGTCTATTCTTTTTCATGATATAATGCTTTTTCAGTGCTTAAAAACGGTAAACTAACGATGCCCCCACGCGAGTCACTCCCCAATAGTTATAGGTTCCGGCATCAAACTTTGCCCCATTGTCAATGTTATAAAAACGGTCGTACTTCATATTGACATAGCCGGCCCCGATGAGGAACTCCGCACCCCAATGCTCATCGAACGAAAGTGAATACCCGTAGGTAAGTCCGGCTCCGAGCAACGGACGGCCTGCCACCTGATAACGGTCTTCGTTCCATTTCACGTTGAAAGCTCCTACATGTGCATGCACGCCTACGAAATGACCTTCACCCACACCCTTCATCCACCAGCGGGCTTCCGGCTGGAAGAGAACGAGACGCACACCGTGCTCCCGCTCAATGTCCCAAAGGCTGAAATCCAGCGGCAACTCTAACGACACATGCTTGTGCAGCTTTACCTCGGCCGCAATGTTTGCAATGGCACCGGCCCAGTACACTGCATTGGTCTTTATCGCCACATAGCGTGAAGAAGAAGACACCTTCTTAACAGATTTCTTGTCAGACTTCTTAGCCTGCGGCTTCTGCTTGTCCGCCTTCTTTGCGGCAGGCTGTTCTGCCTTGGGCTGGATTTTCAGACGGGTTTTTGTGCCTTTCGGTTTGTGAGGTACCTGCCACACCTCTGTGCTGTTTTCTGTTTCCTCTACAAGCGCCGAGGAGTTTGCCGATGCCGTTCCTGCCAAGAGAGACAAGTAAAGCATCGCACCGGCCATAATGTATTTCCTTCTCATGATATTAATTTTTTCAGTTTTTACCTTTTGGAATATATCTTAAATAAGGCAACCCTCCTTTTACCGGATGCTTTTTCATCCATTCTTCCAACATCCGGCGGTATTGCTCGAGCACCGGCGTGTACTTCTCCTCTACGGCAAGGTTGCGCATCTCGCCACGGTCGGACGTCATGTCGAAGAGCTGCTCACGGTAAAGCCCCATATTGTAGAGCACGTATTTGTAGTTTCCGCTGCGCACCATCCATCCCATGGTTCCTCCTCCGTTCTCGCTGAAGTCCGTTTCGGTAACCACATACGACTGTCCTTCAACCGACGCATCGCCTTTTTCCACTATCGGACGGATGCTCACCCCCTGACGTCCGGCAGGCACTTCCACTCCTGCCCAGTCGCACAGACTCGGCATCAGGTCCACTCCGTTGTTCACCAGCTGAGGAAGCACCTTTCCGGCGTGCTTGCCTTCGGGCAGGCAGACGATGAAAGGCACGTTGACCACTTCTTCGTAAAGCACCGACTTCTGGTTCCACTGGTGTGCGCCCTGCCCGTCGCCATGGTCGCTGGTGAAAATAATCACCGTGTTCTTCCACAAGTTCTGACGGTCTATTTCGTCGACAATCTTTCCAATTTCGGCATCCACAGCCTCCACAAGGCGGAAGTATGCGTTTCGGTAACGCCGCCAGTCGTCGGGCGTATAGCTCCGCGTGGGATGCAGACGATATTTCAACGACTTCTCGTAGGCAACAGCATCCGCGTCATAGGGAGCGACATAAAAGTTGTCCGGCAAGTTCGGGCAATCCTCAATGCTTTCCGGCTCGTCAATTGTGGCAAAAGGAAGCGGCTGCTTCCGCGCATATTCGCAAATGTTATGCGGATTGTCGAACGAAGCCACCAGGAAGAAAGGCTTGTCATGCTTCCGTTGGAGGAACTTCACGCAGGCTTCCGCCAGCCCGTAGTCGTTATGCTCATACAAGCGCTCGAAACCAAAGGCATGCGCTGATGGAAGCGAATTGGTATATACGTGCCACTTTCCTCCGTAAGCACAAGTATATCCACCTTCATTCATTACATCCCCCAAAGTCTCCGTCCGCAACGAATCGGGAAGCGGAGTACCGTTGGCTGTCAGTCCGACCTCACCCGGCATATACCCCGTAAACATAGAGGCACGCGAAGGGCCGCTCAAAGGCAGCGAACAATAAGCATTTTCAAACCGCACCCCCATAGCGGCCAGACGATCCATATTGGGCGTATGCAGGTCGGCATTACCTGCACAGCTCATGGCGTTGGCCGACTGCTGGTCGGTCATGATATAAATGATGTTCGGACGATGCTGACGCGCCCATGCTGCGAAAGGAACCATCGCCCCACAAATAAAAAGCAATCTATAATTCATAGCAACTTAGTAATTAGGGTTATTCTTATTTTCCAGACAATAATTCACCTGTATTTCATCCAGTGGAATGGGGAAAAGCTCATGTTTGCCAGACACAAAGTTGTATCCGGCCAAAAAAGATTTTTCCGCAGACTGATTGACCACCGTTTTTGAAGCCATCAACTGTAAGGCATCTCCCAGTACTCCCCAGCGCAACAAATCAAATCTGCGCTGTAATTCGAAAGCCAGCTCAAAGCCCCTTTCCCAATAAAGTGCAGTACGAAAACGTCCGGCCTCATCTCCATCCTCTATGAAAGGAAGATCGTATACCTTCGGCGACTTCATCAGGGAAGCATAGTTAGCAGAAGTTATCTCCGTTGCTCCGGCACGCTGACGTACCCGATTAAGCAACTTCCAGGCCTGTGCAGTTTCTCCCGTTTCGTTATAAGCCTCTGCCGCCATCAGTACCACATCGGCATAACGCAGGCTGCAATAATTGACATCGGTAATATTAGGGTCTTTGTATCCCAAAGGCATCCATTCCCTCCGCCATTTGCCAGGATACCAGTTTTTCTTATTCCTGATATTATCTTTCTTCACATGGTTGTAAAGAGTTTTATCCCAATCATACTGATACGTACAAATCATTACATCCCGACGTACATCCGATTCCTCAAAGAAGTCTCTCCATTCCGGAATTACGCGAAACAAGGCATTGGCACGCCCCATAAACTTGTCCGTTTCCGTAGCCTCTATTCCTGGAGCTGCGACCAACGGACCGTTGTACGTTCCCCAATATCCCCTTGCTCCCGTACGACCATCTACCGTATAAAAGGCCACTTCAAAGATACTCTCCTTCGAATGAAGTTCTCCAGCTGAAAACGACTTGAACAATGCCTCATAACCTCCCTCATAGAAATCATGGTAACCGTTTTCCTGGAAAGCCTCCCATTCATCTATCACCTTTGCAAAATAAGTCTGCCGTAATTCTTCTTCCGGACGAGTCATTGTACCGTCCATCTGCAAGGAATATCCGGCACGCTGAAGCAATACCCGCATCAGCAAAGCACGGGCTGCGCCTTGAGTGGCACGTTCTGGCGAAGAGGTCTCATTGGCCCAGCTCATATTTTCTTTGGCATCGTCCAGATCGTCCACAATCTGATCATAAATCACCTCACGCGAAGTACGGGGCTGATAAGCTTCCTCATAACTTCCGGTCGATGTAGTCTTATAAGGTACATCTCCCCAATACTTTACCAGATTAAATGAAAGAAACGCACGGAGAAATTTTGCCTCTGCCACCAGTGATTGCAGTTTCTCGTTTTCTGCAAAACCTTGCATCTTCTGAATACCTTCTATCATGTAGTTGGCACGTTCAATTCCCTGATAAGTGGCCTGCCAAACAGCTTCCACGTACTTATTGGTTGTAGACAACATATAATGCGCAATGTCGCGTCGAGCGTTATCCGTATTGGTACCCGATGCGTAATACGTGTCGTCTGAAGCACCAAAAGCCATTTCACTGTCGCCATACAAGGTGGGCAATACATTATAAATGCCGATGACTCCCATCTCGGCTTTCGCCTCGCTGGTGAAAAAATCTTCTTTTTCATAATAGGAATCAGGATGCTCCGTCAACGTATCCTGACAGGCTGTCATCCAAAGAAGCGTTCCCACTCCCATCAAAAATATCTTCAAACTCTTTATCATGGCTTCATTAATTATAAGGTTAAATTCAATCCGAACACAAACGAACGGCTACGTGGATATGCACCAAAATCAACTCCGGGAGTCAGGTTATTTCCCTTGGTAGACACTTCCGGATCAAAACCGCTGTAAGGAGTCCAGATAAACAGGTTACTGCCGGTAAAATATAGTCTCAGTTTACTGATTCCCCATGGTTTTATCCACTTCCGAGGAAATGTATATCCCAAAGTAAGGTTACTCAATCGCAAGAATGAAGCATCTTCTACAGCCCAGGAATGCACATAATAATCACCGTTCTCCAGGTCGACTACCGAAGCAACCGTCTTACCGGAATTCAGTTTCGCCAACACATCCGGATCTGTCACCTCATTTCCATCAGAATCGATGGTCATCCAACGGTTGGAACTATTGGCCACATCCAGTACGTTCTTATTGGTTGAACCCGCCAACGTATTACTCAGTTTTGTAGCATTCAGCACTTCAGCTCCATAACTGAAAGTAAAGAAGACACTTAAATCGAAATTCCGATATGAGAAACTATTGTTCAATCCTCCATAGAAATCGGGATTGGCATTTCCAATCACCGTACGGTCATTGTCGTTTATAATGCCGTTTCCATCTACATCCTCAAACTTCCAGTAACCGGGTTGTACCCCTTCACGATAAGGCACATTCTCTTTCAGCGTATAGGTCTGAGTGGAAGCATCATAATTAAAGTCATCCACCTGATACAAACCAATGGTCTTAAAGCCATAGAACTGTCCGACAGGACGACCTACCTCAATCTTATGGGTGTTCTGATTAAAGCCGAACTGTGCTTCTTCCAGGAAATAATCTTCACCCGACAAAGCCTCAATGCGGTTCTTATTATACGACAAATTGAAGTCTGTGGACCAGGTAAAATTCTTTCGCTGAATATTTACCGAAGAAATGGTCAGGTCTATACCGATGTTCCGGGTCTTTCCCACGTTACGCAACATAGTCGTATAACCGGAAGAAGACGGAACCTTGGAGTTCAGCAGCAAATGAGAACTTTTGTTCAGATAGAATTCCGGAGAAATAATGAGACGTTGCCCCCAGAAGCCCATATCCAGTCCCACGTTCAATGTTTTGTTTGACTCCCATTGCAGTTCTACACTTGGTATACCCGAAGGTGCATAACCAGGCGATACGGTTTCTCCGCTTGGATAGCTGGCCGACTTCAGAAGATTCAAGGAAGCATAACTCGCAATACGGTTATTTCCGGCCAATCCGTAGCCGGCACGCAACTTCAAATCAGAAAACAAATTCAGTTTCTTGATAAACTCTTCTTCGCTCAACCGCCAGGCAGCCGATACGGAAGGAAAGAATCCCCATTTATGATTGGCACTAAATTTAGAAGAGCCATCGGCACGTATGGTAGCTGTCAGCAAATAACGCTCCCCCCAATTGTAGTTCAGACGAGAAAAAAATGAGATTAACTTATCATCATAATTCACGTTGGAAGTAATTGAACCCGGAGTACCCAGGCTCATGTCATCCAGTCCGATGTCATTATTGGGAAAGTTCGTGGCTGAAGAGACAACCCAGCGTGTCCAGCGTGACACCCATTCCTGTCCCCACATGGCCGTAAATTTCTGTTTTTTTGTCTTATATTCATAATTCAGCACATTGGATGTCTGAAAACTTCCATTCTCCGAGTACTGAATGCTCCCGTTAATACTGGAACGCTTGGCAGTTGAAGACAGTTCTCCATAAAAACGGTCACGGCGCAGAATCTGGTAACGTGTACCTATGGTACTTCTGAAAAACCAGCGTTTCCCAAGCCGATAGTTTAATCCACCATTCAACTGAAAGGTACGTGTCATACGGTCATCCTGCTCCTGCTGGGCAGAAATCAAAGGATTCTGCATCGGATTCGACTCATCATCCACGTACAACGGATCTTCTCCTTGCAGCAACTCTTCTTCCGTTCCATTAATTCCTGCCACAGGACGCGACTGAAGAATGTGCTCCATCTTATTGAATCTGGCATTTCCTTCGGAAGTTCCCATGCCATATACCTTGGACTGCGTAAAATTTACCCTGGCATTCACCGACAGTCGCTTGTTTCCTTTATGAGACAAATTCAAAGATACATTATGTTTTTCATCTCCACTATACACCATGGCACCCAGGTTCTTAAAATACGCATAGCCCAGGCTGTAACTCGTATTCTTATTTCCTCCGGAGATGTTGACGCGGTAATTCTGGCTGGTAGTAGTCCGTCCGAGCACTTCCTCCTGCCAGTCTATCCCTCGCTCCGCATAGTTCTCCTGAATTTCCCGGAAAGAGCCATACACATTCTGAAAACGTGTGACTCCTTCTTCTCCATTCAGATACAGGTTTCGCTCATAATCCAGTGTCACAAACTCTTCGGAGGAAAGCACCGGAAGCTTACGGGCAATCTTGGCAAAACCAATATACGAGTCAAAGCTGACAGACAGCCTGGAATCTTCCTTCCCTCCGTTCTTCGTAGTAATCACCACGACTCCATTAGCTCCACGGGCACCATAGATGGCCGTCGCCGAAGCATCCTTCAAAATATCAATGGATTCAATCTCACCTGGATCCAGCTCTGCCATTCCATCTTCACTAGGGAAACCATCAATGACATACAAAGGTTCATTACTCTGGGTAATGGAGATACCACCACGCACACGGATGGAAATGGAGGAACCGGGACCTCCTTCTGACTGGGTAACCTGTACACCGGCCACCCGTCCCGCCAAAGCCTGTGTAACATCCGAAGTCGGCGTTTTCATCAAGTCATCACTTTTTACCGAAACAACCGAGCCGGTCAAGTCACTCCGCTTGGAGGTGCCATATCCGATTACAACCACCTCATCCAGCACTTTGTTATCCTGCTTTAACTGCACATCAATCTTCGTCCTTCCCTTGATCGGTATATCCTGTGAAGCCATACCAATGTAAGAGAATTGCAACACGTCTTTTGCTCCCGCACGAATAGAATATGTGCCATCCAGGCTGGTAATCGTACCTACCGAGGCGTTGCCCTTCACACGAATATTGGCACCGATAACCTCCAGGCCTTCTTCATCCACTACCTTTCCTGTAATGGTCAATGTTTGCGCGAGAAGCATAGCATGTCCCAGACAAAGCAAAAGAAAACTAACAACTATTCTTATATTTCTCATAATACTTAAATTTCAGTTATGATCATCACCACAAAAGTAGGTTGTTTACCCCAATATCGGTTTTAAATCCGTTTTATCTTCTTTCAAAAAGGTTTATTTTTTAAGTCCAGATAGCGTTTCAGGGCCTCCAGATAATAATAATCTGCATAATTCAACGGAGTATCTATTTCCGAACCGTGTGGAAGAGAGCCTACGGAATGCATCAGTATAAAACCTCCGTTTGTTCCTTTTTGGGCCAGATAAGCCGGACCAGAAAGATTCTTCAATATAGTTTCGGCGTAATTAAAATAAACCTCACCATTGGGTACGAACGTACTAAGCTCCAGGAAAGCCGAGGCTATCACGGCAGCAGCCGAAGCATCACGAGGAGTATCTGCTTTCACCGGTGCATCAAAGTCCCAATAACAAATCAGGTCGGGAGCTGTATTGCGTTTTCTAATCATATCGGCCACATGTACTGCTTCTTGCAAGAATAAAGTATCTCCTGTTTCACGGAAACAGGCAGTATAGCCATACACAGCCCATCCTTGTCCTCTGGCCCAGGCAGATTCATCGTTTTTTCCCTGGTGTGTCTGACGCTTTTCCACCGTACCGTCAGCATTATAACTCACCACATGATAGGAAGTATAATCCGGACGAAAATGATGTTTCATTGTCGTACGGGCATGCTGTATGGCCACCTGACGATAACGCATATCACCGGTTAGCTTGCTGACATGAAAAAGCAAATCCAGATTCATCATGTTGTCAATGATGACGGGATAATTCCATGTACCGAAATCCCAGGAACGAATACAGCCAATCTGTACATTAAAACGTGAACACAGATTATCGGCGGTTTCTGACAATACGGATATGATAGAATCATTCGGAGCCAATCGTAAAGCATTTCCGTAACTGCAATTCATCATAAAACCTATGTCATGATTGTCTCTGTATTTACGGACTGGATAAAGCCGGTTGGTATAACGGATGGCTTCTTCCTTCAAGCGTTCATTCCCGGTAAGTTCATAAGCATACCAAAGGCTGCCGGGAAAGAAACCGCTTGTCCAGTCATATATATCACAACTACGAAGCGTTCCCAGCTTTTCTTTTGCCGGATTAGGCCATAAGGAATCGGCAAAGGTAGCAGATTCGCGTTCCAGCTGTTCTTCCAGAAAATCGACTGTATAACCTGTCCACAAAGAGCGGGGCATTTTGACAGAATCTTTCATTTCTTCCGCTGTCAGATTCAGCTGGTAAGAGGCTACATCGAGTGCTTTTTCTATCCAGGCCTCTCTCTTCGTAGAAGGTTGACACGAAGTAAAAACCACACCCGCCAGTACAAATGATAAAAATGTCGTTGTTCTCATGATATTATGTATCTATTCTAAATTATTATTCTTCAGCACAAGTAGTCGGCAATGCCGGACGGTCTGCCACTTCTTCACACTTCCATACCCCATTGATTCTGTCATACAACACCGTGGTACCCTTCGCCTTACGATGATAAGTCTCTCCCTCGATGAGGCAATCTTTGTCACCGTAGCTAAACACGACCCCGGTTGAGGCGTTTTCCACCGTCAATGCAGCGGATTTCCGGACATCCAGTTCTGCAAATATACGCCAGCCATCTACCATCAGCTTTCCATCTTTTCCTCCGGAAACAACATGACTTTTGCCACTTTCTTCATCTAAGGTGATTATCGTCAGCAGACGATTGGCCTTACGGGGACTAAAAGAAGCCGTTAAATGCCAATAATTTTCCAGTGTTTCTCCCCGAATGGCCAAATCAGGATTGGGAGCAGCCTGAAACTCATTACATTGGGATATTTCACAAGCTTCCGTAGCAAACAAACGGGCCGTGGAGACAAAACCTCCTTCCGGATGAGGAGTCACCAGGGTATTCGAAGAAGCATCTATCTGAAAGCGAACCGGACTATGAAGGAGCCATTCCCACCGGACTTTCCGACTGGCTTCCATCTCATCATAGATTACCACAATTCCTGGACGCAAAACCAGAATATGACGGAGATATTTGGTCAGAGGAGTTTTTCCAAAGCCATATTCCGGAGTCTGTTCCAATCCTGCAGCCTCAAAATTTTTCTGCCACATAGGATATTCACTTACCCCACCATAAGCATGAGAAGCATCCCCTAAACAATAAGTAATATGTTCTCCGTGAAGCATCCGAGTCACGTTTCCGTAGGCTTTTGTGGTAAATCCCTGTCCGATACCATCCACAAGCAGCGTATTATGAGCACAAGTATGCCGATAAGACAAGATATTATGCCTATCACTAAAGTTCAAGTAATAACCGCTCGAACGATAAACCGGTACTCCGTTATAATGCAAGTTAAAGGCGTTCTGGTTAGAATGAGTGTGACTTCCAGAACCAAACGGACTGGAACGGAAACTCAGATACATGCCGCGAGTACAATCGGCCAAAGAGTCTATGGCTATCACTTCACCGGTATCTTGAAACCAAACGGCTTTAGGGGCATTTGCCGGCAAAGAAGAAGATGCCGGACGGAGCTTTCCACTCACCATACGATAAAGACGAAACTCGTAATCTGTTTCATATTTCTGATTAATGGAAGAATACCATGCCGCATAAGCATCTTGTTTTTCGCGGGCCAGGAAATCAGCAAATCCACTCCGTATGCGCAAAGGCTGGTCGTTGGTCTTTTCATGCCCATCGCCAAATCCGGCAGACATGGAGCGTGGAGGCCAGCTATACACCAATCCCTTCCCCGCATTCTGGTACCAAGGATGACTCATAAAATCGGTCTTTGTCAGATAAGAACACAGGGAAGCCATGTAATACAGAGTCACCGCATTGGCACTAAAATAGCTGGTTCCATTGTGCCAGTTTCCATCTCTGTTGAAACCGGAGGCCGGTGCCTTGCTTGTCCAGACCTCATACAGATATTCCAAATATTCCATAGCCAGGGGCTCTTTGTCATAAAATACCAAAGCGGCTTGCATGAATTTCCGTACCGGGAACTGCCAGAAATGGTTGTCAAACACATGATTCTCTTCATGCCCGAACAAACGGGAACGATACACACGGAACACCTGCATCACCAGGCGTTGTATCTCATCCCGTTCTTTCGGTGTAAAAAACGTATAACAAGTCTCATAAGTATTTGCCAGCAGAAAAGCTAAGTCACCGGCAAAGAAGTCATTTTCAAGTCGTTTATCATCCAAACGTGCCTTCAGGAGCCAGCGCACGTATTGTACCATTTTCTTCGCATATACAGGACGTTGCAAAAGCAGATAAGCCGTGTGCAGTCTGACACTCAATTCTGCCATCTCACTCACCTTTCCATAAGGATCGGTATCCGTTGACAGATTAAATGCCAGTCCCATACGTGCCTGGGCTATCATATCATTAAATTCAGGATGCGCATACACATTCTTTCTTGCCGAAGCCAAACTATCCGACAAGTAGCAATAAATCCGGTTTCCCAATTCTGGAATATTCGAAAGAAAAGTCTGAAAAGGTGGAGTCACAAAACGAGGAACGTCCTCACCTACCACAAAACGATATACTTTACTCCACTCAGCACACACACCTTCCCTACTCACCCGACGATATTTCCAGAACCATGCACCCGGGGAAAGTGTACGGTGCGGATTATACATACACCAGGGTTTAGGAGAAGAAAGAAAAGTGGAATGCACAGGAAAACTTGCATCCGAAGAAAGTGCAAACTGAAGCTTATCTTCCCCTTTCAAAGAATAAGGAACAAATAAAGCAGAAGGGTTAATATATAAAGGAGTTTTCTCCTGAGGGTAAGGCACTGTCCGCACATTCTCATGGATACACTTTTGCTCCGAGTGTCCGGAAACACTCATCACACTCAGACAGAGCCCCCATACGATTACAAAAATCTTTTGCAAATTATTTTTCATGGCATATACTATTCTTTTCTCTGCAAAGATAGTCTGCCACTGAAAGACACTTCTTTCAATACTGTTGCAAACAATTTCAAAACCGTTGAAAAAACAGCCCCGTAAGGCTGTTTAGTCTACTTTTTATAGGTTAATCCATAGTTTCCCGCAAAGCCTTGCAGAGCTGGTCGGGACAAGAGGTCGGTTTCCCGCCACAACGGATACCTTCCAGACGAGCAATCACCTCATCCACCTTCATGCCTTCTACCAAAGCTGAGATACCTTTCAGATTTCCGTTACAACCTCCCATGAAACGCACATCTTTCAGTACGCCATTCTCTACCTCAAAATCAATCTGAGAACTACATGTTCCCATCGTACGATAACTATATTTCATCGCCATCACATTCTATTCGGGTTAGACATAAAAAGAGAACGGAGCACCGCTTGCCGGTTTATTCCGGCCGGATACTCCGTTCCGTCATTATCTTTCAAGAAAAAGCTTATTCAGCGTCTTCTTCCGGTTTCATGTTAGTATATACGGTCTGTACATCGTCGAACTCTTCCAGACGTTCTACCATCTTGTCGATTGTTTCACGCTGTTCCGGAGTCACATCCTTCAGGTCGTTCGGGATGTAAGTGAAATCACCACCGACATCTTCGAAGCCACATTCTTCCAAGTGCTTCTGAATAGCTGCGTAGCTCTTCGGGTCACCGTAGATAGTGATGGTACCTTCTTCCGGATCTTCATCGTATTCATCTTCTACATTGTAGTCGATCAGGTCCAGAATCAGTTCTTCCATATCGATACCGTCTTTCTTCTTGAAAGTGAACACACACTTGTGGTCGAACAAGAAAGCCAGTGAACCGGTAGTACCCAGGTTACCGCCAAATTTGTTGAATACGGAACGTACGTCGGCTACCGTACGAGTCGTGTTATCTGTCAAAGTGTCTACGAATACGGCAATTCCGTGAGGACCGTATCCTTCGTAAGTCATGCTCTTGTAATCGCTCTGGTCTTTACCCATTGCATTCTTGATGGCACGTTCGATGTTGTCCTTCGGCATGTTTTCACGCTTACAAGTAGCGATTACCGAACGCAAAGCCGGGTTGTTTTCCGGTTCCGGACCACCAGCTTTTACTGCAATTGCAATTTGTTTACCCAGACGAGTGAAGGTCTTCGCCATGTGACCCCATCTTTTCAATTTTGTAGCTTTTCTATATTCAAACGCTCTTCCCATTGGATGATATTTTTAAATTTATTTTTAATGAGTTCTCTTTTTTATCGAAGCACAGCTCCCAACTTGTTCTGCAGGTTGCCAATCAGCTTCTGCATGAACTTGTCAATCTGCTTGTCGTTCAGTGTGGCATTTTCGTCCTGAAGCATGAAGCTTACGGCATAGCTCTTCTTGCCGGCTTCCAGGTTCTTGCCTTCGTACACATCGAACAATTCTACAGACTTCAACAGTTTCTTGTCGGTTTCGTAAGCAATCTTTTCGATTTCAGCAAACTGTACCTTCTTGTCTATCAGCAATGCCAAGTCACGTTTTACAGCCGGGAACTTGGAGATTTCCTTGTAGCTTACCGTATTGCCCTTGATGGCCTTCATCAGTTCTTTCCAGTTCAGGTCGGCATAATATACTTCATGGTCAATGTCGAATGCCTTCTGAATCTTCTTGCAAACCACACCAAAGGTAGCCAGCAATTTACCGCCACGGGTGTGTACGGAGATAGCTACTGAGTAGATATCGTCTGAAAGGTTGCCGAATACCAGCGAGCCGAAGTTCACGCCCAGGCGGCGGAATATATTCAGCACGTAAGCCTTCAGTTCGTAAACCGAAGTGTTTTCGTCGGCATGAGCCCATGAGTTGCTTACACGCTTTCCGGTAATCCACAAGCCCATGTGCAACTCTTCTGAATAGCCTGACAACACTTTTTCCGGATTCTTCTTCTCGGCATGGAAATGATAGCAGTTACCGAATTCAAAGAACTTCAAGTCGGCATTCTTGCGGTTGGCATTGTGCTGGATGCTTTCCAGACCACCGAAGAGCAAGGTAGCACGCATCACGTTCAGGTCATTGCTCAACGGGTTCATCAGGCGAACCAGATTTTCCGGCTTGTAAGTTTCCAGTCCGTCGTAATAAGCCGCAGCGGTCAGTGAGTTGTTCAGAATCTCATTGAAACCACAACCTACCAGTTGTTCGCCGACCAAGTTCTGCAGTTTCACTGACTTGTCTACTTCTCCCTTCACGCTCAAGCTGGACTTCAGCGTAGTGGGGATTTCCACATTATTATATCCATAAATACGGAGAATATCTTCTACCACGTCGCACGGACGCTGCACGTCTACACGGTAAGGAGGAATCTGCAAAGAAAGACCTTCGGCCGTTTCTTCCACAATTTTCATTTCCAAGCTGGTTACGATGCTCTTCACCGTTTCTGCCGGAATTTCCTTTCCAATCAGTGAGTTTACATAATTATATGAAAGTTCTACCGCGAAATCGGCAATCGGATTCGGATAGTTGTCTTTGATGTCAGAAGCAATTTCACCTCCAGCCAATTCTTTCACCAGCAGAGCGGCTTCCTTCAAGGCATAGATAGTGATGTTCGGGTCGATACCACGTTCGAAACGGAAAGAAGAATCGGTGCTCAATCCGTGACGGCGGGCAGTCTTACGTACCCATGTAGGATGGAAGTAAGCACTTTCCAGGAACACGTCGGTAGTAGTTTCGGTAGTACCAGAATCCAGACCTCCGAACACACCGGCGATACACATCGGTTCTTCCGCGTTGCAAATCATCAGGTCCTTATCGGACAATTTACGTTCCACTTCGTCCAATGTAACAAACGGAGTTCCTTCGGTACAAGTCTTCACCACAATCTTGCCGCCCTTAATCTTGTCGGCATCGAAGCAGTGCATCGGCTGGCCATAGGCATGCAGGATGTAGTTGGTAATATCGACGATGTTATTGATAGGACGCACACCGATAAGACGGAGCTTGTTCTGCAACCATTCAGGACTTTCCTTCACCGTCACTCCCTTGATAGCTACTCCGGCATAACGCGGGCAGGCTTCGGTATTTTCCACCACAATGTCGATGTTCATGTCATGATTGTCTACCTGGAATGCATCGACCGACGGACGCTTCAATGTAGCCTTGTGTCCGTTCTGGATAAGCCATGCATACAAGTCGCGGGCTACCCCATAGTGTGAGCAGGCATCGGCACGGTTCGGAGTGATGTCCACTTCAAGTACATATTCACTCTTGATGTTATAGTAATCCTTGGCGGGTGTACCCGGAACCACATCGTCCGGCAATACAATGATACCTTCGTGGCTTGTGCCCACGCCGATTTCATCTTCGGCACAAATCATACCGTTTGACTCCACGCCACGGAGTTTGGACTTCTTGATGGTAAAGCACTGGTCGCCGTCGTATAGTTTCGTACCCAGTGTGGCTACGATGACCTTCTGTCCGGCAGCCACGTTAGCCGCACCGCAGACAATCTGTACAGGTTCTCCCTGTCCCAAGTTGACGGTGGTAATATGCATGTGGTCGGAATTGGGATGCGGTTCGCAAGTCAGCACCTCGCCTACCACAAGGCCTTCCAATCCCCCCTTGATGGTTTGAACTTCTTCCACTCCCCCAGTCTCCAGACCGATGGAAGTCAGTGCGGCTGCCACTTCGTCCGGGGTAAGGTCGAAGTCGACGTATTCTTTCAGCCAGTTATAAGAGATATTCATATCGTTGTTATTTATAATTTCCTAAGAATGATGCGCAAAGTTATAAAAATTAGATGGAATATTCTAATAAAATCCACAGATTGCTTTAATTTCAACTGAATACTAAAGAATTAGCCTAACAAATATTCAACACTCCTAAGTCGAAAAGCAGAATGCATGACCCGTATGCCCCACCCTTACTCGTTCATTTCCAATATCGGAAACCTCCTCTTATTCAACATTTATATCCTCATTTTGCAAACGACAGGTATTTTTCCAAAACGACGACCTCATTCTTCAAACATAAAAATTCTTATACAAGCCGCTTTTATTCGCTGAAATGGCTGAAAATTGAACAAGTTATATTATTTTTACCCAATAAAAATATTCGGGGAGCGTTCCATCGAATCAAATTCAGCGACAGTTCCCCTATTATGAAATGAAATCACAATCCGACAATCATCACATTATGAAAAAACTACCTCAATTTCTCGCGGCATGTGCCATGCTTTCGCTTCCTGTAGGAATGCACGCACAGCAAGACACTGCCTATTTCGTGAAGCACCTGCCTTTTTCCGGCAATGAAACCCTGGAGCAAAAAGTATCCATGGCCGCCCGCCTGGTTCCCACACCTCAACAGCTGGCCTGGCAACAAATGGAGCTGACGGCCTTCCTGCACTTCGGTATCAACACGTTTACAGACCGAGAATGGGGCGACGGTTCGGAAGATCCGGCATTGTTCAACCCCACCGACCTGGATGCCGAACAATGGGTAAAGACCCTGAAAGAAGCCGGCTTCAAGATGGTACTGCTCACCGCCAAGCATCACGACGGGTTCTGTCTGTGGCCTACCCAAACCACCACTCACTCCGTCGCGTCTTCTCCCTGGAAAAATGGGAAAGGCGATGTGGTCAAGGAACTTCGTGATGCCTGTACCAAATACGACATGAAATTTGGTGTGTATCTGTCACCATGGGACCGGAACGCCAGCTGCTATGGCGATTCGCCTGCCTACAACAAATTCTTCATCGAACAGCTGACCGAACTGCTGACCAACTATGGAGAAGTACACGAAGTATGGTTTGACGGCGCGAACGGAGAAGGCCCCAACGGAAAAAAACAGACCTACGACTGGGATGCCTTCTACAAGACCATCCAGCGCCTGCAACCCAAAGCCGTCATGGCCATCATGGGCGACGACGTACGCTGGGTAGGCAACGAAAAAGGACTTGGACGGGAGACCGAATGGAGTGCTACGGTACTGACTCCGGGAATTTACGCCCGCTCGGAAGCGAACAATGCCCGCCTGAAAGTGTACAGTCAGGCCAAGGACCTGGGCAGCCGCGAAATGCTGAAAGATGCCACGGAACTTTTCTGGTATCCGTCGGAAGTCGACGTATCCATCCGTCCGGGATGGTTCTGGCATGAAGCTGAAAATGACAAGGTAAAAAGTCTGAAGCAACTGTCGGACATCTATTTCCAGTCGGTAGGCTACAACTCTGTCCTCCTGCTGAACATTCCTCCCGACCGTCGGGGACGGATTCATGAAGCCGATGTGGCCCGTCTGAAAGAATTTGCCGCTTACCGCCAAGAAACGTTCAAAGACAACAAAGTGCTCCGTGGAGACCAGCCTTGGGAAGCTCCGCAGGGAGCTGCACGCACCTATGCCGTAAAAAGCCAAAGCCCTATCAACGTGGTGATGCTGCAAGAAGACATCTCCAAAGGACAGCGAGTGGAAGACTTCACCCTCGAAGCCTGGGACAACGGCAGCTGGAAGATTCTGGGAAAAGGAACCACCGTGGGCTACAAACGCATGGTACGCTTTCCTGATACCGTGACCGACTCCTTGAAAGTCACCATCAATCAGAGCCGACTGAACGCGCACATCCAGCAAGTGGCGGCTTACTACGCCCAGCCGCTGGCTGAACAAGGAAGCGCAGCCAACTGGAACAACCTGTCCAGAGACTCGTGGAAGAAGCTGTCGGCTTCCCCGCTGATCCTCGATTTGGGAAAGACCGTTACCCTCAAGGCTTTTACCTATGCCCCTCTGAATGCAGAAGCCAAACCGACCATGGCCTTCCGCTATAAGTTCTCTGTCAGCAAGGATGGAAAGAAATGGAAGGAACTAATCAGCCGCGGAGAGTTCAGCAACATCATGCACAATCCGCTGCCGCAGACCGTGCCCCTTCCGCAGGCAGAATCTGTCCGGTTCATCAAACTGGAAGCTACAACTCCCGATGCCACTACCGCTACGGTGGAACTGGAGGAATTCGGGGTGACCGTTGCACAGTAATTCAGAAACAACCCGTATAGATACACCACAGGCGGCCCGCATCAAAGCGAGCCGCCTGTGTTATTTTATATTCGGTCTTAAAACGGAACATCCGGCACCGAAGCCCCAAACGGATTATCGGGCATCGGAGGAATGTCAGAAGGTGGAGGCGGTACGAAATCCTGTCCCCCGCCGCTGTTCATCTTCGAACGGAGCACCGGCGCAGGCTTCTCTTCACCTGGCATCGGCACAATCATTTCGTCATCCGGGTTCTGGAAGCGGGCATACTCGCCACGGAAGCGCAGCAGCACATCGCCCACCGCACCGTTACGATGCTTGGCAATGATGATTTCTGCCATGCCGTGCAAGTCGTTTCCTTTCTCGTCGGTATAAATCTTATAGTATTCCGGACGGTGGATGAAACACACCATATCGGCATCCTGCTCGATGGCTCCCGATTCACGCAGGTCGCTCAACTGCGGACGCTTCCCGTCGATACCTTCACGGTTCTCCACACCACGGTTCAACTGGCTCAGAGCCACAATCGGAATATTCAGTTCCTTGGCCAGTCCCTTCAACGAACGCGAGATGGTGCTGACCTCTTCCTGACGGCTGCCGAACGACATACCGCTGGCATTCATCAGCTGAAGGTAGTCGATGATGATAATCTTCACCCCATGCTCACGCACCAGACGGCGCGCCTTGGTTCGCAATTCGAATACGGACAATGACGGCGTATCGTCCACATACAACGGGGCGTCATACAATTCTTTAATTTTGTAGTCAAGCTGTCCCCACTCGTAAGGCGCCAGCTGACCGCTCTTGATTTTCTCACCCGGAATCTCGCAGACGTTCACAATCAGACGGTTCACCAGCTGCACATTGCTCATTTCAAGCGAGAACAACGCCACCGGCACCTTGTTGTTCACCGCCATGTTCTTTGCCATGGAAAGCACGAACGCCGTCTTACCCATGGCCGGACGGGCCGCAATGATAATCAGGTCGGAATTCTGCCAGCCCGAAGTCATCTTGTCCAACTGATGGAAACCACTCGAAAGTCCACTCAGACCGTCGGTACGGGCCGCTGCCTTCTGCAACATCTCGTAGGCCTCCTGAATGACCGGATTAATCTGCGTGTAATCCTTCTTCATGTTCTGCTGGGAAATTTCGAAAAGCTTTCCTTCGGCCTCCTGCATCAGGTCGTCCACATCCTGCGTCTCGTCGAACGCCTTGGTCTGTATGCTGCTCGTGAAAGAAATCAGTTCACGCGCCAGAAACTTCTGGGCAATGATACGGGCATGGTATTCAATGTGGGCCGACGACGCCACCTTACCACTCAGCTGCGTGATATAAAACGGTCCGCCCACCTCTTCCAGGTCGCCGCGTGACCGCAACTGTTCCGTCACGGTCAGGATATCAATCGGTTTCTGCTGGATAGCCAGGTCGGTGATGGCCGCATAAATCAGCTGGTGCCGGTGCTCGTAGAACGATTCCGGGCGAAGAATCTCGCTCACCAGCGAATATGCATCCTTTTCAATCATCAGCGCACCCAGCACCGCCTCCTCCAGTTCAGGAGCCTGCGGTTGCAGATGCCCGTACTCATCCATCGGCTTGGCCTTGGCCGTTTTCGCCACACGTGTATTTCTTCTCGGTTCTGCCATTAGTTTATTTTTTTAAGTGGGGCAAAGATACGATTTTTTCCGTGAATCCCGTTTTTCTAAAAACTTTCGTGTATATTTGAGCAACAAAAAACAAACAAAACAAACGACAATATGATTACCTTTCCAAATGCCAAAATAAACCTTGGCTTGAATATTACTGAAAAACGCGCCGATGGTTACCACAACCTGGAAACCATTTTCTATCCCATCCACCTGCAAGACGCACTGGAGGTGACGCGAAGAGAAAAAGACGACACTCCTTATACCCTCCACGTAAAAGGAACTGCCCTTGAAGGAGCTCCGGAAGACAACTTGGTGGTGAAAGCCTACGAACTGTTGAAAAAAGACCACGAGATGCCGCCCATCGACATCCACCTGTTCAAGCACATCCCTACGGGTGCGGGACTGGGAGGCGGTTCGTCCGACTGCGCTTTCATGATCAAGCTGCTGAACGAGAAATTCCGCCTGAACCTGAGTCTGGAAGAAATGGAAGCTTACGCCGCCCGTCTGGGCGCCGACTGTGCCTTCTTCATCCGTAACCAACCGGTCTTTGCCACCGGCATCGGCAACATTTTTGAGCCCATCCGCCTGTCGCTTTCAGGCTGCTACCTCGTGCTGGTGAAGCCGGACATTTTTGTATCCACCCGCGAGGCCTTTGCCCACATCACTCCCCACAAGCCGGAAGTTTCCTTGAAGGAAATCGCCTGTCAGCCCGTGGAAACATGGAAAGACAGCATGAAGAATGATTTTGAAGACAGCGTTTTCCTGCAATACCCGGAAATTGCCGCTATCAAGGACGAACTGTACGACCTGGGTGCCGTGTTCGCCAGCATGAGCGGTTCCGGCTCTTCGGTGTACGGCATCTTCCGCCAGCCGGTAGAAAACGTGGACGAAAAATTCGGCGGCTGCTTCTGCCGTCAGAGAGAACTGGACTAAGTGTCCGACTTTCTCCGCATAACCTATACAAATATGCCCGCAAGTTGTCAGACATGCTGAGAACCTGCGGGCATTATCATTCCAAGCCGTAGCCTGCTCAGATACCTTCGTGTATCAACAGATAATACACCAGCGCCCAGTCCTGGTCGTTGGCATAGGGGTCATAAAATTGCCCCTTCACTCCATCTATCTTATAAGGATACAGATATGCACACGAAGCCCTTCCATCCTCAAAGAACAGACACAGATTGTTGCGCACAATGTTCTCCGCACGCGCCAGATAAGACTGGTCGCCCGTACAAAGTGCATAGTAATAATAAACCGCTCCCGTAACCGTGCTCCAATAATGCGGGAAGGTATCCCCGAACATTTCCCGCTTGCCAAACCAGTAGTCATCCCAATGACGTATCGCTATTTCATTCAGATGAAAACTCGGCTGGAAACCATTGAATGCCTCCACCACCGGCATCTGGCGTTTTACTTCATCCAAATATTTCTGCTCTTTCGTCACCAGGTAAAGCTGTGCCAGGAAATGAACAGCAGGAGCCACGATGCTCTGCTCATAATTAACTTCCGACTTGGGATAATCCAGCCCGTTCCGGATAAACACTTCACTCGTCTTTTCAAAATCCTTCAGAAGCTTCTTGTACTCTTTTTTCATACCCGCCTTTTCCAGTGATTCCAACCCGATGGTCACCGGAATGCCGATGGCATAAAAGCCGTAACCAAACTGGCGGTACATGGCCTGTAAGGTCTCATACCCGTAGACGGCAAACTGCCTGTCACCTGTTGCCAGATACATCTGGAAATAAAAATCGGCCACCCACATATAATTATATCCCCGGTTACGGTTCTTCTGGTCCACGCTGGAATACGTCACAAAGTCCTCCGTCTGCAACTTTTCACGCAAAAACCGGGCATATTTCAATAACGATTCCTTCAGCTTTTCATCTTTTGTCAGGCGATACTGCTTTGCCAGCACCCCCCCCATGCCCACACGTTCCGCCCCTTCATCACGGTCCACAGGATTACAGTTGGGCGTATCGTTCAGATAAATGCTGTCCCCCTCATTATCGTATACCATATAGGCTCCATACCTCGGGTCGGAAGGATTGTTCATCTGCTGATGCATACGGATAAATTCCACCCGTTTTTCCAATAATTCCCGCTCACTGTTGACCACCAGCAAACTGGCACGGGTCTGCTTTCCACCATTATAAAAGAAATCCAGACGTACCTCCCCAGCCTGAAGCAACGGCACTTCCACCAGATATTTTCCCTCCTTTTCTACCACAGGAACAGGCACCCCATTCATCTTTGCCGCATAGCTTGCCAATGGGAAACCACTCTGCACCTGCATACGGGCTGTTTCCCCTTTCTGATACACATATTTGTCGCACGACACCAACAGACTGCCTTTCTCAAGCAGCTTCCGCTTGAAGTCCTCATTGCCATTATGCGAAAAAAGTGTCCACGCCACAGAACAGCTTCTGCCTGGTCTCAAGAAAGAATCGGGCAAGTTCAAGGCCAGAATTCCCCGATAGTGCGAGTTTCCCTTCCGGTCGCCACGCTCCCAGACTTCATAACTTTTTATGGAACCTTCCGTCACAACCAGTCCCAGATGGGGAGCCGTTCCTCCCATCCGAAGCGCATTGACGTAGGCCGCATTTTCTCCGTCCCACACCTGCACATTGGTGCGACCGTTAATGCACTCTTGTGCGCCGGGATAATTATCATTCAACGGTGTATAGATGCCTATGTCGTAAAGAGAGACAGCTTCCTTCCCCCGATTGGTAAAGGTATATTTTTCTGTCAGGTCACCGTCCCTGCACACACGGGTCACCCGCACCTGAATATCCCCTTCACGATAGGTCACTTCCATGCCGTCGGGACTTATCTCCACAGGTTTCTGCCATTCTTTTTTTACGCTTTCATGTCCCTTCACAATCGTGAAATATCCTAATCCCCAGGCCAGGTTTTCCTTCACCCACGGATACTGGGTCCCATCCGTCTTCACAAGCCATTCCATCTGTTGCTCATCTCCCGACAAGGTCAGCTGTTCCACGGCCCCGGTAGCAGTATGAAGGGTCACTTTCACTGGGTAATCTGCCGCCCAAATGAATCCGGCCATCCCCCATGTACAAAGAAAAATCTTTATTCGTTGGTAAAATTGTCTGTTCATAGTATAAAATATTGATGATGCAGGCAAAAGTAGTGCAGTTCTTCCGTTTCCAACTACCAAGAACTGGTCAAAACCGCTTTATAAATCAGTCAAATTACCTTTTTTTAGTTATATGACCTGCGAATCCCCTCTTTCACTTTCCCTGTTTGGAAAGCCCAAGGCATATCCAGATAATTCCCTCCAATTACCGGCAATAAATAAGCCGCTTGTTTTCCATCCGTCAACCTCCGGCGCCCTGAAGTACACATCCGTTTTCTTCCAGTATCTTCAGAGCTATGTCCATATACCGTGTGATGTCGGTCGTAAGCTCGCGGTGATATACGTCGCTACGCTTGCGGCCCAGGCGCACCACGATGGCATCCAGTGCGGGGATGGCGATGATATATTGCCCCAGCATACCGCGCATGTAAGGACAACGCATCCCGCGATAATCCATGACCCACGTCTGGAAACCATAGTAGCTGAGAGAATCCTTTCCCCACTGGTCTTTCAGGTACGAAGCGGGACGCATCAGCTCGTCCATATAGGCTTCGGATACCAGTTGGCGGCCGTGCCAATTGCCGCGATGCAACAAGAGACTTCCGAAACGGGCTACGTCGCGGGCCGTGGTATGGAAGCAGCAAAAGGCTTTCTCGTCGCCGTCTTTTTTGTCGAGCAACCAATAGGCATCACGTTCGGCCTGCATCGGACGCCAGAGTTTCTCTTCGGCATAGTCGCTTAGTGTTTTCCCGGTGGCCGCTTCAATCACAAAAGCCAGCAGTTGGGTCTCACCGCTACGATAAGAATACTGCACGCCGGGCTTTTCCGTCACGTCCAAGCCCGTCACCAAGTCGTACAGATCATTGCCGTAGTAGCCGTGCGTGGTAACGGAGAAGAGCGAGGTGTATGCCTCATCCCACGCCATGCCGCCGCTCATGGTCAGCAAGTCGCGCAAGGTAACATCGGCCTGCATCCCTTTCGTATAGGTCGGCAGGTAGCGCGATACGGGGTCATCCAAACTGCGAATCTTTCCTTCGTCGAGGGCCACACCCGCCAACAGTCCCACGATGGTCTTTGTGGCAGAATAGAGGTTCGAGGTCAGCGTGTCGTTCCACCCGTCACGGTAACTCTCAAAAAGGATGCTGTCACGATGAATGACGAGAAACGACACGGTGCGCAGGCTGTCCAGATAGTACGCATCCCGCTCCGTCAGTCGGTAGCGGTTATAGTCGGCAGAAAAAGGCCAGTGCCACACGTCATCGGGATTATGGTGTACCGTATGTCGGTGAAAGGTTTCCAGGTCGTCGATGACAGGCATCCAGTGGATGAGCGCCTGACGGGCATAGTAGGGCAAGGAGGCATACACCACCCCCAGCACCACGACCAGGGCGACGAGCAAACGGAGGATGGTTTTCTTCTTTGTTTTCATAGGGATATGCTGTAAAAATGTTTCCTTTCCGTAGTTTCTCAGAAACCTGTATGCCAAGCGAGGTAGATTCGGTTTCCTATCTGAAATGAGGTGTACTGTTTTTACAAACGTAACAAAAATGCATGGAATAACCTTGGGAAACGAAAGAATATTGAAATGCATTTTAAGGGTAGATTGTAAATGTGGAAGATAAAATCTATTGAGTGAAATATAGTAATCAAATTATTTATAAATAGATAAACTTCACACCGATAAAATATAAAAAGACAAACAAATTGCAACCTAAAACGTGTTTTTTTCTAGCCTAAACAACTAAGTAAATTCATAATTTTATATATTTGCAATAGTTCGTTTTCTTGACAGTATTTCAATGAACTCTTTTATTTATTTTTGAACCGATCAATGCCGATTCCGTTGTTTAATTTAAATGTATCGGTAGAAATTTAATGAAGTTTTGACATTATAAAAGTCATGAGAACCTTAAAGAATACATTAGTGCTAATATGCATCATAATATTAGGATGCAACCGGAGTGTAGAAGAAAAGGATTTAGGATACAATCTCGTCTGTTTCACTGAATATGGAGATGATGGCAGCCACATAAAAGGTGTAAAACGCAAAACGGACGGCATGATATTAGTATCTCCGTCACCATACATCTCCATATCAGCTGACAGTTGTTTCATTGTAGCAAGCAAAAGCACCTATAACCATGAAGTATGGAAAACAGACGGAACATATATCGGAAAGTTTGATACATTTACCAGATTCAAACGTGGATTCTATATAGGTACAAAATATCGTATGACTATGCTATATTTTCCGGAAAATGATTTGCTGCTCCAATCCGAGCATGTCAATCTGGGAAAACATGCTATCTGCCTGAAACGGGATAGCGTATGGCAGGTAATGACCTATTCGGGCAAAGTGGTCTCAAAAAGTGATACCCTGCCTGCAAAAGAAACATGGGATATAACCAACATAAACTGACATCTTATGAAAAATCTAATTATCTGTATGCTGGCTTTCCTGACAGCAGGGGCACTGACATCGTGCAGTGAGGAAAACACTCCCACGACCGGACAGGAACAGCAAAACGACAGGGGGGAAGTGTCGTTTGAAATTTTCAATGAAAATGGGGCAGGCACTGGAACCAGCACATCGCCGGCCGAAGTCTCCAACGGTGACACGCTCAATATGGTCATCAGGCAAAAAAGCAGCTATACCGACTCGGACGGAAGTGTGTTTGAATGTGAGCCACAAGCAACCATCAGGCTTTTCACCAAACTGGATACGGTCTATGCGGAAAATCTGAAGCAGTTGACTAGCGTGCAGGAAGAACCTGAAATCCAAACGTCTGCCGAAGGGAAAAATCCGGCGGTAAATAAGATTAACCAAAAATTCCAGATTGGCGAACAGTACGTTAATTTTGATTTAGCATACGAAGTGTATAATCACGTCACTACAGATGGCGAAACCGTCGAAATGCCATACATAAAACTCAATCAGGCAAACGTTGGAAATTCCGGCGTATCGGAACAGACAGGATCAAGGACCGTCGTAAAATCAATTACGGTCAAACCCCTGCCTCAAACAAGGGCCAGCGTCAGCGATACGACTTGGTACGAGGTTAATGCCACATTCAACCTTGATATTGAAAGTATAAACACCAAAGTTGAGAATAAGCAGAATCTTACGTTTTCTGTGACTTATTTAGGGGCAGTAACAACTGAAATTGAGCTGAGTGAACCTATTAAAGAGTTGTCCAATACAATTGATATTTTGGGTGGAACAAGTAGTGCATCATCTCCTTTCCTGGTCAATCCCAAGGAAACATTAAGCTTACTGATTAAACAAAACAGCAGCTATACGGATGCTTATGGAAATAAGATAAGCTGCGAACCAGAAGCGAAAATTAATCTCTTTGCCCAGCATGATACGGTTTATGTCAATGCCAAGGAAGACTTGGAAGGTGTTCCGGCCAGCCAAGATTTTGTCTTCACGGCCAAGGGCGAAAATCCGGTTTTATACTCAGCCGTTCAGTTGTTTAATCTGGGATCACAAATGATCCAACTTGATATGTCTTACGAAATTTTTACTGCGAAAGACATTGAAAATAATGAAATTGAAATGCCGTATCTAAAACAAAATGCCACGATGCCTGGTGCCGCCTCAATTTATGAAATTTCAACGGCGGAAGGAAGCAAGGCGGATACGACATTCTACGAAGTTAAGGTTCCTATCACATTGGAAACGATTGAAGTTGGAACTACAAATGAAAATATACAAAATATTGAGTTCGTAGTATCTTACATAGGAGCGGTCGTAACCTTGAAAGAAGTGCCTGAACTTGTAAAAGTTGAGTATCGTACAGGATACGTTTGGGAAGAAGCGCATGATAATCTGCCTTTACTGTATTATGCGAAAGTATATCGCGATAGATACTATAGTAATGGAGAGGTTTTCACAGATGAATTTGTTGATAATGGTCATCCGGCTGAATTAAATTCATATACAGGCATAAACACAGAGTTTCCATGTGAAGAAATTTCTCGTAGCGAACAGAGAAATGACAGTATTTGGACAAGTGATTGTGTGGTTGCCGTAGAAGATATGTCATCATTTGAAGCCAAAGTTGAACTGGATGAGAATGACCCTGGGACATGGAGCAAATACGTTACAGGAAAGTTGTATGAGAATGTCAATCTATCAGATGAGACTTATACATGCTCCCAAAACTATGAAACGACATCTCTGCAAAGCGGATGGTACTTTCAGGGTTTCAGTCATTGCCAGTATATGGATGCAAGATTTGGGGGAGCAACAATGTTAACATTATATTCTGCCTCAAGAATGTATGACCAGTTCTTATCTATTGATGGGAGAATTATCAATTTTCTTGAATATAAACCCCAAAGTACCTTTTCTCATAAAGTGGAAGATGTGGCGCAATATAAAAACGGAAAGCGTTTAACAAACGAATGTACAACGACTTATTTAGGGCGCAGATTTTATACGCGGACCGTATTAACACTCTACGAAAAATAATTTCTGACAACTAAAATTAAAGAGGCCGTCTCAAAATGAATTGAGATGGCCTCTGTCGT
>ULTX01007031.1_pt1 | contig 108679 bp, 108 predicted proteins | sample 1958041 | NCBI WGS metagenome assembly ULTX01 (sample SAMEA4835747, study PRJEB28245) | human gut metagenome | biome: gut microbiome; material: fecal sample | place: Denmark | collected 2008
TCGGGGCGCTCTCCAGCGTTGCCCTGTTTCGCTGCATTTTTAGCATTGCTATGTTTTTCGGGTTTATTCGCGTTTACACAGTTCTTTTTTCAGACCCTTAGATATGGGAAAATGGCTTTACCCAGTAGGATAGATTCGTTTTTATAATGGTATTTTCTTTATTTACATTCTATATTATGGAAGCCCGGGGCATATGGGATATGTTTCTCCATCGCTGTTCTGTGACCATTCTGCGCTTGGTGAACACCTTGAAAATACTGACAAAGCTACGACCGCATTCACTACAGATAAAATAGCTTTTTTCATTGAATAGACGCTTTTACAAATGCGGCATTGCTTTCCTAAGCAATGCCGCATTCCTATTCTATACCAGACAACTCATATTTTAACTTATGACAAACCTAGATTACGGAGTCCAGCGCCAGTTTAATGATACTTGTATAATCAGAAACAATATTCCATCTCAGGCCATAACTGCTTCAATAACTTAGTAAAATGCTATTTCGTATTAATTGTCTAATGTCAACAAGTCGTTTATGACAAAAAACGGCGTGTTCTGAGTTTTTGAAAGTCTGACAGTACAGCATATTTAGTTTTTTAGATGGTATTTTATAGAACAATAAAGAGTACCGTAAATTAACATTTATTTCATTGCCTCATCTGTGACCATACGTCCATTAATTCATCATTTGAAAGATTTCCAATGATACTATACTGAACATATTTATCGACGAGTAATTCCCCATTAGTAGCTTGATTGATGCAATCTTCAAAACTTGGTATTCCGGTCAAAGGGGAAAAATCCTCATTTCCCACTTCAGACAGCGATTGTATTGTAAAGCTGCGTCCATCTTCCGAAGCATAATCGCAGCAGAAACAAGATGATATTCCGTTTTCATACACAGCAGTATACAGCTTGTCAGTTTTGAAACCTTTAATTGAAATATTTGCCATTGCCTTGTATATGTTATCTATATTTTTCCCATTGTAGTCGGTTTTGATCTGACTGTTTTTCATTGCTGTAAATTCATCGATATCAAATCCATTAATAATATCGGCAAGCTGCGAAGCAAGAGTTTCAAACGATTCATCTGAAACATGATCAATATATGAGCTGTTTTCACATGGGTCAACAGGCAGGCTCAAATCAATATATGTCACCGCCGGAATCTGCCAATGCATAAAAGGGTCGCTGTCGGAGCTAGAGCCTTTGTCTGAAAGATCAGATTCAACTTTAGCCAGCCGTTCCAAATAAATCGAGAGCGCATTTTCAAAACCGTTTACTGTGCCAACACTCAGATGATTTCCACCGATCACATCAAAGTTGATGTCGGCTATTATTTTGCTGCGTTCTTCATCAGTTAACTGTTCAAGATAATATTTGGAACCATACATCCTTGATTCTTCAACGTCAAAGAATATAAGCCTTAAATTAAAATCTCTGTCGAAATCAGAGAGCCATTCTCCTGATGAAAGAAGAAACGCCGTTCCGCTCCCGTTGTCTATTATTCCGACATTATCTTTTGTGGTATCATAGTGCGCTGAAAGTATAAGAGTGGGCTTGTTCCTGTCAAAGTTGGGAAGCTCCGCAATAATATTATTGCCAGTTCCGACAGGTTCGCCATTTTCACTGATATTGTATGGCTCGGAAAATATGTTCTTATAACGATATACAGGGAACTTCTTCTGCGTAACATTCCATCCGCTTGATTGCAGCTTGTTGACTATGAATTTTGCTGCATTATCTCGTCCGCTCTCACTGAGATGCCTGGACTCTACTGCAAATTCTGATAGGAGCTTCTTGACTGATCCGTTGGCTGGATACACTTTGTGAGCGCTTGATTCTGATTCAACGTCATGGGCTGTTTGGCTATTTGATATTTCACTATTCACGCTCTCGGTTTCGCTAGTTTCTGCAATTATTTGATCTGTATCAGTATTATCTGAGTTTGTGCAAGCAGTTAGCAAAATACAAAAGACTGCCATTATTGCATTCCACTTTTTCTTCATATTGATGAATACCATCCCCAACATAAAAGTGCCGCCACTGCACATTTGAAGAGTCAATGCCGTGGCGGCTAGGTTAAATTGCCATGTTTTTAATAATCGTTACATTCTATATAATCAGATGCAAAATACCCGGACCAGCCTGTTCTGTTGCTACTAACAAGGATCCACGTATATCCGTCAGCATCAACATGTTTTTTGGGTGTACCTTCATAAAGATACTCTCCCTTATATAGAAGCATAAGTACCTCACCGGACAACGAGGGAGTTCTGCGCATTCTTACATTGTCTTCCGTAACTACCCAAAGAGCTGTTCTGCGAGCTGAGGAAGATGCTTCTTCGTTTGTGTCTTCCTCAGTAAATTCTTCAGAATACTCAGTTGTGTTATCGAAAATGTCTGTGGTTTCTTCGGCAGATGCACAAACCGTTATGGACGAAAACGCAATAGAAGTAGCCGCCAAAATTGCAAATAGTGATTTTGCTTTATTCATATGTACCTCACTTTCATTAACAAACCCCAAATTTAATAAGCCTTAGGAAATTAATCCACCTTTCTTTCTGCGCTATAAATTGTAATCGTTTCAGTTGCGCCTATTGAATTTTTCAGCGTAAAGACCGATTTCAGACGATATGTACCACTGGCAAGTCCGCTTTTGGCGTTAGAAAATGAAATCGTGCTTTGGTTGAAAGTTTTAGACCAGTATGCACCATCAACATCATTCCATATAGCAAACCAGCCACTGTATTTTTCCAAGGTTTGCTCTACGGTTATGCTGACAGCTTTTTTACCACCAACTACGCTAGTGCAATATGCGGTTTTACCACTCACGCTCAGATTGCTCGTTGGATTCGATCCGATTTCATAAGCAGGAGATACTTCGTCAGTGATAAACGAATCATTTGTTTCAGCAGATGTTGAAACTGAAAAACTCATACACAAACATACCGCTGTTAAAAATATAGCCATTCCTTTTTTACAATACATATTATTCGCCTCCTTTAGATTTATTGAGAGCTTTTACATCCCTCTATTATCTATTATATAAATCTGTTTAAGGAAGCGATTTACTATGCCTTATTTATCATCTTTATAAACTTTGGCAGTTTTAGCCAAATCGTACAGTTCGTTTTTGGAAGTTTCTCCATACAACTCTAATATGTAGTCTCCATTATCCCATACGATATTAGTATAATTATAATCCTGTGAACTATAAGCCAAGCACAATCCATAATGTTCATTTACCTTTATTTCCTCAAAGTTTTGACTTTCTGTATCATAATGAGAAGAACCATATTCTGTTTTAACCCACTGATTAAATGAAATGCTCTGATTTGTTACCTTATTAAGATAACTAATATGCTCGAAAAAAGGAGTTGAATCAGTTCCTGATACTTCATAGCCATCAGGTAAGCAAGGTAAATAATACTTATCTTCAATAGTTGCCGGGCAGTTTTCGGTATTGATCACAAAAAGTTCTGTGTTATCAGCGTTTACTTTTCCATAAAAATTCTTAGATGTAAAATATGTGACGCCACACCCCGCAAGAGCAGCCAAGAAAATAACAGCGAATAGTACTATTATGTTCCTTTTCGAAAATCTGAAATGATAATGCGGCTTAGAACCTATGTACGGTTTTAGCTTGCAATCGTTTCTCTCATACAGCTTAAAAGCATATTTCATCTTACGCTCATGCTTTTTGGAGAAAACATGCTCCGGAGCATTTTCATACTTAGCCCATTCAAGCCTCGCTGATTCCTCCAGAATAGATTTCAGTACACTTTCACTCATGTCGTTTCCTTTCAATAAAAGACCTGATGGATTTTCTGGCAAGATACAGCCGCTGGTTAACTACTGCTTTGGATACCCCGAGCGTTTCTGCGGTTTCTGAAATTGAAAGCTCCGACAAACAGGTAAGGATCAAAACATTGCGCTGAAGTTCCGGCAGATCATTTATGAAATCAAGCAGTTCCTCGTGTGAAATCTTTTCTAAAAGAGAGTTTTCTAGGAATTCAGGATCCGATCGATAAATCAGATCTTCAGGGAGTTCTTCCAGTTGATGTTTGGTTTTCTTGTTATACATATCAATTGACACATTCCTTATAATGGCGCTTACGAAATATATGCGTCCATCACCTGAAAGCGAAAAAAACTTATCTGGATCAACTGCGATCCTGAGAAAAGTTTCCTGTATTGCCTCCTCGGAATCCTGAGGATCATGCAAATGTTCATAGGCAATAGCATAAAATCTGTTCTTGTTCTTCTGGTAGAAATCAGAAATAATGGTCCGTTGCTCATCGGTTTGAAGTATGGCTAAAGCGGCAGTAATCATAATATGACCTCAATTATATTTTATAATTATAGTATATCACATTTATGGTAAAAGCGCAAGTCATGTCAATATGGAATACCTTTTTCATCATCGCGATATATTTTTCTATTAATCATAATTTCTTTGACACAGAAATCAATGCAATAATTTAATGTATTTTATAATCAAGGGGGATTCTGAATAATTAGAATATCCCCAATTTTATATAAATGTATGAATTGCTCATATTCCGAATCTCCCTGCTTGCTTCGCAATGAGAAACGCTCCCTTTAGCTATTCTGACATAACAAGTTTCATTCATGTTAAGGAAACTAAACAAATTAAGAATGGAATTTACCCTAAAATTTGAATGGCAGATCACTTTTACGCAATCTGCCATTCAAGGGAAATACAACAAGTTACTTCTTAAAATCCTTGATGTTCTCCGGCACCTTTGACTAATACAATGATTAGTAATTAGGAGTCATACAATATCTTGAAGAACCGTTTCCTAAAGCAACCCAGCGTCCGTTATGTGTTCCAGAAGATATTTTCCCGAATATGTAGTTTCCGCTTAAAGCGGTATCACTTATAGTAAATGTAGTGCCATTAGCAATTGTGCCGTAACTTGTAGAAGAAGTAGAAGCGGAACCACGAATTGTCAAAGGTCCATCAATCACCATCCAGGTGCTGCTTAAATCAGTCGCGTAAACTTCTCCAGCAATAGTTCCGATTGCAATCCATCGTCCGCTATGTGTTCCTGAAGAAATCTTTCCGAAGATATAGCTCCCTTCGACTTGAATATTAGTAATTGAAACAGATGTGCCATTTGTCAGAGTTCCATACGAAGTGGACGAGGTGCTTGCAGAGGCTCTAATTGTCAGAGGTCCATCAACGATTTTAAAACTTTTGGTAGCCGCAGGATTAACGCCATGTAAATACGGCATAGGATCAATACGAACGTTACTAGAGTTATATACCTCAAAGTGGAGATGTGGTCCGGATGAAGCTCCTGTTGTACCAACTTTGCCTATAATCGCCCCTTGCTTAACAGTACCCGAAACGGATGATTCATTTTGCATATGTGCGTACAATGTGCTTAATCCATTGTTGTGTGCTATTTTAACCCAATATCCCCAGCCTGTGGCAGAATATCCCTTTGTAACCGTTCCTGCTCTGACGGCAAGTATATTCGTTCCATTTATCCCGCTCCAACTGACATCTATGCCGTTATGCTGATTATTGCGCCATGTACCACTACCGTCTAACTGACACTTGATACAGCCGCTATATGGTGAGCAATAAAATAGACAGTTAATGTGAGTGTGCAAGTTCATATCGCTTAAAGGTAATATAAAACCATGAAGATTACGCTCGGACTTTGATTCTTTACTTGAATCCAAAGCGCTAGATTTTGTCATTTTTTTATGTTCTATCCACGACTTACCGTTATCATAAAAAACTTTTACAACTATGCCTTCTGATGCGTAGCCATCATAAACACGATTTCCTTTTGCCAAATTCGAAACAGAATCGTAAACTTGCACATCACTGATTTCCATATCATCACCTAAAGCTTCTATGCTTTCGATTAAACCACTAATGTTTTCCGTTTCATCAATCAATTCAACTAATGACGAAACATATCCGCTAAATTTTTCATCATCAAAATCTTTGCTGATATTTTCAGAATATAGTTTTCCCTCTATTTTCCCTTGTTCTATACCTGTTTCAGAATAATCATATGCAAAAGATTGCAATGACAAACAACAAATTGAAAGTGCTGATGCTAACGCAGTAATAATTGTTTTAAATGCCTTTTTCATGATAAATCCTCCTAGTTTATGTTTTATAATGACTTGTAACATACCTATTGTTTCGTGTACTTTGCCCAAGATCCGCCATTGTCATAGAATACTTTTACTACCATTCCTTTTTCAGCCTTGCCCTCAGTAATCTGAAGCTCTGTGTCTTGTGAATCGTCATCGCTGTTATAGATTTGTACGTCTGTAACGCCTTCGATTTCCAAAAGCGACCGCTTTAATTCTTCAATTTGCTCAACAGAATTAACCAACTGCTCAGCGTTTTCCAGAAAATCTACTTCATCATCAGACGCAGCGTTATTCGGCTTTATAACATTACTTTCAGAGCCTTTTACAGTAGCTGTTGTTGTGTCGGCATTGGATTTTGTGGTAATTTCTGTATCGTGGACTATTGCTTCCATATCAGAACTGGATGAATTGTTATGTGTCGAACTAACTGACTCGCTGTCGCCAGCCTGGCAAGCACACAAAGATAACGAAAAAGCTATAAGCAGCATTGTAAGACTACACTTTGTTTTATTCATATTGTTCCTCCTAATAATATTGATAAAAACGGTAAAGTTAACTTTTTTTAAACCGTCTTTTCTTTGCTGTAAATCATTGTTTTTGCCTCCTTTCGATAAATTTATAGGTTTTTAGCCCTCTCTATAATATAAATCTTTTTTAGAAAGCAATTTACTATGCCACTTTTTTAATCTTTAAAAACTTTGGCAGTTTTAGCCAAATCAATTAACTCTTTTTTGGTTAAATCCCCCGACAATTCTAGTATGTAATCTTCACTATCCCATACAACGCCAGCGTATATATAACTCTGTAAATCGAAATACAAGCACACGCCATAATGCCCATTTATATTAATTTCCTCAAAATCTTGCCCTTCAGTATTATAATGTGAAGAGCCAAATACTGCTTTTACCCATTGATTAAATGAAAATGTCTGTCCTGTCGCTTTGTTTTGATAACTAATATATTCAGAAAATGGAGTTGAATTAGTTGATAACACTTCAAAATTGTCTGATAGGTCAGATAAGTAATATATATCTTCAATGGTAGAAGGACAATTTTCTGTGTTTATTACAAATAGCTCTGTGTTGTCATTATTCACCTTGCCGCGAAAGCTATTTGATACAAAATACATGACAGCGTAGCCTGCTAAAGCCGCCCCCAAAAAAATAGTCACTAGTCCTAATACTGTTTTCTTCGTAAATCTGAAATTATGATTATTTTCTTTATGACAATGGTGTATCAATAGTAATAAAGGAACGTAACCTTGTGGATATGTCCGACAGAATAATTTATCAAAGTGCTGGTAATGAGCGAGATTATTTTTTAGGACTTGGACACAGCTATGCCACCATGCATAGCTATACTATTGATGGCTTTTTTCTCAATGATAGCTATATTTATTTTATTACCAGCAGAGGAATAACCCAAATAAACCGCTTAACATCATGTTTGACCGAAATAATTACTGATTCCCAAATAGAAAATGTAATTTTTGACGGTACAGATATATTCTATATCTCATCAGATTATACTCTTGTTAAATATCTTGCGGACAGTGGAACAACTGAACAGTTAATCCCTGATAGAATATCAGATTGTGTGATTATTGGAGATAGGATATATTACAGTTGTATACAAGATGGCAACAAGTTGTATATGTGCAGCTTAGACGGAAATGAAAAAGTTAAGCTTGCTGATTATCCAATTAAGACAATGACAACAGATGGAAAATACATATACTATATTTCTTCGGAGGAACTGTACGGTAATGTATACAGGACAGCTATTGACGGCACCGTTACTGAAATCTTTTATGAAGGAAATACTTACTTTGTATATGCTTTTAATGGGTATGAAAATGTCATTGTCTATGTCCATGATGAAAGCGGTATGATGACAATGTTAGACGTAAAAAAGGAGTGGTAATGATAGGACATGACAAATGGCGTTCATAAAGCATTTTATTCTCGAAAATCTATATCAAATAGTGTATCAAACATATCCGATTTGAAAGGATCTGTTGCAAACGGCAGACAACAAACCCTTTGCATATTGACCTCACTCAGCAGCCTGCCGTAGTTTGAACTGCTGCCTCCGTCAATCTGAACAGGAGCATTAAGTCGTTCATTATCGCAGAAATTGACGAGTATCGTATAGTTGTACTGCCCGATGAGGGTCTGGCACTGGTATGTTAGCGGGAACTCGTTCCACGATACGCCGCCGACAAGGTAAATCTTGTCATAACCGGAAAGCAACTCGGCATTGTCTTCATTCAGCACGCCGAAATCAAACACCGTGGCATTGTAATCGAGAGCCGGCTGTGAGTTGTTCGGGTAGAAATCTATTCCATTCACAGTGTAGTGATCTCCCTTGTCCTCGCCGTCGTAAGCGTCACAGATCATAGCAAGCTGTTCATCGCTGAACTCCAAGCCGTCCGCAGATATTACTGCGGCGGCTGCCCTGTGATGGGCAAAGTAATCTGCGATATGTATTGCGGTCGAGGTAGTACCTATCCTAGCCTGCGCGCCGACAACTGCGATTTTCAGATTGGCATTGGCATAGCTTGGCTTTGCTCTTTCTTTTTTCAGCAATTCTTCCTCATACCTAGCCTCGGCTGTCGGGTCGTAACCCTTTTCGTATCTGCGCCACTTCTTGCGGGATAAGCCGTCATCGCTCATGCATTCCGCGAGGTCTGCAAGCATGAGCGACATATTTTCCGCGGCGTCCTTATCGTCATACTTGGCTACAATATTGGTAATTCCACACTTTATCAGACGGTCAAGGAGCTCGTCGCCTGCATAATGCTCGCCTGCATACACAACTATACGAGCGTCCGTCTGGAACTGAACGGACTGCATACAGGTGAGAAATTCCTCGTCATTGCCCTTGCAAGACTGCACATCGAAAACATAGCAGTCGCGGAATTTGACCGTCTTGAATTCTGCACTGATAATGTCCCGAAGATTGACCTGCTCGGAGTAAATGAAAGACAGCACGGAAACGCCGTTCGCTCTGCTCCACTTGTCGAGGATCCCGCCGTTCTTCTTAATGGCGTAGAGGGTAGGTAACTTGATTTTAGGCATTGTGAAAACTTCCTTTCAATTATCGTTGTGATGTATTTTCTTTGTCCTGCCGTTTGTATATCAGTTCGGCTATCATCTCTTTCGAGAGGTCGCCGCGACCGAACAACAGTTTTGAAGCGTTTTGTAAATCCAAATTGGAGTAATGTTCTGCACTGTTGAGCAGTGCCATAAGCGAGCAAAGCAGGCTGTCAACTGCATTCCGCTCATGCCCGGCAATTCGGCTAAGAAGAACAGCCGCATATTCGCTGCCGTTCTGCGCTGCTCTTTCAAGCAGTCCTTTTGCTTTAGCTGTATCGCGGAGCGTGTCGGAATAGTAATAAGCAGCGCCCAGAACACTTTCAAAGTAGCTTTTCTGTTCGCCGGTCGCTTGTTTTATAAGCTGGTTCAAAACAATTTCAGCCTGGTAATGCCGGCTAGGTTTGTCCGACCGCAGATAAAGCCGTGCTAGTGCTGCCTTGGCGTAGACGTTCCCACTTTCAGCGGCGCGGCTTATGTAGAGGATTGCCTTTTCCATGTTCGGAGCTGTGCCTGTACCGTCACGGTACATTTTGCCGACCGTATACTGCGCGTTGTGGTTGCCAGTGCCGAAACTTGGCTGCCGGCATCCGTGCCGGCTTTGGGCTTCGGCTTTTGCAGCGTCCATGCTGCCGTTTGCGGCTTGTTCAAGCCATTTGATGGCAGTTACCATATCTTTTTTCGTTCCGTAGCCGTCATAGAACATTCTCCCGATACGGTATTGAAGATATGGTTTCATGGTCGTAGCTGTGGTTTCCACCTGCATAAAACGTTCAAGCGCATTGCTGAAAAGAGCAAATATCTTTTCTTCGGTCGATGTCGCCAGACCTCGCCGGAATATGTCTGCAATTTCGTAGATTGCAAGCACATTTCCTTTGGCGGCTTCGGATTTGTATAAGCGCAGCGCCTTTCCTATGTCTTGTCCTTGCTCGGCAGCTCTGGCGGCTTTGAAATCCTTGCTCCAGCGGATATAATAACACTTTTCCGCGGGCAGCGGAGTTTCCTCTGGCTGAGGTTCATCTGGCTGGGCAGGCGGCTCATAGCTTTCAGAGTTGAACATATCGTTGTCGAGATTGGTTTTGTTCTGCTTTTTCTCTTTTGAGAGCGCTTTCAAAATCACGTTTCCCATTTGCTGCTCAATATCCTCGCATAGCTTGTCCTTGTATTTGGCGAGATTGTACCTGCCCCAATTCGTGTCGGAGCTGTGCAGCATTTCGTTGTAAATCTGCCGTGTGTGCAGCAGTTCTGAATAAATCTGCGTGGCTTGCTCGCTATTGTCGATGATGAAATGAGTCAGCCTGTTGAGTTCTTCTTTGATTTCCTGCGGCATAAAAGCGTAAACCAAGCGACCTTTGGAGGGCAGTTTACGGTACAGGCTGTCCAGCATTTGCAGAACGATTTCAGCATTTTGGTCTGAAGCATTCCGGAGCATAGCGTTGTTTGCGGTGCTGTTTACTTCTGTTCGCAAGGCAGATGTAAGATGATTTTCTTTCTCGCGAAGTTGAACAAACTGCGAATGGTAGGTGTCCTTGATAACATCAATGCGGATATTATCACAGATTTTGGGGTCAACTTTGTTTCGCCTGATTTTCTGCTCCTTGTCCCAGTACATGATATGAACGTGAGGCTGTCCCTCCTTGAGATGTACAGCGGCGTACCACTCGATATTTTCGATTTTCATTTCCATATACTTTGCGATTTTGTTCATGCTAGATGAAACGAAACGCTGCCAGTCCGCAAGCGCATGCAGTCCTGCTTCCGCAGCGCTATCCGGAGTAAAGGAAAAGCAGCAGCGGAATATATCGTGCTGCTTGCTGATATTGCGGATATACCCCTGCGCCGCAGTCATTTCTGTGCTTGGAGTGAATGCGCCATTGATGTAGCCGAAAAGTCCATTCGCGGCATTCCCAGTTTCAAGCGTCCCTGGGCGCTGTCCAATGTATTTCAGATGGCTTGCAGTTTCGTCAGTTGGCAGCACTCCCTCGCGGGTTCCGATATATTTCAAATGTTCAGCGTTGGCTGTGGTGGTGTAGGGTCTGCCTTTTCTGTATGGGTCGCGGTGGCGCTGTTTGTATATGATTTTTGGGGGCATGAAAATCTACCTCGTTGACAGAGTTTGAGTTGTGTGATATAATGGGAATGGAGAAACTGATTGACTTATCGGGATATATTTAAAAGGGGTATTTTTATATGGAAATTAAAAAGGCGGAAATCAAAGATTTAGATACCGTTGTTAGGCTGAAAATGGCTATGTTCAAGGAAGTAGGTTCAATAGCTTTGTTACAGGATAACGCCGAAGAAAAGATATATGCAAAATATCAAGAATTGTATAAAAAGGACATGGGCTGTCATTATTTGATATATGAAAATGATACCGTTATTGCGTGTGGCGGTGCAATAATCAAAGATGATGTTCCTTTTTGTTTTTTCAAAACTCCAATGTATGGATATATTATTGATGTATATTGTATTCCTGAAAAAAGGAGAAACGGTTATTCATCAAGAATAATTGAAGAACTGCTGAAATGGATTATGGGTAAGGGTGTTCATAACATAAAACTTAAACCATCGGCAGCAGGAAAGCATTTATATGAAAAGTTCGGTTTTTGTGATTCCGGAGAAATGGAATTATGGATTTAATAATTATTTGACTTTCATCTTCTTATTTGTCGGTCGCATATCGTGCGTGTGACACCTGCCGCAAAAAATGCACATACATCCGTACTGACGGCGGGGGTACCCCGCAAATTCCCGTTTGTCGCGCAGATTAAGAATAGACTACCCCGTTACCATACGGGGTATTTTCTATCTTTACGGCTCCACCGCCGCAATAGTCCTGAACAGCTCATCATCAACATTCGACCTGAACCCCTTGAACCACAACCGCGGATTTACCTCAACACCGAGGTCAGCGGCGCTGAGTCCCCGGTAGTAGTGCGGTGAGGAATACTGCGGCTGCGACACCTCTCCGCTCATGAAGCTGGTCTTTATCGTCACATGGGGGATTTCCTCGCCAACGGGAAATGAGTGGTAATAGGTGTTCGTACCGGTTATGAAATCCCGGCTTGTATCAGTCTTTCCAGCGTGGCTGTAACCTATGCGGATACTGCCGTCCGAAATGTCGAACAGATCCTTACCGATATCATGTTCCTCAGATATTCCGTCAAGGCTTGACAGGCAGCTATACTCCACAAACAGCGTAATGGTGCCGTTTGAGGTCACTACGTCTATCTCCGGAAACGGAAATCCGTAGTCCTTTTCAAATTGGTCGGTGTCTATCACATAGGCTATTGTGACCGCGCTGTAATTCAGCACCTTGCTTGTAACATCAGCGCTTGCAATATGACCGCCGTTCTCCATATCCCACACATCGTAGATATAAGCGTACTGTATGCAATCGCCGCAGTTCAGCAGATTTGCGTAAACGGGAACGCTGCTGTTTTCAAGCCAGAGCGTCACGCCATCTTCCGGCAGATCATGCTGAACGCCGCCGTAATTGTACTTGTGTATTCTGCTGGTTTCGCCAATCTGGTTGACTATGCCGTTTGTTCCCGCGGCAATTTCCGAACGGTCTACAGGGAGTTCAAAGAACCCCTCGAAATATACGAACAGTGCCGCCTGCACCATTCCGTCAAGGTTCAGCGTCCATTCGCTTTCGGGAATATCCGCGTCCCGGAGAGCAAGCTCGACTGCGCTCTGCGCTTCCTCCACATACTGCGTAAGGGATTCGTCAATACCGAAAATCTCAACCCACGTATCTTCGGCGGGAGATTCCAGAGTTATTGAGAGCTTGTTGTCGGTGCGCTCGGTAGTGATGGTTACGCTGCCGTCATAAACGGAGTTCTCCATAAGCGCAGTCAGATTAGACACCTCAAAGATATTGAGCTTTAGCGCACCGTGACCGTCGATAATTCCGCTCCATGCGCTTTGTATGTATTCCTCGGCTTCCTCCGCAGTTTCGGGGATATTCCCGACTGCCTCGGCAAGCTGCGCGTCAAGGCTTTCCGTCGCCGGTGATTCGTTCTGCGTACTTATCAGATACTCCCGCATTTGCCGGACGTTATACAAAGCGATAAGGCGCGGCAGATAGATCGTGCCGCCGCCAATGCAGGTGTATTCAACAGTTTGTTCTCTGCCGGTTGAATCCGTGACATTTAGCGTCTGAACAGTGCATGGTCGCTCGTCCTCGGTAACGGTTTCTTCATAGAGATATTCATATTTCGGCATGGTTTCCATGGCACGGGTGTAGAGGAAACGTTTAACTCCGTCTTTGTATTCGGAGATTTTATCGAGATTGGCGTCCTCCCTGAAATGAACATCGGTGATGTCTGAAAAAGAAATATCCGTATCATCAAATACTGATATGTATTGCTGGAATTCGCTTTCCGTGCCGATCGAACGGAGTTCCTCTGCGTATTGCTGCATGACAGCTTTGGCGCTCTCTATTTCCTCGCTGTCGTAGAGAATAAGTGAGCTGCCGTCAAATTCGCTGTTTATTGCGGCTTTGGATAGATTTATTGAGAAATCCGGCATGAAATCATAGACTTCTGCTCTCACAGCGTCATCGATTTCGGTTTCCATTCCTCTGAATATATCGCTCAAATTGCTCTTGATGTACTGCCAGTGGTCTTGCAGGTCGGCGGTTTCCACTACATCAAGCAGACCGCTGATAATTCCCGCAAATACCGTGAATATCATCATTATCAGACCGAGAATCACCATTACTATTTTCAGCGCGATGTTACGTCCTTTTTCGGTGGATAAGGTATCCACGACCATCATTATTATTTTCGGATTTACTGCCATAACAACCTCCGTTTTGGTAGCGAATATCAAGTCGTTAGCTGAATACGCTCATATTCCGACGGGCGGTGAAGCCTGCCGAAATTGTTAAAGCCCATCCCCCAACAATAAGAGCAGTATGGCGAACGTCACCGGAATTGCGGTGATGATAACAGAAATGGAAATCATCTTCCGCCGCCCTTTCCGAACAACGCAAGGCGCTTATCGCTGAATTCAAACTTAACCTTGACCGCCTGAGAGCCGACTTTCATCAGCGCAATCCCGCGCTGCTTTGCGGCAAGGAGTTCATACTGCGCCTCGTTAAGACCGAATACATTCTGTGTTTCGCGGAGAGAATCGCCGTCAACGCCGAACAGCAGCTTGAATGACGGCAGATCGAGGACAGCCTGCCCATAAAGCCGTATTGAAGGGTCGAGGAAGTCCGTTATCGACTGCGTTGCCACTACGATACTGCCCTCGTATTTTCTGGCGCGCTTTTCTGCATTCCGTAGAAATTCAAGCGACTGCGGGACCTGTGGGTCAATCATCGTCCAGCACTCGTCCGCTACAAGCATTATGCGCTCGATGGGGTCGCGGGTTATCTGTTCCCAGCACCACGACAGAATATTGAAATACTGCGCCGCGAGTACCGCACCCGACATCTGGACTAGGGATTTAGTATCGAGGACAACAAAGCTGCTCTGCGGATTTATCGTAGTGTAACCGTTCCAAAGACCGTGGTCGGCTCCGTTGGCGGCGCTTTCGAGGTAGGTTTTCAAATCCTCATAGTAATCGGAATTGTTCCTGTCATTCACGCATTTTTCGGAAATGAGTTTGTAGAGGTCGCCGATCGTCGGAAATCTGTTGTTCGGAAAAGCGCGGATATCTGTGTTCCATGTAATTCCAAAGCGTGCGTACAGTTCAACAAGCGACTTGTTCAGCAGTGCGCGCAGGCGGTCGTCCATAGTGGGAATGTACAGCCGGAAAAAGGTTTCAAGGGTTTTGAGGTGTATCGCAAGGTCGCCTATTCCGTCGTCGGAATTATCGTCATCGTCCCTCGGTGCAGGGCGCACCTGCAACGGATTGATAAGACCGCCCCTGCCGCCGGCAACGTCTATCCAGTCGCCCTCCATGTACTCGTTGCGGCACATTTCCTTGTACTCGCCCTCCGGGTCGATTATGATCACCTTCGTTCCTCGGGCATATTCGGAGGCTGCGATGTGCTTTGTGGCGGTGGATTTACCTGTGCCGGTGCCGCCGATTATCGTGATGTTGGAGTTTGTGCGGCTCTTTTCGCGTTTCCAGAGGTCAAGCAGAATTATTCCTCCGCCGCTGTCCTTTCCGAGATAAAAGCCTGTCCCATCGTTAAAACCGGAGGACGCAAACGGAAATCCTCCGACGAACGATGAAATCGGAAAGGCTCTGCGGGTGATTTCGTTGATGCGCTCATTAGGCGGGTAGGTCGGGCAGAGGTGCTGATAAGCTTCTTTTTGCAAATTGGGTATCGCACGGATACGGCAGCCCATCGAATTTGCCAGGGACACGACCCTTATGCAGCGGTCGCGGAAATCCTGTTCATTCTGCGAAAGCACCATTATCAGCGTGGAGAATGAACCTAGGCTTTCGTTGCGCTGATCCATGTCCTGTATCATTTTCTCCTGATCGTCGGCGGTTTTCTTTGCACGCTGACGCTCTATCGCGTCCTTTGTGGAAAGCTCAATACCTCTTGCAGTATTGATGTTCTTCGCCATTGTCGGGAGCATTGCGCCGTTATCAAGGGGCTGCGAGTTTATCGTGACGATAGTGCCGGGAATGTTCGTCAGCTTAGCGTACCACCCGTAGTCCACCTCGGCGGGATAGCCGATTATTCCGTAAATTCGGCAGTAATTCTCGCCGAGCAGGAATTCATTCCGCTTGAATTCCAGACCTATCGGAGTTATCGTAGCCTGCAGTGCTGTGTTGACGTTGTTCTGTTCAAACTGCGGCTTTGCGGGTTCTTTCTTCTTGAAAAATGTCATGGCGTTCTCCTTATCTTTGTTTTAGAACCGCTAGATTTTCTTCAAAATCCATGCTCTCTATGTGAGCGTAAGCGGGAATGTTGACGAGGTTGCACATTCTCACGAATCCGCGCTTGTCAAGGACGGTACCCTTAACGCGGTTTTCGCTGAATATCCGTGCAAGTTCTTCGGCTCTGGCGGTGATAGTGCGTTCGTCCTCGCGCCTGATGGAGTTCCACAAAACTATGTAATACTGCCGTTCAAGAGTTTCTCCGGATACGACCATATCAACGATTTCGTCCATATCGGATTTGAGAAGCTTTTTTCTGCCGCCTACCGCCTGCGAATACAAGTCGCCGTATTCCTGAAGTGCAAGAGAAATATCCGCAGGACGGGATACAGCGATATATTTGTACGGGTAGCGTATCGAGGACAACCGCGCGGAAAGGTTGTTTTTAATTATCTCCTGTTCCGCAAAGCTGTACAGCTCAATGGACAAACCGTCGAGTTTTATGGCTGCCATAATATTTTCATCGCTGGTGTAAAGGCAGTTTTCGCCTACATCACGGGCGTTGACAAATTCCTGTGCGGTGGCTCTGGCTGCGAGTGCGCGTTCTTCTTCCTCGTCAGCGGTGCTGAGCTTGCCCTTGTTCTGGCCGTGCTTGAACCACCAGAGAAATCCGCCGCAGGCTAAAAGTGTTATTAGTGCAATGGCTATCTGCATAATTGCTCCTTTCCGCGGTTATCGTTCGATCTCGATTTCAAGATTGACGACAGCCTTCTTATACTCTTTAAGGGAATACATATCGTCTGCGCGTACCTCTCCGTGGGCGTTGATGACGATGTGCGGAACATCCTCGCCGCGGGTTTCACTTTCAAGGAGGTACACCTGTTCGTACTCGATAATATCAGAGTTGATAACATGGTAAGTATCTTCATATCCGTCAAGAGTAATATTCTCGCTGTTGTCGTGGATCAACGCATTAGGGGTGAACTGACTGCTCAAATCGTCGATGAGGAACACGTCCGGCTCCCATTTGACTTCTTGAAGATTATTATTGATGAATTTAAGCTGTTCTGCGGTCGGTTCGGCTGCCTTTAAATAGCCAAGTCCCCAGCAGTATACTCTGAAATAAGCCTGTACCAACTCCCGGTCGTTACCGGTCAGGCTGAAAAAGCGGTCAAGGGTATCTCCTTTTTTTAGCTGCTCAAGGTCGGTAACTCGGCCGGGGAGTACAAAAGCGTTGCAGCAGTTCTTCTGAAAAAGTTCCGCGACTGTGAACATGACCGGATTTTTCGGGTGTTCCTTTACAAACACGCCGCGATACGGTCTTTCCTTTGTAATTCCGAGGCACTTGAAAATGTCTGTCGGTTTTGCGGAGTACATATAGTTCTCACCGATGGGCAGAGGATTTCCCTTGGCAGGTTTGCCGTCCGGTCCAAGCACATTATAGCCGGACTGCACCATGCGGTTGGCGGTATCATAGCTTACGCGTATCATTCTTTCGCAGCTTTCGCCGACGAACTCGTCAATGCTGCGTATGTCGTCGGCAATGAGGTTCTCCTCGTTATCGACAAGGCAGTATCTCACGCTGTCTGATAAGCCGTAATTAAGGCTCTCCAAGAGGTACAGCGGCTTTTCGGAAAGAAGGAACCGCGCGTCTACTATCTGCCATTCACCATCGAGTTCGTTCGGCATTATTACGCTCTCGCCGTTAAGCTCCGGCGGCTCGATACGGGCATAATACATTGTATCGTAGTTCGCGGGCAGGCTTGAAAATTTGTGTGGAGTTACGGATCTCTGCGGACCTGTGTCCTCATACATCAGCACTTCAACGTCATTCATTACCTGCTTGTCCATATCAAATTCAAGGGAGCGCGTCCATGATGTGCCGCTCAGAGTATTGTCGTATTCCTCTTTGGTCATAAGCTTGCCCAGACAGCGGAGGGTAAAGGGCATATCATCGGATTTGAGGACACGCCTGATTATCTCCGTGCGGTCGAGTTCCGGAGCATAGAAATGCTGGGTAACACCGTTTTCCGTGACAGAGAACAGCTGCGCGACAGGAACACGGGTATTACACATTTTAAGGAATTCATCCGCTTCTTCGGGGTGCATACCGTACCAGAAGTGGAGAATATTGTGGATATAGATGTACTGCTGTCCATCGCTCCACTGGTCGATAAGCACGCGGTCAAGGTGATTGCTTTTTACGCATAACCGCACGAAATTTTCAGTGCTGCTTTCGCCGTAAAAATCGGCGGGAAAGTAGTAATCTTCGTTTCCGGCGGAGCGCTTGTCGATTTCCTTGTTGACGAGGGAGATAGCTTTTGAGATTGAGTAGGTCATGATGGTTCCTTTCTATGAAAACAACCATTGTCTTAAATGGCATGGTTGACTTTGAACGGTGGTTGTGATATAATTTATGTAATAACTCTCCGGGCAAGACTGCTCGATTAATCGAAATATGGAGGTAAGAATTATGATCAAGGAAGTGAATGAAAAAGATATTTCTGAATGTGTAAGGGTAATCAGAGATAGCTTTGCCACGGTTGCAGATGAATTTGGCTTTACTGCTGAAAACGCCCCAAAATTCACTGCGTTTGCAACAACAGAGGATAGATTAAAGTGGCATTTATTTGGCGAGCATAGACCTATGTATGCTTATTATGATAACGGTACAATAGTTGGATATTATTCATTGTTATTGCAGGATAATAGTGAATGTGAGTTAAATAATTTGTGTGTGCTTCCGGCATATAGACATAGAAAAATTGGTCAGGAACTTTTGATTCATGCTTTTAATTCTGCAAAAGAATTAGGCTGTTCCAAGATTAATATAGGTATTGTTGAAGAAAACAAAGTGCTAAGAAAATGGTATGAGATATTTGGGTTCATACATACTGGAACCAGAAAATTTGATTTTTTTCCTTTTACCTGTGGATATATGGAGAGAAAATTATCTTAACTGTTCCTGTTTATCGAGCAGTTCTCTAACAACAACCCCCAGCACCGAGCCAAAATGCTCGGTGCTGATTCTGTAATCCCGCTTGTTTTACGGCTCGCATTCAGCCTCGTCCTCTTCCTCGAAGTATTCCTCCGGCTCAATGAGAACGCGGGAGGTTTCAAGAAGCGTGAGAGTATTATCATCAAGCTCGTCCCAATGCACTTTTATATATTCAAGCTGCTCATCGGTGGCATATTCGGATTCGCCGCCATCGGTTTCATCGTACTGCCAGTAGCAACACCTTGCGTCAACCTTTTCATTGCTGTCTGCTATTTCATCGTCAAAGAAATCCGTGGATATGACCGAGTCAAAATCCATAGCGTAAGCCGGGACGTACACCGTTTCGGAGTTCGTTCCCCAATTAAAATCAATGCCAGTAAAAGTAACAGGGTGCGTGAAAATGGGTTTGTCTTTCATGTGATACCTCCGTCAGAATTTAGCCACCCATTTGGATTTAACATGGAGCGTAAAGCGCATTGGCGCGGTGCTGCCCCACGCAAAGTCGTGCGGAATAGTGATAACCATGGTACCCTCAACCGCGAATTTGTCAGCCGTGTCCGTATCGGTCGGCGCTCTGGGCGCAGGAGTTACGTTGAAATTCATGGATTCGATGGTGCATTGCGCTATCTCGCCGTTTGACATTGCTCGGTTCATGTAACTGAGTATCTGATTGCGGTTGGTGGTGTTGCTTTGCAGCCATGTAAGACCATTGAATTTCCAGGTTGCCGCCTGACTTTCGCGGACATCTGCGTACATATTTGAGTAGTTGGAAACGGAAGCGTAGATTATCGCGTCCTCAAATTTGTCGCGTACTGCGGCAGCCTCGACGTTCACTCTGATTATCTCAAAGACAGCCATACCGATAAGCAGTACGACTATCATCATAACCGAGGTCATGACATAGGAAAATCCACGGTTGCAGCGAAGTCTTTTCAGTATTCTCATGATTTCCAGTACACCTCCGATGTCCCCTCTGCGGTGGAGCTTATCGTCAGCGTGTGTCCCTGAAAAATGAAGAACGATATGTCCACGTCCGCCGATACCGTTACCGTGAATGACCTGCCTATCTGTATTCTGCCGGAGGTTGACCATGTTACGGTGGGAGTAAGTCCGCTGGATTCGTTCAGACGGTCAAGGCGGTGCGTGGTTTCCGTGCCTATCCTGCCGGCTATCTCCGCTTCGCGCGCAAGCTCGTTTGCGTAGTTGTTAAGGGTCATTTTCGTGAGGAATACAGGCGCGACGGACATTATAAACACAAAGACGATCATCATTATCATCACGAAAATCGTGACGCTGATGTAAGTGCTGCCTTTGTTGGCTTTGAGCCGTTTTATTCGCTTTTTCATTCTGTCCCTCCCTTAAAACGCAAACAGGGTGCCGAAGGAGTCGAACATCGTAGTGCCGAGAACTACAACATATAGTAGCAGCATTACAAACAGCAATACCATAGACATACGGTTGATTTTGGGCGGAATTTTAAGCGCGATCGTGCGAAGCTGCTGTTTTTGATATTCAGAAAAGCGTATCGAAAGGTTTTCCCAATATACCGAGGTGTCCGAACCGCGCACCATTTCAATCAGTCCGCGCGTCACCTCGGAGAGATGGGTCGAACCTATTCTGCCCTCAAATCTGGTCAGCGCAGCTTCCCAGTTTGACGAGCGCATATCGGCGATGGTGATTTCTATTTCCTCGCGGAAGTAGTCGGAAAAGCTGTCTTTGTGTTTTTCAAGAATGGCAAGGACATTATGCTCAATCCGTATTTCCTGCGAGATCGCATATACGAACCGCGGGAGGTCAAAGTCGATCTGCTCGCGCTTCATCTTGATTGCCTCGGTTATCTTCTCCTGCGCGTTGGTGTATTGCAATATTCCTACTACAACGAACATCAGAGCCAGAACGGCGGGAACCGCCTTGATGTACGGGCTGTCAAATGTCATTGTAGCAAGCCAGCCCAGTACATACACCGGAACTCCTACCAGAGCATAACCGGCGGCTTTCACGATTGCTCTGGCTTCATAGAGTTTCGGCGGCATGGTGATATGCGCTATTTTGAGGTTCTGTTCAAGCTGCTGTTCGCGGTATTTGCTCATAGGAAGTATCTTTGAAAGGAACTGTGCAGCGTTGTTGTAGAGCTGTGAAATTCCGTCCGGAGTGGGGCGGTTTCGCGGTCCTATCTGCCGTATTGCACGGGTGGTTTTGCTTGACGGTACCTTGAACAGTACAAGTGCAAGAAAGTAAAGACCTCCGCAGAAAAGCGCGCACACAAGAAATACAGAGGCTTTTAGCGAAATATCATATAAGCTCATGTCATCACCTCTTGAATTCTATCGGCTGCGTGTACTTGTATGTAAGCGCTATCACAATAACTATGGTTACGGCAACGATACAGTTGACTATCTGACCGAACAGCGTATCCGTCAGAACGGAGAACCAGTCCGCATTGAGGAAGAAAATCAGCGGGTAGTTTGCAAGAACAAGCCCGATCATCGTGAAAACCTCCTTGCGCGGCTGCATGAGCATATTTGAAAGTTCTGCGTTTACGATACGAATATCGGAAAGCCTTGCAGCAAGCGGCTGGAGTGATACTCTCTGCGTGGAATTGTCCTGGCACTCAATGAGCGTGTCGCACCATTCCCAGAAGATTTCGTTGTCAATATCATCTTTGAGCAGCTCAATGGCGAGTTTTACATTGGAGGAGATCATGTCCACTCTGGCAAGAAAATTAATGAACGCGAACTGCACCGGTGGGTTGATGTGGTCTATCGACTGCTGAACAGCGTATGCAATATCACCGTTGGAGATGTAGTTAGTGGTAATGATGGAAAGCGCGGTTTCAAGTTCCTCGGAGATATGCTTTTTGTAGTTGGAAAGTAGCAGCTTAACATATACATACGGCACGACAAGGCTTGCGGCAATGAGAATCACTGAAACGAGAAGATTGTTGAACAATGCGCCGAAAAGCACACCGACGCACCCGCCGATCACCGCCGCTGTTATCAGCAGCGTGAATTTGTTTTCGGAATGCGTTGCGGCAAGGGCGTTGGTCATGTTGTCAAAAAGCCGCTGGAGCCTTGACTTCCTGCGCTTTCCTTGTGCTGTCAGCACCTTATCCTTGAGAGATTTTTCTCGGTGGAGCAGCGACATAATATCATCGCTTATGCGCTGCGGCGTCAGACCGAGTAGAATGATTATCGCCGCGGTCATCAGCAAAGCGCCGAGTAAGCAGATCATTTTCATGCAGGGACCCTCCCGTAAAGTTCAAGTTTAGATTTCGGAACACCATTTCCACGCAGGCGCTTCATAAGGCTTTCGGACGGTGCATTCACCTTTACGAACTGACCTTCGATTTTTACGGTGCCGTCCTCGTTTCTTTCCTCGGAGAGAATATCATAACGGTACAGAGAGCGTGTTTCGTAACTCTCGCCGCCTTTGTAGATACACTCGGCTATCTCCATAATACGGCGGCTGCCATCGTCAAGCTGCTTCATGTAAATGCCTATCGGGAATGCCTCGGTTACAAGCGCAAGGATAACGCTGAAACTCATTGCCGGATAAGCCTGAAGGCAGAGCGTACCAAGACGGCGGTAGATACCATCGGTAGAACCTGCGTGTGTGGTGGTAAGTACCGTATGTCCTGTTCGCGCCGCCTCCTGCGCCTGCCAAGCCTCGTCATTCTTCATTTCTGCGACACATATCGCATTGGGGTGCATGGTCAGGCACATCGTAAGGAGTTTGGAAAGCGTAACGTCTTTGGCAGGATCATCAGTTTCCTTTGTGACCAGGTGCAGAACATCGTTGACTACACGACCGTTTTCATCACGCTTTACAAGGTCGAATTCTCGAACGGATTTTTCAAGCGTGATAAGGCGCTTGTGGTTGGGATAGTTGCTCATGATATCCGCCATTATCGTGGTTTTTCCCGAACCCGTTTCACCGGCAAAGCACTGTGAAATTCCGTGTATAAAGCAAGTCAGCAGGAAATCGTACATTTCCTCGGTGATGGTTCCCGATTTGATAAACTGCTCGCGCGTTATTTTCATCGGGTTGACGATTCGGATAGAAGCACAGGGACCGCGCTCCTTATCGCAGATGTCGGTGTAACCTGCGGTTATACGGATATTGGAGCCGAGGAATCCCGTTGCAATGGGCTTTGCAGAGTCCCATGTAATGTGATTGTGGTGGAGCAGCCGCTTGAGTACATCGACTACATGGGAGGCGTCGCGGAAATGCTCCTGAACCTTGAAACGTTCGCCATGCGCAGGAATTACGGTAATATCGTCCCAGCCGTTGATGTTGATCTCCTCGATATGCGGGTTGCGGAGATACTGCGTCAGCAGCGAATATTCAGCCATTTCCGTGTAGAGCTTATCGGAAACCTCTTTCAGTATCATGTTGGGGACATAGTAATTGTTATCCTTCATGTACTGCTGAATGAGCTGTTTCATCAGCTCCCTGTTGTCGGAACGGTACAGATCAACAGAATATTTCGTTGACATATACTGCTGAACCTTGGAAAGCAGCTCGTCAAAAGGTATATGGATACGCTCGATTTCCTTGATGTTGTTGGTGGCGACCTCGACAAATTCGCCCTTTGCGGCTTTCTTTCGGGGAATAGATTTCTTCTCGCCAATGGCGGACGGATTTTCCTCCGCAGCGGCATTCCTCTTTCTTTTGAAAAATGGCATTATTCCTTACCTCCCATCAGCATATTTGCAAGAGATTTTATAGCTTTGTTGTATTCGCCGTCGCTTACTCCGCTGTGGAGCAGAACAGACTGGTTGTAGGCTTCCGCTGCCTTTGTACAGAACGGGATAACACCAGAAATGTAACCGAGAGCGTTGCGCATTGAGGCTTCGTCCTGCGAGAAACGATTGTCGAGGGAAAGCGCACGGATAAAGTTCTTGTACTGATACTGCTCGCTTTTGAGGACGGGTTCCTGCGAGCCATCAAAGACAAGTCCGTTGAGGTCGCAGGTAAATAGTTCGACGGTTCTTGTTGCGTTGATTATCGCCCATGAGGTCATTTTTGAACCTATGACCGTGGACATACAGTCAACTATGATGTAATCTGCGGAATTTCGGAGATATGAGAACACCTGCGCCAGACGGGTATCATCGGGGCGTGGATATGTATTCGCGTTTTCACGGATATTGTAGCCGAGAACAAATATGCGGTCTGTTATGGGTAACAGATTTCTGCGGAGGTCGGTTTCCTCAAATGATACGTCTGAAAGGCAGCGTCCAAGCGAACCGGTGAATTCCTTGTTGTTCGGCGCTACGATGGGAATTATCGGCTTTGTTACATCAGTTCCGACAACGATTATGTTTGCTTTGAGCTGAGTTTTTGAAATGTGGTTTGCAAGGGCAAGCGCGGTGGTAGTCTTGTAAGCACCGTTGCTGCCGTAAATCGCGAAAATCTTTGCCATAGCATATCACCCCCTGCCGCCGGAAATCACGATTGCAGGCTTGTCGGCTGTTTCCATTGGTGTAGAATTATCCGCCGGTGCAGGAATTTCCACGACAGGTGCGCTTAAATCGAGTTCCGGAGTATCTGCTGTTCCGATTTCGGTATCCTCATTCGGGATTTCTTCGGGAATGTTCGGGGCATTATCGGGATTGACTATCTGCTCAATACCGAGAACGCTGCGCTGTGCTTCAAGGTATTCCTCCTTGTGTTCGGAATCGCCGCGGCACACAAATACTGCGTGGAGCGTTGTGTTTTCACACTGCGCAAGGCGGAGCGCCTGCGTCCTGTCCTGACATATCACGGTCAGAGTTGCGTAGAGGGACGGCTGATTATCCTCATCTTCGGCAGCGTTGACCTCATCAGCATTGTAGGTGTCGTCAGAACCGCTGTCTGCCGTGGTTGCAAGCACCTCGACATACTGAAGTTCATCATAGATGATAGCCTTGTCGTCGTTTTCCTCGTCAACGGAAACTATCTGAATGATGTCGCCCTGCTGGAGCTTTCCGGAAAGACCGTTTGCAAAGCTGCGGACGGTCACGGACATCGCAGTTTCGTTGAGATTAAGCTGACGGAGCAGCGTGTCGGAGCTGTCGATGGTATCAGACAGCTTGCTGGGTGAGAACGTATCTCCCGTGAACATTGCCGCGACGGTGTACTTCCCGATTATCAGTTCGGGGTCTGTCAGCATATCCGCAGGGAGATTGAGCGTACCGACCTCGACCGCCTCAAGCATGGACGGCTGTACCTGCGCGCCCTGTGGAATATCCTCCTTTAAGCGGATCACCGTTGTTTTCTGTTCAAGGATCGCGCTGAAAAGCGGCGTAATTCCAAAGCATAAGGCTATCGCAATAACGATAAGGATTATGCCTATCAAAGTTCTGTTTTTAGCCATGTAGGATTACCTCCATAATGTAGACGACCGCGTTTGCAGCGCATAGATAAGGCGCAAGCGGTATCTCGTTTTTGTTCTTTCCGATAATTTTCGCAGCAGCCAGTGCAAGCAGTATCGCCATAAGCTCGGGTATTGCCCCGATTACGAAAGCGAGAGCAGCGCACAGCTTAACATCTCCCATTCCGATATTGGCGATAAGGTTTGCGGCAAGCAGAACGAAAAACACAACTAGCAAGCCGATTATCCTGTCTTTGAATGAAATCCATGACAGAAACGGGCTTGCCAGCAAAATGATTATCGGAGCAAAATTGCTGATGGTGTGCGTTTTTATATCCTCAATGCTGATATGAGTGAGGTATATTGCAATGAGAACAGCTACCGTCAGAACCATTTTGATTTATAGATGTATCTGTAAGTTTTCTGCGATTTTGCGAAATTCACCATATCGAATATCTGCCCGATAACGGACATCCTGGTTACAGGGTCTTTTCGCGTCATCATTATGCTGCCTGCGGCTCCGATCATGAGAGTTATCACAAGCACGGCGAGATTGCCTGTGACAAGCATAAGCAGCGCCGCGACAATACCGAAGCCGGTTATACCAACGGCGCACTGCTTTAGTTCCGGCTTTCCAAAGCCTGTGAAATACTCGGTGTCGAAGTTCAGGTTATAAGGGATATAGAGTTTCTTGCGGTGTTCATGTTCCATTTGCGACCTCCGTTCATGAAAGATAGCTGATGATAATGTCCCTTACCACGAAAGGCACCTGCGCTATTATCGCGAAAACGACCGTGTTCTTCAGCCTTTTGCGGTATCTTGCAGCTTCCTCGTCCTCGTGCATGAGTTTTATGAAAAGGTAAACGACGCGCATACCAAGTCCCGTGCTTATGAGCCCCTGAAGAATACGGCTGAGCTGGTCGATCTGACTTGTATCCATAGTCTGCACCTCAACTTGAAAATGCGCCCTTTGCCATCTGAGCAACGCGGACGGTTTGGAATACGGTGTTAGTGATACTTCCACCGCCGCCTGTGGGTACGAAAAATTCGCGGAGTATTTTCGGCATTGATGTTGCTGCAAGCATACAGGCGATTCCCCACGGAATATTTGCCATGTTTATGATATCCGTTGAAAGCAGAAGCGCCAGTCCTATCTTCATCAGCATGACCTGAGATACCGTTGTGATAAATGCCTTGACAAACTGCATTATGTAGGAACGGAATATTCCCTTGTCGTTTTCAAGCAGTCCGAGGCAGGCTAACGGCACTCCGCAGAGCATTACCTGCATTTCCACTCCGCGGGCGATGAATTGAAAGAGAAGAATAAGATAGAAGATAAAGAAAATAAGGCAGGCGATAACGGGTACCACTCCGAGCGAGGATAAGCCTGTCACAAGCGTTGCGGTGTAGTTGGTTTCCGCACCGATACTTGTGAGAATGGTGTTTGTAACTACTGAGCAGGCGTCAACGAAAATATCGTAGACCCACCTAAAAATCAGCGCAGTTGCAACAGCGCGGACAAAGTTTATCAGAAGCAGCATGGGGTCTGCGTCCGGGTCGCCGTCAGTCCACAAAACATATATGTCGAAACCCTTTTTCAGAAATTTCAGCACCATAAGCGACATTGCGAAAGTGAATGCTATGCCCGTGACGGTCGTGAAGAAATTCGCTCCTGTACTCTGCGCCATTGTTATATCGCCGTGGAACACAATGTCGTAAAGCCCATTGAGCATGGTTTCGTTCATGAATGTGGTGATTATGCCGCTTATCAGCGCTACGCAAAGGGTAATGATTATAAAAGTCACTGCTGACTCCTTTCCTCAAACAAACCCGCAGAACACTCCGTCCTGCGGGCTGTTTTTATGCGGAAATCATGCCGGCGGTATCAGCCCATGCCGAACATGGACGTTACCTTGCTTTCAGTGGAGGGCATGATGACATTGTTCATGAGGGCGATAAGTCCTACCAGCAGAATGCCGCCGAGTACAACGCCGATGATGATTACGATAGCGTGCTCGGAAACGGAGCCGCGGGTGTCCTCAATTTTCTCTGCGACGTTCTCCCTTGCGGTATTTACGGCGGTCATAGCCTTTGCCATAACCTTGTTCTTGGCGTCCCTGATTGTGTCGATAAGCTTTCTCATAATATTTGTTCTCCTTTGAAATTAAGTATTGGTTTGGGTGGAATGGGATAGTTTTGCCGTTCAGAACGGTTCCGGCATATCATAGTCGGAATTCTCCGGCGGCGCGTCCGCGTCTGTGGGAGTAGGCGCATTGCCGTAATCGGGAGCGGTATTCGTGGCGGTGTTCTCGGCAGCGTTTTCGCGGATTTTCTGGCGGTAAGCCTTGATAACGACAGAGGAAATGCTGTCGCGCAGGTCCTTGGAAAGCGGAAAAGCGGTATCGGAATACTTCTTTTCGCCTTCGCTGTCAACGTAGGACTGCTGCGGCATGGAAACGAACAGCCCCTCTCTGCCGTTGATGATGGAAAGCCCGTGGACTACGAATGCGTCGTCAAGCGTAATGCTGGCATAGGCGAGCTTGCTTGTCTTATCGCTGTTCACGGTTCTGATATGCTTGGGTTCGCAAGTTACTTTCATGGAAAGCCTCCTTTGTGTTGTTGGTGGTGATGATGGGGAAGATATCTGCTAGGGTGGAATGCCGGACGTGCATTGCATAGATCAGGTACCTCCAAAGTATCCGGTGATGACGGACAGCAGCGATGTCGCAATTACCGCGCCGATAGTGGATACAACTGCGGTAACAATGCGATTGTTCCATTTCTTTTGATCCATCTCATCGTCAGCGCTGCGGCGAATACAAAAGTAGATGATACATACCGTACCGACTACCGCGGCAAGTCCGAGCAGCACGGTCGAAGCGTCGTTAAGAAGATTGGACATTCCGGTTGCAAGTGTGGACGAGCCGAGATCTCCCTGCGCAAATGCTGTCACGCTGACGGCAAGCGCAGCGATAACGGCAGTAATGGCTGCGGTGATACGCTTTCTGAACTTTGAACGTTTATTCTTCAAGGGTTTTCCTCCTTTCCTCTATGGAACATGGCTCCCGGTTCCCGCTGAACGACGCGAGCCGTCCGCACGCCGGCAGGTGGCTGTTCTTCGAGCCTTTCCCACGGTTTCCATAGCTTTATCTGCACCTTCCCGCTGAATGCAGGGCGATTTTCTTCGTCCTGCATGATAAGGTCGGTGTTGTGCTGTTTTGACCCCAATCCCAGCATACGGTTGAAAAGCCACTCCGAAATATCAGGGGATCTCATAACCGCAGGCGGGTCGGGTGAAATCAGCAGCGCATACGGTCGCTCAAAACTCCGTATTTCATCGGGAGTGAGCAGACTGCGCTCTGAAAGTGAGATGTTTGCCGAGCTTGACGGTGTGGAATATTTTTGCATTGAGCTGCCGAGCGAATAAGTCGATGTGGTGTACTTTCCGAGCATTTCGGATATTTCCTTGTTGGTTTCCATATCGTTAGTCTGGAGATAGAGCCAATATCGGCAGTTGCCCTTTGCAATATCCGCTATCTCCTTGCCGTAAACAAGTGTGAGCTGAGAAAAGCTCTGCAAGAACAGATTCCACCGTATTCCGTATCCGCGTGCAACCGTCAGCTTAGTTTCAAACTCGTTTATTTTCGAGAAGTTGCCGAACTCGTCAAGCACATAGTTGACGCGGTATTTCAGCCTGTTTCCGGATTGCTTTGCCGCAACAACAAGCTGTTCGTACTGCTGTACAACAAGGATCGTTACTATCGGGTAGAACGTGCGGCGCTCGTCCGGCAGAATGAAGAAAAGAGCGTGTTTAGGCTCTGTGCCAAAACAGGTCATGTTGAAATCAGACGCGGAGGTTATGCGGTAGGTGTTGGGATTTGCAAACAGCCGTAGCGTAGTGAGCGCCTGGGTATAAAAAGAAGCGCCCATTTTATCGGGCGCTACCTGTGCTATTGCCATGGTCTGCCGCGCGGGGTGATTATCCGGAAGAGTGCGCAGATACTTGGTGTAGCGTATCTCCTTTTCGCCCGGCGAGGGTTTTGACATATTGGATATGAACTCATACACATTGGTGAGATTCTGATATTGCGGATCATCGCGGTTATCATAGACAACAGCGAGTATCGAGGCGACAATGACCGCCATTTCGCCGTTTGACCAGATAGGTTCAGACTTTTCGTTCTTTTCAACGAGAATATTTACAATGTCCCACGCGTGTTCACTGGCGCTTGTGAGGTCATCGTTCAGGACGTCGTCAATAATGCGCTGAAGCGGATTGTACCTGTCGGAACGATACGGCTGATTGAAATCAACAACATGAACGGTATATCCGACAGACTCCAGAAATGTGTGAGTATAATGATACAGTTCGCCTTTCGGGTCGCTGACCACGATTCCCTCGCCGGCAAGCGCAAGCATACATATGGTCTGCAAAACCTCGCGGCGGGATTTACCGCCGCCGGTCGCTCCTATCGTGAGGGTATGCACATCATCTGTGAGGCAGGTGATGTATTCTTTCCCGGCGGAGTCGCGCTTTCCGACTACGATTCCTGCCTCATCGAACAGATTTTCGATATTGAGTTTGTTCGGGGTGTAAGTCTGTCCGCCGTCAGCTGCGGCAGCCCGTCTTTCGCCTTCGTCCAGCAGCTTTTTTACTTCCGGTGATGAGGATGAAAGTACCAGTCCGTTGAACTTCCGGCGTTTCTGTTCCTCGGTCATAAAACTGGCAGAACCGTGCTGAGCCTGACCGCTTGGTGCGGGTATCTTTATTTTCGGCGTGACGGTGATGAGGTCGGCTTCGTATGGTTTCTGCGAACAGAAGAAGTACATCACGCAAAGCAGAAGTACCAACATCATGAATATTCCGAACAGCTTTATTGACTGTCCATTTGCGAACACGCCACTTATCCACACAAATGGGTCAGGCGACAGATCAAGCGGAATATGCATGAACGCTGAATTCATAAGGTTTGTGAGGATTACCGACGCTGCCAGTCCTATGACCAGATAGAAAACGCACATCGCAATTTTGTATTTATTTTTCATAGCGTTCTCCGTTACAGCGACAGCTCGTCATCGGGGACATCGCCGTTGTTTTCCATTTCGTTGTGATGAACGATTTCGGCGGCGACCTCGGCTGATTTTTCGTGGAGCGTGGTTTCGTCTGCCGTGACAAGGTGTTCGTGGAGCAGCTTGCTTTCCGTTTCGGTAAGTCCGTGATTGCAGGGTTTTCCGGAAAGCTCATCGGCAAGCTGCCTGATAATGTTGATAGCATTGACGGAAATGAGCTTTTCAGCATTGAGCGCCTTATCCGTCATAAAATCGTTCGGGACGCGGTGTTCGCTGTTCACTCTCTGGAGCAGGTCGAAAGAGCCGAGATTAACGGCGCTTTCCATGTATTCGGGAGCAGTTATTCTGAAATTCACGCCGAGGACGATCAGAATTTTATCTGGAGAAAGAGGGTCTCTGCGCTTGTATTCTGCAACTGCTTCGTCGAGGGTAATGTGGTCGGTTGTAGGTTCATGTGTGGTGTAATGCTGGCTGGTGTCAAGCGACATTACATAGAAATCAAAATCGCAGAACTGTCCGTGATACCTGTATTCGCTGTTCATGGATACTCCTTTCAAAATAGAAATCGGCGCTATTACTTGTATATCAGCAGTGCCAATCATCTGTATATTGTAGTTACGGGCGGGTAGGGGCAATATGCCAGTCGTCGTAGACATTTCCCCTGATTTTCATGTGGTTCGTAAGCCGCAGCGAAAGCTGACCGGCAGGACACCATATATCAAAAACTTCGGCATATACTGTATAGTTTGCTCCGTCCGGATACCATATAGGCGTAAAATGCACTCGGTCATTGTAGGTGCTGTATTTATTCGTTTTGAACACATACGCGCCGCCGATTTTTTCAAGCAGTCGGTTGTATTTTGCAGAAGACTGGCGGTTGAAATTGAATTCCGAAAACAGCGTATTGACTTTCTGTGTGTCTGTGCAGTATTCGGTATCGCCGGTAATGGTAGGCGTTACCTTTATCTGAATTCCGTATCCGGATTTCATGGTGTACAGTTCGTCTGAATCAGAGTATGTTGCGGTGTGGCACCTGGTTGACGGAGTTATCGCCATTTCTGCGTCAAGAGAAACGGAATATGTTATCTTGTGTGCTTCTCCCGACAGCAGGACTGCACCCTCATAAACGCTGCCGATCATTTTTTCTGCCTGCGCAGATGGGTAATATCTGTTGTCTATTCCCCATCGTTTCACAAAGATGAGCTGCCTGTCCTCATAGCTTGCCCCGAAATAGGGACCACTTGGGTTGCTGTAATCGGGATAGTCAGTTATCAGATTATACCAGACGCTTGCCGTTTCCAGCGATTCCTGCGACCAATCGTAAGTCCAGACATACCATTCAAGACTCTGATTATTGTTTCGCGGTGCATAGTTGGAAATATTCGCTTCAACAGAGGACAGCGAATAGTTTCTGTGCCATGACGGGCGGGTGTCGGATACCTGCGGGTCGGGCGGTGTGATTTCCTCTACCTTTGAAATAGCGGCGTCGATAACGAGAGTTGTGCATTCTCTGCCGTTTTTATCGAGCAGATAAACTCCGGATTTATTGGATTTTATCTTGATCTCGATGTCCTGTGCAGAGGTCGGAGTGCGCCACTTGAACCAGCCCATAGCCTCCTCACTAGCCGGACAGCTGAATGCGACGCTGCCTGTTGCAATGGTTCTGCCAGTGGATTTTGAGGTTATGGTATATGAAAAATCATTGCTGCCAGACTGCACAAAATCACCGTCCCTGTATGTGCCTAACAGCTTGTAGGGAGAGTGATATTCGCTTGTGGAGTCGTTATCAATGAACACCTTGATTCTGGCGTTGCTGTCCTGATACTTTATCTCTGTTTCGTCAGAGGTGTAGCCGTAAACGGTGTACGGCGAAGCTCCGGTCACATTTCCGTCAGCATCGTGAATGAGATTTGCACCGGCATTGATAACGTATCTGTTATCATCGCAGAGCTGCTCCCTGAGTTTTGGAGTATCTCCGTCAGAATTAAAAATTGAGAACTGCGCGGAAGAAACCATATTGTCCGATGAGTTGTTGACGAAATTAAAAGAGGTGTAGACATAAATGTTGGTGTGGTATTCCGCCACGTCATTGCCAACGACCTCTTCCTCGTCATTATCGGGCGGGTCATTTCCTAGAGTGCCTATTCCCATGCAGCGGATAATGCAGATATCGGAGTTGTATTTGTCATGATCGTCAAGTCCGGTGGAGGTGTTTATGTGATATGAACTGTAATAGTCGCTTTCGGTCGGAGCATAAACGCTTACTCCGAGGTCAGGCTCAACCAGAAACGCAGAGCGCGGGAGATTTGAGTGCGTCAGCGGTCCCATAAGGCTGCGCATATTGCAGGTGGAATTCCATGCGGCGCTGTATGTCACCTTGTCGTAATGATTGAGAATTCCGCACTCGGTGGCGGAAAGCGCCCAGTTCATTCCGTCATATCGAAAATAAGCAACAGGCTCAAACGCTATCTTGTATTTACCGTCCACGAAATCGTCGTATTCAAGTTCAGGAATGAAGTGACAGATCACATTTTTGATGAACTGTTCATCCCCGATATACGCCTTTATCGCTTCATAGTTTGAGGTGTTGTTTGCAGACACTATGTCTATATCCGACAGACCGGCGACATATTCAGCCGTGTATCCGCTGCCCTGAATCCTTGACGAATCAATGGTAGCCCGCTGAAATTTGCCTACTGATACCGCGTCAACCGCATTGTAGGTAGTGCCGATATAGCTTGATGAAAGCCATGTCGTTTTGGGAATAAGTTCGGTGCCGTCCGCAAAGTGCATGATATTGCTTATTGATGAAATCGACGATTCTCCTGTTACGTCAAGGGTGCGGTAGACCTTTGTCTGGGTTTCCGCTTCATAGACAGTCAGGCGCAATGCCTCAAGGTCGGCATAAGGTCCATCATAGATATTGCTGCCGTTGTCCTTTTTAAGAAGCCAGCCGTTATCTTCCGTGCCGTGCTTAAAATCGGAGCCGTCGCCGTTTCCGAAATTCACTCCGGCAAAAGCGTCCGCTGAACAGAGCAGCATAGTTGAAGCAGCAAGTGCGGCTGCAATTATTTTTCGTTTCAGTTTCATTGTTCCTCCGGAAAACAAAAAGGCAACCGCTTTTACGCGATTGCCCGAAAGTTATTCAGTTGTATGTATCAGCTGAGTATTACATTGCCTGACGGGGTGAAATCGGGAGCAGTTTCCACATTGGTAGGACCGCCTTCTATCCACCGTCTTGCGATACCATTGTAGATCCACGTCTGTCCCTTGTCGTCAACGTACTCGTCGCCGCTGGAAGGATTGCTGGGGAAACCGTTATCGGCAGGCTTCTGCTCAACGGGCGACGTGGTATCGGAAGGTTTCTGGGTTGTAGTAGTGACTACGCTTGTTGTCACAGCAGGCGCAACTTCGTTTGGCGTATCGTCAACGACTGGTTCATAAACGGTAGTTTCCTTTCGGGTAGTAGTGACGGCAGTGGTAGTGGAATCCGGCTTATCAGCATTATCATTTATGGGAACGGTTGTGGATTCATCACGGGTACTTGTGGTTTGCGCGGGGGTGATTGATTCTAAGGGCTCGTTTTCTGCGGTTGTATTGTCCTCGCTTGCGGTTCCTCTGTTGATTGAGATTTCGCCGTCATCGGCGTCTTTGGTGACAATGGGCAGATCCTCTATCGCGCCGATCTGGTCATTGAGTCTGTCTGCGTCTGTCGGAGTATTCAGTCTTATTATCAAAGATACTGCTCCTGCAAGAACCGCGATGCTCGCAAGTATAATAATTACGGTTTTAGTTTTAGATTTCATGAGTTTTTCCTCCATTAAACTGGTGGCATATATTTCCTTGTATTTATAATACCATATATTCTGCATTTTGTCAATTAGTTTGTATGCGAAATCATTTACAAGAAAGGGAAAACGATTTTGTGCATATTGACATCTACAAATTACAGCACTATAATAATACATGGAAAGCTATTTGTATTCTGGGTTGAAAACAATGGGACATGATGTCTCATTGTTAGGGGTTACACCTCGACCTCCATATCGAAATCCTCGTCATCGTCCTCATAAGGGACATCGCTTTTGTCGAGTGAGAGAACACGCTGCACAGCATTCTCAAAGGATTGGAGATAACGGTCGGGCTGTTCATAGCGCCGCATTGCTACAAGGTCGTCATGTTCGACAGCGTGATCAAGACCTGCCGAATATCCTATGACATTATCAATGCTGGTCTGGCTGCGCTGCCGGGGAGTGAGTTCGTCTCGATGTTCACGCAGCCATGCAAGATTAGTATCCGCAGCAAACACCGCCTGAGTTTTTCGGGCATTTTCTCTTATCTCGTCCGACCGCGCCATGTATTCTTCCGGAACTACCGGCGGAACCTCGCGGGTGCATATTCCCATGCCGGCAAAGAGCGGGCATTCTTCTTCAATTTGCTGTTTGCGTCTGATTATGTGAGCGCGGACAAGATTGAGATTTACGCCGTCTGCCCAGCAGGGATCCTGCCCGCCATGCTGATAAAGGTGATCCCATCGGGCAAAATCTTTTTCAAGTTCGGATAACAGGTCCATAGCATTCCTCCTTTAAGTCGCATAACGCAGACATATATCTTGTTTACGGATCATTGTCCGGTCCGTTGAATTCCTCATCATCAAAGTGTGGCTCGATATTGTTCTCTTTTGCATAGCGTTCAACTGCGTGTCTGATACCTGTCCAGTATGGAATGTTGCAGTCATTGTACTTATCTCTGAAAAGCAGTGCAATATCTTGTAATCCATTCTCGCCGAAATCAGAAATCGAAAATCCGCAATCTTCGCTTTCAAGGAAGTTCTCTACATCTTCGGTAAGATAATTCATTTCCTGTACCCGATATGCTGATTCGAGTTCATCAGCGGTAAGCTGAATGCTGAGAGAAACGCCTTCGTAGCTGCGGGAGATTGAATATGTCTGTTTGGCATTCTCCTCAACAATGGGACATGATGTCTCATTGTTTATATAGCACACTGCATTATCGAGCATCTCTTCAAGTTCCGGAATGCTGACAGAGGCGGCGAGTTTTTCTTTGCAGAAAGCTATCATCTCGTCACGCGTTCCGGTTTTCAGAACCCCGCCCGTGGCTGTTTCGGTCAGAATGAATTCGCCCTTGTGGTGCGGGTGGAGTGCTATTCCGTATTTTTCAGCGGTATTGTTAGTATGCATGTTTTGCTCCTTGTATCATATTTCCGGCTGTTCCTCATCATCAGGTTCTTCCGGCGAATCCTCCTGCTCATCTTCTTTAAGGAACTGATCCAGGTTGGACTGTTTTTCGATAAGCACGGGGCGCAGCGCTTCCATGTATTCGCTGTCCGCGCACTGGTCAACAAAGAAACCCATTGTATTCAGCACTGGGGTATCAAGCGGCGTTGTAATCAGTACATCACCGGTCAAACCCTCACGGACAATGTAATTAGCGACATCTTCGAGGGTATTGGGTATCTCAGTCTGTACGCCTGTTGCGCTGGAGTAGCCATAAAGCACATCGTAATCTTCGAACTTGTCCATTGTAAAATCTCCTTTCAAACAATGAGACATCATGTCCCATTGTTACACTCCGTCACCATCGTTACCTAAACCGTATGCAATGTTCAGCAGCTCTCTGGCTGAGGCGAGCTGTTCAGCTTCGCCGCGTGGTTTGTCTTTAAGGTACTGACCGGCATATTTCATGGCGGTGGAGAGAATCTGTTCGTGTGTTCTGCCATCGGTGTAGTTTTCGGTCAGCATACCGATAACCACGGCAAATGTAATTGCTGATGTTCTGCTTGCTTTCGCGCAGATAGGGATAATGCGCCTTTCGAGAATTCCATTTATCTGGCTCATATAGGGACCGAGGGAATTGTTGACTTCTTCATGAATGTACTGCCGGATCATGCTTTCACCATCAGCATAGGAAGTCAGCGTAAGACTTTTCTCTACAAGCTGCCGTACAGCCTGATTAAATGGAATATGCTTTGCAGCGGCGTATGTTTCTATCTGCTCTGACATTTCCGGCGTGAGGTAAATTGACCTTCTGATATTATCGCTCATCGAAAATCCTTTCAAAAACCTGTGGTGAACAAATTCACCATTAGATCGTTGCTTTAATCAAATGCACCGCCTTTGGCGGTGCGGTGTTAGGTAGCGTGGTTCACCACGCTATTCCTGCCAAATGAGATTTGGGATTGCCCGGGTCACAGAACGTTTGCGTAAAGGATTGCTGAAAAGAGAAATATGCACAAACAATGAGACATCATGTCCCATTGTTTATATCTCTGGCTGATCTTCGCTGCTTTCCTCGGCAATATCCTCGCGTGCTTCTCTTGCCCAATTGGGAATGTGTTCCTCACGCATGGCACCGAGGAAGTTGTCGCTGGTAATGGTGGTTTCTTCACGGTCGTACAGAAGTATTCCGTTTATTGCACCGCCGTACTCCGTAGGATCGCAGCCCTTGCCGGACTGTGCAAGGAAAAGCTGATTTTCTGGAGTGCAGTTACTTGGGGTGAAAAATTCAGGACGTATTATCATGATTCGCCCCGTATAATCTGAAACATCCTTGTCAACGGACACGTCTCCAAACATCTCGGAGGTGAGAATTTCTCTGAGGTCATCTTCACGCTCGTCGATGTATTCTTCATACTCGTCATCGTTGCCGAAACCGAAATCATCGCGGTATTTAGCTGCCATTTCAGATACTATCTTGTCAATAGCGGGTAATCGGACATCATATCCGTTGGCACTGAGCAAATCTCTGAAATGATCTTCGACATTCTGCTGATCGACCATATTCCAGATTGCGTTGCACTCCTCGTCAGTCAGATCAAAGCGCATATCTTCGCCGTTGACATTACGGATAATTGAACCTATCTTCGGAGCGAGTTCTTCAAATCGGGTATGCTGATTAACATCAGTCAGAGCGCGGGTGAACAAGTCCTGATATGCTAAAAGGAGATTCTTCTGCAGATTGTTGGACGTAAAATAATGTCCCCATACTGCGGATATTCCACCGTCGTGGCTGCCGTTGAGCCAGGTCACATAGCTGCTCGGCATATTTTTATTCTGTCCGAGAAGAAATTCGGCGGTAGGGGTCTTGATCGTCTGAATTATGCGGTATCCCTCGACTTCACGCTCTGTGCTTTTGTTCATCTCCAGAAATGTGAACCTTACTTCTTCTGCAACGCCGTCAAGGAGAACAGGGTGAGTAGTTCCGAGCGTCCGGTCGGCTGTCGGTCGAAGTTTATCTGCATTGGGATATGCTGAAAGGAACTTACTTGCCCATTCCTTGTTGGTAATATCCACGCGACCGTCAGATTTGAGGCTGTCAACGCGGAGCGCGAGCATGAGCATAGTTCTTTCAAAGCCAAATTCTTCGGTGAGTTCCGCAGTAATTTTCTTCACATCAAGGTGATTGTTGTTGAAATGCTCGGCGATGGAATGGTGTATTTTTGTTCCGCATTTTTCGCAAAGACTTAAATTTTCACGGTACTGTTCGATTTCACCGTTTTCTTTGGCATACTCAAAGCTGTTTTTGTAAATGTCCATTGTGTATTCCTTTCATTAAATTTCCGGCTGTTCTTCATTGTCCTCTTCCGATTCTTCCTCGCGGGGATCATATCCGATTATCTCTGCGGCAAATTTGTACGCTTCTTCTGAGCCTTCCTCCGGCGAAAAACTTTCAACGAATTTACCGTTCTTGTATGTGTTTCTGCCGAGGTTACAGCCAAAGCATTCGTCTGCCCAGCTATGTTCAAATTCAAGCGCAGGGAACATTTCGGCGAGCTTGTCAATGACGGGATTCGGGCTTGCCCATGCGGTGCAGAATGCAAGTGTGTTCTCGTCAGTGGGGGCAGGATAGTAGGCATTCCACTTCGTTCCCCAATTCTGAATTGACCATTCATACCATGTTGGCTGCCCGTATTTTTCGATGTTATGGGCAAGCTTTTCTCCGATCCGCGCTTCCTCTGCGTCCGGCGAGGGGAGATAGCAGTTTACAAGATGGGTGCGTTCCTGGTTGTAGTATTTGAATATCGCTTTGTACAGTTCCGCAAAATCCTTATCGCTGAGCTTTTCAAAGCTTGAGTCGTAGACAGGTGTGCAGGGATTGACCATTGTCAGATAATTGTTTATGTGACCGCGGATCGCTGATATTCCATCGTGGGTTACTCTGAGTTCTTCGGGCATGGGAATGACCTTATTGAAATCAAAGCACGGAATGCCCTCGTCTGTCATAACAGTCACGGCAGCCATCATTCGTTTTACTTCTTCCTCATCGCCCTTGACTCGGATAAAGTTATATACGTTATTTTTTGCCATTGTACCTCCTTGCGATAGCATATAATGCGAGCGTTATGTCTCATTATTTGTTTTCCTGATAAGCCTTTCTTCTATCGGCAGCATGATATTTTCATATCCGCTGAACGTGATTGCTTTCTCCAACGGAACCATTTCTTCATCGGTGATAATGATTCCACAATCCGCGTCAGCAATCGGTTTACACATAATGAAAGTTCCGGTACGCCCAACAGAAATAAAGTTGCGTATTTCGCAAATTTCTCTGCTTCCGTCAGGGTCGCGGAAATCGTAGGCGTAGAATCCTTCGGGAATAGAGCTTCTGTCTATAAGTGCTTCTGTCAGAATAGCGGTCTGTCCGATTATTTCATACAGCCTATATTCAGCAGAGAAAGCGTTAACCGTAGTCAGACAAACCACCTCCAGTATTACATTTCCATCTCTTCACTTTCACCCTCGTCATCATCGTTATCATCAACGATCTGGTCGTTGCTGTCGCTGCCGAATTCAAGCTGGGCATTAAGGTATGCCTGCTTTTCGATAAGCTCCTTCAGTTCGGCGGCGTATTCAAACGGACGGTCGTAAAGAGATCGTGCGTTAGCAAGCTGCTTTTCTGCTTTTTCAATATCTGCGGAGAATTCTTCCGGCTGCTTTGCAAGCCTTTCAAGCATATTGTCGATACGGGTGATAGCACCCGTACCGCTGTTGTTGTAGTCGGATTTATACAAATTCGCCCCCTTGACGAGGATGCTGCAGCTGTACTGATCTGAACGGCGCAGCCCTATTTCAAAGCCGTGATACTTGGCAAAGAAAACAGGCTCTCCTCCACGGAAAGCCTCGCCAATCATATAAGCGCGTGCCTTGCTTTCAAACTCGGCAGCGGCTTTTTCTTTTTCAGTAATCATACGCCCGTCAAACTCTATTCTGAAACATTCATCTATATATGGATTGCTGTTCAGCGTCTGAATATCTATGATAGCGTTTTCGCGCTGACGGGTGAAACTCTGAATGTTTTTCGGGTACACCTCCTGAATATCGTGGGCAAGCTGCCTGTGATGTGAGAGGTATTCGGTTTCAAGCAGCGAGAGCCTTGCGACTTCATTATCCACCGTGAGCTTTTCAGCTACCAGCGGATTATCGGTAGTTGCAGCCTTCATTTCTGAAAAGGTAAGAGCCACCTCGTCAATGTCCTTGCAGCTGCGGGAAACCGGCTTACCGGACAGCACCTTTGAAGCAGTTTCCTGCTTCTTCTCAAGAAGCTGCCAGCGGTAAGTGTCGAATGTTCCTTTAGTTGCGTAGTAAATTACGGTCACTTCGGGATTATTGTTGCCCTGACGTATTCCGCGACCGATTCGCTGTTCAATGTCGGACGGACGGTATGGTGCGTCAAGATGGTGCATGGCAATAAGGCTTCTCTGGATATTCACACCGGTGCCGAGCTTACCAGTCGAACCGATGATAAGCCGGATTTTTGCCTCGTTCACTTTTTCAAACATCTCTATGCGCTGCTTGTCATTCTTCGCGTCATGGACAAAGGCGATTTCCTCCGGCTTGTACTGACCGCTTTCAATGAGTTTCTGCTTGATATCCTCATAAACGGTGAATTTACCGTCATATTTTGGGGTGTTGGTGTCGCAGAACACTACCTGTGCGGTTTTAGGGTGCTCACGGTCGATTTCAAGGATTCTTTTTACGCACTGGTTTATCTTTGAACCCTCATAATCCTCGGCTTCGGGGTCAAGGATACGACCGTCCAGCGCTACCTTCGTCATGAAAGTACAGATTGCAAGCATATTATCTTCCTCGGGTTTTACCGCGCCCGATTCGATTTTCTTTGCCCGCTCCATGCCCTCATCACGCTGTTCTTCCTGCGATGGAGAGGGTTCGCAGATTATCATTTCCGGCTTGCCGCCGCTTATCCGAGGCAGCTTTAGATAGTCAAGGTCGCCGGTTTTTACAAGGTCAGTGACCTCGCCGAACAGATTACAAAGTTCCGGCAGATTAACGAAATTCGCGAATCTGGTGCGCATACGAAAACCGCTGCCGGAGGGCTTGACTTCCATAGCCTGTGTTATCTCTCCGTAAACTGAAGCCCAGTTGTCGAAATATTCGATACCGAGATCGCGCAGCGTGGAAAATTGAAGAAGATACTGCCACACGAACATTTCAGAAATTGCATTGGAAATAGGAGTACCTGTCATCAGGCAGACACCGCCGCCATTGTTCAGTTCCTGTATGTAGCGTATCTTGATTTCAAGGTCGAACGCACGCTGTGAATTTGAGCTGACATTAACTCCCGCGACATTGTTCATCTTTGAAAAAATCGCAAGGTTCTTGTATGCGTGTGCTTCGTCAACCACAAGATAGTCGCAGCCGAGATCCTCAAAACAAATGAGGTTATCCTTTTTGAATGCCGCTCTGAGCTTTTCTACCTTTGTGGTTATGGATTTTCTCATGCTTTCAAGTTTCTTTACTGAAAGCCGCTGTCCCTGATCCTGCCTCATCTGCTCGATGGATACGGTCAGAGCGTCTATCTTTCGTCCATAATATTCCTCCTGCCTTTCAAGGGAAACTGGTATCTTCTCAAACTGCGACTGCGATATTATCACCGCGTCAAAGTTGCAAGATGAGATTTTCGCAAGGAACCGTCGGCGGTTGCTGGTCTGGAAATCCTTTTCGGTTGCCACAAGGATATTTGCCTGCGGGAAGAACCTCTGAAACTCCTCCCCGAATTGACCGATAACCGCATTAGGCACAACATATAGTGGTTTATTTATTGCACCTATGGATTTGAGGTACATTCCAAGCGCTGCGGAAGCTGCCGTTTTACCTGCGCCGACCTCATGAGCCATAAGCCCGCCGCCGGTCGCCGCAAATCTGGCGATCACATCTTTCTGGTGCGGACGGAGCGAAAGGCTCTTTGCCATGCCGGGAATCTCAATGTAGCTGCCATCGTATTTTCGCGGAGTTATAGCATTGAAACGGTTATTGTATATCTCCTCGATGGTTTTGATTCGCGTGGGGTCTGCGAGTATCCATTCATGGAATGCCTGCTCGATTTTTGCCTGCTTATCACGGGCGAGAATGGTTTCCTTGCGGTTGAGCACATACTTTTCACGCTCCACGCCATCGGAATCACGGTAGGTAACTTTATCCTTGACTTCGGCTTTGCGCTGATTGAGAACAAGTTCGGTCAGCTCGTAAGCGTTCAGCCTTTTTGTACCGAATTCTTCGTTGACCTTTACACTGCGCTCCGAGGTTTTGTTCGGAATGCGCCATTCGTTTGTGGCGGGGATATATTCACAGCTGATCACCGCGCGTGGCAAAGCGGAATTACGCGCCCACATACTCGTTTCAAAAGTGTCGTACATGAACTGAGTGAACATCTCTGAGGGAATGAAGAACGATCCAAGATGGAAACTAATATCAGCAATGCTCAGCTGCGGAGGCTGGTGTTCCTTGAGTGCCTCGACGTTTCGGCTGAAACGCTCTGGATTTTCCTCAGCTTTGACTATCGCAAGACCGAGCTTGTCGCGGGTCCTGCCGGAAAGATATTCCTCGGCAGTTACCCAGCCGCTGTATTTATCGCCACCGTTTCGCGCGGGGTCACAGTAAATCTGGTCGCCGAGCTCCTCAATTATCTCGTCCTCGGTCTTGCCACATAACCCAGACATATATGCCAAGTCTATCTTCTGCTTGAGATTGAGGGATAGGTGCATTGCTTCAACGGCGTTGTCGGCGTGAGTGGGGTTGCGATACTGATTAACGGTACGCTCGCGGAATACATCGGCTTTTTTGATAATAGGCTTGTTATCCGCGCCGTGTGATTCTATTTCAAGGGAGAATAGCTTGGGACTGCGGACATCATCTGCAAATCTGCGCTGGTTTGCCGCCGATGACAGGGATCCATATCTATTTACGAAATCGTCATAGGCGCTGTTGAGTGCAAGCCTTTCTGCTTCAAATACTTCGTCCGTACAGCCGCAGCGCTGACTCATAATAATATGGTCGTATTTCTGGACAATATCGACCATCATGCGTATCGCCCTTGTAGAATTAGAATCACCGGAGAATGGTTTCGCTGTATGATTATCCGCATAGTACAGCCGATTGTCCTCGATATAGTATGTGAACGGCTTTACTCCGTCCGGAATTGAAAATACCTCTGTTTCGTCCTCGCCAATTTCTTCAATTGTAGGTTCTGCGGAAAATGTCGCGGACATTCGGGAAATCGCCGCGTCAAGCTGCTCCTGCAAATTACCGTTTGGAACTACCGTTATTTCCCGACCAAAACGACCGGTTATCTCTTTCAGTTCGCCGAGGATATTTTCGACGTGCTGTGCATAGTATCGGTTTCCCTGATACCACACATCGCCGACGCGCAGACTGCCGCCAATTGATATCCACGGCGCTGTTTTGTTCAAGTCCATGCTTTCGATTTCTTCATCGGTGAGGACATTCTCTCTTTTCTGAAAAAAGAGAATATCCGTGACGGTTTCTGTCCCAGCCGATTCAAACGCATTGTTCGGCAGGCGGACAGCGCCGATAAGCTCAGCGCGTTTGAGCATTTCCAAGCGCGGCTGCGTCAGATATTTGTCGAGCGTACCTTTTGAGGTAATGAGCGCGGCTATTCCTCCAGCTTTGAGCAGGTCAAGCGACTTGATGAAAAAGTAATCGTGAATAAGGTACTCGCTGTCGTACTTCGGGTCATAAGGCTTGAAATCCCCGAACGGCACATTCCCGATTACGATATCATAAGGCTTTTCAAGCTTTGCACGCTCAAATCCCTTGTTCTGAATATTGGCGCGGGGATAGAGGTAATGCGCTATTCTTGCTGTCAGGGTGTCGATTTCCACGCCGTCAAGAGTGCTGTTATTTCGCATTTCTTCTGGCATATTGCCGTAGAAGTTACCCGTTCCCATTGACGGGTCAAGTATGCGACCGCTCTTAAAACCGAACTGCGCCAGACCTTTGTATATGGAGCGAATTATTATTGGATCCGTATAGAACGCGGTATTTGTACTCGACCGTGCATTGCGGTATTCCATTTCTGACAGCAGATTTTTCAGTTCGGTGTATTCGCTGTTCCAACTGTCGTTATCTTTGTCGAATGCTTCCGGAATGCCGCCCCAGCCGCTGTATCTGGCAAGCGTGGTCTGTTCTTCCGGAGTAGCGTAGCGCTTTTCCGTTTCAAGCTGATTCAGCAGCTTTATGGCGGTTATGTTGTCCTGAAACTTTGCTTTTTTGCCGTGTGAGTATTCAAAATCAGCAGGGATCACAAAATCGGCAGGTTCGGGCTTCTTCTCGATAGGTGGATTTTCCTCCAACAATGAGACATCATGTCCCATTGTTTCAGAATCATTTTCTTTTTCAGCAATCTCTATTTCAAGACCTCTCTCAAAAAGATAATCTATCGCATTGTCGATTTCCGAAAAAGACTGAATGCAGCAGTCGGGTATTTTCTCCCCACCGAAAGCTATGCGGTCTGCTGTAAGAATAAGGCTCATGCCGTCGGGGACAAGTTTCCAGTTCTCAAACTGAATTGCACTGGCATTCTGAACGGGAACATCATCTGTGCTGCGCATTTGGCTGTCGATAAGCGGTATCTCGTCGCCATTGCGGACAGCCTCGTAAAGTTCGCTGAAATACAGTCTGCGCTTAGGATCAGATTTGCTTTCCTCCAACAATGAGACATCATGTCCCATTGTTTGGTGCAGGGCATCCTTTATCTGTTCAAGCAGCTTTTCATCGGAATCAAATCCCACATTGGGAAATCTGACGTCCTCATCTGTTTTCAGAAATGTAATGTTGTGTTCAGACAGGTATTCGTCGGACAGCGTACATTTCGGAGCGCAGATAACATATCTGTCAGCCGGCTTTGTCCGCAGGAGAGTGGAAACGCATACGGAATCGGGGAACAGATAGTAGCCTGTTCCGTTTTCCTGTCCGATGGAAAAATCGTACCCTATGGAATCAAGATACGCAATAGCGTCGATCCCTGTCTGCGTGCTGTACGGATTTTCATATTGGATACTCTCCCTTGCGTGACGAACGCAGTTTCTGAGGTGATTATCATTGTCTTTCTGGGAAAAGTATTCTCCGCTGTCGAGCAGCCCGGCAGCCGTTTTTGCAGCGACATTCCATCTGAACAGGACATCTTCGCCGGAATTCATGGTTATCTTAATTCCCTTGGCATCGTACCATGAAAATTTGAACGTATCGGATACGCTGGACGAGCCGCCGATTCCGTATTCCTTTTTCAGAAAGTTCGCGAATTCATCGGTGCTTGGGTGCTCGCTATTATAATAAGTATATACCCGCCATTTTCCGTCCTCAAAACCCGTTCCTGTCATGAGCAGTTCTGTCAGCGCAGCATTGTTTTGATCCTTACTTGTTTCAGCGTCTGGCGGCGCAGTGTCAAAAAGCGAATACTGATCACCTGAAAGAAACGAGGCGGATTCTCCGTCCGAAAAATCCACCTCGTTATCATATTCTGCTGTTTCAGTTAAGCTGCCGTCATCATCGAAAGGGTTATCGTGCTCAGTTCCGCTATCGTGTTCCTCGACCGAACTTCCGCTATCAGCCAGTTCACGCAGTTCCTGATCGTATCCCATGCTGAGTTCTGCGCCGCTGTGAATATCTCCGTCAGCTGCTGCTCCCTCGTTTCGGTGTTCGGGCTGAACTGCGTTCTCTGTTTCAGCGTCTCCAGAGTTTCGCTGCGGCTGCGCTCCGCTTTCTGGGCTATCTCCTCCCATATCGTGCGGTACAGTCCGCTCATGTTTATGCACTGAAGCACTGTTCTGTCCAGCTCCGCCATCAGATCGAGGGCTTTCAGGGCGAGTATGCTCATGTCCTTCCTGCCGTAACTGTCTGCCTTCGGATAGTAAATCCCGTTCTTCTCCTCGCAGGGTATCTCGCAGATCTCGTCCGCGAACATTACTTTCATCATGGTTTCGCTCATTGATTTCACTCCTTACTGCCTTGTCAATTTCTCTTAAAACCTGTTTTGCAAGCTCGAAACCGGCGTTGCCTATCTCTATCCTCGATATTTCCTTTTTCAGCAATCCGATGTTTGAGAAATCCGCCTGAATTTCGGCAGGAGCAATACCACAGCGCGTCATGCAGATCACCTTTGCAGAATCATAAATAAGCTGCCGCACTCTGGAATCTGTTGAAACAGCCGGTATGCTCTTGCAAATATAATTATAATCGCTAATTAATTTATTGTCAAGGCTTTTGGTTATGAGATGGTGCAAATTCGTTACATTTACACCAAAATATTCTTCTGATTTGGCGATAATGCCGTCAGCCAGACGAGCGTTCATTTCCCACTTGGGGGTTATCGCGTTTCCATAAGTCTGCGAGATGTCGAACAGATATTTTGCGGAGGTGTCAAATTCGCTTGCAAATACCATCACGGACTTTTCACGGAACTTGACATACCTGCCCATCTTCTTCCACTGTTCAAAGGAAGCGACTGCGGTTGCATTGGGGAGCTGTTCAGTCAGGAGCATACCCTCGGTGAAGTTTGCGAGTTTCCAGAACGGAGCGATCTGCCGCAGCATTTTGTCCCAGTATTCCGGACGGGAGAGCCGTGGAATAAGCTGTCGGTAGAGCTGTTCGACCTTATCGTATTTTGATGACATTATGTTACCTCGTTTAGAAATAAAGCTGTATTCCCACAATAATGGCTGCGATTATCATTGCTGAACTGACTATTTCAAGAGTTTCTATGAAAGATGTTTTGTTCCCGCGCATTACTCCACCTCAATATCTGTATGTCTGATAAAGTATTCTTCAAGAGCCTCCGCAATTATCCGTTCAGCAAAAGCCGAGGTCTTTCCACGGAACCAGCGTTCACGGACAGAATCAGGGATCCTGATTTTCGGCGCTGGCTTCGGCTTTTCGGTCACGATGTCCTCCATTAGCTGAGCAGTTATCGCGTCTTTGCTGTCGAAAGGCTTATGCAGGGCAGCGTCCATTATTTCTGCGGCGACCTTTTCGGTAAGCCTGCGTTCAGTCCTTATGAGGGTCTGGGCAAGCATATCCTGATATTTACGGTCAAGGTCGCGGATAGTGACCGCCACATCAAGCGGGATCACGGGACCTATCAGATTGAGTATCGTAATGTTCATATCCGAAATTACAGTGAGCTTATTCAGCTCATCTTCGGACAATCCGGTGAAATAGCTTATCCTGTGGTCGATTTCCTCGCAGTTGTCAAGAACGGCTATCATCTTTGTGAGTTCAAGCGCTGTCATGTCCCTTACGCGAAACAGGTTGGTTATAGCCATGACCTGATGGCAGATTTCATCGGTGAGGGCGCTCTTGCTGCCGACTCTGCAATAAAGCTTTGTCCATGTGCCGAGCGTGACCGCCGCCTGCTTCCGGTTATGTCCTGAGATTATCTTGTATACGCCATCGTCAGCGGGCACAACAAGTAGTGACTCATTCATTCCGTTGTCGGTAACATCATCGCAAAGCCGTTTCATGGCTGTCTTATCGAGGGGTGCGAACATCATATCATGGTACGGGATCAGCCGCGAAAATTCAAGGCGCAGTTCCTTTTCGGGGAAGTATTTGTCAACGAAATTATCGACAAATACTTTCAGATCCTCGGCGGATATGTATTCTTCCTTTTCCGGTACAGGTTCGGTTAAATCCTGCTGAAGATGAGCCGGCTCAACGGGCAGTGCAGGAACTGGTGCGGTTTCTGCTGCGGCTTTGCGTTCATTTTCCTCACGCTCTTTTGCCTCCCGTGCGTCAAGCTCGGACATATCCATGAGTATTTCGTCGGGGATTTCGGTATGAACTTCGCCGGTAATGATGGGTTCCTGCGAAATTAAAACAGGCTCGACCGGCTGCGGATTTTCTTTAATTATGCTTTCACGGCGCTTGATATCCGCATTTCTTGCGGCTTTCGCGTGCTTGCTTATGTTTGATAAATTCATAGTTTGTCCTTATTCGATTGTATTCATCAAAGCGTTCTCTACAAGAGCGTTTACGACGATTTCGCGAGTTTCCTTGCTCTCACCGTTCATAATTGCGGCTATCTCATCGCCGGCTTTTTCAAGATGGAGGTGATTTTTTCGATAACCTCATGGCAGTGTTCGTCAGAAATGAGGATTGCAGATTTGTTTGTTTCCATTTTGGATTTCCTTTCCGCCGGTTAAGGCTCATGTTCGTCAACGCAGTTCGGACAGCAGTCTGTATAGAATATCACGTCAAAATCTTCGGAGCAGTCAATGTCGGCTACCATGTCCGGATAGTTTTCAATGATGTGATCCTGAATTTTTCCGAGCATATCCGCGTCTGTAGGGAGGTTTGTTCCGAACAGCGAATTTACCTCGTCAAAAGTGATGTGCCAGTTTCCGGATTCGGTATTGCTGTTTCCCGCGTCAACAATGTATTTTGCGATTTCTTTGATCATGGTTCTACCTCTACAACGCGCCTGTCATGGACATCATTATTCTGAACCCGAGAGCCACAAGGACAGTACCGCCTACCATCGCGATTCCGAAAATAAGCAGTGTGGGAGGTTTGCGAGGTTCTTTAGGTGGTTCGTTATTCATCTTGATTTCTTCATTAAACATCTGAAACTCCTCCGGGAATGAAAACAATGAGACATCATGCCCCATTGTTTATAAAGAACACTCCTGCTGCTCGTTGTCATCAGGAGTGTTATCTAATTTTGTGGCGGTCATGGTGATGAACTGCTCGACAGGTATATCACTGCTGCGGAATTTCAGCAGATCTTCATTCCAGTCCTTGAATATGGAACAGGAAAATCCGACAGCGAAAACCCTTTCCGGAAAATTGGCTTTCAGCTTGTGCTGAAGCTCCTCCGCAGCCTTTTTACCTGCCGCGTCATTATCTAGAGCAATGCTGACCTTATGGATTTCCGGGTGTTCGGTAAGATACCGCTGAACCGCGCTGAAATTCCCGCAGCCGTTTAAGCTGATACGGTGGTCTTTTGTCCAGTCAATTCCGAGCAGCTTGGAAAATGTAGCGTGGGACATAGTGTCTATCGGCGACTCAAAAATGCGGAGCGTATCCGAATTTCCTTTCATCACGAAAGAGTAGGATTTATCGCCGCCTGCAACCTCTCCGCGAAATTTCACCGGAGTAGTACCGCGCAGGGCACAGCTTCTGATGTTGCCGTCAATGTCCCTGCCAAAGAACAGGCAGTTGTGGTGGATCTCGTCCTCGGCTATCATTTTCCGCTGTATCATTGAAAGAACAATGTCCTTATCAATGCCGCGCGTTTTTATGAGGTACGCGATCACTCTGGACGGCGATATGTTATGCGGAGGAACGGAGAAAATAGCTCGATTTATTTCTGGCTTTGGTTTGGGGACATAATAGCTTTCCTGCGCATGGACTCCGTTTACTACCGATTTCGCAATAAAATCAAGAGCCTGTTCACGGCTGCAATTCAGCGCGTCTGCCACAAGGTCAACAGGAAATCCCTTGGCACCGTCCGAGTGCCGGTACCAATTGTTCTTGTCAGGGAAGATATACAGCCCTCCGCTGTCCTTTATATGTACGGATTTGTCAGTGGTTTTGCCGCCTTCGTCAATCGTCATTCCGAGCGCGAGCGCAACGTCAAAGCAGCTCACGTTGGTGAGTTTCATGTAATCCTCTTTGCTATATTTGTACATGCAATTCCTCTTTCATGGCTTGTTTGACTTTTGGAGTCGGATATGATATAATTAATAGCAAATTGACCTATTAAATATGTAAAGGAGGAAATAAGTATGGAAATTAGATTCAAAGAATACTATGAGAAGCTCCTGGAACAGTTGTCTATTGATTATAACTGTAATCCGGCAGATTTACAGGCGAATGAGAATATCATCACAATCTCAGCACTTAATGAGAGGAGAAGAAGCTATAGTCCTGGTAAGCCGCTTCTGCAAATGGTGACACTTGGAATGAACACTGTAATTATGGCGGATGAATGTTTGCATGATTTTTTGCAAAACTTTATCCAAACGGTGGATGGACACCATCTATTTGAATTTGATAATCTCACGAAACTAAACAGAGAGTTGAAGAAGTATGGCTATCAGATGAACCCAACACATCATATGTTTTTACCCTGTTGCAATATTGATGTAGAAAAACGCTGCCATGTAAAGTGGCTTTACGATAGTGAGATCAGCCCATTCTACGGTGATCCACGGTTTCCAAATGCAATTGCGTTTCCTACACCCTGTCCGGTACGCCCTGATAGAATTGTTGTAGTTGCCTACGATGGTGATACAATCATGGGGATGGCAGGCTGTTCGGAAGATGCACCACATTGGCAACAGGTTGGAATCGATATCTTGCCGGAATACCGTTCAAGGGGGATTGGTTCCTATCTTGTGACTCTGTTGAAGAACAAGATTATTGATATGGGTGACGTTCCGTTCTACGGCACTGCAACTGCGAATATTCAATCACAAAATATCGCAATTAACAGCGGTTTTAAGGCTTCTTGGGTGGAAACCGAAGCAGTTAAGATTGAAGAAAACAACAACTTCGCATTTAACACTTAGAACAGAAAATCACCGAGGACTACGCTCGGTGATTTTCCGTTGCTACGGCTCCTGCTGCTCACAGTAGTCAGCCCTGCTTTCGGGGAACAGCGCTTCCTCCATGCTTATAGCGTCCTCTGAAAACGGAGCGCACTCCTGCTCAGCAACAAGCTGCCCATTTTCGTACAAGCATGAACCGGCGATTCTTCCGCCCAGACTAGCCCAGCGGTGATATATTCTAACGGCGGGATTAAGCTCAGCGAGCTTTCCGATTACCTTTATTGACGTATTGGCGGTTGTGATAAACCTCCATTTATTGTATTCAATTTCGTAGATATGGGAGTTTGTCAATTGTCCCCAGTTCTGATCGCACCAGTCGCTCCAATTTGGCGCTCTGTACTTTTGCAGACAGTCTATCATTCTTTTTCCGTCAGCAAAATAGCCGACGTCGGGATAGGGATAGCTGCCGGTGATACAGTGGTTGAAGCCGTCATTGTTACTGTAATATTCCTTGACAAGCCTGAACAGTCTGTCGTATTCATCGGCAGGCAGCTTTTTAAGGTGATGGTCTGCCGTACCGGGATTTACCGCCGTCAGATAGCAGTCGATCTTTACCCGCGACATACCTGCGGGAAGAGAGGCTAATTCGTCCGGCACAGGGAGGATTTTTGAAAAATCCAACATCGGATAATTCGGCGTCACAACGCTGTTTATCAGCTTTTCAATGTCAGGCTGTGAACCGCCTAAATGCAGTTCATTTCGGATTTCGGGCATTTGGTTTTCCTTTCTATAACGCAAAAAGCCGACTGCATCTCTGCAATCGGCTTTTTAATGTTCAGTTGTAGGCTTGATTATGCGGAAGTCTTTTTGGAAAGTTCCTTTACTTCTTCTTCGTCAAGATCAAGTATTTCTGCTATCTCCTTAATGGAATAGACTTTCTTTGCAAGCATTCTGAGAGCAGTTTCGATCCTATCCTCTTTAACTAATTCTTCAACAATTCTGCACATAGTCTGTACGCCCTCCTTTGAATTCTTATAGTAGCCGGCTCTGTCCGCAAGGACCTTGTAGCTGATAGCATCGGGGTCAACACAGGTGAAGTCCCTCATCAGCTTTCCGAGCTTGGTGTCGTTTTGAATCTGGCTGTTTACATATATAATATGTGAGCCGTCGTTAAATTTATCCGCCGTTCCGTTTATCATGCGGTCGATGATGTACAAAGGCTGGTTTCCTTTGAGCACGTCGCTTTCCGTGATAAATATAACGAAACTTTCCGGCAGTTTGGAATAATCCTCGCCGATCAGCAGAGTATCAGAGTCGATCATGCTGCTGATATAACGTGCGCGCTGGGGATTTGCTCCGCTATCGCTGCGCTGTATCTCAATGTCGTACTTGGTGCCGTTTGTGTCCTCGGCATACACGTCAAGCCTGACAGAATGAGTTCTGAGGCTGTTTATCGTGTACTGCGTCTTGGTTTCCTTAACGGTTATGTCGTCCCTGTCGAGAATGATCCTTATAACCAGCTCCGCGCAAGCCTTGTCGGAAAGAACGGCGGTCATAAAGTCATCATCCATAAGACGCATTTCCTTGATTTTGCTGATTATCTTTGCCCGTTTGAGTTCATGGGTATTTTCATCCATAATAGGACCTCCATGCTGTCCTAATTATATTTTATCACAAATCAGATCGTTCGTCAAGTGGAACTGTTCAGCTTTGTTTATATATGTCAAGAAACTTGATGAACAAATCCTCCTGCTGCAAGCAGAAGTTCAGATATTCCTGCACCGTACTGTCATCGACCTTGCCGATAGTTCTGCGTATCGTTTCGCGGTCAAAGCTGACGGAAACATCGGGCAGGTCATCGTATTCGACCTCATACTTTGGGACATGGCTGTCAGAGGTCGGAGGTTCAGCGGGAATAACGAATTTCTCAGATGTTTCCGGTTCGCTCGCGTTATCCTCGGGTTCTTTGACCGGCTGCAGCTTGGCTTTCGGAACTTTGCCGAATATGATTCCGGAGATTTCGTCCTCATCAAATCCGAAACCGTTCCGGGAGATAAGCCGCTGCGCCGCTTTTTCATTTATCGTTGCTTTCGGATTATCTTTAAGCCAGTCGGCAAGTACGGATTGATTACCTGCGGAGAGGTCAGCGAGGTAAACGGCAGTCATAATATTGAACCTGCCGTCATTTAGCTGCTCAAGCAGGCATTCCTCAAGCCTTGCGCACCTGATATATCGCTCAATGGTCTTGCGTGACAGCCCGTACTGTTCAGCCATGATTTTCTTGACGCCGTAGCCGTTTTTCTTTCCGACTATTCTGCCGAGGACGTCGTACTGCATTTTGTATGCTTTTATCAGCTCCACCACCGACAGGCTGTGCCGCTGGCAGAGGTTCGTATCAAGCATCATCAGCTGTGCGTGATCCTCGTCGGTTTCCTTGATTACCGCATTGATTTCAGTCCAACCGAGCTTTTCGCAGGCTCTCACGCGGTTATGTCCCGCGATAATACGGTACTTCTCGCCGGCGGGAGTGACGATTATCGGGGAGAGCAGACCGTTTTCTTCAATTGAAGCCGCAAGGCTTTCAAGCGCCTCGTCCGTGTATGGCTGGAACGGCTGATTTTCCCATGAAACAAGGCGGTTCAGCGGTATTTTCTTTTCAGCAATCCCAGAATCGTCCTGAAAGAACGCGGCTCCGTCGTAAGTTCCGCTGTTGCGTGATAAGTTCAGCATTATTCTCCCTCCCTTGTGAGTATCTCGACGACAAGTTCTCTGTACTGCTTTCCGATACTGCTGCTCTTGCTGCGGATAAGTGATTTTCTGTTAGCAGAGCTGTACGCCGCCTCGATCCAGCGGGGAATTTTTGTGGAATAAACCAGGTCTGAGTATTCTTTGGAAAGCACTTCGTCTACCTCTTTGGTCATTTTGGTGTTATCTACCATTGTTTCGACTATTCCGCATATCGTCAGATTTTTGTTGGTATTCTTTCGGATAGCGTTGACGACCTGCTCAAACTGTATCAAACCGTTCACGCTGAACATCTGAGTTTGAACAGGTACGATTATGCCGTCCGCTGCCGCAAGCGCGTTGTGGACAAGCATTCCGAGAGATGGCGGGCAGTCGATGAGAATGTAGTCGTAGATTTCAAGCGAACTATCATTCATTAGAGCATTGCGAAGTATCTGTATCTGCTCTCTGCACATCATCTGCGCAAGGAACATCTCCGCACTGGAGAGCATGATGTCAGCAGGTATGTAGTCGATATGTTCGTCTACATTGCTGATTATGCAGTCATGCGGCTCGCATTCACCCTTGAGTATGTGGAGCAGTGTGCGGCGATTAGGTTCGAAATCATATCCGAGATAATCTGAAAGATTAGCCTGCGGGTCTGTATCTATGCAAAGCACTTTCTTTCCTTTTTCAGCAATAGCTGCTGCGATATTAACAACGGTAGTGGTTTTGCCGACTCCGCCTTTCTGGTTTGCAACTGCGATTATTTTCATTGTGGTTTCCTCCTAAAATCGTTGTTCTTCCTTTGTGATTATATACGCATAGAAAGGCGGCGAGGAAGACACGGCTGATTGCCGACACCGCCTGTCGGGTAGCTAGTCCGTCTATGCGTTTGCTAAAGCTCTTGGGAGCATATAGCCTAGGTGTTCTTTGAGTTCATGTTATTGAAGTATTCAAGAACAGCTTTTTTAGGGATTAGCAATTTCCCATGAGGACCTGAACCAGAGCGGACACTGGGAATGTCACCACTGTGAATAAGTTTACGAATTGTATATTGCGAAATCCCATGTACCAACGATGAACATTCCTGAATGGTAAGCATTTCCGGAATTGTACTATCGGACGATTTGCTTATGTCGTCTGGCGTTTTAATAATGCTTTCAAGGAACATACATACTAATGAGATGAACTGTTCCTTTTGCTGTTTTGTCATAATCACGATAAGCACCTCAATTTCTATTTGTTAAGATAATCAACCTATAAGATATGTCTTACAAAAATCTCTCATCTCTGCATATCCCTCAAAACCAAACTCGTTCTGCGGAAGCATGAGATATTCACAGGTTTGCTGGAATATTGCGGTTTTCAGATATGCCGGCAGGCTATGTATCTTTCCGCGTTTCTTGTAAACCTTGTCGGATACCTGCATGATGACATCACGGTTGACATAGCTGATCGTTTTCTTGATCACATTCGGTGCGACCTCGCAGGAGCCTAATTTAACGGGCTTGTCCGTTGTCATCAGTTCGCATATTGCCTTGACGGCACAATCTGCAAAGTTTGGACCGGTAATAGGGATTATTCCATAATACCCGATAGAAGAACGAACCTTTTCAGCCAGTTCTTCCGAGTTTTCAACAAACTGTTCGGCTGAATTTTCAGCAGGTGTGGACCTTTCAATCATATAAAGATTTTTTCTTTTTGATTGATTATATTTAGATTTGTCCTCCCTTTGGGCGGAACTTGTTCCGTCGTTTTGGCAGAACTTGTTCTGACCTTTTGGCGGAACCTGTTCTGACTTTTCGGCGGAACTTGTTCCGACTTTTGGGCGGGACTTGTTCTGACCTTTTGGCAGAACTTGTTCCGACCTTTCGGCGGAACTGGTCAGCCATGCGGTCTGAGAGCGGTTTTCTTCTACGGTTTCCGCGCATTTGCTGCCGTTTTCTCCGGAAAAATTGCTTGGATTTTTCTGAGATTGAGCTGAAAAGGGGAATGCAGAATTGCTGAAAGAAGAAATTTCATTTTCAGTTTGAATAGGGTTTTCAACACTTTCAACAGTGCTTTTCCGTTCCTCACGCGCCATTACTTTGAGCTGATTTTTCTCATAAGCGGCAGGCTTGATTTCTTCAGAAATGCTCTTGCCCATTTCAATAAGAGAAAGTATTTTCTCAAAATCATCGATGAGGTAGAAACATCTTCGGGCAGGCATACCGCGCGTTTCACACTTTATGAGATTGAGGTCAACAAGCGCCTTGATACAGCGTTTCTGCTGTTTTTCTGAAAGTGAAGTGCTTTCCTGCAAATCAGGGACGGTAGAGTAGAACCAACCGTCATCATCGAGCATTTCACGCTCGGAATAGTAATACCATTTGGCGACAAGCGCGCCATAGATAATCGTTTCGCTGAGTCCTATTGCATGGGCAAGAGGGCGGTTGAACGAGATTGTGTTATCCGGATTGAGTACAAGGTAGAACGGGTTCATGAGAGCCTCGCTTCCTTACAGCACCGGTAGACGAGAATTGAATTGTAGGTCATTGCGGTTCTCCAATCAATCAGTTCAGGGTTATGTCTGAGAGATATAGCATAGATGGCGGCACGAACCCTGACCATGCCGCCGTTCGGTTGATCGTTCCTATCTATGCTTGTTAAACTGCTGAAATCATACACCTGCAAAGCAAATATATCACAGCAGAATTAACCAAAAAGAAAGGCAGCCATTTATAATGACTGCCTGTGAATATACTTAGTTTTTCGATTGACTGACTAAATACATTGCAGTCATTATTACACAAACGGGTATTTATATAATAATGATTGCAGAGTATGACATACCAGTCTACCGTTAAAAGTCGTCCAATTTTTGTCCAAACATGATATTATAGTTCCTTAATTTACCAGGGTAATATCATGGAATAAGGTGTCTGAAATACGATTCAAGCGTGTAGAATATTATACCGTAAAATTAGTTTTGCACCACATTTTTCTATTCGATTCCCGTACGGGTCACCACACCACGATACTCCCGAATGGCTTTACAGAGCCGTTTGGGAGTGTTTCATTCTGTACGGATTTTGGTCTTGGTCTTTATTTGGTCTTTATTTTGAATTTATGGTCTTTAAGCAGGGAATTTGGCTTTTCCGCCGCCCTGCTTTTCTTTTTTGTCAAAGATAAGTGCGTCGGCGATTGCCTGGCTCGTCCTTGCCTGTGCTTCTTGGAACATATGACAGTAGATGTTCGTTGTCGTTGAAACCTGCGAGTGTCCCAAATCCCCCGATACTGCAACCACATCAACGCCCGCATTGATGAGCAGGCTTGCGTGTAAGTGCCTTAACGAGTGAATGTCGCAGAACCTTATGCTGTTCTTCTCACAAAACTCCTTGAACCAGAAGTAGGGAGTATTGTTGTTCATAGGGCTTCCGTCCCACTTTATGAACAGACGGTCGTAATCCTGCCACTTGTCGCCCATGCGGGCGCACTGTTCGTCCTGTTCCTTTCTCAGCTCCCACAGCATATCCATAACGTACTGCGGATACTTCTGCGTTCTCTGGGACTTCTTTGTTTTCGTTGTGTCGGTATAGATACCTTTCTTTGCCGTGTAGTTGGAAGTTCTGCGGACTTTTATCGTGTTGTTCTCAAAATCCACGTCTTTCCATTCCAGACCGAGCAGCTCACCGCGGCGGTATTCGCTGTAAACAGCGAGCTTGAAGAACACCCCGGTGATCTAAATATTGTAGTTTATTCAGCGTACCAATTGTACCACTTTTCATCATGGCTCTGGTACATTTGGTACGTCATTTTCAAACAAACACGGATTTACAAGGTAGACAGTCTTGATTTTCTGTCCGGAAACGCGCCGAGAGTCTTCTTTTATATATCCGTGTTCAATAAGAAGCTCAACTGAAACTCGTAATTCTATGGTTTTAAATTTTCGACAGGTATGCAGCAGTTCACGCGGAGTGATCTCGTTTATCTGCTTAGCTGTCAGCTTACGCAGCACATATTCTGCCCCTGCTATGGACTTATCAAATTCATTCTGCGTATAAGCGAAAACAGCCTGACGGGTATAGTATTCTCCAATTCTTATAGCATTGCCGAGAGTTTCAGCGGATATCCGTTCGTTTTCCGGCATTCTGTCTTTTGAAAATTCACTCATGCAATGCAATATTCCGGATAAACGAAGAATAAGTCCGTGGTACTTTCCGCCCCAGTCCTGACATTCCGCAAACCTGTCACGGAGTTTAGGCTCTATCTCAGTATTATAGTAGTGTATAAATTTCTGCCGTCCCTCTTCGCTGAGAAATAGAGGAACATTACGCTTGCGGAACACCACCCGGCTGTTGAATGCCGAAAAAACAATACTATGATACCCGCTCTTTACTTGTACTGGGATATCGGGAGTGTCATACTCGCGGATTCCGACATAGGATTTCGGGAAAGTATAAAGAAACCTGGCAGTGAGCCCGCTGGATCTGAAATACTCACTGCTCATGAGGCTTTCCACTATATAAGGCTGAGCGCACAGACAAACGGACAAATATGGCTCTTTCAACAGGATTGCTTCACCGTTGCAGCAATCTTTTCGGTACGTTTCCCCGCTCCAACACTTTTATAGCAAGTCAAGATTAGAAATCCCGTTTGAGTATCTGCCGCCAAAATTCTTAAGCATTCCTGCTTCGTCCGACAGCATTATCAATCCGCGATTCTGGCTTAACAGCCGCGAAAGCGCCTCTGGAGTGACATCATCAATACAAAGAACAAGTTCTTCAGTATCTTATATTCGGTCCACCTGGCACTGCTTTGCCGCTATATCTTCAGCAGAACCGCCTGTACGCCGCAGCTTTTCAATTTCGTCAACGAGTATTCGTTTTTGTTCCTTGTTCCGGTAAAAATCCTGCCTGCGCCTGTCGTTGTACAAAGAAACACACCTGTCCAAAGGGTCACGGACATATCTCATTATAGGAGATTTTCGTTCGCCAGGCTCTGCCGCAATGAGCGTATATAACGTCAGCGGCTCGGAATGTCCTGGCTTTCCAACAGCTCTGTAAGCTCCTGCAATGCAACCGGAAAACGCTGATTAAACGGCGGTTGCCGCCATTGCTTCGTCCGTGCTGGTGGCTATGGCGGCAGCCTTAACAAATTCACATACTACACTTGGTAGGCAATCAGTCGGGAAAGACGGCAGAGATTCTTTGTCTGTAACGAACGGCTGCGGACTCTTCCATATAGGCGCTGATGTACCTATATTACATGAATAAGCCAATGACTGATCCATTCGGTCACCAGCTTCTTCTGACGGGATGTATTCCGTAGTTATCAGCCTCCTCGTCCGGCTCTATCTCAGGATCAATGGTGTGCGTATTGAGGTACTCTATTAGTTTGTCAACATTTACGAGGTAGCGTCTGCCTGCCCTGACTGCAACTATCTCCCCTGTCAAGACCTTTTCTCTGATAAAGTTTGTAGGAAGATGCAGCAGTTCGGCTGTATTCTTGATATTCTCCATGTGGGGAATATACTTCTTGGTGGAATTGCTTTCTTTAATAATGTCAGACATAATAATTCTCCTTTGATGAAAATGTACTTGCAATCTCACCCAATGTATGATACAATAAAATGTGAGATGAAGCACTTGTAACTGGGCTGCTCTCTCATGCCGTCTGTGGTATTGCCGTACCGCGGGCGGCTTTCTTTTTTGGCGGCGGAATTTACGGCATTCAATTCACTAATGAAGACATCGGAGGATACTCTTGTTACCATGCTTTACAGGCAATGCTGTCGCCATTGTCAGGCGTTTTCTGCTATGACAGAATATACAATGAGCTTGAAGAAACGGCAAAACTAAAAAAATACGGCGTAAAAGAATACGACACCAATTATAATCTGCCGGACATTTCAGAGCATAACAGCGTTTGCGAATACAGTGCATGGAAAACTTATATGGCACTCATCGAACGAATACTTAATACTGATTCACACGACAAGGCTCTTACCGAAAGTTTCGAAGCGGAAGTCGTTGATTATATAACAAATGAAATCAAATCCAACCGTGAAAAGCTCACGCATAATCAAAACAGTCCTGAAAATATGCCAGCAAATGTATTGGTAAAGGAGGGAAATCCGCTGGCTGAAATGATGATCGCGTATTACAAGCAGCTTCTGCGTGATTGGTTTGATATATATGACGAATAGGAGGAATTAATATGGCAGATATCCACCCCAGAAGAAACAAGAAAGGAGAACTGATCAGTTTCGGAATCAGAGTGTACCATGGATACGACAGGTTCGGCAACCGTATAAAACCAAGCTGCACTACTTTCAAGGCTAATCCAGAATGGTCTGAAAAGAAAAATCGAACCGAATGCGAAAAATTCGCTAACAAGTTTGAAGAACAATGCAAAATGGGCTTCAATCTCACTCATGGAATTACCTTTTTAGAATACGCAGACTATGTTATCCGATTAAAGGAAAGCTACCGCAGGAAACTATGGCTCTGCTGAAGAAATACAAGGAATGGTACGATGAGCAAGCACAAATCTGGGGCAGTCTGTGGAAAAATACCGTGTTTGTATTCGTACAGGAGGACGGCTCCCCTATGGACCCGTCAAGTCTTACCAACTACTGCGGTACGTTCTCGAAGAAATACGGACTTCCACATATCAACCCACACGCGTTCCGGCACATAATGGTGAGTCTGCTCTACTATAACGGTGTTGATCCAATAACCATTAGCAAAAGGTTAGGACACAGTAAAGTCAGCACCACAACCGACAAGTACGGACACATAATGGCAAGGGCGGACGAAGCTGCCGCAGAGTGCATTGCAAATTTTGTGATCCGGAGAAAAGAAAATCAATGAGTAAAGTGAAAATGAAACTGAAATAAAAAAAATCCGCGCCTGAGCACGGATAACGAATACTACGGATAAATTCTATGGCGCACTAATGGCGCACTCAAATAGAGGAAAATACGCTGAACGGGGATTCTTATGATATAAGAAAAACCGCTCACCCTTAACGGTTAAGCGGTTTTCTGTTGGCACGCCAGGAGGGATTCGAACCCCCGACCCTCTGGTTCGTAGCCAGATACTCTATCCAGCTGAGCTACTGGCGCTTAGCACTCATTCCTGAGCACTCATATATTATAGCATCATTCGTCGGATTTGTCAATAGGTTTTTGTAAATTTTTTCGCTTTTTTTTTGGAGTTTTTTCAGCAAATCTTAAAATATCAAAAAACCCGTGAGCGGAAACACCCACGGGTCATTGTTATCTCTCTTCCCTGAAATACGGATCGCCCAGAGCCTTTGGCGGCTGGTGCTCACGTTTCTTGCGAAGGGTTATGAAAATCAGCACGACTATAGTCGCAACATATGGTATCATTGTCAGTATCTGCGACGGAATACTCACGCCCCAGCCCTGCATGCTGTATTTAAGTCCCTGAAGGATACCGAAAAGATACGCAGCCAGTATAGCCTTAAGAGGATTCCAGGTGCTGAATATTACCAATGCAACAGCAATCCAGCCGGAACCTGCAGTCACATTTTCCTGCCACTGCGTAAGCGAAGCTATCGACAGATACGCGCCGCCTACACCGCACAAAAATCCACCCAGAAGCACGTGAACGTACTTATACAGCGCAACGTTAATTCCGGCTGCGTCTGCGGCGCCTGGGTTTTCACCGACTGCACGCATGTTAAGCCCGAAACGCGTCTTTTTCATATAGAAATATGCCAGAACCGCAACGACTATCGCAGCCTGAACGTACACTCCCTGAGAGAACAGCGCCTTTCCGATTATCGGAATATCGCACAGCACCGGAATGTCATAAGCCCTGAATGCATTCGCGACAGAATCCGGTATCGTGTGCTTGGAAACAATGTCGCCGTCAGCCATTACAGAACTTCCGATAAAGCCTGCGACGCCCGTGCCGAATATCGTCAGCACCAGACCGGTAACCACCTGATTTCCCCTCAGCGTAATGGTTATGAACGCGTATATGAGCGCGCCCAGAAGTCCCGCAAGACCTGCCGCAAGGACCGACAGCAGCGGATTTCCGGTAGCACACGCAACCTGATAGCCCGAAGCAGCACCCATAAGCATCATTCCCTCGATGCCGAGGTTCATATTTCCGACCTTTTCACAAATTATGCCGCCAACTATCGCAAACAGGATATGCGTACCCATCTGCACAGAGGTCTGTAAAAATAATGATATATCAGTAAGCATATCAGCCCTCCTTTTCAGTCTTGCGCAGGGATATGCGATAGTTGATGAAGAATTCGCTGCCTAACACGAAGAAGATGATCATTCCCTGCAGGATACCTGCCATAGCAGCGGGCATTCCCATGGACTGCAGCGAGGACTGGCTGTTCAGCAGCATCGCAAACACAAACGAAACAACTACCATGACCGGAGGTTTCAGCTTTGCAAGCCATGCTGTGATCACCGCAGTAAAACCAAGTCCACCGGAAAGCTGCGCAGTCAGCGACTTTTCGACCGCAGAAGCCTGCATAAATCCGCCTATTCCGCAAAGTCCACCGGAAACAAGCACAGCTATCAGCGTTATCTTGAGAGTATTCATGCCCGCATAGCGCGCAGTGGTTTCACTCTCGCCGAGTACGTCGATCTGATAGCCTATCTTTGAGTACTTCATCATTATCGCCATGACTACCACAAGGACCAGCGTAACTATCCAGCCGGCATGTACGCCGAACACCCTCGGCAGGACTGCATTCCCGGCAAACCTTGCGATCTTATTTGCGCCGAGAGCCGCAGGGTCTTTCCAGGGGCCTGCCTCAAGGTACTCTATGAATGCAATCGCGATGTAGTTCATCATCAGCGTCACGAGCGTTTCGCTGGTGGAAAACTTCACCTTGATAAGCGCCGGAATAAGCGCCCAGATACCTCCGAAAACAAAGCCCGCAAGTCCCATCAGCGGGAGCAGCACGCCAGCCGGCAGGTCCGGGAATGAAAACGCCATGAGAGTTGCGCCGAAAGCGCCCATGTACAGCTGCCCTTCCGCGCCGATGTTCCAGAATTTCATGCGGAATGCCACCGAAATGCCAAGCGAGAGTATCGTCAACAGTATCGTGGTGTTGAGAGTTTCTCTTACGCTGAACGCCGACGACATCGATGATGTGACGATATTCCCGTAAACCGCAAAGGGATTGAACCCCATAATCAGCATTATCAGCCCTGACGCGACCAGCGCCGCGACGATCGCAATGACGTTAGTCAGCGCCATCGATGCGTTGGAAGCATTGCTGCGTTTGGATATGTGTATTCTGTCTGCTATGGTCATACTGCTTCGCTCCCCTCTTCGCCCGGCTTATGACCGAGCATCATCATGCCGATATCTTCCTTGGTGACGCTTCGGGGATCGACAATATCCACTACCTCGCCGTTGTGAATTACCATAAGTCTGTCAGAAATGCTCTTGAGCACGTCAAGGTCCTCACCTATGAACAGCACCGCGACGCCCTTTTTCTTCTGCTCGTTCAGCACGCGGTAGATGTTGTATGAAGCGCCGATATCCAGTCCTCTGACAGGGTAAGCGGTTATCAGCACTTTCGGCGCGAGCCATATTTCACGTCCCAGCAGAACTTTCTGGATATTACCGCCGGAAAGCTTCTTGACCTCATGGTTGACCGACGGCGTGGAAATGTCAAAATCCTTGACTATCTGCTCGGCAAGCGTTTTTGAGAACTTTCTGTCCAGGAATGGTCCGCGGTTGCGGTTGTAGCTTTTCAGGATCACGTTATTCATAACGCTCATTCCTGCCACAAGACCCATGCCAAGTCTGTCCTCGGGGATAAAGCTCATGCTGATCCCATGCCGCAGTATCGCCCGGGGTGAAAGCCCGAGTATCTCGCTTCCGTCGAATTTTATCGAACCGCTGTCCGCTTTCATCAGACCCGCGATTATCTCGCACAGTTCTTTCTGACCGCTGCCTGCGATGCCTGCAATTCCAAGTATTTCGCCGCCGTAAAGGTCGAACGACATATCATTGAGCAGCGGTACGCCCTCAAACGACTTCTTTGAGAGCCCGCTGACTGAGAGCACCGGCGCGTCGCTGAGCTTCTCCTTCGGGCACTCGATATCAAGGGAAACCGCGCTGCCTACCATCATTTCCGTCAGCTGCTGGGGCGTGGACTCAGCGGTGACCGCAGTCATGATGGACTCACCCTTGCGCAGCACAGTCACGCGGTCGGAAATCTCCATTACCTCTGCGAGTTTGTGCGTGATGATGATAATGCAGCAGCCCTGTGCCTTCATCTCGCGCAGTATTTTGAAAAGTCCCTTTATTTCCTGCGGGGTGAGCACTGCTGTGGGCTCGTCGAGTATCAGCACGTCAGCGCCGCGATAGAGTATCTTCATTATCTCTACGGACTGCTTCTCGCTGACGGACATGTTGTACACCTTTTTGGAAGCGTCTACATTCATGCCATATTTGTCGCTGAGTTCCTGCATTTTCTTGAAGAGCGCCTTCTGGTCGGTGAATACGCCGCCAGGTCTGCCTATCACGATATTTTCGGCTGCGGTGAGCACGTCCACCAGCTTGAAATGCTGATGTATCATGCCTATGCCAGCCTTTATGGCGTCCTTAGGCGAGTGGAAAACCACCTTTTTGCCGCCTACCTCGATCTCTCCGCTGTCCGGCGTGTAGATTCCGCTGAGCATGTTCACCAGCGTGCTCTTTCCGGAGCCGTTTTCACCGAGGAGAGCCATTATCTCGCCCTTGCACACCTCAAGACACACGTTCTTGTTCGCCTGCACGGGACCAAAACTCTTGCATATATTCGTTAGCCTGATGTAAGGTTCCATTGTTTCCTCCTGATTTTGTCTGCCTGCTTTCACAAACGGCACATCGCTGCGCCGCTCGTGAAAACAAACAGAGCGCAGACCTGTTGCAGCCTGCGTCTGCCTGTGTTCAATTATCAGTTGTTGGCAACTACGCCCTGAACGAACCAATCCATGTTCCAGATCTCGTCGTCGGTCATTCTTACGCCGTCCTCAACCTTGAGGTTGCCGTCGGTGTCATAGAGAGGACCAGTGAACGGATCAAAGGAACCGTCGATGATGGAAGCCTTGGCAGCGTCAACCTTATCCTGTGTGCCCTCAGCGCAGAGGCTGCTCAGGTCGTCAAGGTAAGTCATGTTAGTTGCAAGACCTTCCCAGTACTTGCGGCTGGACCATGTGCCGTCGAGAGCTCTCTGGCAGTCGTCGGTGTAGAATGTAGCCCAGTTGAAGCAAGCTGCGGTCAGATATGCTTCAGGAGCAGCGTCAGGGGTCGGGAAGTTATAGCCGATGCAGTAAGCGCCCTTTTCCTGTGCAGCGACCTGGGGAGCAGTGGTATCCTGGTGCTGTGCGAGGACGTCAACGCCCTTGTTCAGCAGAGAAAGAGCGGCTCTCTTTTCCTCAGCGGGATCGTACCATGTATCGGTGAACAGAACCTCTACCTTAGCGTCGGGGTTAACGGACTGTACGCCCAGTGTGAATGCGTTGATACCGCGGATAACCTCGGGGATAGCCTTTGCAGCTACGTAGCCGATGTAGTTCTTCTCGGTCTTCATGCCTGCAACGATACCGGAAAGGTAACGTGCCTGATAAACCTTGCCGAAGTAAGTGGAAAGGTTCTCGGCAGTCATGTAACCGGAGCAGTGAGCGAACTTTACGTCGGGGTGCTCGCTTGCCATTTCAACGGTAGCGTCCATGAAGCCGAAGGAATTTGTGTAGATGAGGTTGCAGCCCTCTTCGATCAGCTCGTTGATAGCCTTGGAGCAGTCGGAAACGGTCTCAGCAACGTTCTCGCGGTAAGCGGTGGGAACGCCCATTGCCTCGATGGCAAGTCTGCCCTGGTCGTGAGCCTGGGTGTAGCCGCCGTCATTGATGCTTCCGATGTAAACGAAGCCAGCCTTTACGGTGCTGTTGGTGGTTGTGCTGCCTGCAGCGCTGGAATCAGCTGCGGAGCCGGAGTTGTCTGCATTGCTGCCGCCATTGCCGTTGGAACAGCCGGTGAACAGCATTGCTGCTGCCATGATGGCAGCCAGTAATCTCTTCTTCATTGGTTTGTTTTCCTCCCTGGTTTTGTGGCTTTCGCCTTTTCCTGCGGTCGCCCGCATGTGTTTATATATTTTAACGGTAGTACCGTCAAAATCAGCTCTTGGGATCGTCGCGGAACGTGCAGCCGTTCACGGGATCCATGGCGTCTATTATTGCCAGCGACTCAACGCGTATGCCCTGGCTGCGTACAAGTTCGCCGCCGCACTGGCAGCCCTTTTCAATGACTATGCCGGCGCCCGCGATCTTCGCGCCTGCGTGCTTCACGATGTCAATAAGCCCCAGCAGCGCGCAGCCGTTCGCGAGGAAGTCGTCGATGATGAGGATATTGTCATCAGGCGACAGGAACGCTTTCTTCACGATAACGTCGTATGTACGGTTGTGCGTAAAGCTCTTTATCTTCGTGGAATAGACCTCGCCGTCGATGTTGATGCTCTGGGTCTTTTTCGCGAACACCACCGGGCAGTTGAAATACTGCGCGGTAATGCACGCTATGCCGATACCCGAAGCCTCGATGGTGAGTATCTTGTTGATGCTCTTATCCGGAAACAGCCTGCGGAATTCCTTGCCCATCTCATTGATGAGCGCAATGTCCATCTGGTGGTTGAGGAAGCTGTCCACCTTGAGGACATTTCCCTCCTTGATAACGCCGTCTTTTCTTATCCTGTCCTTTAAAAGCTCCATCTCCGCTTACCTCTCTGTCAGCTCTCTGCCCATAAGTACGCCCATAACGGACGCCATCATAAGTCCTCTTGTCCAGCCGCTGGAGTCGCCCAGGCAGTGAAGCCCCTTTATATTGGTATTGAAGTGCTCGTCCATCTTGATGCGGTTGCTGTAGAATTTCAGCTCCGGTGAATAGAGGAGCGTTTCACGGCTCGCAAAACCGGGAACTACGCAGTCCACAGCCTTGATGAAGTTGATGATGTTCGTCATCGTGCGGTATGGCATTGCAGCGGTGATGTCGCCTGCAACTGCGTCAGGAAGCGTGGGCTTGACGTTGGAGAAGTTCAGTTCCTTTGCCCAGGTGCGCTTTCCGTCGAGAATATCGCCGAAACGCTGGACCATGATGTGCCCGTTGCCCAGCATATTGGTGAGCTCGCCGACTTTCTGCGCGTACTCTATCGGCTGATTGAACGGAACGCTGAAATTATGCGAGCAGAGTATCGCAAGGTTGGTGTTATCGGATTTCAGATCCTTGTAGGAATGCCCGTTCACGACTGCGAGATCGTTGTCGTAATTCTCCTGGCTGACGAAGCCGCCGGGGTTCTGGCAGAAAGTGCGCACCTTGTTCTTGAAAGGAAGCGGATAGCCGATAAGCTTGGACTCATACAGCACCGCATTGACTTCCTCCATGACCTCGTTGCGTACTTCCACACGGACGCCGATGTCAACGGTACCCGGCTGATGCGCGATGGAATGGCTCTCGCATGTGCGCTCCAGCCAGTCTGCGCCCTTTCTTCCGGTGGCGATGACTATGCTGTCTGCCGCGATCTCCTGGCGATTTTCGCCCTTGTTGTCGGTGACGATGACGCCGGTGCATTCGTCGCCCTTGATGATGATATCCTCGCAGCGTGTGGAGAACATGATCTCAACGCCGTGCTCCAGCAGGTATTTCTCAATGCGCAGGTACAGCTGATGCGCCATTTCAGTGCCAAGGTGGCGTATCGGGCAGTCGACCAGCTTAAGGTTGGCGTTTATCGCCTTTTTGCGTATCTCGCGTATCTTGTCCGGTTCGCTGACGCCCTCGACATGCGGGTCTGCGCCGAATTCCAGATATATCTTGTCGGTGTAGTCGATGGTCTCCTGTGCGAGCTGTTCGCCGATAAGTTCCGGCAGGTTTCCGCCTACTTCGCAGGAAAGCGACAGCTTGCCGTCAGAAAACGCGCCCGCGCCGGAAAAACCGGTGGTGATGTGGCAATAGGGCTTGCAGTTCATGCAGACCTTTGTCTTTGCCTTGGGACAGGCTCTCTTTTCAACAGAAACGCCCTTTTCGACGATCAGTATCTTCTTCTGGGAACCCTTGCGGAGCATTTCCAGCGCGGTGAATATTCCCGCGGGGCCTGCGCCGACAATAACTACGTTATACTTTGCCATTTATAGATTTACCTTTCACTTATGGTGAATTTATCCTGCCATTATTACACAGCTCCACGCATTCACCGAATATACGTTATTAATTTATCACAATTTTTTCATATTGTCAACACGTTTTCTGCAATTTAGGACATATTATCGCAAATTTCAGCAACTTGCCGAAGAAATCAGGTGCTGCACATCAGGCGCATGCCGCGGTTTTATGCCCTGACACAGAAATTCACCGCCCCGTGCAGCAGAACGGTGAATTCAGCGTACAAAGTCAGTCGGCCTTTTCAATATCGGCTTCTGAGCAGTAAAAAACCGCTGTCATGGAGCCGAAAGTCTCCTCCTCATCGTCGCCGTCGTCGGTATCGATGACATAAGTCGTCCTGCCGCCTGCGCAGCTGATATCGGTGATAGTCCCGACCACTCCGGTCTTGATTATTCTTACAGTATCGTCAAGCTTGAACATGTTCACACCTCCAATGCAGTGGGATTTGTGCATTCTATCTGTGCGGAATTCTCCGTCGGCGCAGCCCAGCGCACCGCGTTTTCTATAACGCGCAGGACATCAGGGTCGTGAAACGTGGGGTATTCCTCATGTCCGGGCTGGAAATAGAATATCTTCCCTGCCCCGCGCCGGTAAGTCACGCCGCTCCGGAACACCTCTCCCCCGGCAAACCAGCCCATAAATACCACCTCGTCCGGCGTGGGAATGTCGAACGGTTCGCCGTACATTTCTTCATGCGGCAGCTCAAAGTGCCCGGGAATTCCACGCGCTATCGGGTGAGAAGGAATGACCGTCCACACGCGTTCGCGGTCGCCGTGCCGCCATTTCAGGTTGCAGGAAGTCCCGCACAGCCGTTTGAACACCCTGCTGTGGTGCGCCGAATGCAGCGGAATGAACCCCATGCCCGCATTAACGTGACGGCATACGCGCTCAACGCTTTCGTCCGTGACTTCGTCATGCGCCATGTGTCCCCACCATATCAGCACGTCCGTTTCGGAAAGAGCCTTTTCGCTCAGACCCTGCTCCGGGTCGTCAAGGCATGCAAGCTCAACGCTGATATCGCCGCATTTCTGCAGGTACTCCCCTATCGCCGCGTGAATTCCGCGGGGGTATATTTCCGCGACCGGGGGCTGCAGCTTTTCGTGCCGGTATTCGTTCCACACAAGTACTCTTATCATACGCTCTCCTTTATCCACCGCAGGATATTTTCCGCGGAACGGCGCATGTATTCCCGCTGGTCAACAGCGCCAAAGTGCTCGGCAGAAAAGTCCCCCGCATAGCCGTCGGCAAGCAGCTTTTTAACGAGCGCTTCCGCGCCGACGTAACCAGCGCCGCATTCGCACGGGTACATCATTTCCCCGGAAATATCGGCTTTCACGTTGCTTCTGTCGCTGTCAGCCCGGGCAATGTCGCGGCTCCTGTCCTTTATGTGGACGTGCGCAAGGTACTTCCCGAGTTTTCCGCAGGCCTCGGCAGGGTCCTCGTTCACATATGCGAAATTGCCTGTGTCGAAAGTCCAGCAAAGCCCGTCAGAACCGCTCAGCAGCCGCATAAGCCCCGCAATATCACAGCATGGGGAATTCACGTCGTCAAAGTCCTCAACGGTGACGGTGATGCCATAAGTACGCGCAAGTGCGCATATTTCCGACAGGCGAGCGCATGTCCGATCAAAAAAGGCGTTACGGTCGTCGTCCGGTGCGATGAATCCGGGGATAACAAGTATCTTGTCAGCCCCGAAATACGCGGAAGACTCCAGATGGCGCAGAGCCTTTTCCCGCGTGACTTCCGGAGTGTCATGAGCCAGGTCGTAATGTCCGTAGACCGAAGCGGCTGTCATTCCGCAGCCGGAAAAGAGGCTGCGCAAAGTCCTGTTGTCCAGCCGCCAGAGGTCGCACTCAAGCCCGGAATACCCAATATCATGCGCCTGCAACAGCATTTCCTGCAGGGTGATGTCATTCTGTGAACACGCTTCATATATGTGCTCCAGAAAAATATTCAGTCTGTTCAATTTCTCGCCCCCATTATTATTTTATACCACTTGCGTTGATTTGTCAATATTCCGCATTATTTTTGATATTTTACACTTGACAAAAGTCAATGTTCTGTGATATAATCACAATGTTTAGAAAAAATATGACAGTTGACAGATTATTCATTAGCAATCATGCAGATAGTGTGCTATTTTGACATGTATTCACGCATTGAGCTATCGTCCGATGTCACTATATACAATGCTAATCTGCATCGTATTTGAACCCATTGATTTAATTCATGCGTTACGCAACAAAATACTAATAGTATATGAAAATTTCTTTTCGTTATGCGCCTGATAAAGTTTCAAAATACTCTGCAAGCTGTCACAAAAATATCACCTGATTTCAAAAAAACATCAATTTAGGTATTGATTTTTTTATATTAATGTTGTATAATGATTAGACAAACAGCAATGACAGGAGGACTCAAAATGTTCAAAAATCAGGCAGATGGCCGCAAGAACCTTGTAGGCATCAAGATCCACGAAGTGCGCAAGGCACGTGGTATTTCCCAGCGCCAGGTCGCTGACGATCTCAACGAAATGGGACTTATCATCGACAAAAACGCGGTTCAGCGTATGGAATCTGGCCAGCGTTTTATCACAGATATTGAGCTGATCACAATTGCGAAGTATCTTGATATCCCGCTCAACGAGCTTATGGCTTCTTTCAGCAAATAAGCAAATCCCCCGGATTGCCGTCCGGGGGGCTTTTTTTATGAGATCCGCGCGGAATATTCCCACCGCATCAGGATATGCGGTATTCCGTCCTCATCAAACGGTTCTGAGATTTGCACGAACCCGTTCTTTTCATAGAATTCCCTGGCGTACTGCTGGGCTTCTATGGTTATTATGCACGGACCGTAGTGTTCCTGCACAAACGTTATCCCCTTCTGAACGATCTGCGAGCCAATTCCGCTGCGCCTTCTGGCAGAGATTATCCTCCCAAGCGCCGGCTCGTCGAACCGCACTCCCGGCGGCAGTATCCGCAAATATGCCGCGATACCGTCATCGTCCGAGAACCACATGTGGTATGCATTCTCGTCAAGCCCGTCGATATCCTGATACACGCAGTTCTGCTCCACCACAAACACAGCGCTCCTGAGTTCCAATATACCATAAAGTTCTTTTGCGGTCAGTTCGCTGAAATGTTTTACATATAGTTCCATTGTAACCCTCCATGTCAATATACATCATAAATCAAAAATCCGGAATTGTCAAGCATCCCTGATCAGCAAGCCATTTGTAACGTCTTTTCTGATTTTTTCAAAAATAGTTGAAATATTTTTAAAAAAGGTATTGACAAATCGGTTTCAACGTGGTATAATATAATACGTTGAAACAAACAACTGGGTGTGGCGCAGATTGGTAGCGCGCTACCTTGGGGTGGTAGAGGCCGCAGGTTCAAATCCTGTCACTCAGACCAAACGACCGCTTCTCGAAAGAGGAGCGGTTCTTTGTTTTTATTGACTTACAGAGCGGGTTTGCAGGTGCAGAGCCGCTCTTTTGATTTTCAGCTAATGTTTGCTGTCGATGACGAATATCCTTATAATTTCAGGGCATTTCTAAAATTAACGATTGAATTTCTCTATAAAACGCATAACAGCAGCACATTTTTTGCGCTGCTGTTTCTTTTATGATTTCAGGCTCTCCAGGAAATCGATTGCCTAATAAACCGTTGAGAATGTCAGACACTGTTTACACAGTCATTCATTCCTCTCGTCTGTATCGTCAAGTCCGGGGAGCCCCTGCGACAATAGGTTGTTCACTGTTTTCCCGGCGTGCATAACCGCTGTGGGATAGTTCTCCGCTATTCTCGAAATAGCGTCCATATTGCCCTTTTTGTAGATCAGCTCTTTTGTTACGACCCTGCTCAGCATACGCTATTCGTCCGGCACCGTACTTGCCTGCCAGATATCACGGATAACGTTGCTTTTGCCCCGTCGTTTTTCCGTATATCGCTACTCCGGGGAGTAGTTTTGTATCATTTGTGAAATAAATCAGGCTGTTCCTGAAAGTCCCAGCTTCCATTTTTCATGAAATTCCAGAATAAAAAACAAAAATTTTGATTTTTTACGTCTAATTAAAATAATACAAGGGGGTTGGCAAAAACATCAATATATGATATAATAAACGCAAAGCGTTTATTATAAATCAAAATGCCTTGCACATACGTTCACCTCCGGTGAACTCCGTGCATATCGGCAAAAATGTAAAAAATCCCGCTCCTGTGAGCGGTAAGAAAATCAGAATCTGATGAAATCGTTGAACTACGTGGAAAGAATCCGCTTTCGCTCGTTGCTGATGTGGGTATAGATGTTGCCGGTGGTTCAATATCGGCGTGCCGTAACCACGTCTGTATCGCCTTGATATCCTATCTTATGCATCAAAAGTCCTCGCACATTAATTGCCCGTCAGATGAGTTTTGCGCTTATCGACATATCGTTAATATCACACAATAAAGGAGCCATCGAATGAACACCGAAAAAACCATCTCATTCATATCCGACCGTAAGCATTACGACATACCCGAAAGCAGTATATTGTATATTTCCATGAAAAAGCAGGACGCGTTTATCCACATTTCGGACGGAAGCGTGCTTAAGACGCGCATGACATTTGCCGATCTTCAGGATACGCTCAGCGCAAATTTTATAAGAATAACCCGCGGGTGCCTTGTTTCTGCAATGGCTATCCACAGCGTAGACAAGCTCATTACCCTGTCAAACGGCGAATCACTGGAATATGCCACGCAGCACCGCAGGGAGATACTGGAGAAATTCCATGCGAAACAGCATTCGATAATAGATTTGCTTGCCGACAACGACAATCCCACTGATAACGAGGAATACCATCAGCACTACAAGTGCTTTGACAGCATTCCCATTGCGTTCACCGACATCGAGATGATATTCAACAAGGAAAGTCAGGCGGTTGACTGGATATTCCGCTATGGAAACGAGGCGCTTGCCAGGCTGGAGGAATGTACGCTGGACACGCTTATCGGCAACACGTTCAGAAGCATTTTCCCCAACATGGATTCAAAATGGCTGCGCAGCTACGAACATTCCGTGCTGTATGGCGAAACTCTTGAAATAGTCGATTACAGCCCCGAGATAGACAAATATCTGCGGATAGTCTGCTTCCCGACGTTCAAGGGACACTGCGGCTGCCTTCTGTTCGATATATCGGAAACGAATTTCTCGGTAGAAAAGACAGTCGGCGAAAAAGCAATACTGATGTATCTGAAAAAGCTGATGGAATAAAATGTATTAGCTGTACAGAATTACCCAAACAAAAGCACCAATATGGAACGAATAAGCTTTCGTTCTATGTTGACGCTTTATTCATTGCGTGTTTGTACTATTGATTCCAGATATGTTGACAAATCCAAAAAATAAATGTATAATATAAAAGATACGGATAACAGGCATTAATACACTAGGAGGTTATAATGAAACTTAAATCATCAATGAAATGGGCGATAGCCGCTGCGGCTACCGTTACAACGGTAACGGTGAGCATGGGCGTGATAGCAAGCGCTTACCCCTATGACCAGGGCGTCACTTCCGGAGACGGTTTCGGTATTTTGGGAGACAGTAACGATTCAAAAATCGGATCACGCCGAAATGGCTATGATTTTGAATTTACGGATCAAAAGCCTGCGCTGGAGCAGGTGTCAAAATTTGCACTGAGCGTTGATATACCTGCGCAGGCGACCATCAAATTCGGCGGGTATAATAAAGACGGCAGCAGAAATGAATTCGGTTCCTTCTCGGAAAGTGGGGGTTATAACGGCGACCTGGAATATACTCTTACTGACGATAATAAAGCCGTCATGGCAAACGGAAAGTTCTGGATGGAGCTTGAGAAAAACTCATATACAATAATTGAGTTTAAGTCCATAAAGTTCTACGACAAGAACGACCGCTGCATACTCTACGGCTGCGCGAAGCCTGACCTTAAGTGGGATGCTGATAAAAATGCGTATTACGGTCCCTGGACGTTCTATATGCTTAAAGGTCCCAGACCGGTAATTGCTGCGGGTATCCAGAATAGCGACGGCACCTACGCGATGAAGGCAGAAGTCGGGTCAGGCGGTCTGGCGATGTCGACAGTAACAAGCAACGGAGCAGACGCAGGCGCATGCACATTTACACTGAGCAACGCCGTACTGACATTCACCAAGAACGGCGCCGCTGTTACCGGTAATCAGCAGATCGCGTTCAATTCAGCCGAGGGCGCGGTCAACAAGTACAAATTTGTATGCGGTGCGTCCGTTGCTCTTAATGACGGGGTCAACAAAACTCAAGTTACGCTTTACAGCGTTGACAACGAATTGACCGTAACGCTTGCCGATAAGTTGAGGGTCGTCACAACTGGCGAGCCTCAGCTCATCGGAGATCTTCCCCCAATAGACAAGGGCGATTTTGAAAGCGCCGAAGATATCCTTGATTCGTTCAACAATGCCACCCGCGATAAAAGCGTTCCTGTTCCGGACGTTGGAGACGCCTATGTGGACAGCTCCGTTACAGACGATACCGCGCTTTTCAGCAGGGTTCGGATCCACGGCGCGGACGGCAGCAGGGACGTAATTGCAAAGGTGGTTTACGACAAGGTTCTGGGCTTTGACCCCGATTCGCACAAGGCGCAGGCGATCACGCTGAAGGGTCATATCGTGGCGAATGACATTGAATTCCAGAACGGCACCGTCACATTTGAGGCAAAGACGGAGCGCAAAGCGGATTATATCGACAGCGTTGAAATCACCAAGCAGCCCAAGACAGACTACGAATACCGCGAGAATCTTGACCTCTCTGGCGGCGAACTGACGATAACATACAATAGCAACGACACGGAAACCGTATCCATGACAGACGCAAGGGTTTCTGCAGGCGGATTTTACGGTGCGAACGGAGAGTTCCCCGCATACAACTCCGAAGTTGAAGTAACTGTTACATACACCGCCGAGGACGGCGTTTACGACCCTGCCCGCGCAGACGGAGCAAAGTTCTCTGAAACATTTACGGTATCCATCAGGGATCTTTCTACGCTTTACGCTCCTGTTATCACACCCAACGGCGGCACGTTCAGAGGTTCCGTTGAGGTAAGCATTACGGCGCAGGATGGTGCAACGATTTTCTACACCATCGACGGCTCTGATCCGACGGCGAACAGCATTAAATACGCGGCTCCCTTTACTATCACGCAAGACACGACCGTAAAGGCTGTTGCAATTAAAGAGAATTGCCACGACAGCGAGATCGCAACTGCTGAATTTACCAGGCGTTCTGGTGGAAGTGGTGGAACCGGTGGCAGCGGCGGAATACACACCAGACCTGTCTCTCAGAAATTTAACTGGGATGATACCCATAATTATCTTATCAAGCTTCCAGATAACAGCACCGCGAATATATCTCTGAGCGGCAATACCACTGTTCCTGAAAAGGTCGTAGGCGTTATAAAGGACAAAAAACTCACTGTGGAGTTTGTGTATGACAGCGTTAAGAGCTGGGTAATACACGGTGAGAATGTCAGCACAGCTTCTGCGGCTGAGCTTGCGATATCCAACGGAAATGCAGACAGAAGCTCACTCCGCGGTGTGTTCGGAATCGATCTTAAAGTCGATGGCACAAACGTTCCGGCGCAGCTGAAACTAAACTTCCGCGATGCATTTGCAGAACAGTTTGCAAACGTTTATAAGATGAACGACGGAGTCCTCCAGTTCCATGACTGCGTAAAAGTCGGCAAGGACGGCTCTGTAATCATTTCCGGAACTGACGCGGCCGGCGAATATGTCGTGATGGTGTGCGAATTCAGCGACCTTTCGGGCGACGCCGATAACGACGGCACACTCAGCGCGCTGGACTCCTCTGCGATACTCAAGCAGATAGTAGGCAAGGCGAAATCTGCGAACTCAGTTATGTGCGACTTCGACGGCAACGGAAATGTCAATGCCATGGACGCTTCTGCAATTCTGAAAAGAATGGCTTGTTTGATTTAAATTGTCTTTATCCTCCCCTGCCAGCGCAGGGGAGGTTTTTTCACGTGATGTTGTAGAAAGTCACCTCTAATTTTAGTATTCAATGCCGCGCCGCGCCTGAATCCCCTTTTCATACGGGTGCCTGATGCATTTTATCTCGCTTACATAATCAGCGGACTGCAGGAATATTTCCGCGGGGTCGCGCCCGGTTATCACAAGTTCAGCATTACCGGGCTTTTCGGTCAGGAATGCTTCTGCTGCACGTCTGTCGAGCGCATTCAGCGAATACGCCGCATTGAACTCGTCAATGATCAGCATGTCAACGCTTCCGCTGCGAACCATTCCGTAGCCGCTCGCAAGCATTTCATCGTGGCAGCTCCGGAGTGCGTTCCTGTTTTCCTCGCTCATATTGAACCAGAAGCCGTAATTCCGCTCGCAGCGTTCCAGCGTTATGCCGGGTATATTCCGCAGCACCGCGAGTTCAGCCGTGTCAGTGCCTTTCAGCAGCTGGATAATGTGCACCCGCATTCCTGCGCCGGCCGCCCTTATTGCAAGCCCGATGGCTGCCGTCGTCTTCCCTTTCCCGTCGCCGCAATAAATATGCAAAAATCCCATGCGTTCTCCTTTTCATTTTCCTACCGCGTCCAGCAGTCTGCGCTTTATTTCGTCAAATTCCTGCTGAGTTATCGTCCCATCGTCAAGCAGCGCCCTGTACCGCTGCAATTCGCTCACCGGGTCCGGCTTGGCTGCCTGCGGGTTTGCGGGTTTTCTGCGGAGTTCGCGCTGTATTTTCGCTATCTCTTCCCTGACTTCATTTTCCATGGTTTTGGTCAGGCAGCGTTTGCACTTTCCGTTTCTGTATATTTTCATTATCATCTTTTGGGAGAAAGGTATCTCAAATGTTTCAAGCCAGGGCAGCGTGGTTTTCAGCACGATTCTGTGATTATAATGATTTTCGTTAGTCACTTCTATTGCTTTGCCGGAACATGCGCCTAATATCGCGCCTTCCGTCCCCATCAATGCACCGCCTATAAAAGTTCGGATAGTCGCCCCCGGTCTTATCACATCGACATCGACATGAACATTATACTTCAATTGGATAGAACGTATCTTGCTGAACGGTATGACTGCGCAGTCTGTAAACAGCTCCGGACGAAACAGACGCCGTTGGTGATCAACTGAAAACATAAGTTCTGCGATAAATTCAGGCTTATAGTCAACATGGACCGCACCGCGCCTGAGCACCTTTTTAAATTCATTTCTCTTTCTGCATTTCTTTGCAATCAGAACCCAAACAGGAATATTTATCGCCAGAACAACGATCAAAGGTATAGCATATACCAAATTTTCCATAATATCACCCAACTACATTATACATCCTTATATTAAAAAGGTCAAGCGGAAACTGCGCTGAATAAGATGCAGAAAAGGGCAAGCCGAAGCCTGCCCCGTATAATTAGGGAACCACTGATTAAATCACGCCTGACGGCTTGCTGCGTATCTTGCTTGCATATTTTCCGTCATCTTGCACAATTCGTCCTAGCAAGGCGACAGCCTTGCGTCGTCCTCATTGTACAATCTGACGAAAAATCTGACTGCGCAATATACGCACCAAATTTAATCAGTGCTTCCTTAGTCTGCCGTGATGGTAATGCCTGCCGCGAGATCTGCGAGTTCCTTTTCGGTGAGCGTGCCTGCGTCAAGTCCAAATATCGCGAAATACGGCACCTGCGCAATATCGTAAGCCATCGCACACTGTGAGCTGCCGCCGTCCCGGAACTCGGGGAACGCTATCGCAGCAGCCCCGGTTTCCGTTGAGGAAACCACGCGGTAGCCCGCGCTGTAATCCACCATGCTGGACAGGCCAATTGGAGAATAGATCTGCATTGGCATTGTATCTGCGGAGGTATCTACCTGCGCCAGGGAGCCTGCATGCGTTGTACCAAACTGCATCATGTTGAAATACCCCACGTGCCTGCCGTCTTTCAGTACTTCCACAGCCGGAATGCCAGTATTATGCTCATCAGGTTTACTGCTGCTGAGCGTTATCCCGTCCGGGAGCTGGCTGAAAGTTACCGTCCAGCTGTCGCCGGAAAAGCGGTATTTCAAATCAGGCGCGCCGATGATGACCTCAGGCGGCGTAATGCTGGCTGTATCTGTATCACGGTCGACTTCAATGTAATCACCGTAATACTCCGAATACGTTCTTTCTTCCACCTCGGTCATGAACGCTGCGCGAAGCATGACCGACTGGAATTCGCGGTCGTCACCGGCAGAAAGCACGGTCGCATTCCACACTTCGCCCGGTTTGAGAGAAGCGTCCCAGTCAAGGTATCTTTTGCTTTCAAAGGTTCCACCGCCGACATAATAATAAGCGTTCAACGTCAGATATAATTGCGTTTTTCCGTCATCAGCCGTCGGTATCACCCCGGGCACGGTGAATGAAAAATCAAGGCTGCCGTCCGTGTTTTCATTCAGCGAAGCGCTGCCAAGAAGCGTATTCACGGTAGCTTCTGCGTTGGTTTTATCAAGCTCGGGGACTTCCACCGGGTCGGGCTGAGTTGGCGGTGCGGTAGTGGTTTCCGGCGCAGATGTGGCTTCCGGCTCGGGAGAAACTGACGAAGCTTCAATGGTCTGCTTCGCCCCTGAGGTCGTCGGTGTGACTTCCGGCGTGCTTTCCGGCTTCTTACCGGGGTTTGTCAGCAGGCAAACTGCTGCGGCTGCGATGAGTATTACCGCTGCAATGGTTATCCAGAGCGCTGGCTTCTTGGGGTTGAGAATGCTCTTTATACGCTGCTTTATGCTGCTTTCCCCGAAAGCCAGGACTCCGTTCATGGAAATGCGGTTCTGCTTTGCCGACATGTTGAGCAGCGCGTTTGCGTATTCCTTGCGGCTTTCAACGTCAAGTCCCTTTACGGCAAGTTCGTCGCAGGATATCTCCATATCCCGCACCATCAGGAAAAATCCAGCCCACGCCAGCGGATTGAACCAGTGAAGGCACAGAGCCAGCAGCGCTACCGGCTTAACGATGAAGTCAAGGCGGCGTATATGCGTTTTTTCGTGAGTTATGATGAGGTCGCAGCTGCGCCCGGGCAGCCCGGCAGGTACGTATATTCTCGGACGGAAAACGCCCATTACGAACGCGGTGTCGATGTTGCCGCATTCCCAGATATTTTCGCGGAGGTGAACGGCGCCGGAGATTTTTCCGCGCAGTCTTATGCAGGAAATTGCATTCCACAGAATGAACGCTGCCACGCCCGCGATCCAAACCCAGAAAAGTATGTCGTATAGTTCAACGCCATCGCTCACGGGCTGAACAGCTGCTGGCGCATTATTCACGACATTCACCGTGGTCTGCTGCCCTGTTACTGTATCAACGTTAGCCGGCGCTGTGAAAGTCACCCTGCCGCCGTCGGAATTCGCGCTGAACAGGTTGAACAGGCTTGCAGGGCTGGGGAGCGAAAACGGGCACAACAGCCGTATCCCGAGAATTGCCCACAGCATGTAAGAATAGCGCCGTGGCGCCTTTTTCAGCGGAATTCTGAGCAGCATTATCACAGCTGCGATAACGGCGCCGGAAATGCTCATATTTATAAGCGCGTCCATAAATTCTTTCATGTTCAGCCCTCCTCCGTGTATTCATCTATAAGCTTTTTCAGCTCCTCGGCCTCGCTGCGGGTGAGCTTTTCACGGCTCAGGAACGCCGTCAGGAACAGCGGAAGCGAACCGCCGTAGCTTCGCTCAATAACGTCCTCTGAACGCTCAGAAAGCACCTCGTCACGCGGGTGAGTCGCGGTTATCACCGAGTTCTCATTCAGCGCAAGTCCCTTTGTGACAAGCTTCTTTAATATCGTGTATACGGTGGATTTCTTCCAGCCGTATTCTGCAAAGGATTTTTCCACCAGGTCGCCGGATCTGACGGGCTCATCTCTCCAGATGATCTCCAGCAGCTTCATTTCGCTCTCGGGGAGTTTTTTGATGTTCTCCATTTCTGACCTCCTCTTGGTCTATCATTATAGACCTTTTTCTGATTTAAGTCTATCACAATAGACCAGTTTTGTCAAGTGATTTTTTGAAAATAATTTTAAAATATTTTTGCTAAAACCCTTGACAAACAGAAATTTGTGTGGTATAATACATATGCTGTTCTAAAGACAGCAGGCAGTCGAAAGGCTCTAACGGTATTACCGCCTGCCGAGGAATGGGAATGAGATCAAAATCACCTCCCTTCTGTTCTTTGACAGAGGGGATTTTTTTCTTGCTCTCCTTGAACTGAACAGCGCAAATTTAGTAAAGGAGTGAATTAACATGCCTAGTAAAAGCGTACTCGAACAGAAGCAGGCTTATGTTGCTGACTTAGCTGAAAAGCTCAAGAACGCAGCCGGCGGTGTTCTCGTTGACTACAAGGGTATCTCTGTTGAGGCCGACACAAAGCTCCGTAAGGATCTGCGTGATAATGGCGTTGACTACTTCGTAGTAAAGAACACACTGTTAAAGCGTGCAGCTGAGATCGCAGGGATCGAGGGACTTGAGCCCGCACTTTCCGGCACAACAGCTATCGCTCTGACCGCTGAGGACATCATCATTGCCCCCAAGCTCCTGTTCAAGCAGACCGAGGCTCCCGACAGCACTTTCGCTATCAAGCTCGGTTTCATCGACGGCAAGGTAATTTCTAAGGAAGAGGTTGAGGCTTACGCTAAGCTGCCCTCCAAGGAGACCCTGCTTTCTCAGCTCGTATTCATGCTTCAGTCCCCGATCCAGAGAGTTGCCATCGCACTCAACGAGATCGCAAAGAAGAACGAAGAGCAGTCCGCTTGATTGCGGCATTCCGACTGGCAGCCTGAGCGCTGACCACGAGGACAAACTTACTGCGTGAAAAGCGCACATCAAAATTTATTTATGGAGGATACTAAAATGGCATCTGAGAAGATTTTAGCTATGATCGAAGAAGTTAAGGCTCTTTCCGTTCTCGAACTGAACGAGCTGGTTAAGGCACTTGAGGAAGAGTTCGGCGTTTCCGCTGCTGCTGTTGCTGCTGCTCCTGCAGCTGGCGCTGGCGCTGCTGCTGCTGAAGAGAAGACTGAGTTCGACGTTGTTCTCGCTTCCTTCGGTGACGCTAAGATGGGCGTAATCAAGGCTGTTAAGGACGTTATGGGTCTTGGTCTTAAGGAAGCTAAGGAGCTCGTTGAGGCTGCTCCTAAGACCCTTAAGGAAGGCGTTTCCAAGGCAGAGGCTGAGGAGATCAAGGCTAAGCTCGAAGAGGCTGGCGCTAAGATCGAGCTCAAGTAATTCTGGCTCAACTTACACAACCTATAATACCCCGGTCGTAAGATCGGGGTATTTTTTGGTAACCTCTAAAAACCGGGACACGAGCAGATTTCGTACATGACTTATATCAGATGCTAGGCGTCAAACCGCAGTAATACTGTATGTATTTCAAGGTTTGACAACGAAGCAGATGATATAAGTCATAGAAATCTGCCGTGAAGGAGGTTTTTAGAGGTTACCTTTTATTTATCCCTGCCCGACTGCTTTTCCCGCGGGGGACTTCTGAACAATTCGCGCAGGCCGAACGCCAGCAGAAACAGCGCGTACAATTTTCGCAGCAGCTCATTCCCGATAAGCTGCGAACCGAGGGTACCGAGTATTGCGCCGACAATTCCACCCGGGACAAGGCTCAGCACAAGCTTTCTGTTTATAAGCCCGGCGCGCCAGTGCATCACCACTGAAATCAGTGCGATGGGTAGGAAAAACAGCAGATTTATGCCCTGCGCGTCATGCTGGGGCATTCCCTGGAACATAGTCAGCCAGATAAGCAGAACGAACCCGCCGCCAAGCCCCATTGAAGCAACAACGCCGGAAAGCACGCCAACAACTGCCTGTATCATGTAAAAATCCCCCTGACTGCAGCCGCGCAGATAAGCGCCCCGAACAGCCGCTGGAGCCACACCGCACGCACTTTCCTCAGGAACAGCGCGCCCGCGACCGCGCCAGCCGCTCCCCATGGAACGTACCCCCACGCCTCACCAACGTCAATGCCGCCGCTGAAGAAGTACGACGCCGCTGCAGTCAGGCTGAGCACAAATATCACCGCGACTGAATTTGCATGAGAGCTGCGCACGGCGTCCACAGGCGCTTCTCCGGAATTTCGCTGCTCGTATTCCAGTATCGGCACTGCGGCTACTCCTCCCCCGCTGCCGAAAAATCCATTCAGAAATCCGCAGAGCATTCCCTCAAAAAATCTCTTCAAAACACATCACCCCGGAATATTTTCTGCAGATATCCCGGGGTTATTACTGTCATATTATGGCTTCACTTGCGATATATCTCACGGTGGATAGTGCTCATCACGCCGTCAAAATCCGCTTTGCTCAACGGACGGTTCGTCATCAGCCGCAGAGGTAATGCGGCGCATTTTCCGTAAAATTCCGGCTGGAAGTATTCACCGTCGTTCAGGTGCATTCCCATGCGCTGGTAAAACGCTATCCTGCGCCGCTCGGCTTCACCCTCTGGGGGTTCCACTTCAAGCACTATCAGCGAACTGCAGTAATGCTCCATAAACCTCTGAAGCATGTCAGAACCTCTTCCCTGCCCACGCAGACTTTCATCAACGGCAAAGTGCTCAACAAAAACAAGCCCGTTTTTTTCCAGGTCGTAGTAATTCATGAAGGCAGCTGGAATTCCCTCGGGCTCATAGCACAGGCAGCGGAATTCCCGGCGCTCAAACTCGGAATAATGAAACCGCTCGCTTCCCCGCTCCGTCGGCGGGAATGAGTATTCCATTATGCGGTACAGCGCTGAGAATTTCTCCATCGGCATCGGCGAACTGCCGGAATAGAACATGTATTCACTCATTTATTTCACTCCTTATGGGAACATCTAAAAACCGATTTGAAAAGGGAAAATGGGTAGAGTGCGCCGAATGCTAGAAAAGCCGACGAAGTAAGGCTGTATGCCTTACGAGGAGGTTTGACGAAGCAGGCGGTGCGCTATACACATTTTCACTCAAACAAGGTTTTTAGAGGTGACCTTAAGAACATTATAGCAGATTTCATAAGAATATTCAAGAGCGCGCCCCGGGACTTCTGAAAAATCCCGGGGCGTCGTTATATTCAGGCGAGTCTGATGAATGCCGCTGAGCAGGGAGCCGCAGTAACTTTTCCATCTGCAAGCTGAACTGCCCCGAGGCTGTAGAGCGTTTCCGCAGCATTTCCGTCAAATGCGAATGAAGCCTCATTCTCCGACGGATTGAGCACCACGAGAATGCGCTCGTTTTCGGAACTTCTGATATATGCGAGCGGATAACCGTTCTTCTCGGCATGGACGAAATCTATCACGCCAAGGCTCTGGAGCGGCTTTTCTGCCATTCTCACAGAGATCAGCTTCTTAACTTCGCTGCGCAGTGAATGCGGGTCGGCAGACTGCGCACGCGCATTCGGACGGTCGCTGTCAGGGTCGAGGGGAATATACAGCTTATCCGCGTCAGCAGTGGAAAATCCTGCATTCGCGCCGTCGTCCCACTGCATGGGCGAGCGGGAACCAGTCCTGCCATAACCGCCCTCAACGGAAGTCAGCCCCTCTACATAGCGCATGCCTATCTCGTCGCCGTAATAAATGAACGGCGCGCCGGGCATGGAAAGCAGGAACGCGAACGCGATTTTCAGCCTGTCGCCGTGAACCCATTTTGCAAGCCTGTCCATATCGTGGTTCCCCGAGGGAATGCAGATAAGCCCCTTATGGCCGGACTTCTCGCTGCTCTCGACGTATTTCCTGACAAACTCGCTGCAGTCTCCCCTGCCCTCAAAGAACGGCTCTCCATAGCGGAAGAGGTCGTTGTAATGCGACGGCCCGAAGTGCAGCAGGAAGTCCATGTGGAAGCCTCCCTGCAGGCTCTTGTCCGGCTCGCCCCACTCAGATACCATGGCTGCCTCGGGGTAATCCGCGTCAAGGAAGCCGCGTATATCCTGCCAGAGTTTTATCGTGCCCTTTCCGTTCTCGTCGTTCTTCACAAGGGAGCCTGCCATGTCCACGCGGAAGCCGTCGCAGCCCTTTGAAAGCCAGAAGCGCATAACGTCCTTCATTGCATTCCTTGTAGCCAGCGCGCCCTCGGAATCCATGCTCTGCTGCCAGGGTCTTTCCGGCTTGTAGTAGCCGTAATTCAGCGCAGGCTGGTGCGTGAAGAAGTTGACCGCGCAGCTTCCGTCACGGTCCGAAATTCCTCTCAGGGAGCCGTAACCGGTGGGCTCTTCCCATATGCTGTCGGTCCAGACATAGCGGTCTGTGTACTCGTTGCGCCCGGCTTTCATCGATTCCAGGAACCACGGGTGCTTCCAGGAAGTGTGACCGGGCACAAGGTCGAGGAGCACGTGCATTCCGCGCTTGTGGGCTTCGTTGAAAAGCCGCACCAGGTCGTCGTTAGTGCCGTATCTCGGCGCTACCTTGCAGTAGTCCGCAACGTCGTACCCCGCGTCACCGAACGGTGAATCAAAGCACGGGTTGAGCCACAGCGCGGTACAGCCAAGTTCCGCAATATAATCAAGCTTGCTGATGATACCGGGTATATCGCCTATTCCGTCGCCATTGCTGTCGCAGAAAGACTGCGGGTAGATCTCATAGAATACTGCATTGTCCAGCCATTCGGGTCGTCTGTTCATATTTGTTTCCTCCTTGAGCGGGTTGATTTTTTCTTCTCTGTATGATATAATACTACACAAGAGCCTACTTTTCTACTGAAAAAATACCCAATACTGATACTATAGTACTTTTGGAGAAAGACAAGTATGAACGTTACCGCTTCAAAGGAACAGAGAGATCACAGCAGCGACTTCAAGCCGTTCAGCTACTACAAGTGCGATATTCCGGGGTACTTTTCCAATGTCCCGCTGCACTGGCACCCGGAATTTGAGCTGAACTTTATCCGCGAGGGCAGCGCGGAATTCATCTGCGGGGACGAGAAATTCACCGCTTCTGCCGGGGATATCGTGGTTTTCCTGCCGGATATGCTGCATTCCGTCAGCCGTGACGGCGACAGGCACTGCGCATATGACACGCTGGTTTTCGGGGCTTCTATGCTTGGCGCGCAGGACACCGACCGCAGCGCCGCGGAATACATCAGACCCCTGAGCGGAAAATGCGGTATATGCAGCCGCATTGGCGCAGACCACCCGTATCACGCGGAACTCCGCACCTGCGCGGAGCAGATATTCTCCTGCGCGAAAGGCGACAGCGCAATGCTCGACATGCTGCTGAAAAGCGAGCTAATGCGGTTCTTCTGGCTGCTTTATGAAAGCGGGGACATATTCCCGCTGAAAGAAACGGACAGCGGCAACGCAGAACTCATCAGACCCGCAATACAGTTCATCAACCGGAATTACGCGGAACATATAACCATAGACATGCTCGCGGAAATAACGCACCTCAGCCGCAGTTACTTCATGGGCTGCTTCCGCAGGGCTGCGGGCACCGGCGCAATGGAATACGTGAACCAGGTACGCACCCGCGCCGCAGTGCGCCTGCTGGAAACAACGCGCCTGGGCGTATCGGAAATCGCATATGAGTGCGGCTTCAGGAACCTCTCGAACTTCAACCGGAAATTCAGGGAAATAACCGGCGTCACCCCGTCGGAATACCGCAAAGGCGCTCTCCGCATTAAACCCGGGGGTTGAAATCCACACGAATCTATGGTATAATCTTATTTGTATGGGAACCTCTAAAAACCGGTTTGAAAAGGGAAAATGGGTAGAGTGCGCCGAATGCGATGAAAGCCGACGAAGTAAGGCTGTATGCCTTACGAGGAGGTTTTCTGAAGCAGTCGGTGTGCTATACACATTTTCACTCAAACAAGGTTTTTAGAGGTGACCTTATACTCAATTTGAAAGGCGGTTAATATGAACATAAAGAAAATGCTGCTCACTGCCGCAGCAATAGTCCCGCTGACCCTGCTCAGCGCCTGCGGTGAACTCCCGGAACTGCGGCTCGGCACCGGCAATCCAGGCGGCATATACTACCAATACGGAACGTCCCTGCGGGAACTGGACGAAAGCGGTCTGGCAGTCAAAAAGACTGAAGGCTCCCAGGCAAACATGCGCCTGATGAAAGAGCGTTTCCTTGACCTTGCCATCGTGCAGAGCGACGTCCTCGCAGAAGCGGTCAGCGGAACCGGTGATTTTGAAAACGAGCCTGTAAGCGGCGTAAGAGCTGTCGCGGGGCTGTATTACGAGGCATTCCAGATAATAGTGCGCAGCGATTCGGGGATAGACGAAATAACCGACCTTAAGGACAAGAAAATGTCCGTCGGCGAAGCAGGCTCCGGAGTGGCAAAGAATGCGGACTATCTGCTCACTTCCGCAGGAATTTCAGCAAATTCCGTTGAAAAGGTGAACATGTCCTATGCGGAGTCTGCTGCCGCGCTGGAAAAAGGCGACATCGACGCATTTTTCGTAGTCCTCGGCGCACCCTCCACAGTGGTTACTGAACTCGCTGAAAGCACTGATATAAACGTGCTCCCGCTGGACGAGCGCACCATCAGCGCAATGACCGACATATACGACGGATATTTCAGCATGACTATCCCCGCAGGAACTTACCGCGGGCTGGAAACTGATATTCCCACGGTTGGGGTAAAGGCTGTGCTCACGGCAGACAGCAGGGTGAATGCGGAACAGATACAGAAGATAACCTCCATGCTGTTCAGCGAAAGCGGCAGCATAAAATACACCGTGCAGGTACAGGAGCCCGATCCGGATTTTGCTGTCGTAGGTATCCCGTGCAGCTTCCACGAGGGCGCTGCGCGGTACTATGAAAGCGTCGGGTTAACGGTGAGCACGGACCCGTCCGCCACTGGCAGCGGAATTTCGTTCACCGCGCACAACGACTAAGGAGGTCACATCTTGCACGTTCTCAATATTGATATGTACCAGACTCTTGCGGCTGCGGTGGGAGTTCTGTTCGTGGGAGGTTTCCTGAAAAAGAAAATACGCTTTCTGGAAACTTTCTGCATTCCCGCGCCGGTGGTGGGGGGAATAATATTCGCGGTGGCGTCCTGCCTGCTTTACGTTTTCGGCATTGTGGAATTCAGCTTCGACGAAACGCTGAAAAACGTCTGCATGGTCATGTTCTTCACCTCGGTGGGATTTCAGGCAAACATCAAAGTTCTGCGCGCCGGTGGGCTTAGTCTGCTTATATTCCTGGTGTGCCTTTTCGCGCTGATAGTGGTGCAGAACCTCGCGGCAGTCGGGCTTTCTGAGGTGCTGGACATCAGCCCGCTCATTGGCATGTGCACCGGTTCTATCCCCATGGTCGGTGGTCACGGGACTTCCGGCGCATTCGGTCCGGTGCTGGAGGATTTTGGCATTGAAGGCGCGACCACGTTCTGCACGGCTGCGGCTACATTCGGGCTTATCATCGGCTCGCTGATGGGAGGTCCTATCGCGCGCAGGCTCATAATCAAGCACGACCTTATGAAAAACGTCGTAACGGAAGACGCAACGCTCCTCGAAGAAGAGGAGCAGAAGCATCACCGTTCCGTCAGCATGTACGCCCCGGCTGCATATCAGATTGCTATTGCAATGGGTATCGGCACCATAGTTTCATGGGCGCTTTCCCTTACAGGAATGACATTCCCGATATATATCGGCTCGATGATAGTCGCTGCATTCATGCGGAACATCGACGAATACACCGGCAAGTTCCATATACATATGGGCGAAATAAACGACATCGGAGGTATCTGCCTTTCGCTGTTCCTCGGTATCGCTATGATAACCCTCAAACTCTGGCAGCTGGCTGAACTCGCGCTGCCGCTGGTGGTTCTGCTGATGGCGCAGGTGATAATCATGGCGCTGTTTTCCTACTTCGTGGTGTTCAACGTCATGGGCAGGGATTACGACGCGGCTGTGCTGAGCGCCGGGGTGTGCGGCTTCGGCATGGGCGCTACTCCTAATGCGATGGCTAATATGCAGGCTATCACGGAGAAATTCGCGCCGTCTGTCAAGGCGTATCTGCTGGTCCCCATCGTTGGAAGCATGTTCGCTGATTTCATCAACAGCCTGGTCATAACTTTCTTTATCAATTTCCTTAACTGACGCGGTTTAACGGAGGTAATCATGAAAGACAAGAAGCAGAAGATCGACTACTTTTCAGACAACCTGGCATTCCCGGAGGTGCACGTCAATTCACAGGTCAGCACCACTGACGACCAGGAGGAAACCCCGGAGGGAAACGGCGACGTCGTTTTCGACAACCTTGCAGTCCCCGAGGTAAAAATCAGGAAGCAGGACAAGAAACGCTGAAATTATCCCCCGGAACTCACCGGGGATTTTCAGCCAGTGAACTCAACCGCGCTGGAAAGATGGCGCAGCAAAAAATGAGGTGTTGAATGGAACTTATTTCAAACTACATGCATAACGACGATCAGCGAGGCATGCTGAACGAACTCACCCGAAAAACGTTCTTCTTCGACTTTGAGGACTGGGTGCGCGGTGGTTTCTGCGAGGGCGATTATATCCCGTTTTCATTCGTGGAGGGCGACAAAATGCTGTCGAACGCCTCCGCAAATATCATGAAATTCCGGCAGAACGGCGTTCAGCGGAATTACATTCAGATAGGCACTGTAATGACCGACCCGGAACACCGCAATAAAAAGCTTGCGGGAACGCTGATAAGGCGCATTCTCGAACAGTTTGATGGAAAGTGCGACGGTTTTTACCTCTTCGCGAATCTGGGCGCGCTGGAGTTTTACAGAAAACTAGGCTTCCATGAAGCCACCGAATACCGCTGGTCGCTCCGTCCGGAATTCCGCAGGGACGCCGTTAGTGCTGGCGCATTCCGCAAAGCTGAGGGCGAAAGGCTGCGCGCGGAATATATCGAAGCTGTACGCAGCGGTGCGGAATATTCCGCAATGGAACAGCTGAACAGATTTTCGCTTCAGATGTTCTACACCGCCGACCTGTCCGATGTGTATTATGCAGAGGACATAGACTGCTTTGCCGTGATGGAGAGGGACGGCGGCACGCTCCACCTGAAATCAGTCGTGAGCCGCTCGCGCGTTCCACTCTCAGCGGTGATATCCCACATCAGCTGGGAATTCCACGCGCTTGACCTCGGTTTCACGCCCTGCCCAGAGGAAGCCGGCATGTTCATCTGCACTCCGTATAACGGCGGCAATGATTACCGGCTGTTCTTCATGGGGAACGCGATAAAGGGCGTTGAGCGAAACCGTTTGATGTTCCCGGAGCTTTCACATGCATAAAGATGGCGCCCTGATCCGGCAGGGCGCTTTTTTCACGATCACGTGATTTACCACTTGACAAATCAAATTTATTGTGGTATTATATATGTGGTTAGGGGAGGCTAACGCACTGCGGATATTTTCCGCTATGTTTTTTGTCTGTTTGTTAGCCTATTCTAACCGAATAAATACATAATTATCGGCAGAAGATAGGAGAAAGCTATGTCATCGGAAGAATGCAGGCGTTTTGAAAAGAAGCTCGCCTTTCACACCGCTCCGTCATTACTCGGAATAAAGTGTGCAAGCCTGCTCACGCTGTCGCGCAGCGAATTCGACATAAGCGGCAACGCGCGCAGGTTCAACCGCAGGGCTGCCGCAAAGGGTCTGAAAATAAAGGTGCTGCGCGAGGAATGCGCCTGCCGTGACCGCTCGCTGATACTCGTATACAACGAAGGCAAGCTTGCTGAACGGCTTAGCTGCAAGGAAGCAAGGGAACTCCTCAGCGAATACGGCTACGCAGAAAGCATGTCGCTTGAGCAGGCTCTCGAAAGGCTCTCACAGCGTGCGGCGCGCGATGAATTCCCGCATGAGATAGGCATTTTTCTTGACTACCCGGTGGAGGACGTACGCGGATTTGTACAGAACAGCGGCTGCAACTACAAGCTGTGCGGCTGCTGGAAGGTCTACGGCAGCGTGGAAAGCGCCCGCAGGAAATTCGCGGCCTACGACAAATGCAGAGATTATCTTTGCAGAAAACTCGAACAGGGCGAGGATATTTACCGTGCCCTGAAGATATCATAAGGAGGATATCATCATGAAAACAGCAGTTATTTACTGGAGCGGAAGCGGAAACACAGAGGCAATGGCAAAGGCAGTCGCAGATGGCGCCGGCGCTGAACTTTTCAATGTTTCCGATTTTTCCGGCGATGTTGCAGAATATGACAGACTCGCTTTCGGCTGCCCTGCTATGGGTGCGGAAAACCTTGAAGAGAGTGAATTTGAGCCGTTCTTCGCTGAGAACGAGGACAAGCTTTCCGGCAAGAAAGTTGCTTTGTTCGGTTCCTATGGCTGGGGCGACGGCGAATGGATGCGCGAATGGGCTGAACGCGTAAAGAACGACGGCGCAGTACTTGTCAACGACGAGGGGTTCATCGTCAACGAAGCCCCCGACGACGCTGCACTCGCCGACTGCAAGGCACTCGGCGCAAAGCTCGCTGAATAAGACAACTCGTTTTGCTGACGTGGACGAAATCTACCTTTCCTACGTCCTACGCAGCGTTTGATTTTCGGTGAGTTTTCACCGGATATAGTGTTCGCCTGCTTTTTTCCTTAATTCCTTTGCCATGTACTGTTCCGCAGCGCATGGTATTTTTTTAGGCAAATGTGATATTTATGTGACGTATATTCCAGCGCGCTTGACAAATTCTTTCGGTAGGGATATACTATATTGTAACAGCCGCAGGAAATCCAGGGGGTGGAAATATGACAGATACAAACACCGGTCTTTCCAATGAACAAGTTGCCGAAAAGATAAGCCGCGGTGAAAACGCGGGCAACTCCTCAGTCAAGTCAAAAAGCGTCGGGAAAATTCTCGCGGACAATATATTCACGCTGTTTAACCTGATAAACGTTATTATAGCCGTATTAGTGTTCCTGGTGGGAGCATACCGCAACATGCTCTTTATGGGCGTCATTCTCTGCAATATCGCGATAGGCATTATTCAGGAAATACGCTCAAAACGCATCATCGACCGTCTTTCACTTATTTCAGCGCCTAAAGCTCACCTGCTCAGAAGCGCTGAAGAGCAGATCCTGCCGGTTTCGGAGATAGTGCCCGGAGATATAATGCTCCTCGCAGCGGGGCGGCAGCTTTGTGCCGACGGTGTGCTTTCCTCCGGCGAGATAGAGGTGGACGAGAGCCTGCTCACCGGCGAAAGCGACACGATACTCAAGCGCCCGGGGGACGCGCTGTATTCCGGCAGTTTCGTCGTTTCAGGCAACGGAAAGGCAGAAGCCACCGCGGTAGGCGCCAATGCTTACGCCAACAAGATTGCCGCAGGTGCAAAGAGATCCAAAAAGCGCCGCTCAGAAATGATGGACGCGATAAACAAGATCATTTCCACGATATCGGTGTGCATTCTTCCGTTTGCACTGGTGCTTTTCTCTAAAGCGCTTTTCGTCGCGGGACAGAACATTCAATACAGCGTGACCAGCACCGCAGCCGCTATAATAGGCATGATACCTGAGGGACTTGTGCTGCTCACCAGCATTGCGCTTGCGGTAAGCTCGATACGGCTCGCACGCAGGCGCACTCTCTGCCAGGACCTCTACTGCGTTGAGAGCCTTGCCCGTGTGGACGTGCTGTGCCTCGACAAAACCGGCACTATTACAACCGGCAACATGCAGGTAACGGAAGTCATTCGGCTTGATGAGGAATTCTCGCCGGAGCCGGCGCTTTCTGCGATTTCTTCCGCACTTGGCGCCGAAAACCAGACAATGGCTGCGGTCGCACGGAAATTCTCAGAGGGCACCGGAATGAACTGCATTAAAACCGAGCCGTTTTCCTCTGCGAGAAAATGGAGCGCAGCGCAGTTTAAGGAAGCTGGAACATTAGTCCTCGGGGCGCCGAATTTCGTTCTCTCAGCCGACAAATACGCCGAAATAAGCCAGATTTGCACCGAATACTCACAGAAAGGAATGCGTGTGCTTCTTCTGGCGCAAAGCAATGAGGCGCTGCCGGACAGGGCGCTGCCCGCTTCCCTTTCGGCAAAGGCGCTGGTGGTGCTTTCCGACGAGATACGCGATAGCGCGCCGTCTACGCTGGATTATTTCCGCAGGCAGGGGGTGGAGCTTCGCGTTATTTCAGGCGACGACCCGGTGACGGTATCGAATGTTGCTGCAAAAGCCGGGCTCCCCGACGCCGGGAATTACGTTGACCTCTCTTCCCTCTCCGACGATGAGATTGACGACGCCGCGCAGAAATACACGGTTTTCGGCAGGGTCACGCCGTCGCGCAAGCTGGCGCTGGTGAAGTCCCTGAAAACACACGGACACAAGGTCGCGATGACCGGCGACGGCGTGAACGACGTACTCGCCCTGCGCGAAGCCGACTGCTCAGTGGCTGTGCAATCAGGGAGCGACGCAGCACGGTGCGTTTCGCAGCTTGTTCTGCTGGACAGCGACTTTTCGTCAATGCCCCTCGCAGTAGAAGAGGGACGGCGCTGTATCAACAACATTCAGCGTTCAGCGGCGCTGTTTCTCGTCAAAACGATATTCTCGTTCCTGCTGGCGGTAGTGTTCCTGTTCTCATCGTCCGCGTACCCGTTCCAGCCTATCCAGCTTACGCTGCTCAGCGCGCTGTTCATCGGCGCTCCGTCGTTCCTGCTGGCGCTGGAGCCAAACAAGGAACTTGTAAAGGGCAGTTTCATTGCAAACGTGTTGAAAAAAGCGCTCCCGGGTGGTCTGACCGTCGTGCTCGGAATTGGCGCGCTGCTGGTCCTGCAGAATATCTTCAGCATTCCGCAGGAAAGCCTTTCCGTTATGGCAGTCTATCTCACGGCAGGCGTACTGTACGGGGTCCTGTTCAGAGTGTGCAAGCCTTTCCGGAAGTGGCATATCGCAATGCTTATCGCGGTCCCTGTGGTGTTCTGCGGGGCGTGCTGGCTGGTAAGTCCGCTGTTCTACATCGTTCCGCTGAATTTCTACGAGTGGCTATGCATGGCTGTTTCTATTCCCTGCGCGCTGGTCGTATTCTGGGGGCTTGTCAAACTCCTTGGTAAGATACTTTCGCACTGGTCCGGGGGATTTCCACCAATGCCACGGGCAAAGCGCTTCTTTGCCACGGCTGTGCTGGTGCTTTCTGCAGTTTACGCGGTATGGCTTGCAGTCGTGCTGACGGATTACCTCGCGCTTTCCCACGGAATGGCGCCGATATTCGCACAGCCCGCGTCTGACGGGTCGCTGAACGGTGTTTTATATTCGGTGAGCTACGGAATAATGCACGTTTTCGGGCATGATATCACTGTATAACACAAATCCCCCTGTAACCCGTGGCAAAAAAAGAATTTTAAAAACCCGCTTCGCGGGCACAAATCGACTTTTTCGACAAGCTATCCCCTGCATTCATCGTGCAGGGGATTTTTTTATTTGTCCGCGTCGTCGTTGTTCTTTCTCAGCCTGATGGACTGTCTTACAGGCTCCGGCTCGGGCTGCTCATGGTATTCCGGCGCTTCAAACCAGAAAGTGCTCCCCTTTCCGACCTCGCTGTCGGCGCCGTACCTGAACCCGTGCTGCTCCAGCACGTTCTTTACAATAGACAGACCTATGCCGCTGCCCATCTTGGCGCGCTTGTGGGTCTTGTTCCGCTCGCTGACTTTGTAGTATCTGTCCCATATGTAGGGCAGATATTCCGGAGCGATGCCGTCGCCGTGGTCGGTGACTTCAAAGCGCATAAGCCCCGGCTCCTTGCGGTAGAGCCTAACGATGACCGTGTTGTCGTCGCCGGTGTAGGTGACTGCATTGTTGATGAGGTTATACACCACCTGCTCCAGCTTTGTTACGTCGGCATTTATCATTATTCCGTCGTCGGCGTGGAGCTCAATGATTATTCCGTCGTTCTCCTTGAGGATATCAAAGCGCGAAATCACACCGGAAAGCCGCTCCGAAAGGTCAAACACCGACATATTCATTTCTGTAACGCCCGCCTGCAACTTCGACAGGTCAAGTATGTCGTTGACCAGCGAGGAAAGGCGGTCCGTTTCGTCTATGATGACTTTAAGGTGACGCTCGCGCTTTTCCGGATTATCGCCGGAAAGATCGCGTATCATTTCTGCGTATGCCTTTATCATAGTCAGCGGAGTGCGCAGGTCGTGGGAAATGTTCGCCATGAGTTCCCGGCGCAGGTCGTCGGATTTCGCTATCTCCCTGGAAGCGTCCTGCAGGGTCGCCGCAAGCTGCTTTATCTCGTTGAAATCCTTGTCGTCGATCGTGGCGTCGAACTTACCCTGAGGCAGCTCCTTGGCGTGCTTGTTTATCCTTATTATGGGGTTTGTGAGCCTGCTAGCGAAGAACGCCGAGATGAACACCGTCAGCATCATGATTATCACCGCAACGAACAGGAACTGCCGCTGGAAAATCGCCATCGTGCTGCCGACCGGTTCCATATAGCTGCAGATGAATATGAACGCGTCCGGGTCGTCCTTGTCGCCGATATAGGTGCACATGGTGAGGACTGTGTTGTTCTCGCGCTCATCGCGGAACTTCTCATAATATATGCCCGTGTCAGAATCCAGCGCCGCCTGACGATACTGCGTCTTGTCAAGCTGGTACATGGACTGGCTTCCACCGAGGTAATCAACCACGCCACGGTAATACGGCGTAGTCAGCTCGATGTACATTTTGTTCTTCCACGCAATTCTGGTGACAGCCGCGTTAAAATCGTCGCCGTTATCGTTGCTGACAGTCCAGCTTGCCTTTATATACGCCATTGCTTCCGCGATCTCGTAGGATTTCATCCACTCATAGAACATCGGGAACATAGCAATCAGAAACACATATGTGAAAACGAGCATTGCAATGACTATCGCTTCAAAGCGCACCCAGACGTTGAATTTAATGCTCCTGAGGAATTTCATCAGTTAGCCTCGAATTTGTAGCCCATTCCGCGTAGTGTGACGATGTAGTTGCGATACGGACCGAGATTGTTCCTGAGCATCTTTATGTGTGTATCTATCGTGCGGTCGTCTCCGAAGAAGTCGTATCCCCACACCTCTTCGAGAAGCTTGTTGCGGGTCAGCGCGATATTCTTGTTGCGAACGAGGTAGAAAAGCAGGTCGTACTCCTTGGGGGTGAGGTTCGCCTTTACGCCGTCGATATACACGTCGCGGGAGGTAAAGTTTATCTCCAGCCCACCGAACTTCACCGTTTCAGGCGCAGGCGCAGCGGGCGCTGCAGCAGCGGAATTCCGCTTGACTATCGCGTTCACTCTCGCCATGACTTCCTTCGGCGAAAAGGGCTTGACAACATAGTCGTCGATACCCAGCTCAAAGCCGAACAGCTTGTCGTACTCCTCTCCCCTAGCGGAAAGCATGAGCACCGGAATCTGCTTTATCTTGCGTATCTCCTTGCACGCGGAATATCCGTCCAGGCGCGGCATCATAACGTCCATGATGATTATGTCGTAGTCGTTGTTCTTCACCATTTCAACCGCCTGCATGCCGTCGCACGCCTCGGATACCTGGTGTCCCTCAAACTCCGCATATTCCTTGATGACCTCGCGGATATTCTCTTCATCGTCAACAACAAGAATTCTGTACATGATATCATCTCCTATTTCAATTAAGCCACAAACTGTTTCTTTTCACAATAGATTTTTCTGCTGAAATCAGGCGCTCTGTTCAAGAACGCCGTTATCAGCACTGTTTCCCTGTGCTAATGATTATAACCCACAAATATGAACACGGCGTGAAAACTCACTGAATTTTAGCTGTGTATGTCGGTTTTTTCTCCAAAGAACCGCACCACCTCAAGCATCATCTGCTCAGGCATATCGGGCAGGTCGGTGACATAAGGCACGATCTCCGGAGTATCGAAACGCATGTAAGACCCGGGGAACGCCTCCACCCAGGGGATATCAAGTATCGCTTCCACCTTTCCACCGCGGTGGTTCAGCGAGAACGTTCCCCCGCAGGACTTCGCGAACCGCTCTATTATCGGAATGCCGAATCCCAGCCGCTGGTATGTGAAATTTATATCCAGCCTGTCCCTGAAATCCTCGCGGGTATACATTATGTTCTCATTGACGATCTTTATTTCGATGTACTTTCGCTTGTGCACAGTGGTCTGGTAGACCGTCATCACCGGCGAGGTATCCTCCGGGGAATACAAAAGCGCATTCTGAATGGCGTTGACAAGCGCCACCGTCGCCCTTCTGCTGTCAGCGAATGCATTCAGCTCCTCAAGTTCAACGAACACCTCAACGTGCCTGCCGCATTTGGCAAGCGCGGCATTGCACCGCTCTCCGAGGGATCTGCACAGCGCGCCCATGTCCATTATCTGGCTGCCGTTCTTGACCAGCAGCATTCCCGCGTATTCAAACGCGTTCTTTGAAGCGGTGGAGATGTTCATAACGGACTGCTCCACGCTCAGCACATCGGAAAGGGCAGGAAAATCCTCCCTTTCCATCAGCGTCCCGCGCAGCTTTTCAGCGCCTGCCCAAATCTTCGACAGATTGGACTCCACCACTGTGAACAGCGGCAGCACGCTGGAAGCGAGGTCTGCCCTCTCCGCGATATTCTGCGCTTCCTTTATTGAAATGAACTCGCAGATATACGCGTCGCTTTCGCCAGCGGAATTCTTCACCGGCATTATGCGGCAGCACCAGTACTTATCGTCGCGGTAGAACGATGCCTCCGTAATATCGTGTATCGGGTTCGGGACTGCTTCTGCAAGATAGGACAGCAGATTTTCTCCCTCGGGAAGCATCTCGCAGCCAACAACGCATTTCAGCGTGCTGTCAAGGCAGGCGATTTTGTCCAGCCTGCCCGAAAACAGCGAAAGGTACGGCTGCAGCAGATTTCTGATATCCGGCATGCGTTACTTCATCAGCTCTTCCATCTCGTCGATAAGTTCGCCGAAAAGCTTCAGCGCATCAGTAACCGGCTTGGTGGAAGTCATGTCAACGCCTGCGCCGCGGAGCAGCGAGATAGGATCCATGGAGCAGCCGCCGCTCAGGAAGCCGATGTAGTCCCTGACGGCAGGCGCGCCCTCTTTCAGAATTCGCTGGCTGAGCGCGATCGCGGCTGAAAATCCCGTTGCATACTGATATACATAGTAGTTGTAGTAGAAGTGCGGGATACGCGCCCATTCCATGTCAAGTTCATGGTCGATAACGATATCATCGCCGTAATACAGCAGGTTGAGTTTTCTGTAAAGTTCGCACATAACGTCGGCGGTCAGGCTTTCGCCATTCTCTGCCTTTTCATTTATCATCAGCTCAAACTCTGCGAACATGGTCTGACGATAAAGTGTTGTGCGGAACTGCTCCAGGAAGTAGTTTATGAGATAAGCGCGGCGCTTCTTGTCGGTGGTTATCTTTAAAAGGTGCTGCATGAGCAGGCTTTCGTTGCAGGTGGAAGCCACCTCAGCCACGAAAATCACATAATCCGCATAAACGACCGGCTGGTTCTTGTTGGAAAGATACGAATGGATAGCGTGACCCATTTCGTGCGCAAGGGTGAATTCGCTGTCAAGGGTGTCCTTATGGTTCAGCAGAACATAGGGGTGAACTCTTGCACCTGCGGAATACGCGCCGCTGCGCTTTCCCTCATTCTCGTAAACGTCTATCCAGCGGTCCTTTATTCCCTGGCTGAATATCGCGCGGTAATCCTCGCCCATAGGCGCCAGCGAGTCATAGACCTCCTGCTTTGCCTGCTCAAACGGTATCTTCACCTCGATATCGCTGACGATGGGAGCATACAGGTCATATGCGTGGAGCTCGTCCACTCCCAGCAGCTTCTTGCGCAGCTTGACGTACTTATACATATAATGCATGTTCTCGTGAACTGCCTCGATAAGCTGCTTGTACACCTCGACAGGGACTTCGTTCCCATCGAGCGCAGCCTGCAGGGTGTTTTCGTAGTTTCTTGCACGCGCGCGGAAAGTCAGGCACTTCACCTGAGAAGAAAGCACTGCCGCAGAGGTGTTGCGGAAGTTCTCATACACGCCGTAAAGGCTCTCGAAAGCGGACTTGCGCAGCTCGCGGTCGTTGGAATGCATCAGCGGAATGTAGCTTCCGTGAGTTACCTGGTGCTTGTTGCCGTCCTTGTCGGTCGCGTCGGGGAATTTCATGTCCGCGTCGTTGAACATGGAAAAGATGTTATCCGGGGAACCTGTCATTTCCCCCGTGAGAGCCATTATGCGCTCCTCGGCTTCTGAAAGGATATGCGCACGTCTGCGGCGCACTCTGTCGATGCACAGGCGGTAAAGTTCCATTTCAGGCTGCTCCCTGAAAAAACGCTCCATCGTTTCGTCGCCAATGGAAAGCAGCTCCGGAGTCACGAATGCAGAAGCGCCGGAAATATCCACAAACAGCATTTCCATGCGGCTCACCATGTCCTGGTACTTAGCGTCGCGGGTGTCCTCGTCGTTCCTGCGCTGGGCGTAATTCACCAGCGCTTCAAGCACGACGGTCATGTCGTCGTCCAGCCTGAGGTACTCCAGCAGCTTTGCGGAATCAGTGCTGAGCAGCCCCTTATAGGAAGCTATCTTCTCAGCATATCCCCTGGCTTTGACAAGGTCCTGCTCCCACGCGGCGTCGGTGGGGTAAATGTCCTCGATAGCCCACTTGTCCTTTTCAGGGATATCGCATCTCTGTGGTATTCTTTCTGACATAGTATATCTCCTTGTAAATTTATTTCATACGCCTGGAAATCTTTGGTTTGAGCACCTTTTCATAGAACGGGAAAAACAGCCCCAGGAAAAGGTCGTAAAGCACAAAAGCGACTGCGCCCAGTCCCAGCATCACCCACTGACCGTACTGCCCGAATTCGCCCATATCCTCCAGCAGCTGGCTCATGCCGAAAAGGTTTATAAGTACGAAATAGCAGGAAACCGCAGCAGCCGCATACAGGGCGACCTTAGCCACCCAGCGGAGCACAGCGGCCTTTATCTTCATGATGTACTGCCTTACTATCGGGTAATACCCCAGCAGGAAAATAAACATCATGCTCGCTTCGTAATTTGCGGTGAACAGCATTGTCAGGAGCCCGACAGCCGCGTAGCTTACCAACCCGTAACGCACCCCAAGCCGTTCCCTTATGACCCAGATGAGAACTCCAGCCACCATAGGGCTGACGTATTCAAACCCGGGTATCATGCCAAGGCAGAACATCAGCGCCACCGCAAGACCGCTCATTATTCCGCACAGCGAAACGATATAGGCGATACCGGGTCCCTGTTTATCAGCCATTCAGCGCCTTCTCCTGCCCGTAGTACTTCATGCTCTCTTCCTTGCGCTCCCTGCCGACCCTGAGGAGTTCCTTCAGTGTGGGCTTGTCGTCGTTAACCATTGCGTCGCGGTATTCAGTGAGCTTTTCGATTATCGTGTTTATCTCAAACAGCAGAGCGTTCTTGTTGCAGAGGAACAGACTGCTCCACATCTCCTCGTTCAGCTTTGCAACGCGGGTCAGGTCAAGGAAGCTTCCCGCAGAGAAGCCGTCCGCACGTAGCAGCGACGGGCTCTTTACATATGCATTGGAAACCACATGCGCCAGCTGCGACGTGAACGCGATATTGATATCGTGCTGTTCCGCAGTCGCAATGACTACCTGCCCGAAGCCCATGCAGCTGCCCAGCGTGGAAACAAGGTCAACCACTATCTGCGGGGTATTCTCGGTCGGCGTGAGAATATAGCTTGCCTTAACGAACATATCCGGTTTGGAATAGTCGAACCCGGAATTCTCCGTGCCAGCCATGGGGTGAGTGCCAAGGAAGTACACTCCCTTTTCCTCCAGCACCGGCGTGCACCTGCTGACTACGTAACCCTTTACGCCGCCTACGTCAATGACAATGGAGCCTTTCCTGAAGCGGTCTGCGTTGTTCTTGACGAACTCCACCGTGGGAACCGGGTAAAGTGCGACGATAGTCAGATTTGCCTCGCCAAGACGCGTTTCGTCGATTATCTCATCGACTGCGCCCTGTTCAAGCGCCTTCTTTTCGGTTTCGTGGTCTGCGTCTATACCCATTATATGGTGGAACGTATTAGCTTTCAGCGCCTTGCAGAAGGAGCCGCCTATAAGTCCTAATCCTACAACTGCTATGTTCATTTTATCTTTCCTTTCGCGGGAATATCCCGCATGAATTTTCACTCTATATTTTACCACATTTCCGTGAAAATTTCAACCACTTTGAAGAGATTTGCACAAAAAAGCGGCACATCGTGAAATGCGCCGCTTAATTTTATTCAAGGTCCATGGTTTCCGTGCTTTCCTCAACGGGGACTTCCTTCGGCTCCTCAGCCTGGGGACGAAGCTTGTCGATAACGTCCAGGAACAGGTTCTGTATAACCCGGTTGAAGTCTATGCTGATATCGAGCACCTTGTTTTCTTCTGCAAAGCCGCCTGCCATGGAACGGTGTCCGCCACCGCTGCCAACGGTTTTCAGTGCTTCTTCTGCGATAGTCCCGGCATTCAGTTCGTCGAGTTCAGAGCGCACCGAGAATTTGAAGCCCTTTTCCTTTCGGGAATACACCACTGCGAAAGTCACGACGTCAAGGTTGAGTATGAAGTCGGAAACAGTCGCGACAAAAGCGTCGGCACACGGGAAGTTCAGGAATGCGAACGCCACGCCATTGAAAATATCGATGTTCTTCATGGAATCCACAAACGCTTCCAGTTCGTCATACTGAATAACTCCGCTCTGGAACCTGCGTATCAGCTGGTTGTCCGCTCTCGGGAACAGATAACGGTAAACGTCGATGTCAAGTTCAGTCACACCGCGGGTGAAATCAGCGGTATCCATCTTCAAGCCGTAAAGCAGCGCCGTTGCAACGTCCTTGGGCATATCCATCTTATAGGACATGTAATAATCAGCGATGAGCGTTGCACAGCTGCCGACGATGCGTATATCCTTGTATTTGTAATCTGCCGGGCAGAATGTCGGGTGATGGTCGATACAGGCTACCTCATCGCCCACCAGGTCAAGGATATTCGCATTACCCTTCTGAGAGTCCACCGTGATGATGTAATCCTCGCTGGTCATATCCTTCAGGTCGGACGCCACAGTCATCTTGATGCCGAATTCAGCTACCATGTTTGCAGTGGCAGTGCGTTCGATATTACCGTGATGGCAGATGGTCGTGGGTATCTTGAAGCGCTCCAGCAGCACCTGCAGGCCGTATGCGCTGGCAATGGCGTCAGGGTCCGGAAAGTTATGCGTCTGGATAAACACCCTGTGACCTTTTAATAATGTAATGAGTTCACTTAGCTTCGGGGACATGAAGGTCCTCCTTAACGATTATTAAGCAATTTAAGTAAATTACCGATCGTGCCGCGTATATTCAATTAAGTTACTACAGCACTGTATTATCACTATTTTATCACAAAATTTGAAATAAATCAATAGTTTTTTTGAATTTAGATATATATTTCTGTGAAATATTCATAAGCCTAGCGATATGTAACGCACGTGTTGTTTACATTCGATTTTTTGTTGTAGGAAATAACAAATAGGGTACACCGGATTTGTAGATATCAACAATTCGTTTTTTTAGCTAATTCGCAAAAAACTCTCCAAGATGTATTGACAACAGCCCGCAGATAAGCTATAATAATATATCGTAACGATATGTTTTATAAGCAAGGAGCCAGAAATGCTTAATCAATTCTCAAGGACAGAACTTATTTTCGGGAAAGAGGCAATGGAGAAACTTGCAAATTCCCGCATTGCGATATTCGGAATAGGCGGCGTAGGAGGCTTTACCGCAGAAGCCCTGGCAAGAAGCGGCGTAGGCACCCTCGACCTCATCGACGACGACAGAGTGTGCCTCACCAATATCAACCGTCAGATATTCGCGACCAGAAAGACAGTCGGAAAGCTCAAGATAGACGTTGCCAAAGAGCGCCTGCTCGAAATAAACCCCGACATGACGATAAACACCTACAAGACTTTCTACATGCCCGAGACCGCGGACCAGTTCGATTTCACGCAGTACGACTATGTTGTTGACGCCATCGACACCGTGACCGGAAAAATCGAACTCGTGATGAACGCCAACAAGTGCCGCACGCCGATAATCTGCTCCATGGGCGCGGGAAACAAAGTGGATCCCACCCGCTTCCAGGTAGCGGATATTTACAGCACTTCAGTCTGCCCGCTTGCCCGCGTAATGCGCTATGAGCTGAAAAAGCGCGGTATCCGCAAGCTTAAGGTCGTGTATTCCACCGAGAAACCCATGACCCCGGTGGACGACATGGCGATAAGCTGCAAGCAGAACTGCATCTGCCCTCCCGGGACTGCCCGCAAATGTACCCAGCGCAACCAGGTGCCCGGCAGCAACGCATTCGTGCCGTCCGTGGCCGGGCTGATAATCGCGGGCGAAGTAATAAAGGACATCACCGGAGTAAGGAGCGTTAAATGAGATCAGTTGACCAGAATATCCAGCCGGAAGCACAGCGCCTGCTGGATTACCTTGAAGAGATACGCGGAAAGAAAATACTTCTGGGGCAGCACACGCAGTCCATTCCGCAGGAAGAACTGCATTATATCCGCAGCGTGACCGGAAAGCTCCCCGCACTGTGCGGCTTTGAACTCCTCGGCTATTCCCCGAACATACGCCCCGACCTTTCCGGCGAGGAATGCATGCAGGAAGTCCGCGCCGCACAGGGAACCCTGAAAAAGGCGTGGGACTGGGCAAAGCTTGGCGGTATCATAACATTCACCTGGCACTGGTTCTCACCGCTTGGCGGCAGGGACAAGTCCTTTTTCTCGGAGAACACCGATTTCAGCGCAGAAAAGGCAGCGACGCCCGGCACGCCTGAAAACACTGCGCTGCTGTCCGACCTTGATTACATGGCGGGACTTCTGCGCCCGTTCTGCGACGAGCATATTCCGATACTGTGGCGCCCGTTCCACGAAGCGGAGGGCGACTGGTTCTGGTGGGGGCGCGACGGCGCGGAGCCAGGCAAAAAGCTGTTCCGGCTGATGTTCGACCGGTTTGTTAACAAGCACGGACTTCACAACCTGATATGGGTGCACAACTCCCCCAAAGCCGAGAATTACCCCGGCGACGACGTGGTTGACGTTATCTCCCGCGATTTATACCCACCCGAGCACCAGCACACCGACCTCGCGCACGAATGCGACGAACTCCGCACAGTCACGGCGGCTGACAAGCTTTGCGCCGTCGGCGAGACAGGCACGATACCGGACGTCCCCGCGCTGACTGAACATGGAGTTCCGTTCTGCTGGTTCATGACATGGTCGCATGAGTTCGGCGGTTCTGACAAATTCACCTCTCAGGAGGAACTGCGGCGCGCGTATTCCTGCGAGAATGCAGTCACCCTCGACAGGCTTCCGGAAATATATAAGCTTTCATAAATTCACCCCGCAGTTCAGGCTGCGGGGCGCTTTTATCTTTCAGACGCATTTCTCATCCGGAACTGTTTCGGTGTCATTCCGCGAAGCTTTCTGAAGCTCTTTATCAGGTGCGGAGGGTCGGAAAATCCTGTTTCGCGGCTTATCCTTTCAAGGTCAAAGTCCGTGAATATCAGGAATTCCTCAGCTTTGATGATGCGCATTTCCTCAATGTAGCCCTTGCAGGTCTTTCCGTAGACCGCAAGGAATTTCTTTGCAAAATAGGAATAGCTCATGCCGCACCGCTCCGCGACTTCTGCCACCTGAATCCCCTGCGCCAGCCGCTGGTCGATGAACTCGGTGATGTTGTATATATCGTACCGCTGGTCCTCGGAATAGGCTTCGCTGTCCACCGAGAACCCCTGCGACTGCCAGTAGCGCAGAATTCCTATCAGCAGGCGGTAGAGTTCCGTGCGTATCACCAGGTCGAACCCGTATTCCTGCCGCTGCATCTCGTCGATACACCGCGCAAATATATCCCGCGCGCCCATAGCTTCAGCGCATACAGCGTCAAAGGTGGTGCACATGCCTTTCTTCTCGGCGCTGCGGAATATGCTTCGCAGCTTCGGAGAATAGCTGGTGGTAAGGTTCATTCGGTTGATGTCAAGCTTCACGACTGCATATCTCGCCGAACCTCCAACAGTCCCGGTCATCGAATGGACTGCTTTCGGGTGGAAAAGCACCATTTCGCCCTCATGCAGCGTGAATTTCTCGCTGCCGCTGGACATCACCACGCTTCCACTCAGCACAAGCACAAGCTCCAGATAAAAGTGCCAGTGCGCGTGCACCGGGAAATATCTGGACGTGGTGTCAAAATAGAAACATTCCACCGGGCGATTAAGTACGTCGCCGTCTTCATAAAGAAAATACATGGCGCCTCCGGTCAGTCATGCCATCTGAGCTGCCAGAATGCCACAGCGCCAGCCGCAGCAACATTCAGCGAGTCCACCCCCAGCGACATCGGTATTTTCACCGTATAGTCGCACTGCGCTATAGTGGAAGCAGACAGCCCGTCGCCCTCCGTTCCCAGCACGATCGCCAGCTTGTCCCCGGCTGCGAGCGCAGGGTCCTCAATGCTGACTGAACGGTCGCTGAGCGCCATAGCGGCAGTTCTGAACCCCCAGGAATTCAGCAGCTGCAACCCCTTTTCAGGCCAGTCAGCAGGCTCGTCGCCGATAACCGCCCACGGAACAAGCAGCACTGTTCCCATACTTACGCGCACCGAGCGCCGCAGCAGCGGGTCGCAGCACGACGGAGTGAGCAGAACCGCGTCAATACCCAGCGCAGCCGCAGAACGGAACACCGCGCCGATATTCGTGCTGTCAACGATATTCTCCAGAACTGCCACGCGATGCGCACCGCGGCATATCTCCTTAGCTGAGCGGGGTTTCGGGCGCCGCACTGCGCACAGCACTCCCCTGTTGAGTTTGTAGCCGGTCATCTGCGACAGCACTTCCTCAGGCGCAAGGTAGACGGGAATATCACCGCAGCGCTGTACTATGCCGCTCGCGCAGCCGTCCAGGCAGCGTTTTTCCGTCAGCATGGAGATCAGCTCATACCCTGCGGAAATCGCGAGGTCGATGACTTTGGGGCTTTCCGCGATGAATATGCCCTTTTCAGGCTCCAGGCGGTTTCTCAGCTGCGCTTCGGTGAGTTTTGTGTATACCTCGCAGCCCGGGGCGTTGAGGTCGGTTATTTCTATAAATTCAGGCATTGTTTTCTCTTCTTTCAAGGAATGTTCTTATTGCTTTGAGCGCCGTTTCATATTCCCGCATGAGGTCGTCGTGGTCCAGCACTGCGTATTCCGGGCAGCCCCGCCTTATTGCCAGCTCAGACGCGCGGGCGCGCTCGGAAAGCCCCTCCAGTCCCACCGTCTTTGACGTGCTTTTAAGGGAATGCGCACAGATTCGGTAATCTTCGAACCGTTTCTCGCTGAAAGCGCTCTGCATCTCGTCGTATCTCCCGCTGCCGCAGTAATCACGCAGCACGTCGAGGTAGAGTTCAGTGCTGCCGGAACAGTAACTCAGCGCCAGCGGCAGGTTAAGTTCCGGCAGTTCTTGCAGCAGCGGCGCGAATTCATCGTTGTCCGCGCTCCCTGCGGGCTTTCTGTCAGACGACGGCGCATGAATAAGTTCCTGCGGGAGATACTTGCGCACTGCAGCCTCCAGCTTGTCGCCGCGTACCGGCTTTGATATGTAGTCCGCAAAGCCCTCTCCGATGTATTCCTCGCGGACGCCGGCAAGCGCGTTGGCAGTCAGCATTATCACCGGGGTATCGCAGTTGGGGGAGTTCCTGTCCGCGCGCAGCCTGCGATACGCCTCTACGCCGTCCATCTCAGGCATCATGTGGTCCATGAGGATAAGGTCGTAATGCTTTCTGGAAGCGGCTTCAAGGCACTCTATTCCGCTGCCGGCAGTGTCGGTCTGTATAAGCGTTTCTTTCAGCAGATTGACGATGACCATCTGATTTACTGGCAGGTCGTCCACTATCAGAATATGAGCGTCGGGGGCTTCAAACGACGGTGAGTAATCATTCGCGTCGATGTCGGAATAGCTGATATTCAGCGCCCCGCAGGGAGAAGCGTCAGAAACTTTCTGCGGAAGCTCGAACGTGAACTCGCTTCCCTCTCCGGGAGTGCTGGTAACAGTGACGCTTCCGTTCATAAGCGCAGTCAGCTTCTTCACAATTGCAAGCCCCAGACCGGTGCCCTCGATATTGCGGTTTCGCTTCATATCAAACCGCTGGAACTGCTCGAACATCTTCGCCTGATCATCTTCGGAAATTCCAATTCCCGTATCGCGAACCGCAAAACTGAGCAGGAATTCCTCACCGCTGCGCCTGCCTGTGACTTTCAGCGTGACAGAGCCTTTTTCGGTGTACTTCACGGCGTTCGTCAGCAGGTTTACAACCACCTGGCGAATGTGCGTTTCGTCGCCGCAGAGTTTCTTGGGCAGGTCGCTGTCACATTCAACGAGAAGTTCCAGCCCTTTCTTGCGTGCACGTACCGCCATCATGTTGCAGCAGTCGCTGACAAGGGAACTCAGCTCGTATTCATTCGTGACTATCTCCAGCCTGCCGGACTCTATCTTAGAAATATCCAGCACATCGCTGATTATTGAAAGCAGCGATGTACCCGCGCTCCTTATGTTCTCGGAATAGCAGCGTATCTGCTGGTCTTTCTCCTCGCGGAGTATCATCTCGTTCATGCCGAGAATGGCGTTGATAGGCGTGCGTATCTCATGGGACATGTTCGCAAGGAATGTGCTCTTGGCGCGGTTTGCAGCCATTGCTTCTTCCTGGGCGCGCTTCTCTTTCACGATGGCTCTCAGCAGCTTGTTGTTCTGCTGTTCGTTCATTGAGATCAGTATGCGCGCCACAACGTAGGAAATAAGCACCATGCCCAGGGAAATGACCATTTCAGGGATAACATAAAGTTTTGAAGCTTCCTCGCCGTCTATTGAGCGCCAGATCACCGCCAGCAGTACGCCCAGCGTGCACATGATCGCAGTGACGTTACAGAGCCTGTAATTACCAAAAATGACTGAGATAAGCACCGGCATCATGAATATCGTCAGCGTGATGGAAAACACATAATGCGTCACCGCTACGACAGTCCCCATGAAAGCGACTGTCAGCACCATGGTGTAATTAAGCAGCCAGTTGTTCTTCGGAAATTTCTTCATCAAAATGTGGTCTGTTAGCACCGCAAGCAGATTAAGCCCCGACGGCAGCAGAAAATACAGTATTGCCTGACGTACCAGGCCACCCTCTATAGTCCCCTGAACGATAAGGATTATATTCACGAAAATCTCGAGGATCAGCACGACTATCGCAATGAACAGGTTCATATAGAACAGCCTGCGCTGCCACTTCACATAATCCGGACGGACTGATTTAAGATCCTCTTCCGATATATCTACCTCCGGCAATTCCGCAGGTTTTTTCCTTTTCAACATAAACACCACCCTATGATATTATAGTACATATTTACCCAAAAATCAAGGGGAATTGCAATATCGTGCTGCTTTTCAAACCCTTTTTCCCGAGATGTATAACAATTTTCCCTTTTTGGTATTTCCTATAAATAACATTCACAAATCCGCTTGATTTTTTACGCCCAAGATGCTAAAATGTATGTAATCGTTTTACTGCGATATAAAAGGAAACGCTGAACAAAACAAAACCGACCCGTTCAAACTGGCGCACTCACACGCCTGATTTTGTTGCGTTTCACTTTATTCAGCGTTTTCTTAAGACGTTACATGGAGGTACATATGTACTTGAAGCACATCAGAAATACGGCGCTTGCCAGCGCGCTGGCAGTCATCATGGCGCTCACCGGCTGCAGCGGGAATACCGCGCAGGAAAGCGGCACAGCATCAACGGCTACACAAGGATTGCAGAATTCCGCTGAGGAAAACGCCATGACCTCGCTGGAAGTGATCCGTGCCATGGGCAACGGAATAAACCTCGGCAACACCCTGGAAGCCTATAACCACCAGGGCTACCTGAACGGTTCCAGCCCCACGCTTGCTGAAACCAGCTGGGGTCAGCCCACCACCACCCAGGAAATGATTCAGGGAATGAAAGCGGCTGGCTTCGACACCATACGCATTCCCATCGCGTGGACTAACGGCATGAACTTCGAAAGCGGCGATTACACCATAGACAGCCGTCTGATGGAACGCGTTGACGAGGTAGTCACATGGGCGCTTGACGCGGACATGTACGTCATTATCAACGACCACTGGGACGGCGGCTGGTGGGGAATGTTCGGTTCCGCTGACCAGGCAGTGCGCGACCAGGCGTGGGCTATGTATAAGTCCATGTGGACCCAGATCGGCGAGCATTTCGCAGACCGTTCATACAAGCTGATCTTCGAAGCGGGCAACGAGGAACTCGGCGACCGTCTTAACGACAAGAATATCACCGGCTCAAAGGGCGTTCTCACCGAAGATGAATGCTACGAAACTACCAACGAGATCAACAGCGAGTTTGTAAAAACGATACGTTCCCTCGGTGGAAACAACCCGGAGCGCTTCCTGCTCATCGCCGGATATAACACCGATATCACCAAGACCTGCGACGACCGCTTCAAGATGCCCGAGGACACCGCGGACAGCAAACTGCTGCTTTCCGTTCATTACTACACGCCGTGGGATTACTGCGGCACAGACGGCGTGAACCAGTGGGGCTCCACCAGCGATTACGACGAGATGAACGGACTTTTCAGCAAGCTGAGCAAGTTCTCAGAGCAGGGCTACGGCGTTGTTATCGGTGAATACGCCGTAATGATGACAAACGGGGGAATAAAGGACGACGCCGATATATTCTACTCCAACCTCATGGACAACTGCGACCTGTACGACTTCTGCCCCGTTCTGTGGGACTGCAGCAGCTTCTACAAGCGCATCACCAACACTCTTTCTGACGAGAAGCTTGCGGAACTGTTCAGCAGCCGCGCGTATTCCAGCGAAGCCGGAAAATCTGTCGATGAGATAAAGTCCGCAGCAAAGGAGCGCATCGACGAAACCCGCACATCCGCTGAGGGAAACGCAATGGCAGACGTGGAGCTCGCACCCTCTGACGACGCTGCGATAGCGTGGATAATGTACCAGAGCGCCGATTACACCAAGGCGTACAGCGTTGGCGACACCTACGACCCTACCAACAAGACCAAGGGCATAAAGGAAAAGAACGCGCTGATAACCGGCGAGGGGACCTATACAGTCAGCCTTGACTTCACGGAATGCGGCGCTGCAAAGGGCGTTGCGTTCGCGGCGCTGGGTATTTCCAACGGTGAGGACCTTTTCCCGGGCTACACAGTTACGATAGACAAAATACTCATCAACAACGCCCCGTACGAACCTGACGGCAAGGAATTCGCCACCAGCGACGACAGCCACTGCACCCGCGTTAACCTGTACAACGCCTGGATATCCAGCGTCCCCAAGGAAGCGCGCACCACTGACGGCGACCTCACCGGCTGCTCCGCGCAGATAATGTCACTCGGCGACAAGACCTATGTTGAAACCATCTCGGTGACGTTCACAGTACACGCGCCGGCTTAACCTAATTTGAATACGAAAAACTCCCGGTCATCTGCACCGGGAGTTATTTATGGTAACCTCTAAAAACCTCCTTCACGGCAGATTTCT
>ULTX01070027.1_pt1 | contig 107343 bp, 95 predicted proteins | sample 1958041 | NCBI WGS metagenome assembly ULTX01 (sample SAMEA4835747, study PRJEB28245) | human gut metagenome | biome: gut microbiome; material: fecal sample | place: Denmark | collected 2008
GACTTAACAGATTTTAGTACATTTATCACCACACAGAGAAATATATTGTACTTGAATGCATTATGAATAGATTGAGAATATTGAGGACAATGCAGGGGTTGACACTTGATGAAGTGGCTACAAAATTAGACGGAATGGTTACCAAGCAAGCTATTTCGAAATACGAGCGTGGGCTTATGGCTCCGTCTCCTGCAGTGCTTTCAGCTTTGTCGAAGATTTATGGGGTTGATTTGCGTGAACCTGTACCGTCATCTGTGTATGTGACAGCAAGTTGGAATTTCAGACGCGGGCAAAATATGTCAGCCAAGATTGAGTCGGCAGTTAAAAATAACATTATATATTGTTTGGAAAAGTATTTAGGCGTTGAAAAAAGGTTAGGCTTGTCTTCAATATTCCGTTCTCCTTTTCCTAAAGATTATCCAGCGACGATGGAAAGCATGGAAGAAGCAGCTCTGTTTATCCGGAAAAAATGGCAACTTGGCATTGATTCTATTCCATACATCTGCCGTATGTTAGAACGCGCGGGCATCAAAGTGATAGAGTTCGATATGGAGGAAGGTCTTGACGGAGTAAGCGGATGGGCGAATCAGAAAATTCCTTTCATCGCATTGAGAAAAGATGTGAAGGTAGACCGGAAACGTTTTACTGCCCTGCATGAGTTGGCTCATATTCTTTTCACTGAATTGGAGAATTGTACAGAAAAAATGAAGGAACGTCTTTGTAACCGTTTTGCGGCAGCGTTACTTTTCCCGAAAGAGGCTTTCTTCTGCCATATAGGGAAGAAACGCTCGGCGTTTGCTTTAGAAGAATTGACAGAGTTGAAAACGATATACGGCATTTCTGTCGCCGCTATCGTTCATCGTGCGAAAGACTTGGGTGTGATAACCGAAGCGTATTACAATCATCTTTTTGATGACGTGATAAACCAGAACAAGATGGAAGACGGTTGGGGTGTCTATCCGTTTGATGACAAGCCAGGTCGATGTGATGAAATCTGCCGCAGAGGCATAGCCGAAGGCTTGTGTGATGCCGACTTCTTGAAGCTGAACATGAATGTGGAATTAAAAATATTGTAAGATATGCGTTTTAAATTGATATTAGAGGTGAACAAGCGTGCTTTTGGTGGAATGCTTCCGATTAATTACCAATACGAGCAGTCTGCTGCTATCTACAAGATATTGTCGGGTGCGGATGAGGCGTATGCCTCTTGGCTTCACGATAATGGTTTTCGGTTGGAGAGCGGAAAGACTTTCAAACTGTTTGTTTATTCGCGATTCAAGATAGAAAATTTCCGGATACTTCGTGATACGGAACGGTTGCAGATATTTTCGGATACTGTTGAGTGGCAGGTCGGTTTCTTGCCCGAAAAAAGCACTGAGAAATTCATTCAAGGCGTTTTTCAAGATCAGGTGTTCGAGATAGGAGATACTAAATCTGTAGTGCAGTTTATCGTGCGCAGTGTAGAAGTTATGCCCGAACCGGATTATTCCGAAAGGATGGTTTTCTCTACCCTCTCTCCGATTTGTTTGAAGTACCAGCAGTCTGATAATAAAGTAACTTATTTGAATCCGACAGACGCACGTGCCCCTTTTCTGCTATTCAACGGTCTGTTTGATAAATATAAATTGTTTTATGGTAAAGACTGTCCTTATACCTTATCCGAATGCCGGTTGAAAATACTAGACATCCCTAAATCTGCGTTGATAAAGATAAAAACAGGTATGCCGGAAGAAACAAAAATACGTGGATTCATGTGTAGGTTTGAAGTGGCAGCTCCCATAGAACTGATGCGGCTGATGTATGAAGGTGGAGTAGGATCGCTGAACTCGCAAGGGTTCGGATGTTTGAGGGTTGTGGAATAAAAAAGAATGATTATGATACGAGAAATTATTAACTTTACTAAAGACATTATAGAGGATTGTCCGGATATAATGCAGAGGAACCTAAAGCCTAATGGAGGTCTATATATATTTGTGGATATAGATGAAGCAGGTAATTGGGTTAATGAGAACGGTGTGTATGGACAAGATTATTTGTATTTGAAGACAAATGATTCAGAAAGTTCTATTCCTATTTCAGAGATTACTGCTCTTGAAGAAGAAGTAAAGCGTGTAGGGACTTCTATGAATAAAGTGCTGGATAAAAGCAGTCAGATATTTTCATGCTCACCTTATGCTGTCGTATTTAAAAAGAAGTCATTAACAAATGAAAAGATACCAGGAATAAAAGGTGAAAAGATTTGCAAATTACTTCCGTTCTATTTTGAGAATGCAAGGAAATTATGCCCTTTAGAAGAGCAACAACGAATTGTTAGTTTTGAATCAATTTGTAGCATCATATTGAAAGGGCTAGAAAACTTTATCAGAGAACAAGCTGATGAAAAGAAGATTGTACTTATCGATCAATTGAAAGATGATGAATACATTAGTATTTATTTGCGGAGTGTTTCATTGAATGATTATAAAAAAGCTCACGATTGCTATTTAAAAGATAAACTATATAACAAGGGCGAATTTAATAAAACAGTAAATGGAATTCTTTATGGAGTAAGTGGATTCTTGAATGGTTTGAACGATAAAAAACTATTTCTTGTTCATCGGACAGCTTGTATGGATGAAGGACTTTGTGGCCGCATCTCCTTTGAAGAGGCTTTGTTACTTGACAAATTCCAATCCTTGATATTAAGGAAAGTCTTGCCTAATCCATTGCCCATAGCTGTCAATCAACTGGAAAACAAGCTATTCTTGAAATTATTTCATGAGAACGAAACACCATTGTCTTATCGGGAACTGATAAAGAGTTTGTTCGAGCAACATGAAATCAAAGAGTTGTCGGATTTCTATTTGTTGAATTATTCTAAAGCTAAAGATATAGTGATCAATGATATTGATTTTGTTCCTATGTTCCGTTATTATTTTGATAAACCCTTACTCATAGAAAACGTAATGTTAGCAGGGTATAAACGGGATGAGATATTTGAAGAAGAACGAGATATTATCCTAAAAGATATATTTAGTTTTGAATATGTAGTAGTAAGGGAAATCTTTAATAATTGCTTGGTAATGATTAAAAAAGATGGTTCTTATAAATCACTATACTTTGGTGAGGTCGATTTATCAAAAAGATCGGATAACGGCAAATTCTTGATTTATCAGCTTATTATGAAATACAGATATGCTTTCTATGAATATATTTACAAGTCCAAACAGAATGCGATTAATGTATTGATGTTTGATGAGATGATGTTTACTTCTATATTAGCAAGTATTAAAAATGAAGAAGTGAAGAGCCGTTTCTCTTTTAATAATGTGATAAAGAGGAAACTGAATATATGGTTCAGTCTATATAATTTATTTAATAATAACGATAAAAAGAAAGAAGTCATGGCATCCAATGTAACAGACTTAATGTCTAAAATGAGACTTGTAGCCAAGGGAGAGGCTGTTTTGGAAACTCCTGAAGAATTCGCGTTTGCTGCCGGGCAGCTTGTGTCCTATCTGATGGATCAGAGTGTGGCAAGCGATAAGACCTATTCCATGCTGGAACCTTATTTGCAAAAAACAAAATCTAAGCATTTGCAAGATGCAATAGCACATGTCTTTTCGCAATATAAGCATGCTGTATCTATCTATGGAAAAGCTTTTAAAGCTTTAGCTTCAAATGTGTTGACATACGATGAGGATGTAGACATGAAGCCTTTGTTGAAGTATTTTCTTGCAGGATGTTTTAGCAATTGCGTTATCTACGAGAAAAAAGAAGAGAATTAATTAACTATAAATGAGGATATAATTATGACAGAGTTTAAAAACAGAGTTTTTGGTTGTGTTGTTGTAAAAGCTATTAACTCAAACTACAATGCTGATTTTTCAGGTCAGCCTCGTACATTGCCTAATGGAAAAGTATATGCAACGGATAAAGCATTGAAGTATTTGATTAAGAATTATCTGAGAGAAATGAATGAAGAAAGAGTCTTTTATTTTAAGACACTTAACGACAATTTGAATCCCATATCTTTGGATGAAACCTACCAGAAATATTTTGGCGATTATCCTAATGCCAAAGGCAAAGATAAAAAAGATAAAGGTCAGGTGAAAAAGGAAATTGCCAAGAATTTACTTTCTTGTCTAGATATCCGATTGTTTGGTGCGACATTCGCTGGAGAAACGAATATTTCGTTGCATGGTCCATTGCAAATCAATCACGGCATGAATATTTGGCATGAAGACAACATTTATACAGAACAGATTACCTCACCTTTCAGCAACAAGGCCAATGACCCAGATGCAGAAAAAGGCATGACAACAATCGGCCGTCAATCAAAGCTGGAAGAAGGGCATTATATGCATCATTTTTCCATCAATCCCCAAAACCTGAAAGATGTAGCTTCATTGGTAGGCGAATCAGCTCAGATGCTTTCCGTAGAAGACATTGAGAAGTTGAAAGAAGCTATGCGTCGGGGAGTCACCTATTATGATTCATCATCGAAAGCCGGGTGTGAGAACGAGCTGCTGGTATGGATTCAGTTAAAAGAAGGCTCAAAAGCCGTATTGCCGAATCTTATGGAACTGATCCTGTTAAAACAAGAGAAAAAAGAGGGTAAGTGCGTATATGATTTCACAAATCTAAAAAATAAGATTGAAGGACTGAAAGATGAAATTGAATGTGTGGAAGTTTATTATGACAAGCAGACTGTGTTATTGAACAATCTCCCGGAAAGTGTGAAAGAAATGGACTTATGATATGATGAATGAAAGATTAATCTCTTTTGACCTAAAAGCAGACTTCGGTTTCTTCAAAAAGCCTGATATTAATGATACATATTTAACCTACAATATGCTTCATAAACCAGCTTTATTGGGAATCTTAGGTGCGATTATTGGCTTGAAAGGATTTGAACAAAACAAAAGATTGCCTGATTATTATACATTGTTGAAACATGTAAAAATAGGAATCAAGCCTTTGGGAACAGACAATGGCAATTTCTTGAAATGCTTCATTGGATATAATAATGCAACAGGCATGGCAAGTAAAGAGGAAGGCGGTATTTTGCAGGTCAAGGAACAAACCCTGATTCAACCTGCATACCGTTGTTTCCTGCTATTAACAGACGAGGATGAGACGGAACGTATTTTATATGATTACTTGAAATCATACCGTGCGGAATTTTTGCCTTATATGGGGAAAAATGATTATTCTGCATGGTGGGATAATTTTATAGAATATACTTCCTTTTCACGATTTAGCTATGATTGGAATTATCGGATAGATTCTATTTTTAGAAAATCGGAAGTGAGAGTTTCAGATTTCATTGCAAGTGCAGGAAGAGGACGTGGAAATAGGGCTAATAGTCAATCGATGTATATCTATATTGAGAAACTTCCTGTTTCTTTTAATGAAGAATTGTTTCAATATGAGTATGGTGACTTTGTTTATTCACCGAATGTTACATTTGATAAAGATACAAAATTCTCTGATAGCGATTTTTATGTCGTGGAAGAGAACCGAGTTATCGAGTTGTTTTAATTAGGAAAGGTATGGACAGGATTTGTTATGACAAAAGATTTTTTGATCGGCTAATCAAGAATAGCTCTGATTATTATGCACATCTTCCCAAAGACGGTGAACGGCGTAAGCCGGAAACATTGTCAGAACATTCGGGATTGACTTATGCTTACACACAGTCTCTCATAGAATCTTTATCTTTGAGACCGGTTTTATCAAGATTGATAATTCTGTCCATACCTCCTTCCTTGTCAAAGGAGGCAGATTATATAACCCGTGAGGTTGAGACCCTGTTTATGCAGTCAATCGCCTTTCACGATTTGGGCAAAGTGAACCATAAATTCCAGCAGATAAAAATGAAAAATGCTGTACCTTGCCTAAAGGTCAGCCATGATTTTAAAAGTGAGCATTCCAGCATAAGCATGTACATATTCCTTGCCTTCTATTACAGCAGAACAGCGTCATTGAATGATCCTGATTTGCAGGACTATCTGGATGCTGTAGCTGTCTTTTTCAGCTATTCCATCCATCAGCATCACAGTACATCTCTTTACAACGCCCAGGAGACAAGCATTTGGAATGACGAAAAACTCTTCAAACTATCTTCATACCTTCCTCTCTTTAACATCAACCTTGCCGACATAGATTGTTTTCATGAGTATTTATTAAAACAATCCGCAGACCTATTTAAAGCATACAACAAACTATTTAAAGAATACAATAGACCGACTCCTCAATCTTCGGTTGCGCTTTACGCATTGCTGAAGCTAAATTATTCACTCCTAACAGCATGTGACTATTTGGCGACTGCTCATTACATGAATGATTGGAAAGAAATGATATCCGATTTCGGTGTGATAGACGATGCGATGAAAGACAGGTTGATCAAAAATGCTTCATCCTATAAATATAACAAAACCATCTATGAAAACTTGCAACTACCCTGCTTGGATAAGGATCAGCTACATGAAGCATCTGATTCAAATTTGAATCTGTTACGTCAAAGATTAGCCATTGAAGTAATTCAAAATATAAGAGCCCATTCAGATAAACATTTGTTCTACCTAGAAGCACCAACAGGCAGCGGCAAAACCAATGTCTCCTTATTGGCAGCAACTGAACTATTGGCATCCGATGAAAGCCTCAACAAAATCTTCTACGTATTTCCTTTTACAACACTGATCACCCAGACATATAAGACCATAAGAGATACGCTCTCTCTGGATGAATCAGAAATGGTGGAAATCCATTCAAAAGCTTTCTTTAAAACGGAAAAACATGAAGAAGACTATAAAAATTATTTGGAGAATTTGTTTGTGAATTATCCCATTGTACTATTATCCCATATTAAATTCTTCGACATAATAAAAACCAATGATAAAGAGCTTAACTATTTGTTTCATAGGCTTGCCAATTCTGTTGTGGTGATAGATGAAATGCAGTCTTATCTTCCCTCCACATGGAACGCCATTTCCTATTTCATTGTGAATTATGCAAAAATACTAAATATAAAGTTTGTAATCATGTCTGCCACACTGCCCAAAATTGGAGATGTTGTTAGCAGGGAGGAATTTGTTTATCTGTTGAGTGATAAAAAACAGTATTTTCTTAATCCTAATTTTTGCAATCGAGTAAAGTATGACTATAGCCTTTTATCAATGGATAAGCCTCATGATGCAGATGAAAAAGCACATTATCTTCAACAGTTGAAAAGCATATTGTTAGATAAATCATCTCATTATGCCGCTTCGAATGTCGTTTATCCGAATAGTGTCCATGTGATTATCGAATTTATATATAAGAAGACGGCTTCGGACTTTTATGCGCTTTTTGCGGATAATACTTTTTTTGACGAAATTTTTTTATTGTCAGGGACTATTTTAGAACCACGCCGAAGGGATATCATCCATAAGTTGAAATCAAACGAATATAGGGAGAAAAAGATATTACTAATATCCACCCAAGTCGTAGAAGCTGGTGTAGATATTGATATGGACTTAGGCTTTAAAGACAAATCATTAATTGATAGCGAAGAACAATTGGCAGGTCGAATAAACAGAAATGTAAAGAAGAAAAGTTGTATGTTGTATCTGTTTGATTGCGATCGGGCTGTAAGCATATACGGAACAGATGAACGTTACAAATTGATGAATGAGATGGATTTTAAGTATTATCAAATGATTATTGAGAATAAGGACTTTGATGACTTATACCAAAAGGTTATTGAGAAAATCATACGGAATAATCAATCTAAGTACACAGAAAATATAAATTCTCTGGAGCAAGACATTCAACGCCTGAACTTTTCGAGAATTAATGGAGATTTGAAGCTAATAGATTCTGATTCTATTTCCGTATTTGTTCCTTTAAAATTGGATATAGATTACTTTAAAGACCATATTGATACATTGAATGATTTGTCAATTCCATATGATGAATCGGTTGACGGAAGAGATGTTTGGTATAGATATGAGTCTCTTATCTTTAATCAGGATGAAGATTTTGTACACAGTAGAATCAATATGAAAAAGATTCAGGGGATTATGTCATATTACATTTTTTCAATCTTTCCGCATGGAAAAGACTTTGAACTATTGCATACTTATGGAGAGGAAAAATATGGTTTTTTGTATTTAGAAAACTTTCAAGATGTCTATTCCTTGGATAATGGTATAAATACAGATGTTTTATCAAATTCAATGTTTATATAAAAATGAGAATTACCGCAACTTTAGTTAATCTATATAATGTTTGTAAAAGGGAAATGTGGTTGCATGCAAACGGAATACGTTTTGAACACACTTCCGACTTGGTGTTTGAAGGAAAGTTGATTCATGAAGATTCCTATCCCCAACGCTCGGGCAAATATGAGGAAATAGAGTTGGACGGGATAAAGGTTGACTTTTATGACCCGAAGCGGAAGTTGATTCATGAAATCAAGAAATCGAACAAGGTGGAGGCGGCTCATGAATGGCAATTGAAATATTACATTTATGTGTTTGAACGGAATGGAATAGAAGGCGTGACCGGTGTGTTGGAATATCCTACTTTACGTAAGACACAGGAGGTGGTGTTGAGTGATGTGGATAGGGAGCGGATACAGGAAATGGAAGTTGATATACAACGGATCATTTCCGATGACGATTGTCCACCTTTACAGAAGAGAGGCATTTGCCGGAATTGCAGTTATTTTGATTTTTGTTATAGCGGAGAGGAGGATGAATAATGAAAAAGACATTTTATTTGTTTAACCCCGGAGTATTGGAACGGAAAGATAATACGTTGAAATTCACTCCGTGTGCGGATGACGGCGATATGCCTGATGTAAATGCACAGTCGCGCTATTTGCCGGTGGAAGATATCAGCGAGTTTTATGTGTTCGGTTCGTTACGGGCAAACAGTGCTCTGTTTAACTTTTTAGGGCAAAAAGATATAGCCGTGCATTTTTTTGACTATTACGAGAATTATACGGGTTCGTTTATGCCACGCGACAGTTTGCTTTCGGGAAAGATGTTGCTGGCACAGACTGCTAATTATCAGAATCAAAAGAAACGTATGGTGATTGCGAGGAAGTTTATAGAAGGTGCAGCATATAATATGGTAAAGAATCTACAATATTATAACCGTAGGGGAAAAGATATGGAGGATATCATAGACTTGATGAATAAACTGGCGGGGCAGATAGCTGAAGCACAGACAACGGAAGAATTAATGGGAGTGGAAGGGCAAATCAGGCAATATTATTACGAAGCGTTCAATCTGATAATAAACGATTTCGAGATGGGTAACCGTACGAAGCAGCCTCCTCAAAACGAGGTTAATGCGCTGATATCATTTGGCAATATGGTTTGTTATACGATTTGTTTGCGTGCCATTCATCAGACTCAGTTGAATCCGACTATTAGCTACTTGCATAAACCGGGCGAACGGAGGTATTCGTTGGCTCTTGACGTTTCAGAAATTTTCAAGCCTATCCTTGTGGATAGGGTTATTTTCAAGGTATTGAACAGAAAAGAAATACAAGAAAAGCATTTTGATAAAAAATTAAATAAATGCTTGCTTAATACAGCTGGAAAGAAGATATTTGTGAAAGCACTTGAAGACCGTTTGAACGAAACCATCAAACACCGTTCGTTGCACCGTTCTGTCAGTTATCGCCATTTGGTGAAATTGGAATGCTATAAACTGGCAAAACACTTGTTGGCAATGGAAGAATACAAACCTTTTAAGATGTATTGGTAGCGATGTATGTGATTTTAGTTTACGATTTCGGCGAAAAACGTGTCAGCAAAATGCTGAAATTATGCCGCAAGTATCTCAATTGGATACAGAATTCTGTTTTTGAAGGTGAAATATCTGAGGCACGATTGAAGGAACTGTTGATGCAGAGCGATAAGTTTATGAAAAAAGATGAAGACAGCATCATCATTTTCAGCGGCCAGTCTCAATCTTCGATGGATAAACGGATTATCGGGAAAGAACGGTCTACAATCGACATATTTCTATAAGATGATAAAACGATGTTGGTTGTCGATAGAATACAATTGTTGATACATTTAAAGAATAATAATAAACATGGTTCTTTGACTCGCTGTAACACAAGTCGTTAGAGAAATGTCGATAATCCAATGTTTTTATATGATTGCAAATCGACATTTCTTTCGAATATTTTTTATAACTTTGTATTCGCTAAGTTCTTAAAAATGAGGACGGATATTTTTTCTAGTGTGAGGCTTTTAATCGTACCATAGTGGAATTGAAATAAGCTGTATGAGACTTATTCCATAACTGTTCCAACTTTTAATCGTACCATAGTGGAATTGAAATAACATACTCGTACCCGTGCCGAGGGCTTGTGCTTCTTTTAATCGTACCATAGTGGAATTGAAATTGGGAATTTGCGCAACACCCTTGTAAAGCAGCAATACTTTTAATCGTACCATAGTGGAATTGAAATTAATCCGCTTTTATCCGAGCAAGGGTATTTTCATATTCTTTTAATCGTACCATAGTGGAATTGAAATTGTGCGAGAGGCTCTCCTGTATGAAGGCGGAAGCCACCTTTTAATCGTACCATAGTGGAATTGAAATTCGGAAAAGTACTGTGTTCCAAAGGTATTGGGTGCTTTTAATCGTACCATAGTGGAATTGAAATACCGTGACCTATCGGAATGAAACCCCGATATTAAACTTTTAATCGTACCATAGTGGAATTGAAATATACACGCGCGGTTATCCGACTGTATGCTCCGAACTCTTTTAATCGTACCATAGTGGAATTGAAATATGGAAACAACTGAGCCCAAGCAAGTCCTGCACCCGCTTTTAATCGTACCATAGTGGAATTGAAATGTGCTATAACTGCAATAGATACAAGCGGGGACAGCTTTCTTTTAATCGTACCATAGTGGAATTGAAATTAGCTTCTTCCATCGCTGCTTTGGCTGCTTCTTCCGCTTTTAATCGTACCATAGTGGAATTGAAATAAAACGGGTTTACATTATCAGGTAACTTCCCCCGGCTTTTAATCGTACCATAGTGGAATTGAAATAATCTTGGAGATGCGTTTGGTTCAGATGCTTTATCTTTTAATCGTACCATAGTGGAATTGAAATTTTCTTTTCTGTTCTGCTGCGATAATGGCAGTATCTTTTAATCGTACCATAGTGGAATTGAAATTTCTTAGCGATACCGCTTCCCGGCTCAACTACCAACTTTTAATCGTACCATAGTGGAATTGAAATACCGCAGCAACCGATATGTGGGCAAACAATGTAAATCTTTTAATCGTACCATAGTGGAATTGAAATATCACGTACATAGCCAATTCTAAAGAGACAGACAGACTTTTAATCGTACCATAGTGGAATTGAAATTTCATTTGAGTGAGAACTTGCGGGGCTTTGTTCCACCTTTTAATCGTACCATAGTGGAATTGAAATTACATTTGGCTTTCATATATCCAATCTGCTATTTGCTTTTAATCGTACCATAGTGGAATTGAAATACAAATTGAACAGACTACTAATGTCGATTCTACACTTTTAATCGTACCATAGTGGAATTGAAATGGAATAGGAAACGAAGTAGAGGTTACATCTAACACTTTTAATCGTACCATAGTGGAATTGAAATTTTGTGCGATTTGCCAATTGGCAGCATTCGTTTTTTTCTTTTAATCGTACCATAGTGGAATTGAAATTCGATATTTGCTTTAATATCAACATACTCACCAAGCTTTTAATCGTACCATAGTGGAATTGAAATACGAAAATAACATCGGAGCCAAAATCCGTAATTACTTTTAATCGTACCATAGTGGAATTGAAATGGTCTTCATACTCGTTAGACAGTTCCGTCTGTTTAGCTTTTAATCGTACCATAGTGGAATTGAAATGCGATGTACAACAGTACGATTTCGGAGTTTTTAGACCTTTTAATCGTACCATAGTGGAATTGAAATTCTCTTTCGTTCACAAAGAATGTAGTGGCAGGGGCTTTTAATCGTACCATAGTGGAATTGAAATTTGCTGTTAATGCTGCACCGATAACATCGTGCTTCTTTTAATCGTACCATAGTGGAATTGAAATTTCCGTTTATCCTTTCGCCCTGCAAGATGGATAACTTTTAATCGTACCATAGTGGAATTGAAATTACTTCTACATTCACCAAGGAACTATAACCCTACAAACTTTTAATCGTACCATAGTGGAATTGAAATAAAACTACTATGCAAACAAGCAAGAAGAAATGTATTCTTTTAATCGTACCATAGTGGAATTGAAATAAAGGTATTGGGTGTGGGTATTTCCGACGAGAAGCTTTTAATCGTACCATAGTGGAATTGAAATTAAGGAAGTACAGAACGATAGACAGACGTCTTAATACTTTTAATCGTACCATAGTGGAATTGAAATAAAGTAGAAGAAACAACTACAGGATATAAATGCTATCTTTTAATCGTACCATAGTGGAATTGAAATTTAAAACCAACGCAATCTTCTGGTATCACTTGCATCTTTTAATCGTACCATAGTGGAATTGAAATAAGATGCAGAAGCATCTTGCCACAAAGAGTAACGCTTTTAATCGTACCATAGTGGAATTGAAATTTTTTTAAACGCTAAATATTATGGATTCTAAATTCTTTTAATCGTACCATAGTGGAATTGAAATTGTCTATGAAGTCTGTAAAAAACAGACCTACCCGTTCCTTTTAATCGTACCATAGTGGAATTGAAATAGGGATACAAGGCTGTCAACCTGTTCGGCATCCTGTCTTTTAATCGTACCATAGTGGAATTGAAATACGCTACGAAGAAGCTGGATTGAATCCTTACCTTCTTTTAATCGTACCATAGTGGAATTGAAATTAGAATTATCTGGACCAGTCTAAAGGATTATTATTCTTTTAATCGTACCATAGTGGAATTGAAATTCAGTAAGTTCGGTGCGGACAAGGTTCTGCACTTCTTCTTTTAATCGTACCATAGTGGAATTGAAATCGTTTTACGACTATATACTTTAATCGTTTCATAACTCTTTTAATCGTACCATAGTGGAATTGAAATATCACCTGCCCCGCATAATACACTAATGAAGCAGGCTTTTAATCGTACCATAGTGGAATTGAAATCTTGGCGGAACACGGCCTTTGCATCCTTTCAGGTATTCTTTTAATCGTACCATAGTGGAATTGAAATACTACTCCTAGCGACAGCAACGTGTTCTCGGCACTCTTTTAATCGTACCATAGTGGAATTGAAATTCTTCGAGCATAGGGGTAAGCAACACAACTTACTGGCTTTTAATCGTACCATAGTGGAATTGAAATAGGCTGAACACCGTGGTGCTTAATTACACGATGCCTTTTAATCGTACCATAGTGGAATTGAAATTTGCTTTGGATGCTTCGCAACTTCCTGCATATTTGCTTTTAATCGTACCATAGTGGAATTGAAATAACCTTGCTGAACAGCGTTCTTAATCTGTTGATCAGCTTTTAATCGTACCATAGTGGAATTGAAATTTTAATAGGGCAAGCCATTAACATCTAAATTTCTAGCTTTTAATCGTACCATAGTGGAATTGAAATAAAAAACATCTCCTCCGTGAGTAACAACAAATTTCTTTTAATCGTACCATAGTGGAATTGAAATATGCCTTGCGTTGCTACGCCTGCGCCGTGTCCGTCTTTTAATCGTACCATAGTGGAATTGAAATAAATTACCAACCCCGGATGAACCACTTTGTATTGACTTTTAATCGTACCATAGTGGAATTGAAATCCACTTCTTTCAGGAGTATTATTTTGAAGTTGGGGTCTTTTAATCGTACCATAGTGGAATTGAAATATGCGGACAATACGTTACTATCGGAAGGTGCTGTGGCTTTTAATCGTACCATAGTGGAATTGAAATATGCCTCTATCGTCGAAAACTCCGCTTCACGTTACTTTTAATCGTACCATAGTGGAATTGAAATTTTCGTTATAAGTTCTTTTAATAAGCTCCCACGCCTGCTTTTAATCGTACCATAGTGGAATTGAAATCACCGTGACAACATGGGTAATATGCAAGACGGTACTCTTTTAATCGTACCATAGTGGAATTGAAACACTGCATGAAACGAAATAGGGACAATCTTCGACATCTTTTAATTTTGCTGTCTGATAAAAAATCATGGAATTAGAAATTTTTTTGCATATGTGAAACAAGGAATATGATACATAACGTTCGGATGAAAGCTTAAACTTGAATGGTTCTATTGCCATTCGCTTGACCGAATGATAAATTTCTGTAAAATGGGTAGGATTATCGGGATTCAGGCCATACAGATATGAATGTAACTTTTTATCTTTGTGACCGTAAAAAAACGATAGAAAGACATGGATTATAATTTTGATGAAATAGTGCCCCGCCGTGGCACCCGTTCGTATAAATGGGATTCAGCGGCAGATGCGGACGTGCTCCCGATGTGGGTGGCAGATATGGATTTCCGTACCTTGCCTGCCATTGTAGAGACTTTGCAACGAAGAGTGGCACACGGCATATTCGGTTATACCAAAGTGCCCGATGCTTATTATGAAGCTATTGTCAACTGGTTCTCTGCCCGGCACGGCTGGACGATGAACCGCGAATGGATTATTTATACCATTGGGGTGGTCCCTGCCGTATCGGCTATCATCAAGGCGATGACCCAGCCGGGCGATCAGGTGATTGTGCAGACTCCGGTGTATAACTGCTTCTTTTCTTCCATCCGGAACAACGGATGTGAAATCGTGTCCAGCCCGTTGGTGCGTAAGGACGATACGTATGCGGTTGATTTCGACGATTTAGAGGCAAAGGCTTCCAGTCCGAAGGCGAAAGTGTTCTTGCTCTGCAACCCTCATAATCCGGCAGGGCGTGTATGGACTCCCGAAGAATTACGCCGGATGGGAGACATTTGCATCCGCCACGGTGTGTTCATCATATCCGATGAAATCCATTGCGAGCTGATACAGCCCGGATATGCCTATACGCCTTTCGCTTCGTTGGGCGGGGAATACGTGAAACATTCGTCCGTATGCATTTCTCCCAGCAAGGCGTTCAATATCGCCGGGCTTCAGATAGCGAACATCGTGACCGCCGATGAAGAGACTCGGAAGAAGATAGACCGTGCTATCAATGTCAACGAGGTGTGCGACGTGAATCCTTTCGGCGTCGAGGCTTTAATTGCCGCTTATAGCGAGGAGGGCAGCGAATGGCTGAAGCAATTGAACGCATACATTGCCGGAAACTATCGCTATATGCAAGCATTTTGCAAGGAACATCTTCCTGAGTTCCCTTTGATAAAGCTGGAAGGGACTTATCTGGCATGGATGGATTGCTCGGCGCTTGGCATGAAGTCGGAAGAATTAGAAGAGGAACTGGTCGGCAAGGCTAAGTTGTGGCTGAATGCCGGAACGATGTACGGCGCGGAAGGCGAAGGCTTTATGCGCTGGAACTTGGCTTGCCCGCGAAAGAATGTAGAGGAAGGATTGAACCGCTTCCTCCGGTTTGTGAATGGAAGAAGAAGTTAACTCCTTCTAAAAATGAATGTCCGCATTTTCCCAAATTAGTTGTAGGGGCGTATCGCATACGCCCTGAAAACATCCGCATGGATAAGTGTGTGTATTCGGGCGTATGCAATACGCCCCTACATGGCTGTTTGCGAATATTCATAAATGAACATTAATAATTAAATAAGATAGTATTATGGAATCTGTAGTAAAACTTTATTCATTGCCGTACTCCAATGTGAAAACCTACGGAGCGGCTTTGTTGTTCGTGGTTGGCAATATCGCATTGCCTCAATTGTTCCATTTGGTGCCTCAGGGAGGAATGACATGGTTGCCCATTTATTTCTTCACTCTGGTAGGCGCTTACAAGTACGGTTGGAAGGTTGGTTTGCTTACCGCTATCGCTTCTCCGTTGATAAATTCGGCATTGTTCGGCATGCCTGCTCCGGAGGTGCTTCCGGCTATCTTGTTGAAGTCCGTCCTGCTGGCTGCTGGTGCCGGGTTCGTGGCTCATCGTTTCCAAAAGGTATCGGTATTGGCTCTGTTGGCTGTCGTGTTATTTTATCAATGTGTCGGCACTTTGGGCGAATGGGCATTCTTTGCCGATAGCTTCCATGCAGCCGTTCAGGATTTCCGTATGGGCATCCCCGGCATGTTGCTCCAAATATTCGGCGGCTATGCCTTCATCCGTTACCTGATTCAGAAGTAATTTTGTTTTCACCACAGAGTACACAGAGGCACACGGAGGATAATTATAAAAACTCTGTGTGCCTCTGTGTACTCTGTGGTGAAAAATTAAATCACTCGTTGGTAAGCAATGCGCGGTGTGCCGTTGGCTACGTAGATGATGCCGCAAGGGGTAAAGCCGTTCTTCTCCAACAGGTGTTGCATCACTTTATTGTCGGCATGAGTGTCCGCCCGCAGATTCGAATCATGTAAAGCACACCAGTTGACACATGCTTGAAAAATTCCTTTTTCGCTTCCGTCTGAGGCAATCCGATGAATGACATGATAAGGTTCGTCGTTCAGCCACGCTCCGTTTTCGATACGTGCGTAATTCGGGTCGGGACTGGGGACGAAACAGAATGTCCCTATGGCTTTCCCTTCTTTGTTTTCGCAAACATAACAATCCCCTCGGCTTATTTCGTCCGCAATCAGTTCACGTTGCGGATAACCGTTTATCCATTGGTTCGGATTTCCGGTCTTTGCCATAAAACGGCGTGCCGCATCGAATATTTTCATGAGGCGGCATAAATCAACTGGTGTAGCTTTACGTATGTTCATATTTATAGATTAATGTAATATTCGGATATCCGGTCCTACGTATGTCTCTTTTAATCCGCCCCAGTCTATGATGATGCGTTGTATCATTACTCCAGGATCTCCGCAGCTTAAGTTCAGTGTATGTGTCTTACGTTCACGGTCTATCGGGAAAGTGAAGGTAGCCTTTACGCCATTCTGAAGCACATGGTCTTTCCATTGTTTGGAATATTCTACCGGAACATTATTTGTCACCTGCACGGGTTGTCCGTCAACCGATACGCCGAAACGAGTGCCCCTGCCTTTATAGATTGGAAATACTGGTAACGAGTAAACGTGTAATGTTACCGAATCTGCATCTATCTGTGGCAATTCATACTCGATTTGAGGAGCAGAAGGAGAAGTCGGGTCAGCCAATGACTCTGTAGCCTCACCTAACTGGAGGATATTCCAATCGTAACCCAATCCTTTTACCAAGCGTAAGGTATGCCCGGAAGCAGATTTAATGTGATAACGTGTCAAATCTACCAAAGCACAGCGTTCCAACTTATCTTGTTCGGGACGGAGAGACAAGTCTACCGGTGTTTCTTCTTTTCCTTTTGTGTAGGTCACCTCTGGCATGTTCTGGTATTTGGCAACCCATCCCGGCGCCAGTGTCATCATGTGGTTCCATTTTCCATCGAGTTGCGTATTGTAACGATGATTCAGTGAAGCAATACTATCGTATGCCAATTCTGATTGGCGGGCTGCCCAATTAGCTTGCTCAACCTTTCCCTCGGCAAGCAGTTCACGGTTCAATTGAGCCATTAAAAACTTGCGGTTCATCTGATACGAAGCCAAAGCCTGATAGCCTATCAGTTCGAAGAATGCCGGACGATAATTTTCCGGGAGTTCGTTATAGAGGCGAACCGCTTCGTCGGACAAACGCTGATAATCGTCTAAACGGCGGAGCGCGTCATTATAGTTTTGGAAAGAATAATCGGTAGAAGCCAATTCCGTATATTCGGGTGCATCCCATTCGCGTTCCCAGCCCATAAACTCTGGCTTACGGCTCCATGCCAGCCGATAATATTCGTCCAACATCCGTTGGAAACGGGCGTTATATGCATCGCCGAACAACCCAGCCATGAATGAAGCCTGATGCTCGTTGATGGAATGAATATCGTATTTGTCAATATCCCACGCCATGTCAAAATACGTCTTGATAGCAAGCTCTGCCGGTTTGATGTCGCCTACATTCAAAAGCCAATAGCGGTCTGCCCCTGTATCGTAAGCTTTTTTCAATTCTTCGTACATCAACACGGGGGGAGTGGTGCATATCCAAAGATAATCGTGCGGAGCGCCCAGGTAAGAAGTGTGGTAATAAACGCCCGCCCGTCCGCTGCGTTGTTGTTCTTGCGGATTGCTCAAACGTTTCATATAGCCGTAATTATCGTCCACCCATACCAAAGTCACGTCATCGGGCACCTTCAACCCGCGTTCGTAAATGTCTAACACCTCTTTGTAGGGCACGAATTGTTGCGGAATGGAGTCGATAGGATGCGGAATGTATTTCGACAAGATATTCCGTTGGTCTGTTAATACCTCTTCTATCAGGCTCACTTCACGTTCTTTAGGTACGCCCACCAATCCCGCATCGTGAATGCCCCGCATGGCAAGAGTATAGAAGTTTTCGTAAGGTCCGTTCTCCGAAATACGCTTGTCGAGCACCTTGTTAATGCCGTCCTTATTGGTAAGGTAATTCCAGTCGCCCATTGTCTCCTTATCCCATTCCGTCACATTATTGAAAAGCAATGGCTCGCAATGCGAAGAAGTCATGACAATGGCAAAACTATCCGCCACCAATTTATTGTCGGGATACTGTTGAAGGCTCCCGAACTGGGGCGCATGGCGGGAGCCAGCATGTTACCTTTCAAGCGGAGTATCAGCTCGCATACCTTGGCATAAGTTTTCGGGCCGATATCTCCCAATTCCTTATCGAATGTTTTCGAAGCCCACGGCGTGATGCCCCAGCCTTCATCGTTGATAAAGATACCCCGGTATTTGATGCTGGGAGCCTTTGAGGCATAATCAATGGCTTCCACATACAGCGCGTCATGCCGCTTTACAGGGACATCCGACCACCAATAAAGCGGAGACACTCCCATTGCTTCGGATAAGGCAAACGTTCCGTATGCCGTTCCCCGCCGGTCGCATCCGGCAATGATTAAGACCCGGTCAATATCTTCGGTAGGCTGGTCTATCGTTTTCAGCACATATTGTTCCCAACCGTGGCGGATAGCGGACACATCCAGCTTCTTCTGCTTGACCATTTCATCGATAAACCGATTATGTCCTAAGGTACCAATCACAACGATGTTTTTCCCTTCCGTTGGATTTTTCACCGAAACCTGCCTCTTTACACCCGTCACACGAGCGATGTCTTCCGCAAACAAAGCCGCCGTTTTCTTTACCACTTCGAAGTCTTCCGAACTGATATAAATATCACACGGCTTTCCGTTGGCACACAAAGGGAAATCTGTTGATGTCGCAGGCTTATCGTTCACTTTCGGCTGGGCGAAAGCGGATAATCCGCATAGAAGAAATAGAATGATGAATAGATGTTTCATAATAGTTACTGATTTTGATACGAATATACGAATTAATAGAGTTGATAACATTACTAACTTTTTCTTTTAAGTATTTTTTTATGAAACTTCTAATACGTAAATAGGATATGAATCCGCCGAATTGTCTGTGTGAATGATTAACCCGTCTTTAACTAATTCCCAATTCACATTTTGTATTCCAGATAAACTTTTTACCGTATTTATTTTATCCAACTTTGTAAAGGCTCTTAGTTTAAAGACTTTGTCTTGCACATGACGGACGATTATATATACCTTGTTCCCTTTACTCGTATAGCGTACGTCTGGAGTACGTTGTTGGGGGAATCCGTTAAATACAGCATCGTCAAATTCCGCCTTTATCTCTTCATCGGGCTGGTTCGGGTCTATTTTTTCTCCATAAATACGCCAAGGTCTCGTTCCATAAATAGCTTCTCCATTCGTTTGCATCCAAGCGTGCAACTCTTTTATAATCGGAAATGTCTGTATAGGGAAAGCTCCTTTACCATTAGGAGCTACATTTAATAACATATTTCCTCCTTTGCTAACTACATCTGTTAAATAGCGTATAATCATATCTGGTTTTTTATATAAGGTATCATAACGGTTATATCCCCAATTCCGTCCCATGGTCAGATTTACTTCCCAGGGTTCATGACTGGTATTGTCTGTAAGTTTCTGTTCAACCGTTTTAAAATCACCTTCCCCATTGCCTATTCTGTCATTAATCAGACATTCGGGTTGTAATTTGTAAATCAACTCTCTGATAGTTTTACTCTGTTCTTTTGTCACCAGTTCAGGAGTATCAAACCACATGAAATCAATTTTCCCGTAATTGGTCAGCAATTCTTTGATTTGTGGAATAGCTTTACGCTTCAAATAAGCCGGCAATGATTTCCCGTCTTCATCCGGATAATCCCACGTATTGCTTCTGCCTCCCTTTTGCGGCCAATTAGTCGGGACATCCGGATCTTCCCAGTCACGTCCTAAAGAATAATAAAAACCAATCTTCAAATTCTCTTTCCGGCAGGCATCTACAATTTCTTTTATCGGGTCTCTTTTAAAAGGAGTTGCATCCACGATATTGTAATCACTGCATTGAGAATCGTACATGGCAAATCCCTCGTGGTGCTTTGTTGTGATAACGATGTATTTCATTCCTCCTTCTTTAGCTGTTCTGACCCATTGCTCCGCATTAAATTCAACGGGATTAAATTCCTCGGCAAGTTTAGCGTATTCTTTTAACGGAATCCGCTCGTAAAGCATAAAATGCTCTCCGCCTCTTGTCTTTTTTCCATTCCATTCGCCTCCGGCTTCCGAATAAAGCCCCCAATGAATAAACATACCGAACTTATTGTCGGCAAACCATTGTAGACTACGCTGACAAGCCGGTTGGGCTGAAGCGTAGATGCTTGCTATTAAAAATATAATACTAATTGCTGACTTATTCATCATTCCATATAGTAAACAAAAGGGGAGTAATCTCTTCAACGGACGTTATTTCCACTTTTTCCCACAAGGCTATCAATGCTTCAGAAGCAATATCCTCTGCCACAGCTTCATCGTGGACGTATGATTTTGCAAATCTGAAAGCCTGTTTGTAGTACCTGGTATGAATAAACGTGAACGATATGTCCGACGAGTTTTTCATTGTTTTAACTATAAGATTCGGTTTTGAGAACAAAGGTACAAATAAAAAATGTGTTTTTCATAACAGATTGCATGGATTTAATAAATTTATGCGAATCAGGAATTGGCTTGTTGATTCAACTCCCGATTCGCATAAAATTAATAAACTCTGTGGTTCTTGTATTTTTTGTTATACAGAAACGCTCTTTAGAATTCGATAATCAAAGAACGGTTGGCAGGAATAGTCAGGTTTTGAGTGAAATTAACCTTTTTGCCGGTTGTAATGATTGTACCTTCTTTAGAGTCTTGAGTTAGAGCGTTGTAGTGTTGGCTTGGCAGAACTTGTTCTTTGTCAGTGCTGTTTAAGACAATCATTTCTGTTTTACCATCACTCGTGCGGGCATACAAGTAGATTCCTTGCTCAGGAATGTGATACTTTACAGTTTTGTTTTCTGACATTTTCTTGTTTAGTTTTAGTTTTGCGCTTCAAAAATAGGGCTTTCATTCTAAACAAGCGGAAAGAAAACGGTTAAAATTGCAGTCCTTATACGGTTTTTATGATATAAATCAAGAAATGTTAGTTTTATAAACGCAGAGACGCAAAAACGCAAAGTCTTTATTTAGAGAGCAAAAGAGCGCAAAGAATTAAAAATTGAGCATTTTTAAATAAGTTCTAATTTTTAACTCCTCCGTGTCTTTTGCTTTCTCTAAAAAATATATTCTCCGCGCTTTTGCGTCTCTGCGTTTATAAAATATCAAATCAAGAATCCTAACAGGATACCTGCGGCTACGGCAGAACCGATGACTCCGGCTACATTCGGACCCATGGCATGCATCAGCAAGTAGTTGGTCGGGTCGTATTCCGCACCGACGATTTGCGAGATGCGGGCAGAGTCGGGCACGGCAGATACGCCTGCATTACCGATAAGCGGGTTGATCTTGTTGTCTTTCTTCAATACGAGATTGAATATCTTCACGAAGAGCACGCCCGATGCGGTGGCTATCACGAACGACAAAGCTCCCAAGCCGAATATCTTCAACGAATCCCATGTGATGAATTCCGAAGCTTGGGTAGACGCGCCTACGGTCAGTCCCAACAAAATGGTGATGGTGTCAATCAGCGGGCCACGGGCTGTCTCTGCCAACCGGCGGGTCACGCCGCTTTCTTTTAACAGATTACCGAAGAACAGCATTCCTAATAGAGGTAAGCCTGAGGGTACTAAGAAGCAGGTGAGCAACAGACCCATAATGGGGAACAATACCTTTTCGGTATGCGACACGGCACGCGGGGCTTTCATGCGGATGAGGCGTTCTTTCTTGGTGGTCAGCAAACGCATGATAGGCGGCTGGATAACCGGCACCAATGCCATGTACGAATAAGCGGACACGGCGATGGCTCCCATCAGGTTAGGCGCCAACTTTGATGAAAGGAAGATAGCGGTAGGGCCGTCCGCACCGCCGATGATGCCGATAGCGGCTGCCTGCATGGGGTCGAATCCCCATTTGAGTGCAATCATGTAGGCACCGAAGATACCGAACTGGGCTGCCGCACCGATGAGCATCAGCTTCGGATTGGAAATCAATGCCGAGAAGTCGGTCATGGCTCCGATGCCGAGGAAGATGAGCGGCGGATACCAGCCCGACGTCACCCCTTGGTATAAGATGTTGAGTACCGAACCCTGTTCGTAGATGCCGACCTGCAGACCGGCTTCCATATTAAAAGGAATGTTGCCCACCAGCATACCGAATCCGATAGGAATCAGCAGCATCGGCTCGAATTCCTTTGCCACGGCAAGATAAATGAAGAATATACCGACGGCTATCATGATGAAATGCTGGTAAGTCGCATTGTAGAAGCCGGTATACGTCCAGAAATCCGCCAGGTTGCTCTGTAAGAAATTGATAAATTCTCCCATAGTTATTCGATGATTATAAGGTCTGTACCTTCAAGAATAGATTCTCCTTTGCTCACTTGGATAGCGGTCACTTTGCCGTCGCGGTCGGACTTGATGTCGTTTTCCATTTTCATGGCTTCCAATATTAATAAGGTCTGTCCGCGTTTCACCGTATCGCCTTCTTTCACCTTGATGTCGAGGATGACTCCGGGCAGCGGTGATTTGATGCCCGACTTGCCTTGTGATACGGTGGGGCGGGATATAGCCGGAGGAGGAGCGGCCGGAGTGGTCGCGGCGGTACGGACAACCGGCTTGATTTTCGGGCTTACGTGCTTCTCTAATTCTACGGTGTAGGGCGTACCGTTTACTTCTACGTGTACGTTGTTGTCTTCTATGTCTCCTACGGTCACTTTGTATAAGTTCCCGTTGATTTTATATCTATATTCTTTCATGGTCATTCATTACGTTAGAGGGTTATTTCTTATGAGGATTTTCGCGCAGGGTATAAATCTTCGAGCTCCATGGCGAGTAGCTTCTCTTTACGCGGCTGATGGTGAGGATGGTTTCTTCTACATCGTGGTCGCTTCCCTGAGCCTCGTGCAGTGCCATGGCAATGGCGGCTATTACATCGCCCGGCGCTTCGCCCAATCTCCGTTCCTTGGCTTCTTGCTTGTCGGTGATGTTATGTACCTTCATGGCATTACGCTTGCGGAGCTTGACGGCAATCTTGCCGATGACGCGGAAGCAGATGTATAAGAGGATAAGTCCGGTAAACACTACGGTCATGGCGGTAAGGGTCATGCCGAAGCCCGCCGAGTCGTGCAGCTCGAATTTATCCATTTTGGGATTTCCTTCCAATGTCTGGTTATTCGTGCTTGGAGTGACGTATTTGGTCTCGCTATCGTCCTTTACTTCCCATTCGTCCGAGCCGTCGCTAATGCGTGCATACGATTGGTCGGTCTTCAGGATGCCGGCGGGCACAACCACTTCGTCTAAAAGTTTCCGTCCCGAATCGTACAGTCCTACCCAGTTGTCATTGGTCTTGCTTAATACGAAATTGGTATGGAAGGTGCCTCGGCGCGGCGCTCCGTCTGCCCAGAAGAGGGCGTGCTGGCGGGGGCTGATAGCGGTCAGTACATCTCCTTTCGGAATGAAATAAGATACGGTGTCGCCCGGCTCGCTGCTCACTTTCAGGTAGCATCCCGCCAAGTTGACGCTATTATAAGATGTGTTGAATATTTCCACCCATCCGCTATGTACGCCGTAATCGTCCTGGAAGTTGCTTTGGTTATCCACCAATACTTCGTTGATGACGATTTTGCTGCCCGTCTCCGGTGCGGTGCACGAACTGAGTGCGCCCGCCATAGCAGATGCGAAGAATATTCCGGCTATGTATTTGTTCATAACTAAACGCGTTAAAGGGGTTAATTACAAAGGAATATTTCCGTGCTTCTTTGCCGGATTGGTTTGTTTCTTGGTCTGCAATTGTTGCAGGGCGCGGATGATGCGGAAGCGGGTGTTGCGCGGTTCAATCACGTCATCAATGTAGCCGTATTTCGCCGCATTATACGGATTGGCGAACAATTTGGTATATTCGGCTTCCTTCTCAGCCATGAACGCTTTCGGGTCTTCGGCTTCTTTCGCTTCCTTGGCATAGAGCACTTCTACGGCTCCCGCACCGCCCATTACGGCGATTTCGGCGGTAGGCCATGCGTAGTTCATATCACCGCGCAATTGCTTGCAACTCATCACAATGTGCGAACCTCCGTAGGATTTGCGCAGGGTGACGGTCACTTTAGGCACGGTCGCTTCTCCGTATGCGTAAAGCAATTTGGCTCCGTGCAGGATGACGGCGTTGTATTCTTGTCCCGTGCCCGGAAGGAATCCCGGTACGTCTACTAATGATACGATAGGAATGTTGAACGCGTCGCAGAAACGGACGAAACGGGCACCTTTGCGTGAAGAATTGCAGTCGAGTACGCCCGCCAAGAATTTCGGCTGGTTGGCTACAATACCTACCGATTGTCCGTTGAAACGGGCAAAGCCGACGATGATGTTCTTCGCAAAGTCTTGTTGCACTTCCAAGAATTCGCCGTTATCTACGATAGCGCCGATTACCTCATACATATCGTAAGGCTTGTTCGGACTATCTGGAACAATTTCGTTCAGCGAGTCTTCCAACCGGTCTATCGGGTCGGTACAATCTATATAAGGTGGTTCTTCGAGGTTGTTTTGAGGGATGTAGCTCAAGAGTTTGCGGATAAGCGCCAATCCTTCTTCTTCGGTAGATGCCGTGAAATGGGTTACTCCCGAGCGGGTGGAGTGCACGCTTGCGCCTCCTAAGTTTTCTTGTGTCACGTCTTCGCCGGTCACGGTCTTTACCACTTTCGGTCCGGTGAGGAACATGTATGAAGTGCCTTCCATCATCAAGGTGAAGTCGGTCAGTGCCGGAGAATAAACGGCTCCTCCCGCACAAGGCCCGAAGATGCCGGAGATTTGCGGGATTACGCCCGATGCCAAGATGTTGCGCTGGAATATTTCGGCATAGCCAGCCAATGCGTTGATGCCTTCCTGGATGCGTGCTCCTCCCGAGTCGTTCAGTCCGATAACGGGTGCTCCCATCCGCATCGCCATATCCATCACCTTGCATATCTTTTGCGACATGGTTTCCGACAAAGAACCAGCCGATACGGTAAAGTCTTGCGCAAAGACATAAACCAGTCTTCCTTCAATGGTTCCATATCCGGTTACGACCCCGTCTCCCAGATATTGTTTCTTCTCCATACCGAAATTGGTGCAACGGTGTTTCACGAACATATCCATTTCTTCGAAACTGCCTTCATCGAGCAGCATGGAGATGCGTTCGCGTGCTGTATATTTCCCTTTTGCGTGTTGTTTCTCGATGGCTTTTTCTCCACCTCCCAAGCGGGCTTTGGCACGCAATTCAATCAGTTCTTTTACTTTTTCAAGTTGGTTACTCATGGTATTTTCGTTTTATAGATTTTTACTTTTCACACAATTCAGTCAATACGCCCATTGTTGATTTCGGATGCAGGAAAGCGATTTGCAAATTCTCCGCACCTTTACGCGGAGCCTTGTCTATCAGCCGGATGCCTGCCCCTTCGGCTTCAGCCAATGCGTTGGCTACTCCGTCTTCAATGGCAAAAGCGAGGTGGTGGATGCCCATGCCGCGTTTTTCGATAAAGCCGGCAATGGTACTGTCCGGGCTGGTCGGCTCCAATAATTCGATTTTGGTATCTCCGCATTTCAGGAAAGCGGTCTTTACCTTTTGGTCTTCTACTGTCTCTATGTTATAGCAAGTCAGTCCGAGAACTTTTTCATAATACGGAAGGGCTTCTTCGATGCTCTTAACGGCAATGCCCAAGTGTTCAATGTGAGAAATTTTCATATTTGTTGTTTTTTATAGGGTATTAAATTCTTAAGTCATTTGCATTGATTGCACAAAGAAAAGAAAAATGTGCGATATATGAAATTTTTTCCCTATTTTATTTCATGGAAAGCATGTCTTTATTGGTTTTGTAGCGCATTGTTACTGTTATAGTGATTGCTTTTTTAGTCTGTCAAGATGTCACTTTCCTTATGCCAAAAATGCATACGGGTTCATCAGCCATCGAAGCAGGCTTCATTGGCTGATGCACTTAGGTTCGTTGGCTTATGAAGCTAAGTGCGTTTTTTATTGGTGCCAAGCGGAGCAAAGCATAATTTCCTCTAATCCTGATTCGTATTAAATATAGAAATGAATAAGCAGCCGGTTGAGCCATTTCCAGCGGATGCGGAACCAGCGGCGGGTGCTTAATTGCCTGCCTCCGAAACGGAGGATGAAGTCGCGGTAGGTATATTTCTTGAAAGGAAGGCCTGCTTCGATGAACTCGAAATGCCTGTAACCTTGCTGGCGGGAGTAGGTCATGGCGTTCCATACGGCAAGGACGCCCGGATAGAGAAGCGGATAAGTCTTGCGCATGCCGGAAGAGAAAAGTAAATAGGCTGTATTTTGTGAGAATAGGCATACCGAGCCTCCGATGATTTTATTTTTGTAGCGGATGAGAAAGATTTTCCCTAATTCGTGTTCAGAAGGACGTTTCAGCAAGGAAAGGAAGAAACGCAGGTCGGGCAGGTAACGGTGTATCTTGGCTGCATAATATTTCCGTAGCATATTGAAAAAGGCTTCGATGTCTTCTTGAGTGCGTGCGATGTCCATTGTCGCGCCATTTTTCAATCCACGTGCTATTTGCCTTTTGCGTGATGCGCTAATCCATTTATCGAGGGTTTGATGATGAATGGAGTTGCGTACCCGAAGCCATCGGATAGGGAAATATCCGTTTTGCCGGAAATAGCGATAACCGAAAAGTGGTTCTTCTAAGTTCCTGAATTCCAAAAAGAAGGATTGGTCTTGGAATATGATTGTAAAATAGGAAAGAAAATTTCCAAAGATTTCATCGGCTTTGCGTGAGGTGTTGAAATATTCACCTGTTCCGTATGCGTATGTTTTTTTTCGGAGTCCGGTGAGCCGTGCATTGCGGCGCGTGATGCAGAGCAGCTTTCCGATAGGCGTATCGTTTTCCCATGCTACTAACAAAACAGGACGATAACCGGGGGTTTGTTCCAGTACTTGAAACAATTCGGTGGAATGAAAGATATTTGTTCCGGGAAGGTCCGGAATGTCTTTCGAATGTTCGTATGTGCTTATTCGAATAGTCATGGTACTGCAAAGATAAAAAATTTTTTGAGACAGTATATCTAATCGGGAAAAACATGCCAATAAAAAGGATTTTCCGAACGAAACCGAATAAATTTGAAATGGATTTGAAATAGTGCCGGTAAATTTGACCTTCTCGTTTTTTACGAGTATCTTTGTCGGACTAATAGATAAGAGTTTATGGAAAACTTCAGTGATTTGATTAAGCAACGGCGCAGCATGCGCAAGTTTACCGAGGAAGAATTGACACAGGATGAAGTGGTGGCTTTGCTTAGGGCTGCTCTGATGTCGCCTTCTTCGAAGCGGAGTAATTGTTGGCAATTTATTGTGGTAGACGATAAGCATACGCTTGAATTGTTGTCGAAATGCAAGGCATCGGGAGCCGATTTCTTGAAAGATGCCCCGCTTGCCATTGTGGTATTGGCAGATCCGTTGGCGAGCGATGTATGGATTGAAGACGCTTCTATCGCGTCGATTCTCATCCAGCTTCAGGCAGAAGATTTGGGACTGGGAAGTTGTTGGATTCAGGTCCGGGAACGCTATACCGCCACGGGCATGCCTGCCGATGAGTATATACACGGTGTGTTGGATATCCCTTTGCAACTTCAGGTGCTTTCTATTATTGCCGTAGGTCATAAGGGCATGGAACGGAAACCGTTTGACGAGAGCAAATTGTTGTGGGAAAAGGTACACCTTAATAAATATAATAAGGGAGAATGACGGCAAAGGGATTATTATCAACTGAAAAGATAGTGTTGGTTGGTGCCGGAAATGTGGCGACCCATTTGGGAACGGCATTGCGTGGTGCCGGATATGCGGTACTTCAAGTGTTTAGCCGGACGGAAGAATCGGCTTCGGCGTTAGCTGGGAAATTGAATTGCCCTTATACGACGGATATCAATCAGGTAGTGCCCGATGCGGAGCTTTATGTCGTATCTGTTAAAGACGCGGTGTTGGCAGAGGTCATTCCACCTTTGGTGCGCCGTAATCCGAAAGCCTTGTTCGTGCATACGGCAGGAAGTATGCCGATGGATGTATGGAAAGGCGAAGCCGTCCGTTACGGGGTGCTTTATCCGATGCAGACTTTTAGCAAGAGCCGTGCGGTAGACTTCTCTACGGTTCCTTTTTTTATAGAAGGTTCGGGAAGAGAAGAGGCAGAGGCATTGAAAGCTGTGGCGGAGCGGATAGGAGGGAAGGTATACGAAGCTACTTCCGAGCAACGCCGGTACTTGCATATCGCGGCGGTATTCGCTTGTAATTTCACGAATCACATGTATGCTTTGGCGCACCGTCTGCTGGATTCTCATGGTTTGCCTTTCGAAGTGATGTTGCCTTTAATCGATGAAACGGCACGGAAGGTACACGAATTGCCTCCGCTTGAAGCTCAGACTGGACCGGCAAGGCGGTATGATGAGAATGTAATCGGAAAACATCTGGAAATGCTTGCCGATGAACCTCGTTTGGCAGAATTGTATGAAAAAATTAGTCAAAGCATTCATCGGTTGGCTTAGGCTTATACTTTGCGCTGGATATTGTTAAAACGCAAAGACGCAAAAGCGCAAAGTCTTTCATTTTTGAGAGTAAACACACAGATAGATGCATTGGTTCTGCGACCTTTGCTTTCTCAAAAATAGATTCTCTGCGCTTTTGCGTCTCTGCGTTTTTTAATATTAGAACTCAAATGATAAATTATGATTTAACGAAGATACGGGCACTGGTATTCGATGTAGACGGAGTGCTGAGTGCCGAGACCGTTCCGATGAGTGCGGAAGGGGAGCCTATGCGGACGGTAAACATCAAGGACGGATATGCCCTGCAACTTGCCGTAAAATGCGGACTGCATGTAGCGATTATCACCGGAGGACGTTCAGACGCTATTCGGAAGCGTTACGAAGCGTTGGGAGTGAAAGACATCTACATGGGCGCTTCGGTCAAGACGAAAGAATATGCCGACCTGCTTGCCCGGTACGATTTGAAGCCGGAAGAAGTGTTGTATATGGGCGATGATATACCCGACTATGATGTCTTGCGTTTGACTGGCTTGCCTTGTTGCCCTGGCGATGCCGCTCCCGAAATCAAGGCGGTGTGCAAGTATATTTCTCATCGGAACGGAGGATACGGATGCGGACGTGATGTGATAGAGCAGGTCTTGCGGGCACAAGGCAAATGGATGTCGCATGCCGATGCGTTCGGATGGTAACTCCTTAATTACAATAAAATATAAAAATAATGGTATTAGAGAATTTGCAAAAATACAAAGTGAAGCTTGCTTCTAATTCGCCCCGTCGCAGGGAATTGCTTTCGGGGTTGGGCATTGATTATGAAATAAAGGTATTGCCGGGCATTGACGAGACTTATCCCGACACCTTGAGCGGTGAAGAGATTCCGGTTTACATCGCCCGTGAGAAGGCAGATGCATACCGGAAAGACATGAAGGAGGATGAACTGATAATCACGGCAGATACCATTGTGTATATCGACGGGGAAGTGTTGGGAAAGCCGGAAGACGAGGAAGATGCGTGCCGGATGCTTCGCAAGTTATCGGGAAGGACGCATCAGGTCATTACGGGAGTGTGTCTGACTACATCTGCTTTCCAGAAAGCTTTTGCTTCGGTGACGGAAGTGACTTTCGCGTCGTTGAGTGAAGAAGAAATCCGGTATTATGTTTCTCATTACCGTCCGTTTGACAAGGCGGGTGCATACGGAGTGCAGGAATGGATTGGCTATGTAGGCGTTACGGGAATGAAAGGTTCTTTCTATAATGTGATGGGGCTTCCCGTCCAGCGGCTTTATCAAGAGTTGAAAGCGTTGTAAGTGGGTGTTTGAATTTAAACGCAGAGACGCAAAAGCGCTGAGCAACAATTTCTTGATACGCCCTCCGAGTAGTGACAAGTAACTTTTAATTTTTAACTACTCCGTGCCCTTTGCTTTCTCTAATTATATTCTCTGCGCTTTTGCGTCTCTGCGTTTATTTAAATCCAATAGTTAAATAGTTGACTAATTCCGAAAGAATGTGTATCTTTGCGCCCCGAAAGGAAAAAGATTGTTTTTATGGGAAAAGAAAGTGCTGCATTCAGGGAGCTGATGTTGCAGGTGTTCCATACGCGGATGGCTTTCAGGCGTTCGGTGCAACGTGCTCTACGGAAAGTGGAAGCAGGGATAACGTTCGAGATGCTTCAAGTATTAAGATGTTTAGGGGAAGAGCAGGGGATTACCCAGCAAGTATTGGCGGAGCGCATCGCCAAGGGGAAGGCTGCCTTGTCCAATCTGATTGCGAATTTAGAGAAAAAGAAATATGTGTACCGGCTGGAAGACGCTTCCGACCGGAGGAACAAACGGGTGTATTTGAGTGAGGAAGGGGCTTTGTTTTACGGACAACTCCGTTCTTCACTGGATGATATCTATGCCTCTGCGGGGATAACGGTGGGAATGGAGAAGATGAAAACCCTATTGGCTGACTTAAAACTGACTCGTGATGCGTTGGAGGAGATTTGACCGGTGGCTTTGGGCGGGCTTAGTGTTTGTGTCGCTCGAAGCGCAAGGGGCAATGGATGTAGAGAGTGAGTGTGCCTTGTCTGCCGATTCAATGTTGCTCACCGTAGACGAACTGTTCCGCTTAGGTGTGGATAATAGTTTGAAATTGCAGGCTGATGCCTTGGATGAGGCTATGGCGCACGAGCGGAGCCGCACGGCACGTGCTTCGCGTTTGCCCGATTTGCAAATCGGATTGAACGGGGGAGTGATAGGCCAGCCCATTGTGTTCCAGCGCGGTTTGTCGGCTGCTACGTATCCCGATACGCCCGATTGGTCGCAGAATTATGCGATTGATTTTACCCAACCTCTTTATGAAGGCGGGCGAATCCGTTATACCATCCGGAAAGCCGATTTGGAAAAGCGTGTGGCACAACTCCGTACCGCAACCGACCGTGCTGACGTAAAGCTCAGCCTTTTAGAACAATACATGAGCCTGTTCAGCCTGTACAAACAGCGTGAGGTCTTGATGCGGAACATCGAAGAGTCGGAGTTGCGTCTGAAAGACATCCGGCAGATGAAGAAGGAGGGTCTGATTACGAACAACGATGTGTTGCGGAGCGAAATGCAGCTTACGAATGACCGGCTTTCATTGACCGAAACCGAAAATAGCTTGGCATTGGTATCACAACAATTGGATATCTTGTTGGGTATCGATGAAGACCGTTTGCTTTTGCCTGATACGTCTTTGCTTTACCGTGCCGTGGCATTGGAACCGTATGATGCTTACGTGGCTGAGGCTTTCGATAATGACCCAGCCATGAAATTGCTTCGTAAGCAGACCGAACAGGCGAAGAATGAAGTGCGGTTGGTAAAAGCCGAGTCCTTGCCTCATGTTTCGCTTTATGCATCGAACACCTTGGCGCGTCCCGTTTCGCGGACCATGGCAGATTTGTATAACAACAATTGGAACATTGGTTTGTCGGTTTCCTATCCGCTTTCTTCGTTGTATAAGAATAACCATCGGGTAAAGGAAACCAAATTGGCTGTATTGATGAATCGAAATGCGGAAGAACAGAAGATGCAGCAAGTGCGGGTGACGGTGCGCACGGCATTTCTTCGTCATCGGGAGGCGTTGCGTCAGGTAGAGGCGTTGAAGCTTTCGGTGAAACAAGCCGAAGAGAATTACCGCATCATGCAGAACCGCTATTTGAACCAACTGGCTATCCTGACCGATTTATTGGATGCGAATACGGTGAGGCTGAACGCCGAATTGCAACTGACTTCGGCACGCACGCAGGTGATTTTCACCTATTATCAACTGGAACGGGCGTGCGGAAGATTGTAAAAAACAAAAACTATGGCAGAACTGAAAATAAAACGAGACAGATTGAAGAAATTACGGATGCGTAACCGTATCTTGAATACGGTCTGCATTATCTTGGCAGGGTCGGGACTGTGGTGGACCGCTACTTATTTCTGGCGTTATTTCAATTACGAAGTGACCAACGATGCGTTTATTGACCAATATGTGGCACCCTTGAATGTCCGTGCGTCGGGATATATCAAGGAGGTGCGCTTCAAGGAACACCAATATGTGAAGAAGGGCGATACGTTGTTGGTGTTGGACAATAGCGAATACTTGATTAAGGTAAAGGAAGCCGAAGCTGCCTTGCTTGATGCACGTGGTGCACAGGATGTGCTTCATTCGGGTATTGAGACATCGCACGCCAACATAGCTGTACAGGAAGCCAATATTGCCGAGGCGAAAGCCAAACTATGGCAATTGGAACAAGATTACCACCGTTTCGAGCGGCTGCTGAAGGAAGAATCCATTCCCGAACAACAGTTCGAACAGGTAAAGGCTTCTTACGAGGCTGCTCAAGCACGTTATCAAGCTTTGTTGGAACAAAAGCGTGCCGCCCAGTCGCAATATACCGAGGCTAATAAGCGTACCACCAGTGCACAGGCTACTATTTTGCGTCAGGAAGCCGACCTCGACTTGGCAAAGCTGAACTTGTCTTATACTATCTTGATAGCTCCTTACGATGGCTATATGGGACGGCGCACGTTGGAACCCGGACAGTATGTGCAGGTAGGTCAGACCATTTCGTATTTGGTCCGAGGAGATGACAAATGGGTGACGGCAAATTATAAGGAGACACAGATAACGAGTATCTATATCGGACAGCCCGTACGTATCAAGGTAGACGCTTTGCCTGGCAGGGTCTTCGAAGGGGAAGTGACCGCTATCTCCGAGGCTACCGGTTCGAAATATTCGTTGGTGCCTACCGATAATTCGGCGGGAAACTTCGTGAAAGTGCAGCAACGCATCCCGGTACGCATCGACCTGAAGAATGTATCCGATGAAGATATGCGGCATTTGCGTGCCGGCATGATGGTAGAGACGGAGGCATTGCGGAAATGACGGACGTTAGAAGTTTGGGGCTGCCTGTCCGCCGATGGGTGCCCGATTGGCTGGCTTTGGCAAGTGTGTTCATTGTTATCTTGCCGGTGTTGATGGTAAATGGTTCGTATACGGGCAGTATGCTCGAAGTCTCGAACACATTGGGTACGAATACCGAAGACATCACGATGGGCTATTATGCCACGTCGGCTGGATTCGCCATCGGTTATCCCATTGTGCCCAAGGTCTTGTCGGCTATTCCCGAAAAGATGATGTTAGTGGTCAATCTTACTTTGCAGTTCCTGCTGAGTTGGGTGTGCGCCCGTTCGCAAAACGTTGACATATTGATTGTGGCAAGCTTCGTCATCGGTTTCCTCAAAGGATTCATGATGTTGTGGTTCATCCGTATGGCGCGCTTTATCTTTAGCCCGAAGGATGTGCGTAGCGAGTTCTATTCGTATTTCTTCCCTTTGGCTTTCGGCTTCGGCCAGCTTTCGATGGTGCTTACAGCAGAACTTGCCTACCATTATAACTGGAAGTATATGTATTACTTCATGATGATTCTGATGCTCATCAGCATCCTGACGGTTATTGTCTGTTATCGTCAAGATAAGAAGGCAGAGAAGATTCCGCTCTCCGAATTCCATTTCCGCGAGATGATGGTGGCGGCTGTAGGCGTGCTGATGCTGATGTACGTGGCTGATTATGGCAAGATGCTCGACTGGATGGCTTCGTTTAAGATATGCGCTTACATTGTTATCGGGCCGATTCTGCTGGCTTTCTTCATTTGGTTGCAGAAGACGGCGGAGAAGCCTTTCGTCAGTTTGGCTCCTCTGTATCAGCCGAAAGCCGTGGTGGGTTATTTCTACATGATGCTGACGATGTTCTTCAGTACCTCCACCACGTTGCTCACCAATTACATGACCACTATCTTGCAGGTAGATTCCACACGTACCTACCTTGTTTATATATGGGCGCTTCCGGGTTATGCATTGGGTGCGTTCATTTGCTTTTGGTGGTTCCGTTGGCAGAGGTGGCGTTTCCGTTTTTTGGTGGCAGGAGCAATGGGGTGTTTTGCCGTGTTCTTCGGCATTCTCTATTTCACTATTTCGCCCGAAAGCACGTATGAGATGTTGTTCTTCCCTATCTTCATCCGTGGGGTAGGGATGTTGGTGCTGATTATCGCCTTCGGTCTGTTTGCGGTGGAAGATCTGAATCCGAAGTTCCTCTTGTCGAACGCTTTCTTTTTGATTTTGTGCCGTTCGGTATTAGCACCGCTGATGGCGACTTCGTTTTATAGCAATACGCTTTATCACTTGCAGCAGAAGTACATACACTCCTTGTCGGAAACCATAACAATGGTCGATCCATTGGCTGCCTCGAAGTTCTCCCAGTCGTTGAGCAGCGGAATCGGGCAGGGTCACGGGTATGCCGAGGCTACCCAAATGGCGACTACCTCGCTTTATTCCACCCTTCAGCAGCAAAGCCTTCTGTTGGCGTTGAAAGACATCTTGGGCTGGCTGTTCATCGTAACATTAGTAATAGCCGTTGTGTCTCGCTTCATCCCGTTCCATAAGACCATCCGGGTTACCTTCGCCAAGGCAGATGATGATATGGTGTGATAAAGGGGCAAATGTTATACGCATTTTGCTTCTTTTATCACTTTCTCTATACACTGTAGAACAATTTCCGCATGGTATTGTGCTTTATCAATCCATTCGGCATTCTTACGGTGGGTTTCTAGCCATTGAAGGGAAGGAAGTGCTTCTTGGGCTTCTATCATGGTGAAAGTGGGGAGCATTTTGTGTGCAATTTCCCCTAATTCTTGCATCGATTTTGTGTTTATCGCTTGCGTTATCCGGTTTTGGTTTTTTCGGGTCTCTTCGATGAATGTCCGGATAATTTGGCGTGCGGCTTCTTCATCGTCTTCGGAGAAAGCGGTCAAGGGAGCGAAATTGAATTTATGGGATGCCCCGTCGGAAGATATTTCCGGTTCTTTGGCTGGCTCTATAGATTCCCATTTCACTTGCAGGGTTTGTCCGCATACTTTGCGTAGCTCTTCCCAGTTGAACGGTTTGTAGAGGCATCCGGCAAAACCTTGTTTTCGGAAGTCTGCTTCGTTCATATCGCTCCGTGCGGTAATGGCTATGATCGGAACGGTCTTTGCTTGTGGCGTGTTGAGCTTCCGAATGGCTTTTAATAAATTAAAGCCATTCATAGCAGGCATTTGTATATCAGTCAGAATTAAGTCTACAGACTCAGTTTGGATGAGTTTGAACAATTCTTCCGGCTGGGTACAACAACGGATTACGGGAGTTTGTTTAGCTGGCAGATAGGCGAATAAGTCGCGTAACATAGCTTCGTTCAGAGCCAATTGGATACGGTCATCATCAATAAGCAGGATGTGCCATTGTTTATTAGGTAAGAATGATGTTTCTTGTATTACGTTTTGTGTTTCTTTGGCATGCCGGAGCGGTAAAGATACATAGAAAGTGCTTCCGTTTCCGGGAGTGCTTTCTATACGGATAGTTCCTTGTAAGAGTTCGATCAGCTTTTGGGTTATGGAAAGTCCTAAGCCGAAACCTTCTTGCCCTTGTGCACTCCTTAATCGGGTAAATGCTTGGAATACATGTGCTTGTTCTTGCGCATTCATGCCACATCCTGTGTCACTTACATAAAATTGGAGTTGATTTTCTTTATATGTGACATTGAGTGTAATATTTCCTTTTTCGGTAAATTTCAAGGCGTTCGATAGAAGATTTTCGGCAATCTGCCGAATACGGAACGGGTCTCCTTCTAAAGTTAGATGAGGAAGGAGGTCTGTTTTAAATGCCAGTTTCAGTTGTTTCTTTTCGGCTGTAGGCAAAAAACTGGTATAAATATGTTCGAATAGTTCATACGGGTTGAAAGACACGGAATTTAAATCCATTTTTCCTGCTTCCAGCCGGTGATAATCGAGCAAGGAAGTTACTAAATCTAGCAGATGGCGTGCCGAGCTTTGCATGTTGCGCAAGTAGAATTGCTGGCGTTGGTCGTGTACCAGTCTGATTAATAGGTCGATGTAGCCGATGATGGAGCCGGCTGGAGCTTTGATGTCGTGTGTGATGGTAAGCATCAGCTTTTCGCGTGCCACGAGCAGGTTTTCGGCATATTGTTTCGATTTTTCCAGTTCTTTTCGGTAATGGTTGCTTCGGGTAAGATCTCGCCATATAATAATGAAGAATATCAGTACGAGCAATATGGCTAAGGTAGCTATGACGGCCATGGTTTGGGCAGCTTGCCCCCTGATTTCCTGTTCGTGTATGATTCTTTCTTCCATAGCAGCTTGCTCATCTGTTTCAATGCTTTCCAACAATTGGTTTACCCTTTGGCTGAGCATGCTTCCGGCTATGCGGAGTTGGTTTATCTGTATTTCTAAAGTGCGTTGTTGTTCTTGCCGGTTTTGGAAAACCTTATGTTGGATAGAGGTCAGCATGCTGGCTATGGTATCTACCGGATTATACGTCTCGTCGATGGTATCGGTATATTCTTCTTGTATGATGTTGTCCACTTGGGTCGAGTCGGGCTTACCCGGAGAGAAAAGGTCGGCAAGGCGCCGGAAGAATTTCTTCGGTTTATGATGGATGGTGTATGAATTGTGATGCGTGACGACACGCCGGCGCACATGAGTATTGTTTAGTAATGAATCTTGCTGGAGGATAAGGCTATCCAGTTGTTGGCGGTAGAGTTCATCAGTCGGGTTTTCCTTGATAGCTTCCAATACCCTCAGCATGTTTTGTTCTTTTTGTTTCAACAACATGCGCACGGTGTCCAACCTAGCTTGTTGCAGGGTGTCGGTCAGTTGTTGCTGGAGGGAGTCTATCAAGATTCCTGCTTCTCTCATCGCGCGTTTATACTTTGGGTATTCGTCCAGTTTCCCCGTACGTAAGGTTTGCCCGATGATTTCGGCGTCATAGAGTTGGGTGATAATCTGATGGGTCGTTTTCCGGCGTAAGCTAATCGTTTCTTCCGTACCCGATGGAGCGGTCAGCAAAGTCATTTGCCGATAGATGTACCCGATAGCTCCGAAAAGGAGGGCTATGAGCAGGATATATCCGAACGCTATTTTGACTGGAGTGGAAAGCATGGTTTGTTATCTGTTTAATGTGTTTGTTTGGAAACGCAGATTCACGCGGATTAACGTAGATAATAATTTAATTTTAATCCATTTGGCGTTAATCTGCGAAAATCTGCGTTTCTTCATCGTATCACTTGATTATTTGTACGCTTAATTTATGGCGGACTTTATACCGGAAACGGAGGTAATACATGATGCCTGCACTGGTCAGTCCGAAGGGGAATGCCATCCAGATGCCTGTAATTCCCCATCCAAGGGTGAAGCCGAAGATATATCCTAAGGGCAAGGAGATAATGAAATAGGCGATGAACGAGAAAAGCATCATCGGGCGCACGTCGGCTATTCCGCGAAGTGCATTGGCGAAATTGATTTGAAGCCCGTCTCCGAATTGGTAGAGCAGGAAGGGGATAATCACTTGGGTCACCATAAGGCTGACCGCAGCGTCATCGGTAAACCAGCCTCCGATGTAGTTCCGTAAAAGGTAGATAGGGACGCATGTGCAAACCGCCATCACCAAGATGATGTGAAATCCGCAATTGGCTATTCGGCGGATATTCCAGAAATCCCTCAGTCCGAGGAAGTTGCTGACGCGGACAGATACAGCGGCTCCCATGCCGTAATACATCATGAAGCAGACTTGGGAAACGGCTATCATGATTTGGTAAGTGGCAAGTTCGGTGCTTCCCAGCCAACCGACCATGATGGCACTGAGGCTGAATGAGGCGGTTTCCATTCCCATTTGGGCGGCAATGGGCCATCCTAACTTATTGAGCAAGGTAAAGTCTGCTTTGTTGGTTTTCCCTTGCATGAATCCTATACGGAATTGTTTGTAACGGGCGGTAAGGAAAAACAAGACCAAATAAGCAAGCACCATGAGGATGCGGGATGCCAATGTCGAGATTCCCGCGCCTAACAATCCTAATTCGGGCAATCCCAGTTTGCCATAGATAAGGATGTAATTTCCGATGATATTTAAAACGTTTCCGCATAAAAGAATCCACATGGAAACTTTGGTGTCGGTGATTCCATCGGTGAATTGCTTGAAGGCATTAAACCAAAGCACAAAGGGGAGGGACAGAAGCAACACGATAAAATACGGACGCATGTAGGGTATCAGCTCTTCAGGCTGGCCTAAACGGTGCAGGTTTAGGTAGAGGGCAAGCATAATGCCGCACACGATAAGGGCAAGCAGGGTATTGGCTGAAATGCTGTTTTTCAATACTTCTCCGGTCTTGTCTGTTTTTCCTTCTCCGAACAGGCGTCCCACTACGGGGGTTAATCCGTATGCGAATCCGGTGCTGAAGATAATGGCAAGATTGAACATGTTGTTTACGAAACTGGCTGCAGCCAGTTCTGTAGAGCTATGATGCCCTACCATGAGGGTATCGGCAAATCCCAATACGATAACGCCTATTTGTCCGATAACGATAGGGAGCCCTAAAGTGAGTAGTGCACGGTAATGTGATTGCTTCATGTCGGTTTGCTTTTTATTTGAACACAGAGGCACAGAGACACCGAGTTTTTAAGCAATTAAAAAATAGTCTCCGTGCCTTTGTGTCTCTGTGTTCCATCTATTTTCAATCGTTTTTCGCTTTATAATAAAGGATGCTGCAATTTTCGGGTACAAATGTCCGTTGTGCCGTTTCCTGTATTTGTGTGGAAGTGACGGAGCGGTATTTGCCTACTTCGTCATTAATGTCTTCCGCTTTACCTATCAGCTCGTAAAAGGCGAGGTTGGTGGCTACGTTTAGGTAATTGATATTGTTGAATATCTGTTCGCTCTCGTAGCGGTTTTTTACCTTTTCCAATTCTTCGGCGGATACGGGGACGGTTTTCAGCTTATCCAATTCTTCCCAAATGGCTTGTTCCGCTTCTTCCAGCGATATGCCTGGTGCGGGTTTGCCCGTAATGTGCAGCAATCCTTCGTCCAAGCTTCCTGAGATATAAGCGTCTATCGAAGCGAATTGTTTCTTTTGCTGTACCAAGGTTTGGATAAAGCGCGAGGAACGTCCGTTGGAAAGCAGGTCGGTGATGACATCAAACACATGATATTCCGGTGAAAAGCGGTTGCACATGTGGAAAGCCATATACAATGCATCGAGCGGTACTTTTCGTTCCACACTCTTTCGCCGGATTTGTGTCTGCGGTTTTTCCTGCGGCAAGTTGCGTTCAGGTATTTGGCGTACCGGAATCGGGCCGAACCACTTCTCTGCCAGGCGGACCGTTTCTTCGAATGAGATATGTCCCGTTACGGAAAGGATGGCATTGTTGGGCGCATAGAAACGGTAGAAGAAGTCTTTTACTTCTTTCAGCGTGGCATTGGCGATATGGTTGATTTCCTTTCCGATAGTAGGCCAGCGGTACGGGTGGTGTTGGTAAGCCATTTCGCGCAATAAGTGGGATGCGTCTCCGTAGGGCTGGTTCAGGTTGCGTTGCTTGAATTCTTCGATAACCACCTGACGCTGCACTTCCAGACTTTGCGGACTGAAGTCGAGGCTCAACATGCGGTCGCTCTCCAGCCAAAAGCCGGTTTCTACGTTCTGATAGGGGAGGGTGATGTAATAATTAGTGATGTCATTATTGGTCCATGCGTTATTTTCTCCTCCGGCATTTTGAACGGGAGTGTCGTAATCGGGGATGTTTACCGAGCCGCCGAACATCAGGTGCTCGAATAAATGAGCGAAGCCTGTATGTTCGGGCGATTCGTCGCGCGCGCCTACATTATATAAGATATTGAGTGCCACCATTTGGGTGGAATTATCTTCGTTGTGCACGATGCGCAGCCCATTGTCCAGCGTATGATGATTAACTTTTATCATTTTTCGTTTATGATGGTTGCTTTCAAAATGCGTATGTTCTCTATAGGGCGGTCTGCCTTGTTGGTCTTTACGGCTTCGATGCGTGAAACGGCATCCATGCCTTCTATTACTTCGCCAAATACGGTATAATCGCCGTCTAAGTGGGGTGCTCCGCCTTTTGACGTATAAATTTTGATTTGTTCGGGAGTGAACTTGCGTATACCTTCTTCTTTTTGTTGTGCTTTGGCTTGTCTTTCTAATGTGTCTTGCAGGGCAAGAAGTCCTGCTGTATCATCGGCTTTGCGCATCTTGAATATTTCTTTCATGTGCTTGCGTGCCAAGTTTTGGAATATGGTGTCGAGGTGTGCTTGGTTCATGTTCTTTTCCATGGCGATAAGTTGGTCTTCGTTGAACACTTGTCCTGTCACAATATAGAATTGGCATCCTGATGAAGCCCGTTCGGGGTTGACATTATCCGGTTGGCGTGCAGCTGCCAATGCGCCACGTTTGTGATAGAGCGTCGGGACAAATTCGGCTGGGATTGTATATCCTACATCTCCGCTCCCCAATTTTGCGGTATCGTTGGCGGTCTTGCTGGTAGGGTCGCCTGCCTGAATCATGAAATTTTGGATGACGCGATGGAACAATGTGCTGTCATATACTCCTTCTTTCACCAATTTAATGAAATTGTCCCGATGTTTCGGGGTTTCATCGTATAATTTCACGGTAATGTCGCCCATGGTCGTTTCCAGGCGCACCAATGTTTCGTTTGTCATAGAGTAATTCTTTTTACGATTGCCTGTGCAGGCGATGCAACAAGCTATCAGGGTTAATAAAATAATTGTTTTCTTCATGTCTGGGATGATTTATCGTGCAAAGGTAGCGATTTTCTTCCATATATTCTTTGGAGGTTTATATTATTTAGGAGGTTTCGGCGTTACATTATTGATTTTTTCTTTAATATTGCGGTATAAAATAGAAACAAAATGAAAAAACGGATTATAAGTTTGGGAACCTTTCTGCTGTTGGCAGGAAGGTTGTTGGCACAGATTCCATTTGCATATACTGTGAAAGGAGAATTATCTGATTCTGCTTTTCACGGGAAGGAAATAGCTATTATCTGTGGTGATGATAGACGTGAAATGGCAAAAACAGTCGTTAATGGATGTAATTTCGAGTTTAGCGGTGCAGAGGATAGTGTGAGATATTGCTATGTTTGGGCGGGACGTGAATATGGCGAGTTTATTTTGGAACCAGGGATTATATGGCTGGATATGAAAACGCATCGTTTCCCGACCGGTACATCGTTGAATGAAGCATTAGGGGAATATAATCGTCTTCAGGACCGTGCGTATGCGATAACTGATTCCATTTACCGTTCGGTCATTCACGAAGGGATGAGTCGTGAAGAACGTATTGAGGCTTTGAGTACGCATACGTTTGAGGGCGAACGGATACATTACCGTATGTATAAACCATTTATTTTAAAACATACAAATGATGAAGTAGGGGCAGTGGCGGTTGAGAATCTTCTGATGTTAGGCGCGACTCCTGAAATGTTGGATGACCTTTATCCGCATTTGGGTGAATGGATTTTGTCTCGTCCGTATATCCAGACCAGTATAGCCTTTGTCGAAGCTTCGCGTAACATGGCTCCCGGAAAGCCTTTCATTGATTTTGAGGCGGAAGATTTGCAAGGTAAGAAAATTCATTTCTCTGATTTTGTAGGGAAGGGGAAATATGTGCTGGTAGATTTTGCCGCTAGTTGGTGCGGACCGTGCCGTGAGGAAATGGCTAATTTGAAAGAAGTATACGAAGCGTATGAAGGTGAAAAATTTGATATACTGACCGTTGCCGTAGAGAATGATTCGGAGGCTTCACGCAAGATGTTCCATGATTGTGGGGTAAATTGGAATACGATGCTTAATGCTGGAGAAGTGCCGGCGAAACTATATGGTTTTCGAGGTATTCCGCGGATTATGCTTTTCGCTCCTGACGGAACCATTGTGGCAAATAAATTGCGGGGAGATGATGTTTGGGTGGAATTACGGAAGCTGAATTTGAAGGAGAATAATAGAACCTATATGCATTGATTGATGCATTAGGCTTCATCGGCGATCCTAGCCTAATGAAATTGCAATTTCACCCTGCTAGGACAGCAATCTTAGCAGGGTTATATTTGCTTGCCATTGAAATCTGTTGTGCTTCTTACCTTATGTAAATGGCTATGAAATAAAAGCGGATGTGTTGAAATGATAGTTAATATCTATTTCAGCACATCCGCTTTTTGAATTGTATTTAGTGTACTTGATTAGTCAGCCAAGCTCAAAATCTGTGCTTCAGCCGGTACATAGTCGGCTTGGAAGAAGCGGCTTGCACGGAGCAAGTGACGCCAGATACTTACCAATTCTTGCGTTTCCTGCAAGATGTTCAGGTAAACCAGCGCGGCTTTCAGGGCGTTGTTGTCCGTTTCCTGCAAGCGGTTCATCTGTTCTTTGCGCAAGGCGGAAATCTTGTTCTTCAGTTCGTCGCCTTTTTTCAGGATTTCGTCCGCATCGGCATAATTGTTGTTTTCGATGGCGGCGCGTGTGCTTTCCATCAGCTTGCAGAGTTCTTCGCGGATGGGAAGGAAGTCTTTCACACTTTCCTTGGCAATCGGGTTGAAGTTGTTGTCTACGTGTTCCTTACACGGTTCGCAGATACGTTTCAGACAGTATAGCATCTGTTCACAACTATTACTTCCCAAGTGGAACCACGTATTCTTCTCGATGGCAACGGCAATAGGAATGCGGCGCAAGCCGAGGATTTCCTTGCGGCGGCGTTTCTTCAGCATCTTGCGTTTGTCTTCCGCCGAGCTTAAGCCTTTCTTCAAGGGCTTCAGGTCTTGGTTGATGAAGCCATCGGTCACTTGCATATAGCTCTTTTCGGTGTAGTCGATATAGTCTGCCAATGTTTCACGCACGTGCTGGCGGAGCAAGGTGAGTATTTCCGCCTTGTCTTTGGTAGACATCATGCGCTTGAATATATCGTCGTCTTGTTTCTCGGCTTTTTGCTTTTCGCTGAACTTGATGTTGCTTCTCACCAGCAGGAATACGGCTACGCAGATGAAGATGAACATGCCTACGAAGCTGGTGTAATACATAATGATAGTGACAAGGGCACATACCGTGAACGCTACAAATGCCGTGATGAACCATCCGCCGATAACGGAGAACATACCCGTGATGCGGTAAACGGCGCTTTCACGTCCCCAAGCGCGGTCGGCAAGTGATGAACCCATCGCAACGATGAAAGTCACATACGTAGTAGAAAGGGGTAATTTCATCGTGGTACCGATGATAATCAGCAAACCTGAAAGTACGAGGTTGACCGAAGCACGCACCATATCGAAAGCGGCTCCGTTCTCCAGAATCACTTCGTCTTTGTTAAAACGGTTATCTATCCATTTGCGCAAGCCCGCAGGGATGACTTTAATCAAAAATTCATTGGTAGCCGTAGCACGGCGCACGATAGTTCTCGCCAAAGCGGACGAACCGAACATCTCGTCTCCTTCTTCCTGGCGCGAAAGGTCGACTGAAGTCTTGATTACGTTTTGCGCTTTCTTTGAGGTCGCTAAGGCATAAACCATAATTAAGCCTGACAAGAAGAGGAAGATTATCGGAGTCTTAGCGGACGACATCAATGAATCCATCGTGAAGTTGTGGATGCCTACGCCGTTCGAGTTCGCCACATAGTCCATATAAGAAGAGTAGCCTGCCAAAGGCACACCGATGAAGTTCACCAAGTCGTTTCCGGCGAAAGCCAAAGCCAACGAGAAAGTTCCTAATAAAACAATGATACGGAAAACGTTTACCTTGCACCAGTGCAAGATTTGCATCAGGACGGTGAAGAAGACGAAGCATCCTAAAATCAGCATCGCGTTGTGAGAGTTAATCCATTCCAGCGTTTCGGGAGATATATAAGGCGAGCTTTTCAAACCTTGTATCAAGATAAAGTAGGCAAGTGCAGTAGTGGAGATTCCGCCGAAGATACCGATTGTCCACGAGAGGTTTTTCTTGTAATTGAAACTGAAAATCAAGCGGGAAATGTATTGTACCACTGTACCGGCTATAAATGCGATAGCCACTGAGAGGAAGATTGCCATAATCACCGAGAACGCCTTTTCGGTATTCATCATGTCTCCTAACGAATACATGCCTGTCTCGTCGCCTAAGATTTTCAGGATTGCCAAGATGAATGTACCTCCTAAAAGCTCGAAGACCATCGAGACCGTGGTAGAGGTTGGAAGCCCGAGGGTGTTGAATACATCAAGCAGCACCACATCGGTCACCATGACCGCCAACAGGATACACATGATTTCATAGAAGCTGAAATTGGAGGGCTGGAATATGCCGTGCCGGGCGATATCCATCATGCCATTACTCATAATGGCTCCTACAAAGACTCCCACGGCTGCTACAATGACGATAGTGCGGAATTTGGCTACTTTCGCTCCTACAGCCGAGTTCATGAAGTTCACCGCGTCGTTACTGACGCCCACCAGCAAGTCGAACACTGCCAGCATAAAGAGGAATATTACAATTCCTAAATAAACAGTTTCCATAAAGTTGTTTTAATATTTCGGGTACAAAAGTAGGGAAATTTCGCTTAATACATATTACAAAGCTGTTACAAATTAAAAGAAAGATAATTTCACGTCGTGTTAGTATGTTTATAAACAGATATTTTGTAACTTTGCACCCGAATACACATTATTAACTTTTAAAAGCCATATAGCTATGTCAGAAACGAAGAAAATAAAGACAGCATTGGTTTCCGTTTACCACAAAGACGGTTTGGATGAGATTATTCGCTTATTGGCGGAAGATGGAGTAGAATTCCTGTCAACCGGCGGTACGCGTCACTTTATAGAAGATTTGGGCTATAAATGCCATGCAGTAGAAGATTTGACCGGTTATCCTTCTATTTTGGGTGGCCGTGTGAAGACGCTTCATCCGAAAGTGTTCGGTGGTATCCTTTGCCGCCGTGCCTTGGAAGAAGACCAAAACCAGGTAAAACAATACGAAATTCCGGAAATCGACTTGGTGATAGTTGACTTGTATCCGTTTGAAGATACGGTAGCATCGGGTGCAGGCGAACAGGATATTATCGAAAAAATTGATATAGGCGGCATTTCGTTGATCCGTGCTGCGGCTAAGAATTTCAATGATGTGGTAATTGTAGCGAGCAAGGCTCAATATGGTACATTGTTGAATATCTTGAAGAAGAGAGGTGCAGCTACTACCCGTGACGAACGCCGCCAGTTGGCTTGCGAGGCATTTGGCGTATCTTCTTCATACGATACGGCTATCCATAATTGGTTCGAAGGCAAATAACGCTTCATTTTCAATTGTCAATTTTCAATTTTGAATTTCAATTATGGGATTGTTCTCTTTTACACAAGAAATAGCGATGGACCTTGGTACTGCAAATACCATTATCCTGAGCAATGATAAGATTGTCGTAGACGAGCCTTCGGTTGTAGCCTTGGATCGTCGCACGGATAAGATGATTGCGGTAGGCGAACGGGCTAAAATGATGTACGAAAAGGAGAATCCGAATATCCGTACTGTACGTCCGTTGCGTGACGGAGTGATTGCCGACTTTAACGCTTGTGAGCAGATGATGCGCGGGCTGATTAAAAAGGTAAATCCGGGACGCCGTTTGTTTACGCCTTCGCTCCGTATGGTGATTGGTGTGCCTTCGGGTTCAACCGAAGTGGAATTGCGTGCGGTTCGTGATAGTGCTGAACATGCCGGAGGACGCGATGTGTATTTGATATTCGAACCAATGGCAGCTGCTATCGGTATTGGATTGGATGTGGAAGCCCCCGAAGGAAATATGATTGTGGATATAGGTGGAGGTTCGACCGAAATTGCGGTTATTTCATTGGGCGGTATCGTATCGAACAACTCTATCCGTATTGCGGGTGATGATTTGACGGCTGATATTCAAGAATACATGAGCCGACAGCACAATGTGAAGGTCAGTGAGCGTATGGCAGAACGTATCAAGATTCATGTAGGTGCAGCATTGACCGACTTGGGCGATGATGCTCCTGAAGATTATATTGTGCGTGGTCCAAACCGTATCACAGCGTTGCCTATGGAGGTGCCTGTATGTTATCAGGAAATTGCTCATTGTTTGGAAAAGAGCATTGCTAAGATTGAGACAGCTGTATTGAATGCTTTGGAGAATACGCCGCCTGAACTTTATGCGGATATTGTGAGCAATGGTATTTATCTGGCAGGGGGAGGAGCTTTACTCCGCGGGTTGGACAAGCGTTTGACGGATAAAATCAATATTCCGTTCCATATTGCCGAAGACCCTCTGTTGAGTGTGGCGAAAGGTACAGGAATCGCGTTGAAGAATGTAGACCGTTTTTCTTTCCTGATGCGGTGATAGGCTTATGCGGAACTTGCTGAATTTTTTAATGAAATATGATTACTGGCTGCTTTTTATTCTTTTAGAAGCAGTCAGTTTCACTTTATTGTTCCGCTTTAACAGCTATCAGGGAAGTGTGTTTTTTACTTCCGCCAATCGGGTGGTAGGACGTGTAGATGAAACCGTGAACGGAATTACTTCTTATTTTGGTTTGAAGAGCATCAACCGGGATTTGGTCAATCGGAATGTAGAATTGGAGTTGGAAGTAAAACGTTTGAACGATGCTTTGAAGGCTTATGAAAAAGATACGCTTGTTCAGAGGCAATTACAACATGAGGCTTCGGGAATGTATACCGTAGTGCCAGCCCGTGTGGTGAATAACAGCGTAACCCGAAGTGATAATTTCATTACGATTGATAAGGGACGGGTGGATAGTGTATATGCAGAAATGGGCGTATTAAGCGGCAATAGTATCGTAGGCATTGTTTATCAGGCTTCGGCACATTATGCTTTAGTGCTTCCTATATTGAACTCAAAAAGCAGTATCAGTTGTAAGATACGGCGGACCGATTATTTCGGAGTCTTGAAATGGGAGGGAGGCTCTTCACGTTATGCATGGCTGAAGGATATTCCCCGTCATTCGGAATTTTCGTTAGGAGATACGATTGTGACAAGCGGGCATAGTGCGGTATTCCCAGAAGGTATTCCGGTAGGTACGGTGGATGATCGGGAAGATAGTCAGGACGGATTGTCTTATTTGTTGAAAGTCCGTTTGTTTACTGATTTTGCACGATTGGCTGATGTGAGTGTTATCCGATATAGCGGAAGGGAAGAGCAGGCTGCATTGGAAGAGAGTATTCATGTAAAATAAATAAAGAAAAGGTATATTATCCTATGGTTCAGACTTTACATCGTATTGTGTGGTTTGTGGTATTGGTTTTGGTTCAGGTAGAGATATTGAATCATGTACACATCATGGGATATGCAACTCCAATAGTTTTCATTTATTATATTTTAGCTCTTAATTCCGAGATTTCCCGTAAGTCTTTGTTGTTGCAGGCTTTCTTTTTAGGGTTATGTGTGGATATCTTCAGCAATACGCCGGGTATGCATGCGGCTGCAAGTACTTTTTTGGCATTTCTTCGGCGTCCCTTATTGCAGGCACAGATGTTGCGTGAGACTACAGATGATTATGAACCGAGTGTCCGGAGTATGGGGCTTGGTCCTTTCTTGCGTTATGTAACGAGTGCGGTACTTGCATTTGTGGTTGCGGTAAGAGTGATTGATGCTTTTAATTTCTTCCATTTTATTGAATTATTGCTTCGGATTGTGACCGATACGCTGGTGACGGTGGTTTGTATCATGTGTATAGATGTAATAAGGAGGAGGAAATAGTGGACCGGAATTATCAGTTGGTTAAGCGGAAATATGTGATTGGCGGAGCGGTACTGGCGGTGGTTCTTCTTTTTATCATGCGTTTGTTTGCCTTGCAAATCTTGAATGATGATTATAAGAAAAATGCCGATAGCAATGCGTTGCTGAAAAGGGTGCAATATCCTAGCCGGGGAGTTATGTACGACCGAACGGATAAGTTGTTGGTCTATAATCAGCCTGCATACGACATTACGGTGATTATGAGAGAGATAAACCAACTTGATACTGCCGATTTATGCCGTACTTTGAAACTTACTCCAGAATTTGTAAGACGTCGGTTTCAGGATTTGAAGAACCGTCGTTTGAATCCCGGATATTCACCTTATACACATCAAGTGTTTCTTACCCAGCTTTCTGCTGAAGATTGTGGCGTCTTTCAAGAAAAGATGTTCATGTTTCCTGGTTTTTATATCCAACGCCGTACCATCCGGCAATATAGTTATCATGCGGGTGCTCATATTTTAGGTGATATCTCGGAAGTCTCTAAAGGGGATATCGAAAAGGATGAGTATTATGAACCGGGCGACTTTATCGGAAGCTTAGGTGTGGAACGTTCGTATGAAAAGCAATTGCGGGGCGAGAAAGGCGTAGAAATCTTGTTACGCGATGCGCACGGGCGTATTCAAGGGAATTATATGGACGGGAAGTTTGATAAAGCTCCTGTGCCTGGAAAGAACTTGACATTAAGTCTGGATATTGAGCTTCAGATGTTGGGCGAGCGTTTACTGGAAGGTAAAATCGGAAGTATTGTAGCGATAGAACCTTCTACGGGGGAGGTGTTGTGCTTAGTTTCTTCTCCAACTTATGACCCTAGTATGATGATTGGGCGAAACCGGGGAAAGAATCATCAGATGATGGCACGAGATCCTTGGAAACCTTTGCTGAACCGTGCGATTATGGGAACTTATCCACCTGGCTCTACATTTAAAACCACACAGGCACTTACTTATCTGCAAGAAGGAATTATTTCTACAAGTACAATGTATCCTTGTGTGGGCGGATTTTCTTTCCGAGGACTTCATGTAGGATGTCACGGGCATCCATCTCCTTTGTCTTTGATTCCGGCGATAGCGACTTCGTGTAACGGTTATTTTTGTTGGGGATTGTATCACATGATTGGAGCACGCCAAAAGTACGGGTCGGTGCAAAAGGCGATGAATACGTGGCGTGATTATATGGTTTCGATGGGATTCGGATATGCATTGGGCATTGATTTGCCGGGAGAAAAGCGGGGGATGATACCGAATGCACAGTTCTATGATAAAGCCTATCGAGGCTCATGGAACGGGTTGACTATTATCAGTATTTCAATTGGGCAAGGAGAAGTAACGGCTACTCCTTTACAGATTGCTAATCTAGGTGCTACAATTGCCAATCGGGGATATTTCGTTACACCGCATGTCGTAAAAAAGATAGAAGGTGAGGAACTTGATTCAATTTACCGTACCAAGCGATATACGAAGGTAGACAAAGTGCATTACGAAGAAGTCGTACAAGGTATGCGTGCGGCAGTACTGGGCGGAACGTGCCGGATGGCGAACCTTCCGGATATAGAGGTTTGCGGAAAGACCGGTACGGCACAAAACCACGGAAAAGACCACTCGGCTTTTATGGGGTTCGCTCCGATGAATAATCCGAAGATAGCCATAGCCGTTTATGTGGAAAATGGAGGGTGGGGAGCTACTTACGGAGTTCCTATTGGCAGGTTGATGATAGAGAAATATTTGACAGGAACCTTAACGGAAGCGGACGAGGCATTGGCTTCCGATATTCAACATAGAAGGATTGATTATGGCTTACAAGAAAGATAGTGTTTGGAAATCGGTGGATTGGTGGACCGTTGCGCTTTACTTAGTGCTCGTGATTTGCGGTTGGTTCAGCGTGTGCGGAGCAAGCTATGATTATGGCAATCCTGATTTTTTCGATTTAGGCACTCGTGCCGGAAAGCAATTGATGTGGATTGGATGTTCGTTGGTGTTGGGATTTGTCTTGCTGATGCTGGAAGAGCGGTTTTACGATACTTATGCTTACTTGGTTTATGGCGTTTTGCTTTTGTTGCTTTTCGGAACGATTTTCAACCCACATGAAATCAAAGGCTCGCGTTCGTGGATTGTATTAGGTCCAGTCAGTTTGCAACCGGCTGAGTTTGCAAAGTTTGCCACGGCACTTGCACTTGCTAAGTTTATGGGAGAATATACTTATTCTATCGAGCGAGGGCGTGATATGCTGGTTTCTTTAGCTATTATTTTAGTACCTATGGTATTGATTATTTGTCAAAAGGAGACTGGTTCGGCATTGGTGTACCTTGCTTTTTTCTTGGTGCTGTATCGTGAAGGGATGACCGGTTCGATACTTTTTGCGGGGGTATGTTCGATTATTTATTTTATTGTGGGCATCCGTTTCGGAGGTGATATGATGTCGGACGAGCTTACTTCATGGGGTGAGTTTTCTGTATTGGGGTTGATATTGGTCTTTTCGGGCTTGTTGGTCAATTCGTATTGCAAAGGAAGCGGAAAGCCGGTCAAATACATTCTTTCTATTGGCTTGGGAGTGACATTCTTGAGTTTGCTTTTTTCACTTTATGTCATTCCATTCAATGTGGCATACGTGCAAGGAGGTTTGTGTGTAGCTTTGGGTATTTATCTGATTTATCAGGCTTTGCACGAGCGTATCCGTAATTATTTTTATATTTTCCTTTTTGCTGTAGGGTCAGTAGGTTTCTTTTTCTCGGCAGATTATGTATTTAATAATGTACTGGAAGCGCATCAGCAAATTCGTATTAAGGTTTTGCTAGGTATGGAGGATGACCCTACGGGAGCTGGATATAATGTGAATCAGAGCAAGATAGCGATTGGTTCAGGCGGATTCTTTGGAAAAGGATTCTTAAACGGGACACAGACTAAGTTGAAATATGTGCCCGAACAAGATACCGACTTTATTTTTTGTACCGTGGGCGAGGAGCAGGGTTTCGTGGGAGCATCAGCAGTGATTATTCTTTTTGCTGTATTTATTTGGAGGTTGATTCATTTGGCGGAGCGGCAATCCACGCGCTTTGGACGGGTGTATGGATATAGTGTGTTGAGTATTTTCTTTTTTCATTTATTCGTCAATATCGGCATGGTGCTGGGGCTGACTCCGGTTATTGGCATTCCTTTGCCTTTCTTCAGTTATGGAGGTTCCTCGTTGTGGGGATTTACGATTCTGCTATTTGTCTTTTTGCGCATCGATGCTTCCCGTGAGCGATAAGCGGATACCGGCATCGGTAATGCCTTTTAGGCAAGGAGTTTTCATGAGATGTACCAATTGCAAAAGAGTGTCTGTATAGGCAAGATAGATTGTTCCTGCTGGAGCTTGAAACTGATAAAATGTGCTTGCATTTCCTTCTCCATACCATTTTCCTTCTGTATCAGCAAGTTCTAAATGGATAGTATCATAGGCTGTAGAAGAAGAATGTGGTCGGAGGACAGCTATCCATATATCACGAAAAGCATAGTTTTCAGTATGTCGCAATCCGATTTCCAATTGATAGTAGTGTCCTGCGAGAGTTGAATCGGGGAGTGCAAACGAAAGGGTGTCTTCCCGTTCCCAACCTTGAGACGATACGGTACGGTATTGATGATAGACAGTCGCCTCATTTTTGCATCCGATTAAAAGAAAAAGCATTGCCGTAATGAAAAAGGATTTGAAATGTCTCATGATTCTTGGCTGTTAAGAGTAGAAGGTGTGCCGAAATAGAAATTGCTTGTCAAAAAGTCATGTCATTCTTTTATTTCGGCACATCCTTATGTTTTATAAGCTTGTTTTTACATTTGCGGTTGTTGGGGCATTCCTCCTCCTTCTCCTGCATTTTCTTTACCTTTGGGGCGTCGGTTATTCCGGTTCCGATTGTTTCCGTGTCGGTTCCCGTTATTTTCTGTTTTGCCCGAAGGTTGGTTCTGGGCTGTAGCTTTTATTTCCATCGGAAGTTTTTTGGATGCAGGTTGATGGGCAATGGTTGCCGGAAGTTTGGCGTTAGCTTGCTTGGGAGCTTCATTTCCTTTACGTTCCGGGCGTTCGCCTTTATTGTTTTTTGCCTTTTTATTAGGCTGGGCAGAAGCTTGAGGGGTTGCCACATCTCCATTTGCACTGGATTTGGGTTCGATGTTATTTTTAGCTTCCTGATTATTATTCCGGTTTTCCCCTCCTTTTTTCTTCTTTTTCTTATTTTTGCTTTTATCGAAACGAGTCACGCTTTCTTGTTCCAGCAGGTCTTTCGATTTGGGCGAATCGCTGCTTCTTCCATCGGAAAGTTTGGCAGGCTTTTCTCCTTGCTTGTTCATGTTAATGATTTCAAAAGCGCGTCTTGCGGGGATGGTCACTTCATTGGCAAGAAAATTCTTGTCGGTCGAATATGTGATAGTGCCTTCCAGAATATCTGCCTTGAAATAATAATAGGTGGAGTCTGCCGTTTCCAATGTGATTTCCTTGCTGGGCAAACGTTTTTGGCATTCTACATAAGCATCTACTTCGTAGTTGAGGCAACATTTCAACTTGGCGCATTGTCCGGCTAATTTTTGCGGATTGAGCGAAATGTCTTGATAACGTGCAGCACTGGTAGATACTGACACGAAATTGGTCATCCATGTAGCACAACACAATTCACGTCCGCATGGTCCGATACCGCCAATGCGTCCGGCTTCCTGGCGTGCTCCGATTTGTTTCATTTCGATGCGGACACGGAATACTTCTGCCAATACTTTTATCAGTTGGCGGAAATCCACGCGCTCGTCGGCAATGTAGTAGAAGATAGCTTTGTTTCCGTCTCCTTGGTATTCTACGTCACCGATTTTCATTTGCAAACCCAGTTGCAGAGCAATTTGTCGTGAACGTATCATTGTGTCGTGTTCACGGCTTTTAGCTTCACGGTATTTCTCCATATCCACAGCTTTGGCTTTCCGGTACACGCGCCGGATTTCGGCATCGGGCTTGATATTGGCTTTGCGCATTTGCAAAGGAACCAGCCGTCCGGTAAGTGTTACGATGCCGATGTCGTGTCCTGGACTGGCTTCTACCGCTACGATGTCTCCTTTTTCCAGCTTTAGGTGATTGCTGTTCTTGTAATATCCTTTGCGGGTGTTCTTGAACTGCACTTCTACCATATCTTCTGTTTCGGCATTGCCCGGCACATCTGCCAGCCAATCATAGGTGTTCAGCTTGTTATCTTGTTTTCCGCAGCCCTCACAACAAAGGGAGCCGCTTCCGTTTTTTAGTATAAATTTATTCTCCATATATGTATTCAGTTCTTTCGTTTGCTTTCATTTTTTAACTAACAGCACAATAATTTTCAGCACAAAGTCGAAGAATACGAATTTAGGGTTTGCGTTTTGCTCGATATGCCGGGCAGCTTCTTGCAATTCCTCGTTGATGCCTATAACATTGCGTTCATTAATGAACGGAGCAAACCGTGTGGCGAATTGCTTTTCTTCGCGTGCCATGTAGTTCATTTCCGGATAATGGAAATTATAAATGAAATTCTCACGCACCATGTGTTCGCAATAGTTCAAGAAATTCTTCTGGCGTTCGCGTCCCATGCCTGCGACTTGTTCGCTCCATGCTTTCAACTCTTTTAGTTTCCGTGCGTATGCCAAGCGCATGAGGGAGGTAAACAGGTCGAAATACATCCGGTGTTCTTCGCCTAGATGTATATTTTCAATAGCAGTGATAACGCTTCCTTTCGAAAGGTGGGCTATTTCGTTGCTATCTTCTGGCGAGAGCATATAGCGAGTGGCAAGCATAGAGGCGATGTCCGCTTCGTGCAGGGGAGGAAGATGAAACCGTTGCATACGGCTTGTTAGGGTGGACATCAATGTGTCAGGCGCTTCACTTACCAGCAGGAATACTGTTTGAGCAGGAGGCTCTTCCAAAAGCTTGAGCAACTTGTTTCCACATTCGGCGTTCATCTTTTCCGGAAGCCAGACAATCATGATTTTATATCCTCCGCGGGATGATTTCAGCGAAAGGGCACGCTGGATTTCATCGCTTTCACTCACGAATATTTGGGCTTGCTGGTTTTCTGTACCCATGCGTGCCAACCATTCGGGAAGCGTAAAGTAAGGCGTGTCCAGCAGTTGTTGCCTCCATTCGTTCAGAAAGTCAGCCGAAACCGTATCGCGCCCGCTTTTGCGCTTGATGACGGGGAAAGCGAAATGCACATCGGGGTGGGCGTATTTATTCATCATTTGGCATGAAGGACACTTGCCGCACGCATCTTCTTCACCAGGGTTTTCGCACGTCAAGTATCTTGCCAATGCCAATGCCAGGGGGAGTTTTCCACATCCCGAAGGTCCGCAAAAAAGCATAGCATGAGGCACGCGCCTTTCGTGTACGAGGGTCAGAAGGTGCTGCTTTGCTTCGTTTTGCCCTATGATGTCCTTCATATACATGTCAATAGATAGCTTTAGCTACACGGCTTACGCTTTGTGCCGCTCCTACGGTATAAAAATGAATGCTGGGTACGCCATGTGACATCAGTTCGCGGCATTGGTTGACACACCATTCCACACCTACTTCGGCGGCTTCGGCATCGGTTTTACACTTCATGGCTTCTGAAACCAGTTCTTGGGGCAAGTCAACTTTGAAAGTTTTCGGTATCACCGAGAGTTGTGAAAGCTTGCCGAAAGGCTTGATGCCGGGGATAATAGGTACATTAATGCCTTCCGAGCGGAGGCGGTCTACGAAGGTAAAATATTTTTGGTTGTCATAGAAGAGTTGGGTTACAGCATATTGTGCTCCCTTTTCTATCTTTTTCTTCAGCCAATAAATATCCTGTTCTATATTAGGGGATTCTTCGTGCTTTTCAGGATAGCATGCTACACCGTACCCGAAAGGATGTACCGGTTGTTTGATAGGCGAACCGTCCACGAAAATACCTTGATTAAAGTCGTTTATCTGCTCTTCCAGTTCGATGGCATGGCTGTATCCGCCTTCTTCGGGGGTAAAGACAGACTGGTGTTTCGCCTTATCGCCACGGAGCACCAGCAGGTCAGTGATGCCCAAGAATTGCAGGTCGAGCAACATATATTCGATGTCTTCGCGCGTGAATCCACTACACAATACGTGGGGCACTACGGGGATGCCGTATTTGTTTTGAATGGCGGCGGCTACAGCTACTGTTCCCGGACGGCGGCGGATGCGTTTCCGTTCGAACAGTCCGTTTCCCAGTTCGGTATAAACATACTCGCTTCGGTGGGTGGTGATGTTGATGTATTTCGGGTCAAATTCGCGGAGGAGATCAATGGTTTCATATACTTTTTCGATGCCCGTCCCCTTTAGCGGAGGGAGGATTTCAAATGAAAAAGCGGTCTTCTCCGACGATTTGATTAATTCAATTACTTTCATTTCTTTTTTCTCTGTTATCGTGTTTTGTAGTCATGAGGTCTGCTCATGCTATTTCAGGGGTATCGTTATTTATTTTGCTAAGGTACGGAAAATTTTTGAATTATGCAATATCTTGATGCAACGTCCAATCTGTTAACAGATATTCACACCATCCGTTTTGAATCCATTGCCGTATGAAAAGGATGCATTATCTTTATCGTATGATTTCTTACAAGCCATAGGGATGTTAAGGGGATAAAGCTTTGTAAGTGTATTCTTATAATACAGGTGTAAGCAAATGGGCAAACCAGCCTACGAAGCGTTTCCACGGAGTGCGGTCGCGATATACGTCTTTGGTCATTACGGTGCTGTTCCGCTTGTCTTGGGCAAATATAGTAGCTAGTTGGTCGGTGATGGGTAAATCAAATAGAAAAGCATTCAACTCATAATCGTAGCGTAGGCTTCGGCTGTTCAGGTTGGTGCTTCCTACAGTACAGAAGCGGTCATCTATCATCATGACTTTCGAGTGGTGGAAGCCTCCGTTGTAGATGTAGATGCGTGCGCCTTTTTTGCGCAATTTGTTGGCAAAGTAAAAGCCGGCATCGGGAGTGAATGAGATGTCCGATTTTCCCGGAATCATGATTTCCACTTTTACACCTCGTTCTAGTGCTCGTTCGATAGCCCTGCGGATGCTGACGGTAGGTACAAAGTAGGGGTTGATGATTTGTATCTTGTGTTCGGCGGCATCAATAGCGGCAATGTACGCACGGCGCATGGCTTTGGGGCTTACTTTGGGGACGCGCTGCACAATAGCCACTTGTCCGCCGGAATGGGCAGGAAGGGCTTCTAGTGAATCTTTTCCGTAAGGGAAGTATGCTTTCCCGCTGATGTGTTGCTTGGTTTCTTTGTCCCACATGATAAGAAAAGCACGTTGCAATTCTTCGCTGGCGGGTCCTTTGATGCAAAGGTGCATGTCGCGCCACGGACCGATTTTGGGTAGTCCGTTGATGTAATAGTCGGCGATGTTCATTCCGCCTGTATAGCTGGTTATTCCGTCTATGACTACGATTTTCTGGTGGTCGCGGCTTGCCACGTGGTTAACGTATGGGAACGTTATTGGGTCGAACGTTACGATTTCGATGCCTTCATTTCTTAGTTTTTCAAGGTGGCGTTTCCGTAAAGGGCGGTTGTTCGACATGTTGCCGAAAGCATCGAACATGGCACGTACTTCGACTCCTTCATCGACTTTTTGAGCAAGCAGGTCGAACAAAGCGTTTGCAATTGAATCGTTTCGGAAATTGAAATATTCTAAATGTACATGATGCTTTGCTTTTCTGATTTCAGAGAAAAGGTGCGTGAATTTCTCTTTTCCGCTGGGTAGCAATGTCAACTTGTTGTTATTGATAATCGAAATATGTTGACTTTGCAGGTAACGGGCGAAAACAGAGTCTGAAGGAATCCAGCGTTCCGATGTTTGTGCCTGGATATTCAGGCTTTCCAGCAAAAAGAAAAATATGAGAAGGCAATAGCCTGTCAACTTATGGTTCAGTTTTGTCATGTAAGTTTATTTTGGTTGCAAAAATAATCAAAATAGCGTAATTTGTGTATGGGGGAGGGTAAAAAAAGAGGATGCTCCTGAAAGAACATCCTCTATAAATCTTAAAACAGACGATTGAATCGATTATCCTTGGTGGATTGCTTCAGAAGGACATACATCTGCGCAAGTACCGCATTCTGTACACATATCCGGGTTGATAGAATATTTGTCACCTTCAGAAATTGCGCCAACCGGGCATTCATCGATACAAGTACCGCAAGCGATACAATCGTCACTAATTACGTAAGCCATTGTTGTAAAAGTTAAAGTTATTATTAGTACTAATTTTGATATTGCAAAGGTAAGGTTTTTATGTTAAGTTGTAACGTCTACATAGCAATATTTGCATAATTTGTACATAGTCTAAATAGGTTCATGGCTTTATTGATTGATACATTGCTTGTTGCATACGTGGACGTATATCCAGCTTCATCAGGTTTTTATGGTCGAACGCACGTGGATAGATGCGGTTGCTCAAGAACACGAATACCAATCCGTTATCGGGGTCTGCCCATGCGCATGTCCCTGTAAAGCCGGTATGTCCGAACACGCTTCGAGGCGCTTCGCGGGCACAAGGGCTTTTAGATGTGTCATCGGCATCCGGTTTATCGAATCCTAATCCTCGCCGGCTGATATTCGATTGCATATTCAAGAACAAATCACAAGTGGCACGTGTCAAGTACCGGCGGTCTCCGCACACTCCTTTATCTAATAGCATTTGGAAAATAATGCCGACATCATGAGCCGTAGAGAAAAGCCCGGCATTGCCCGAAACGCCTCCCATAAAAGCGGCTATCTCATCGTGTACGAAGCCTTGTACCCGCCCTTTGCGTAAGAAATCTTCTTCTACCGTTGGCACAATTTGCTCTTTCGGGAAATGCCGTAAAGGATTATAAGCCGTATGCATCAGCCCCATGGGTTTATAAAACACGCTATCCAAGTAAACATCCATGGGAATCTGAGCCAATTCTTCTATCATTGCTTCCAAGAGCATGAAGTTCAAGCAACTATACCGATAAGAATGTCCCTTTAAAGGAACTTCCGCCAATTGCTTCCGCATCTCTTCTCGGAAGCTGCCATTCAGATACAGGCTATCCGATAACGGAAGATTATATTTAGCCGAAGGAGTGCCAGAAACCCATTCCGCATTGTAAGCGAAATCGGTACAGGCATACAAATGTTCATCCACTTGCAATTGATGATGTTTGTCTTTCCGTTTCCGGAACAATCCCCCTTTGCAAGTCTTCTTGTCGATAGCTTCTTCATAGAAGGGCCAATAAGCGGGCAATCCCGACTCATGAAACAACAAGTCTTGTATGGTAATGTCTTCCTTATCCGTATCTTTCAGCCAAGGCAAAAACTTGCTTATCGGGTCAGTAAGCCCGAACTTGCCTTCATCATACAATTTCATTACGGCAAGCAAGGTTCCGGTCGCTTTGCTTAGCGATGCTAAATCGTACAAGCTATTCTCCTTTATTTCGGGAGAGTCAGCATCATACGTATATCTTCCGAAACATTTATTATAAACGGGATACCCTTCTTTTAGAATCAAGACGTGACATCCCGGATATGCTTGTGCTGCAATGCCTTCTTCGGCTATCGAGTCGATGCGTGCCAATGTGCGTGAGTCCATTCCGAAGTCTTCGGGAGTATACAAATGCGGATGATCCGGGTCAATCACAATGCCTGTACCTGCCGGGCATAAACCGGCAATGCCTACCGATGCTTTGCCCGTGACTTTGGCTTTGCCCGTCATAACATCGGCTACATACCGTTGAATATAGTCTTCATCCGTATGGGCAAGGACAATAGCGGAAACTTTTTGAAGCTCTTGTGCCATATCCGCCAATACATCTTGAGATTGGAAACACACGATAGCCAAGGGCTTATCTTCAGCAAATTCTTGAATCAAAGGAAGATAAGCCTTACAATCCTTCTGATGCAGGGCTACGATGATTTGTTGTGCCGTACGGAGCCGCTCGCGGATAAATGCCAAAGAATCAACTTTTGCATGAATCCAGCTAACCGATGCGGATGCTTTCAATTCCTTATAGAACGGATAAGCTTCGGTCAGTGTCGGAGAAATGCTAAGCAAGACATTACCAGACAAAGAGAGTTCCAAAGGAAGCATTTCGATGGAATCCTTTAATACCGTTACCGCAGCCTTGTTCAATGTTGCCAATAAACGTTCCGTTTCGGACGTGGAAATCCGTTGGGCAATCCCATTCTCATTTACCGAAGGACGTTCTTTCAATCCAAGCGCATATTTATAAGTCAGCACTTTCCGGCATTTTTCCGTTATTGCGTCTTCACTTAGCAATCCTTTCTTGACGGCATTCAATACCCCCGACATTTCCCGTTTCAAATTACGTGGAGCCAGCACCATGTCGTTTCCGGCTATCAAGGCTTGTGCACATACATGTTCGGCATGACGTATGCCCTTCATTTCGAGCGCATCGGTAAAGACCAATCCGGAGAATCCGAATTCGTTACGTAAAATCGAAGTGATGACTTCGGGAGAGATGGAAGCCGGTTTGTCCTCTATTTCCGGCACTTGCAGATGTCCTACCATCATCCCTCCGATGCCCGCTTCTATCGCTTCACGGAAGGGATATAATTCGATAGAGTCCAAACGCGCACGGTCGAAATTCAATACCGGAGTAGATACATGAGAATCGGTTTCCGTATCGCCATGTCCCGGAAAATGCTTGCATACGGCTAAAATACCTCCGTCTTCCAGCCCGCGGGCGTATGCGATTACTTTCCGAGCCACTTCTTTCGGATTGCTTCCGAAAGAACGGATATTTATCACCGGATTGTCCGGATTATTGTCGATATCTGCCACGGGAGCGAAGTTGACTTGTGCTCCGATTTCGTGCAATTGGCGTGCCACTTCCCTTCCGTATCGATAGATTAACGAATCATCTTCAATGCATCCCAATATCCGGTTCTTCGGAAAGTCGGGAGTGCCCGCCAAGCGCATCGCCAAGCCCCATTCGCCATCGAACGTGATAAGCAAAGGCACTTTGCTCCATTGTTGCGCCAAGTTAGTCAGCTTCACTTGGTCTTCTGTTCTTCCTTTCGAGAAAAGAAGTCCGCCCATTCCGTATTCTTCAATGGCTTTTTGGATATTCGTCTTGTTCCGTTGCATCAATCTCGGCTCGACGGTATGAATGAATAACTGGCCTATCTTTTGTTTTAAGGTCATAGTTGCCAATTGACTTTCTACCCATTTCCGGCAATCTGCCGTATCCTTTATCTGGCTTAATATAGCGGTTTGCGCGAACATCGAAACCGATATAAGCATTGTGACGCATAGAATGATTGTCTTTTTCATGGCTTTTGTGTGCATGATTAATTCTTTATTAAATGCAGCACCATTTTCCCTACAAATGCGGCATGCTTGCCCATTTGCTGGAGCGGAATTTTCTCGCCATCCAAATTGGGATAATATTTCGGCGCTTCAAAGTAAGAGTGAGAATGCCCTCCCAATACCACATCGATATTGCGCGTATTTTCTATCAATTCCACATCGGAATAAGGTTCTCCTTCCCAACCCAAATGGGACAAACAGATAACCAAGTCACATTTCTCTTGCGTCTTCAGCAGGTCGGCAATCCGTTGTGCTTCAGATACCGGGTCTTCAAACTTCACGTCTCCATACGACTCTTTAGCCACCAGCCCTTCCAGTTGCGCCCCTAATCCGAATACGCCAATCTTTATCCCGTCTCTGTTTAGCACGGTATATTCTTTTACCAAACCTTCCAATACAGTGCCAGCGACATCGTAATTGGTACAAACGATAGGAAATTCCGCTAACTTACACAAGCGTGCTAAATTATCCAAGCCGAAATCGAATTCATGATTTCCGATAGTGCCGGCATCATAGCGCATTTCGTTCATTAACTTGATTTCCACTTCCCCCTTGAATATATTATAATAAGGTGTACCTTGCGAGAAATCCCCGCAATCGAACAAGAGCAAATCGGGATATATCTCACGTTGCTGGCGGATGAACGTAGCCCGTCGTATCATTCCGGCTTTCCCAGCCAACAAGGTGTCTTGATATTCTTCCGGGAAAGGCTCTATCCGGCTATGCATATCGTTGGTATGGAACAAATGCAATTCTTTCGTTGATTGGGCGGCTATAATTCCCGAAACCAGGCATAGCCATAAGATGAAATAGATTCTTTTCATATCCGATTCCTCCCTTTATCGTTCTACAATACGCCCTTCCGTTTGGGCGTCAACCGCTTTCCCTTTCGCTTCACACTGCTTTACGTATTCGATAAACAAGTCACGCAAAGTGGCATTTTCAGGCTCAATCTTAGCCGTAGCACGTTTGAATGCTTCCAGATGGTCATTCCCCTCTGCCAGATAATCAATCGTAGCTATCTGGTATTCTTTTTCCGGCTCAATGTTTTTGCCGCCTACTTTAGCATCCAGCAACTCTCCTTCTTCCGAGATAATCAGCTTGGCTCCGCTTATTCCTTCGCCATGGACAGCAGCCATTTGGGAAAACAATTCCAGCAAATCGCTTCCTTTCAAGGCTACGATAGCCAGTTTATTCTCAAAAGGAGTGATTTCATATACCGATTCAATTGTTATTTCTCCCTCGTTCAGCAGATTCCGGATGCCTCCCATGTTCATCACTCCAACATCTGCCTTAATGCCTGCTTTCTCTTGGGCGCTTATCCGCAAAATATCGGCAAGCAGGTTTGATAAAGGAGACTCCGGACGATATGCTTCCAGTTTCCGTCCTGCATGTCCGATGACCGGTTTCATGATGCTGTCCACTTGCGCCTGGTAAGGTTGCAAAAGACGCCATGCATTCATGTCCTGGTCTGTATCATATCTATTGGTCATCGGTATCCGTTCGCCTTCTACCGATGCTAAAGAATAGCCTGAACGACATGCCGATAAGGCAAGCATTCCGGCACATACGCTATATAAAATCGTTTTCTTCATGTTCATGTTTGATAAAATCCGTTCAAAGGTAGGTAAAAAAGCCCATGATGCCAAGATTTTAATCAAAATAAAGAGCAAAGGCTTTGCTATGTCACGAAAAATCACTTACTTTGCACCGCTTCCGCGCAATCGCTGTCAAGAAGAGTTACTTGGTATGTTGCGTTGGGTACGATCAAACAATTTAATTTCAAAAAAAACAATGGATTTAATTAAAATTGCAGAAGAAGCATTTGCTACTGGCAAACAGCATCCTTCATTCAAAGCAGGTGATACGATTACAGTAGCATACCGTATCGTTGAAGGTAACAAAGAACGTGTTCAGATGTACCGTGGTGTAGTAATTAAAATCTGCGGACATGGCGAAAAGAAACGTTTCACTGTACGTAAGATGTCTGGAACTGTAGGTGTAGAACGTATCTTCCCCTTGGAATCTCCGGCTATCGACAGCATTACCGTAAACAAAATTGGTAAAGTACGCCGTGCTAAATTGTACTACTTGCGTAAACTTACCGGTAAGAAAGCTAGAATTCAGGAAAAGCGTGCTAACTAATACTGATTCTATTATTTCCTTACATAAAGAAACCGGCTCTCTATGCAGTGCCGGTTTTTTTATTCCCTTCAACCTGTCAACGCAGACAATAGGGAAGCGTCAGGCATATAGTTGCGTTTCCAAACCAATACGGCTGCTACACCGGTACGATTACTAATCGTATCGCGTGACGATTACTAATCGTATTGGCGAAGCGGCTAAATTCATTATAAACAGGGGATAGATGTGTTGAACTTTAAATCAGATAGATTATGATAAAATACAGTTTAGTGATGCGTGGCAAACCGGGCAAACCGGAAGAACCGAAACAGGTTTTCGCCTCGGCGCAAAGTATCAAGAAAATGTCGCTGGAAGAGGTGGCAAAGTACATCAAACAACACGGTTGTGCGTATAATGTAGGCGATTTTTTAGCCATGACCGACATGCTTGCACAAGCTACGGCAGACCTGCTGAAGGAGGGGTATCGTATAGATTTGGGTGAATTGGGTGAATTTTATGTCACATTGGGTTGCGAAGGTGCGGAAAGCAGGGACGACTTTAATCCGGACAAGCACATCAAGGAATTGCGGGTGCATTGGACTCCCGGCGAAACCTTTAAAGACCTCCGTCAAGGTGCCACATTCGAAGAAAATTTAGACCGCCGCACGGAACTCAAATTATTGCGGGCGGAACGCAAGGGGGAGGCTGCATTGGAGTTGGAATAAATTACAAAATTTGTATTTTTGCAAATGAAGTAAAATAACTCAAATAAAGTTGTGATAAATGTTTATATGGGATAGAATAAAAAAAATCAGAAACGCCGGAGGTGTAGATAATACCATCGACAGAAATGCTGCGCCTGTTCCATACTGTGTACCGCATTACGCCGTGGTAGATGTGGAGGTTGGTTTTAAAGACCATAAAATTCATGACATCGGAGCACTCCGTGACGATGGTGCTGTTTTTCATAAGACTTCAAAGCCGGAACTATTTGAGTTTTTTAAGAATGTAAATTATATCTGCGGCCACAACATCATTCATCATGATGCCAATTATTTATTTGCTAATGACACTTGTCGTTGGAAGTTAGTCGACACGCTTTACATTTCACCTTTGTTGTTTCCAGAACGTCCTTACCATAGACTTGTGAAAGACGATAAGTTGGTAAGCGATCAAATGAACAATCCGGTGAATGATTGTGAAAAAGCCAGAGATTTGTTGCAAGACGAGATAGTGTGTTGGCGTGCGTTACCGGATGAAAAGCGAAAGGTATTTGCTTCCTTACTGAGAGGTAAGAAAGAGTTCGAAGGTTTCTTTGATATGATGGGAGCGGAACGCTTTGATAAAGGATTGGCAAAACAAATAAGGGACTTTTACGAGAAGAAAATCTGCTGGCATGCCGACATCGAAATGTTGATTGAGCGATATCCATGTGAGTTAGCATACGCATTGGCTTTAGTTGACACAACCGATTATCGTTCCATAACTCCGGCATGGGTGCTTCGTAATTATCCTGAAACAGAGTATGTTGTAAAACTTCTTCGTCATACTCGTTGTGGTCAAGGGTGTGTTTATTGCAATACCCAATTGGATGTGCATTATCATTTAAAAGCCTTTTTCGGGTATGACCGATTCCGTACCTACGAAGGCGAGCCGCTTCAAGAACAAGCTGCACAAGCAGCGGTAGACGGGAAATCGTTGCTGGCTATATTTCCTACAGGAGGAGGAAAGTCGCTTACTTTCCAGTTGCCTGCGCTTATGGAAGGACATACCGTACATGGACTTACTGTTGTAATATCTCCTTTGCAATCACTAATGAAGGACCAAGTAGATAATCTTGCAGATAAAGGTATTGCGGATGCAGTGACCATTAATGGATTGCTGGATCCGATTACAAGGGCATTGTCAATAGAAAGGGTGCAAAACGGAGAAGCGTCCCTTTTGTATATAGCTCCTGAAATGCTTCGGTCTAAGACTATTGAAAAAATCCTGTTGGCGCGTCATGTCGTTCGGTTTGTGATTGATGAAGCTCATTGTTTTTCTTCATGGGGGCAGGATTTTAGGGTTGATTATCTTTACATTGGTAAATTCATTCGGGAATATCAGCAAAAGAAAAGATGTAAACGTCCGATACCTGTATCTTGTTTTACCGCTACAGCAAAACAAAAAGTGATACAAGACATCTGTGATTATTTTAAACAGATTTTAGATATAGATTTAGAATTGTTTGCTTCAGCGGCTTCGAGGACAAACTTACGTTATTCTGTCATACATACCGAAACGGATGATGATAAATATTTGAAATTGAGAGCACTTGTAGCTGAATTCGATTGTCCGACAATTGTTTATGTTTCGCGTACCAAACGAACAAAAGAACTGGCTGGCAAATTGACTCGTGACGGTTATAAGGCATTGCCTTTCAATGGAAAAATGGATGCCGATGAGAAAATCTCCAACCAAGATGCTTTTATGAATGATCAGGTGCGTATCATCGTTGCGACATCGGCTTTTGGTATGGGAGTCGATAAAAAAGATGTAGGCCTTGTAGTGCATTATGACATATCCGATTCGTTGGAAAATTATGTACAAGAAGCGGGAAGAGCTGGTCGTGACCCCAATCTTAGTGCCCGTTGTTATGTGCTTTATAGTGATAACGATTTGGATAAGCATTTTATTTTATTGAATCAAACTAAGTTAAGTATCAGCGAAATACAACAAGTATGGAAAGCTGTAAAAGATTTGACCAGACAGCGTAAGCGGGTCTATTGTTCGGCTTTGGAAATTGCGCGTCAAGCAGGATGGGATGATTCGGTGTCTGATATAGAAACACGTGTACGGATTGCTTTAGCGACATTGGAACAAAGCGGATATTTGATAAGAGGCAATAATGTTCCACATGTCTATGCTACAGGCATTACGGTAAAGAATGTGGATGAAGCGAGAATGCGCTTGTCGGCTTCTGTTTTATTTGATAAAGATGAAATTGAAAATGCTGTACGGATTATCAAATCTTTGATTTCCCAAAAACACATAGTCAAGGCTCAAGATGCAGAGGCAGAGTCGCGGATTGATTATTTAGCTGATATATTAGGACTTAATAAAGGTGAAGTTATATCTGTTGTGGAACGGATGCGCCAAGAAGGCATATTAGCTGATAGCAAAGACATCTCTGCTTATTTGATGGATACAGGGGATTCGGAACGGAAGTCACGGATACTTCTTGACCGTTTTGTCAAACTTGAACAATATATTCTTCATCGTATATCTGACGGACCATTACGGATATCTTGTAAGCAATTGAATGATGATGCTGTGAACAATGGCATCCAGACATCCCGTGAAAAAGACATTCGGACATTGCTGTATTTTCTTGTCGTTAAAGGATATATCCGCAAAAAAGAAGATGCAGCACACAATATGGAAATTGTTAGTCTAGTAAATTCGGATTCTGTTATAAAGCGTTTTGAAAAGCGATTGGAAATATGCCGTTTTACTGTGGAATGGTTGTATAAAGCAATTAATGGAACGACAAAAGAAAATAAACCGGATGAGGCTGTCCAATTTTCCATAGTAGAGCTTTTCAATCAAATCAAAGCTAATCCGCAATCACTTTTCAGCGGCTTGAACGATTTGCAATTAGAAGATGTAGAAGAAGCACTTTTATATTTGTCGAAAATCGGTGCGCTCAAACTTGAAGGCGGATTTTTAGTCCTTTATAATGCAATGGATATCCAGCGTATAAAAGACAACAAATCAAGGTATAAACAGGATGATTATCGAATGCTTAACGAATTTTACAAGCAGAAGATTCAACAAGTGCACATTGTGGGTGAATACGCCAATCTGATGGTAAAGGATTATAATGCGGCGTTGCAATATGTTCAAGACTATTTCCAAATGGATTACAAGAAGTTCATCGCAAAATACTTTAAAGGAGAAAGGGTAAGTGAGATACAGCGCAATTTGACACCTAAGAAATATAAGCAATTATTCGGGGAATTGTCTAAACGCCAGATGGAAATTATTTCAGACAAGGAATCGCGTTGTATCGTAGTAGCAGCTGGTCCAGGGAGTGGAAAAACACGTGTACTGGTTCATAAACTAGCTTCTCTCCTTCTGCTGGAAGATGTAAAACATGAACAACTATTAATGTTGACATTCTCAAGAGCTGCTGCTACTGAATTTAAACAACGGCTAATGGCATTGATTGGCAACGCTGCACATTTTGTTGAAATAAATACCTTTCATTCTTATTGTTTTGACCTTTTGGGACGGATTGGGAATCTTGAAGAGGTTAAAAATGTTGTTGCGGATGCAGCTGAAAGAATAAATCGAGGAGAGGTAGAGCCTAATAAAATAGGCAAAACGGTATTGGTTATTGACGAGGCTCAGGATATGAGCGCAGAAGAATATACATTAGTCAAAGCACTTATGGCTAATAATGAAGAAATGCGTGTGATAGCGGTGGGCGATGATGACCAGAATATTTATGAATTCCGTGGTTCTGATTCAGCGTATATGTATCAGCTGGCACAAGCACCCGAAAGCCGGTTTATAGAGATGATAGAGAATTATCGTAGTGCACGTCATCCCGTAGATTTTGCTAATGGATTCGTAAAAAATATCGGTAAAAGAATGAAAACCAACCCTATCCGATCTATGAGGAAAGAAGCTGGATGGGTTGAAGTGATACGGCATAATTCTGTGTATATGTATCAGCCGCTTGTTGAAGAATTACTCCGTTATCGAGAGAAAGGCACTTCTTGTGTACTTACTCAAACCAATGAAGAGGCTGTTATTATAATGGCTCTTTTGAGGAAATGTGGTGTCAACACTAAGTTAATACAATCATTGGATGGATTCCGCTTTTGGAATTTGGCTGAAATGAGATATTTCTTAAAATATATAGACCAAAATACGGATACGCCTCTGATTCCGGAAAATGTATGGGAACAAGCAAAACATACAACCTTTTCTATATATGATAGAAGTTAAAGTTTAGTATATGTGAAGCGTTGTGTGGAACAATTCGAGAAAACCTATAAAATAAAGTACATCAGTGATTTTAAGGAGTTTGTGTTTGAATCATCGATAGAAGATTTCTGTGATATATCAGGAACAGATGTGGTGGTATCGACCATTCACAAAGCTAAAGGGAAGGAATTTGATGACGTATATATGCTTATAGCAGATAATTATCAAAAAAATGCATCTTTAATGCGTCGCTATTACGTGGGGATAACACGTGCAAAAAACCGATTATTCATACATACAAATGGGGAATGTTTTAATCATTTGAATGTCGACCAGTATGTTGTCGATTCTAAGCAGTATGCAATGCCTGGAGAGATTGTACTGCAACTTTCTCATAGAGACGTTTATTTAGAATACTTTAAGAAATACAAACGTGAGATTTTGGCATTAAGGGGAGGAGATGCTTTAATTTATAAAGATTTTGTGTTGTATGATGTCCCGACTCACAAACCAATAGCAAAGTTGTCTTTAAATATGCAGCAAACATTATCAGGCTGGAAAGAAAAAGGCTACGAAGTGAAATCAGCATCTGTCCGCTTTGTTGTAGCATGGAAACCTAAAGATGCTCCAAAGGAAGAACCGGAAACAGCTGTCTTATTGGCAGATTTACTTCTTTCCTTATAGCATAACACAAATAATATGCTACTCCTAAATAGCTTATCGTCCTTATTGTAATTTTTATGTGAGCCTGGAGATACAAAAAAGAGACTGTCTCAAAATGAGAATTGCCTATTAAAAAGTAATGTCTAAGGGAGCGTAGCGAAGAATCTCGTGTACATCAGCTTGTGTATTCGAGATCCTTCACGGCGTTCAGGATGACAAAATGAAAGTTTATTTCAATTTTGAGACAGCCTCTTTATTTTTTTAATCCAAATGATATCCCCATTCATCAAGGGCGAAGCTCCAATGCTTTTCTACCAGCTCTACCGTTTCGGGTTTATACTGGTACTTGTTTTTCTTATACCCTTTTTTCTTATTGACGTAGGCTTCGATAGCAGGACGTGCCTCTTCAAATCCGGGCAGAGAAAGTTTTTGATAGATTTCTTGGGTTAGGTCGAACGCGTTCTTTTCGTAATCCTCAAAGCGTACTTCCACCAGATTGCCTTCAGGGATGAAATGCTTGTCTGCCTCGTATTTATGATAAAGCTTGGCATAAACCGAAAGGATGTTTTCCTGAAGCTCTTCGGGGGTGATGTTTTGTAGCTGGAGAGGCTTGATGGTATTGGTGAAGAAACTCCGCGTAGATTCGAATACCGTGTAAGGGTTACGCATCAGGTAAATGAACTTGGCGTTGGGGAACATCTTTACCAATTCTTTCACACGTCCCGTATGCGGCGGGTTCTTGCTCAAGAACTGAGTGCCGTTCGTATTCCAAAGCGAAATCTTGATGAGCTTGGTAAATGTTTCTTCGAATACTTTCAGTTCGGCATCCGTAATGTCCTCGAACAGCAGATACTTGTCGGCATATTCTTGGGTATGTTTGGGCAGGAACCAGAAGTTATAATACGTATAAGGCATCATGTTGGTGAGGGCGAACTCTTCCTCCTGAGGCAAGTCTACGGCAAGCTCCATATTATCGGTAGGACGCTTGTCGGGCATCAGCCAACTCATGTTTTTCTTAAAGAAAGGTTGCCCCCACATCATCAGGTGCGGGAATACAGTCTGGTACGTAGTGTTATATCCGAAATGCTTATCACACGAAAAGACATTGTGCATGAAGGTGGTTCCGCTTCGCCAATGTCCGAGGATGAACACCGGGTCGTGCTCCAAAGGTTTGGATGCCAAGAGCTTTTCATACTTCTTGTCCTGCAAGGGTTTCAGTACGGAAAGCAAGCGGCATACGGCTTTGGTCAAGCGATATTTGCCGCGGTAATTCGGGTCAATCGCCCGTCCGCGCATTATTTCGTTGAATGTTTTCCAGTCGGCTCCCACCAACGTGTTCACCGGTAATTTGCTGAATTCTAATAAGCCCATAATTCAATTAATACTTAATTTCTATTGCATATCCGCGCCGTTCCAGTTCTTTTACCACGGTTTCTATCGCTTCATAATGTTCGGGAGCGATGCCCAACTTAGGCAAGTCGAGCACGGGGATTTCCATTGTGGTATGCATGTCCTTGTCTTCCACCCGGTTGATAATCATGCCTGCGGCACTGGTGTTGTTCGTAATCGGGTCGATGAGGATAAATGCTCCGGTAGCTTTGTTTTGAGTATAAGGATCGAAGAACAATTCTTTCGATGAAGTGAGCACCACGTGAGCGATTTGGTTCAGTTCCAAAGGCACTTCTTCCTTGCGGAGCTTTCCGTTTTCTACGCTCAGGTGTTCCATCGTGTTGACATCCACCTTATATTGGATGCTATCGATGCGGGTACGGCTCGTATTGGTGGTTTGCTTCAGGAAGAATGATTTTTCCATGTCCATCTTTTCTTCGTCCATCCATACTAACATCGCCTCGAAGTTGCGCCCTACCATTGGCACATTATCGGGATGTACTAACATCTCGCCACGCGACACGTCGATTTCGTCTTCCAAGGTCAAGGTGACGGACATGGGCGGATAAGCATACTCACATTCCCCGTCGGGCGAGTAAATGGCTTTCACATGCGTTTTTTTTCCCGAAGGAAGCGCCATTACTTCGTCTCCTTTACGTACGACACCCGAAGCCACTTTGGATGAGAATCCGCGGAAGTCAAGGTTGGGACGGAGCACGTATTGCACGGGATAGCGGAAATCGGTCAGGTTATGGTCGTTCCCGATATGCACGGTTTCGAGGAATTCCAGCAAGGAAGGTCCTTCGTACCACGGAGTACGCATGGATTTTTCCACTACATTGTCTCCGTCTAATGCAGAGAGAGGGATACAAGTCACATCGGGCACACCTAATGGGGTGATGAATGCCTTATAATCGGCTACAATCTTATCGAACACTTCTTTCGAGAAGTCCACTAAGTCCATTTTGTTCACCGCCAATACCACGTGCTTGATGCCCAACAAGGAAACGAGGTACGAATGGCGGCGGGTTTGGGTGATGACTCCCGCACGGGCATCCACGAGGATAACCGCTAAGTTTGCAGTAGACCCGCCCGTAATCATGTTGCGGGTGTATTGTTCGTGTCCCGGAGTGTCGGCAATAATGAATTTGCGGTGGTTGGTAGAGAAGTACCGGTATGCCACATCAATGGTAATGCCCTGTTCGCGTTCGGCTTTCAATCCGTCGAGCAAGAGGGCATAATCGATATGTTCGCCCGCATTGCCCACACGCTTACTATCGCGTTCAAGCGCATCCAACTGGTCTTCATAAATCTTCTTGCTATCGAAAAGCAAACGTCCGATAAGGGTCGATTTGCCATCGTCTACCGAACCTGCGGTAAGAAAACGCAATAAGTCTTTCTCTTCGTCCTTTTTCAGAAACTCTTCAATGGACATCCGGCCTCTTTCTTCGCCTTCCATCGGGTTTCCTGATTTGGTTTTATCTATTTCTTCCATCTTTCTTCAGTTAATAGTTAACAATTAATAGTTAATAACGGTGTCGAGATAACATCGTTATTAATTATTCACTATTCATTATTCACTTAGAAGTATCCTTCCCGCTTCTTTTCTTCCATGCTGGCTTCTTGGTCGAAGTCGATGACACGGGTCGTACGCTCGCTCTTGGTGGTGGTCATCATTTCTTCCACGATTTTTTCGATGGTATCAGCCTCGCTCTCGATAGCACCGGTCAAGGGCCAGCATCCCAACGTACGGAAACGGATTTTTTTCATCTCTATCTTGTCGCGGTATTTTTCGGGCAAGCGGTCATCATCGGGCATGATAAGTTGGCCGTCGATATTGACCGTAGGACGCATTTTAGCAAAATAAAGTGGTACGATAGGGATTTTTTCCAAACGGATGTATTGCCATACGTCCAGTTCGGTCCAGTTGCTCAAGGGAAACACACGGATACTCTCACCCTTGCGGATGCGGGTGTTGTAGATGTCCCACAATTCCGGGCGTTGGTTCTTCGGGTCCCATTGGTGGAACTCGTTACGGAAAGAGAAAATACGCTCTTTGGCACGCGATTTCTCTTCATCGCGGCGTGCGCCTCCGAAAGCTGCATCAAATTTGTATTTATCAAGCGCATGGAGCAGGGCTTGAGTCTTCATCAGGTCTGTATGCACTTTGCTTCCGTGGGTGAAGGGACCCACTCCGGCACGGAATGCTTCCATGTTGCTTTCTACAATCAGTTTCCATCCGTGTTCCTTGGCATACGTATCGCGGAACTGAAGCATTTCCTTGAATTTCCATTTCGAATCAATGTGCATCAAAGGGAAAGGCGGTCTTCCCGGGGCGAATGCTTTTTCAGCAAGCCGCACCATTACGGACGAGTCTTTTCCGATGCTATAGAGCATCACCGGATTTTCAAATTCGGCTGCCACCTCGCGGATGATATGGATAGATTCCGCTTCCAGCTCTTTTAAGTGGCTCAAATTGTATGTTTCTTCCATAAGTTATATGTTATGATTTAATTTTAACGCAGAGGCGCAAAAGCGCAAAGTTTTTTATTTTTTGAGAAAGGCAAAGAACCCAGAGAAGTTAAGTCTCAGCAAGGTTTTGCGGACTTTGCTTTTCTCTTAATTATATTTCTCTGCGTTTTTGCGTCTCTGCGTTTTAATCTAAATTCTTTTCACTTTCGGCAATATCAATTCCAATAGCCGGTTAACAGACTCTTCCAGCGAGAGCTTTGATGTGTCGAGCGAAAGTGCCGGATGTTCGGGAGCTTCGAAAGGAGCGGAGATACCCGTAAACTCCTTGATTTCGCCCCGGCGTGCCTTGGCATACAAGCCTTTCACGTCCCGGCGTTCGCATTCTTCTATCGGGGTGCTGACATACACTTCCACAAAGTCATCTTTGCCGATGATGCGTGATGCCATTTCGCGCAACTCGTTATTCGGGCTAATAAAGGCGGCTATGGTAATGATGCCCGTATCTACGAATAGTTTGCCCACCTCGGCTATGCGGCGGATATTCTCTACACGGTCTTCGGGCGAGAAACCCAAGTTATTATTAATGCCGCTCCGGATGTTGTCTCCGTCCAGGATGCGGCAAAGCAAACCGCGCTTTTGCAATTCGCGCTCCAGTGCAATGGCAATGGTGCTCTTGCCCGAACCGCTCAGCCCGGTAAACCATACCATCAACCCGCGTTGTCCTAACAAGGCTTCCTTATCGGCACGGGTCAGCATTTTGTCAAATATCGGATAAATGTTATTCATTTGCTATATTATTTAAAAACGCAGATTAACGCGGATTTTCGCAGATTATAATTTAAAATTGATTCCGCGTTAATCTGCGAAAATCTGCGTTTTCTTATCATGTCTTACACACTTTCGTTTACACCGCAACAAAGGGCCAAATCAACGGAATAAGCCCTATCGAGAGTATCATTACGATAAGGTCCATAGGAAGACCGATTTTCACAAAGTCGGTGAACTTATAGTTTCCGGCACCTTGCACAATCAGATTTGTCTGATACCCAATTGGGGTGGCAAACCCAGCCGATGCGGCGATGCAGATGGCAATGAAGAACGGCATCGGGTCTACACCGAACTGCCCTGCGGTTTCCAACGCCAATGGGAAAGCGAGTGCAGCCGCGGCATTGTTGGTGATAAGTTCGGTCACTACAAGCGTGACGAAATAAAGCAACGCCAATGCTCCCCATGCACCCAACGAGCCGGACACACTCTTGATAAATTCGGCTATCAGTGCCGCCAAGCCCGATTCTTCCATTGCCGCACTGATAGCAAAAGCACAAGCAATAGTTATCAGGATATCCCAGCTGATGTATTTGGTGTATTTCTTGGGCGGGAATATCTTAAGCCAAGCCATTACGACCGCCGTGACCGCCGCAAAGAAGAACATATCCATCTTTACATTGGGGAAACTTTCTTGGAAATACGGAAGTTCGCCGATGGTGGCTCCGATAATCATGATAAGCAAGAGTGCCAAAGCCGTCCATTTCTTCCATTCCGGCATGGGGCGTGAAGGGATTTCCTTCCCGTTGGTCATCATCAAGAAGACCGAAGAATCCCCCCATGTCTTCGTGAAAGCGTCATCGGCAAGCAACACCAGCGTATCGCCTTCCTGCAAACGTACTTCGCCTAAATTTTCGGTAATCACCTGTCCGCCTTGGCGTATCTCTTTGATTTCGGCACCGTAGCGGCGCTTGAAGTCGAAGCTTTTCAATTTCCGTTTCAAGCCCGGAAAACGGGAAGCAAGCACCACTTCCACAATGTGTTTTCCGTTTTCTTCCGCCGCGTCCGCTTCTTCTTCCTCGAAATTATCGGGACGCTCGGCTGGAAGCAATTTCTTCGAAGTCAGGAAGATAAAGAGCAGCCCGACCACCGTGATGGGAATACCGATAAAGGCAAGGTCGAACATCTTCAGCCCCGGCAAGCCACGGTCTATCATCATGCCGTGCACCACCAAGTTGGTAGAGGTGCCAATCAGGGTACACAAACCTCCTAAAATCGTGGCATACGACAAAGGAATGAGGAATTTGGTACACGACAAGCCCACTTTCTTCGCCCAATTCTTCACTATCGGGGCGAAAATAACCACTACGGGTGTATTGTTAAGGAAGGCTGAAACCGCACTTACCACCGGAAGCAGGCGAAACTGGGCTTGCATCACCGTCATTTTCCGTTCGGGAAGGAGCTTCTTTATTACGGTCGCCAATGCACCGCTTTGGCGGATGCCTTCGCTCACCAGAAAAAGCAAGCCCACCGTAATCATGCCCCGGTTGCTGAAGCCTGCCACCATTTGTTTCGGGGTGATGATGCCCGCTGCCATGAACACCACGACCAGCGAGAGCAACACGATGCCCGGACGCATCTTGTCCATGATGAGGGCAATCAGCATCCCTATCAGCCCGACTAATACAAAAAGTATCTCGAAATTCATAAGCGTCTCTTTTTAGGGTAAGCGATAAACCACGGATTCAACAAATTCTCCTTATTATATAATAAAGGTGTATCGGGGTGCTCGGCTTGATATACCTCGCCTCCCGAAGCACGCACGATGGCATGGCCCGCCGCCGTGTCCCACTCCATGGTAGGAGCAAACCGGGGATATACATCCGCCTTGCCCTCGGCTATCAGGCACAATTTGAGCGAGCTTCCCCGAGATACCGTTTCTACTTTCGGGTATTTCCGTTCCATATCGGCGATAAAGCTTTCGGTCTCGGCATTCAGGTGCGAGCGCGATGCCACGATAATAAAAGCGTCACCGGAAACATCTGCGGAATAAGGCAGACGATGCGCGCGAGCCAACAAAGACTCGAAGGTTTCGTTTGCGTCTAATGCACGGATATGTTCCACTTTATAAGCGCCCGGCTCACCATCGGCAAAATAAAGTTCTTCTTTTACCGGGATGTAGATAACGCCCGCTTCGGGTTTCCCCTCGTTGACGAAAGCGATGTTTACCGTAAATTCCCCGTTGCGTTTGATGAATTCCTTTGTCCCGTCCAGCGGGTCGACCACCCACAAGGCTTTCCAGTTTCTCCGCTCTTCGGCAGGAATGGCTTTCCCTTCTTCGCTCAACACAGGATAGGGCAATGCCGACAAGTGGCTCATAATCACTTCGTTCGAACGCTTGTCGGCTATGGTAAGAGGCGAATTGTCCTCCTTCCGTTCTATTTCGAAGTCCGCATCCGGGTCGGTATATACTTTCATTATCGCTGCTCCTGCCTCTATTGCGGCACGGATAGCCAGCATCAATTCTTCTTTTTCCATATCTGTCTAATTTGGCGTAAAATAACAGCTTTTTCTTTTATTATCAATAGTCTATATCTCGTTTTTTGTGTCAATTGTTCATTCGCCAAAGCCTCCACATGTAGTAAGCGCAATGGGTGAACGCGAAAACGAAGGAGATGACAAGCAAAGTCTTGTCCGCTTCCCAGCCTACGGTCTGCTGGTGCCATAATCCCGTGATGACACTCAGCACCGCCAACACCAGCCCCAGCACGTTCAGTGCCGTATCTCCCTTGCGGTGTGCCCTGTCCGGTTCTAAGCAGCTATGCTTCCGTCCGTAGCAAGCATACACATCCAGTCCCACCAGCATCCAGAGCACCAAGCGTATCCAGGTGTCCGCCGGAAGGAAACACATCATGCACAAACACGTCAGGATACCCATGATAGGCACGAACGGAACAAACGGAGTCTTAAACGCACGGTGTACATCGGGCATTGTCTTGCGCACGATGAGCACCGCCGCACATACCAAGGTAAAGGCAAGCAAGGTGCCGATGCTGGTCATTTCGCCCGCCACCTGAGCCGGGACAAAACCAGCCAAAAGGCTTACCACTATCATAAACAGGAAATTGCTATGCACTGGCGTGCGGAAACGCGGGTTGATGCGCGAGAAGAACGGAGGAAGCAGCCCGTCGCGGCTCATGCTGAGGAATACGCGGCTCTGACCGAGCAGGGTTACCATAATCACCGAACAATAGCCGAACAGGATGGCAAGGATAATCGCCTTGTTCAGCCACGGATATGCGGGGACGATAACCCCTTGGGCATCCGGCGTGCCCATGTGCTCGATAGCGACCGCCACCGGGGCGATGCCTTCTTGTCCGTCGAAGGCGGTATAGTGTGCCACACCCGTCATGACATGGGCAAACAAGATATACAATACGGTGCAGACCAGCAGGGAAACCAAAATGCCGATAGGCATATCACGCTTGGGGTTTTTCGTCTCTTGCGCCGCCGTGCTCACCGCATCGAATCCCAAGAAAGCGAAGAACACGATAGCCGCTCCGCGCAAGATGCCCGAAAAGCCGAACTCGCCTAACGTTCCGGTATTCTCCGGGATGTAAGGCACATAATTCTCCGCTTGGATAAACTTCCATCCTAAGAAAACGAAAACTAAAATCACGCTGATTTTCAAGAATACAATCAGTCCGTTGAAGAACGAACTGCCCGCCGTGCCCCGCATCAGAATCAGGCTCATCAACACCACGATCACTATAGCGGGAATGTTGACGATACCCCCGTCCCACGGGCAAGCCGTCCATGCGTGAGGCAGGTCGATGCCCACCCCTTGAAGGAACACCACCAGATACCGGCTCCAACTGATGCTCACCGTAGTAGCCGCCACGGTGTACTCCAGCACCAAATCCCATCCGATAATCCAGGCTATCAGCTCGCCCATCGTGGCATACGAATACGTATAGGCGCTTCCAGCCACCGGAATCATCGAAGCGAACTCGGCGTAACACAATCCCGCAAAGCAGCACCCGATAGCGGCAATGATGAACGAAAGCGTAATGGCAGGCCCCGTATATTCCGAAGCCACCGTTCCTGTAATCGAGAACAACCCCGCTCCGATAATCACGCCTACGCCCAAAGCCACAAGGCTGACCGGTCCCAATACCCGTTTCAAGGTTCGGACGCCCGTTTGTCCCGCCTCTGCCTGCAAGGCATCTATGCTTTTTCTGACGAATAATCCTTCCATTCTTTTGCTAATATTCTCTGATTCAAGCGGCAAATATAATATAAAAAAGCGAGAAACAGGGTATATAGATTGAAAAAGAGGCTGTCTCAAAATGAAAACCTATTTTGAAACACCCTCTAGTATACATTATTTTAATGCTCAATTACAATGGTTTGTATTCTACAAAGGCTTCCATAGCCTCATAGCACGCTAAACCCAGTTTATCATAAAGTGAGGCGGTTCCTCGGTTCCGGTCCTCGCTCCGTTGCCAGAATAACCGTTCATCGTTACCTAAGAAAGGTGCGCTTTCCATTTGTGATTGGTGTTTGAGAATGGAATTTCGTTTTGCACGGAGTTCCTCAGGGCTTAAAGGAACTGCCATTTCGATGTTTTCGATTTCCCATTCAGCCCATGCGCCTCGATATAACCAGATACGGCAATCCTTTAACCATTCCGCTCCGGCATTTTTTTCTTCATCAATAGCTGCCAGTACGGCATCGGTGCAGACGCGGTGTGTGCCGTGCGGGTCAGCAAGGTCGCCTGCTACATAAATTTGGTGTGGCTGGACTTCTTGAAGCAATTTTTGTACGATGTGTACATCGGTTTCGCTAATTGGGTCTTTCTCAATGCGTCCGGTTTCGTAGAAAGGAAGGTCGAGGAAATGTACGTGGCTGAGCGGAATACGGTTGTATGTACATGCCGTGCGGGCTTCTCCTCTTCGGATTAATCCCTTAATGGTCAGGATGTCGCGTGTGTCGATATCGCCTTCTTTCTTTTGAAGCAGGAATTGCTTGATATCGGCATACATTTTGCGTACTGTTTCATTTTGGTTGTTGTCGAATAATTGGTTGAATCCATTGATGAAATGCATGAACCGTACCACTTCTTCGTCCCCAACAGCAATGTTTCCTGACGTTTCGTAAGCGATGTGCACATCGTGTCCTTGTTGCACCAAACGGCGTATTGTGCCGCCCATAGATATTACATCATCATCAGGATGCGGCGAGAAAACAATTACACGTTTGGGGAATGGTTTGGCACGTTCGGGACGATAAGTGTCGTCTGCATTGGGCTTTCCTCCGGGCCAACCGGTAATGGTGTGTTGCAGATCGTTGAAAATCTTAATGTTCACGTTATATGCAGAACCATACAAGACAAGCAACTCGCTTAATCCGTTTTCATTGTAATCTTTGTTGGTCAATTTTAAAATGGGCTTTCCTGTAAGGAGGCAGAGCCATACGATAGCACTCCGGATGAGCTTGTCGGTCCATTCACAACTGGTCACGAGCCATGGACGTTGGATGCGTGTCAGGTGTGAAGCCGTTGGCAGGTCAATGCATACCGTGGCATTCCGGTGCATTTGTAAGTATGAAGCCGGGAGTGTATCCGAAATCTTATCTTCTACAGCCCGTTTGATAATGTCTGCCTTGTCTTCTCCCCATGCCAGCAAATATACGCGGCGGGTTTCCATAATCGTATTGATACCCATAGTGATAGAGCAGGGAGGGAGATTGTCAATGCCTAAATTATGAGCAGCCTCCGAGCGTGACGTGACGTCTACGAAGGTCAGTCGGGTAGCTGAAGAGGCGGTAGACCCTGGTTCGTTCATGGCGATGTTCCCTTCGCGCCCGATTCCCATAATGGCTATATCAATGCCTCCATACGTCTTGATGCGTTGCTCATAGAGAAGGCAATGGTCGATGACGGCATCTTGCGGGATTGTTCCGTTTAGCGTGAAAATATTTTGTGGGTCAATGTCTACTTGGCTCAGAAATAATTCGTTCAATTGTCCGATACTGCTGTTGCCTTGTTCGGTAAGCGGATAATATTCGTATAGGTTGAAAACCACGACATTACGGAAGCTGATGCCTTCTTCCTTATGCCGGCGTACCAATTCGGCATAAAGCGGGCGTAAGGAAGTGCCTGTGCCTAATGCTAATGTACAGAATTTCCCATCGTGTTGCCGTTCTTGTATTTTGCGGATAATATCTTCGGCAATGCTTCTCACGCCTTCGTCTACGGTTTCATAGATATTGGTCGGTATTTTTTCAAAACGGGTCAACACAGAACGGTCTATTGTGTTTTCTGGTTTGTAATACCGGGTCGATACCCGGTTCAAAGATATTTGTGAACTTAGATTTGTTCTCATAATTACATATAGATGGTTAATCTTGAAGTCGTTTTACTATGAAAATTACAGATTCTCTCGTTCGATGTCTTTAAAGTAGCGGTAGGTGCCTACTTTCAACTCATCGGTTGCTGCTTCATCGCATACGATTATGCCATGACGATGCAACTGTAGGGCACTGATAGTCCACATTTGGGTTACGCTTCCTTCAATGGCATGTTGCAAGGCACGTGCTTTATTATGACCGTTGCAGAGAATCATGACTTCTTGCGCGTCCATTACCGTTCCTACTCCTACGGTCAATGCTGTTTTGGGTACTTTTGCCGTATCATTATCGAAAAAGCGCGAATTGGCAACAATGGTATCAGTGGTCAATGTCTTGATGCGGGTGCGCGAAGTCAGGGAAGAGCCAGGTTCGTTGAAAGCGATATGCCCGTCGGGACCAATACCGCCCACAAACAAGTGGATTCCTCCGTATGATGCAATCAATTTCTCATAATCGGCACACTCGGCTTCCAAGTCTTTGGCGTTTCCGTTTAAGATGTGGATGTTCTCACGTGGAATGTCGATGTGGTTGAAGAAATTATTATACATAAACGAATGATAACTTTCCGGATGCGATTCGGGAAGCCCTACGTATTCATCCATGTTGAATGTTACTACATTTTGGAAAGAAACGACACCTTGTCGGTTAAGTTCAATTAAAGCCCGATACATGCCTAAAGGAGAAGATCCTGTGGGCAATCCTAATACAAAGGGATGTTCGGGAGAAGGAGAATATTGGTTGATTTTTTGGGCTACATAATTGGCAGCCCATGCGGAAAGTGATTGATAATCAGGTTCGATAATTACTCTCATAGTGGTTAGTTTTTAGAACTGTATGTTTGATATTAGCTTTTGTTTTAGAATCGTTGTAAAGATACAAAATTTATTGCGTATAACCAACTGTTGATGGGGTTTAAATTGGGTATATTCTAAAAATGTTTTAAAAAAGTAATTCGACGGACGGGGCATAAGAGGCTTAGAAGGTGAGGGTACTTCTTGTTGGCTGCCCCGCGCGGTGCAACTATTTGTTTTCACGCAGGCAATTGTATGGCATATTTTAGGCATATATATGCGTATGTAAACAAACAGTCTAACAAATCTAACAACTAACAATTAACTTTTTTGTTAGTCAGTGTCTTTTCCTAAAATCAGTAGACACATTCGGCGGTTAAAACTGAATAACTGGTCAGGTGTTTTCCTGATGAGGTAGACACCTACACTGATGGCATAGACACCGGCACTGGGAAAGTTAACAGTTAGGTGGAAATTGAAAATGGGAAATTGAGAATTGAAATGAAAGTTTACGGTGCTGCATGGGTATTTTTTATTTTCAACTAATATAAGAAGCTGATAATCAATAGCCGAATACGATTTATCCCGAAATATCCGCTTTGTTAACAGATTTTCACACCATAGTGATGCTCGATTTTTGGCGGACGGAGGAGAATGGTGTACCTTTGCAATATGGAAATTGAAAATTGAAAATGGTGGTGGATGACAAATGAGAGAAAACTATGAAGTATCAACTAAAGAACTTTCAATTTAAAAGTCGTATCTTTGCGGCGCAAACAAAACTTTATGACTTATGGACCAAACTAAGACGATAGCCGCTCTTTTCGATTTCGACGGGGTGGTGATGGATACCGAATCGCAGTATAGCATTTTTTGGAACGGGGTGGGAAAGAAATACCATCCGGAATACGAGGAGTTCGGCAGGATGATCAAAGGGCAGACTTTGCGCCAGATTTACGACCGCTATTTTGCCGGAATGGAGAAGGAACAGGAGGAAATCACGGAGGCTTTAAACCGGTTTGAGGCGCAGATGAAGTATGAGTATGTGCCGGGCGTGGTTGGTTTTATGCGTGAATTGCATACGCAGGGGGTGAAGATAGCTATCGTGACCAGTTCGAATGAATTGAAAATGGCAAATGTGTACGCCGTGCATCCCGAACTGAAGGAGTTGGTAGAGCGCATTCTTACAGCAGAGATGTTTACCCGCTCGAAACCTGCTCCCGATTGTTTCCTGTTAGGTGCGGAAGTGTTTGATACGGTGCCCGAAAACTGCGTGGTGTTCGAAGACTCGTTTCACGGATTGGAAGCGGGCAATGCGGCAGGTATGGCGGTTGTAGGGCTAAGCACGACCAATCCGGCGGAGGTTATCCGGGACAAATGCAAGCTGGTTATCCCCGACTTTACTTCGTTCGGATATGAAAAGATGAAAAGCCTGCTTGCTTAATTCGTTAAAAAGCCTTACTTTTGCCGCGTGTATTTGAATTAAACGCAGAGACGCAGAATCGCGGAGCCTGATGTTATTCTCTGTGCTTTTTGCTTTCTCTAAATAAAAACTTTGCGTTTTTGCGTCTCTGCGTTTGATGATATAGATTAAATAAAGAAAGGAAAAAGATTATGGCTGGATATCTTGTTAGTGACGCACGGAAAGTGACGACTCACCGTTTGATGGAAATGAAGGAAAAAGGCGAGAAAATCTCAATGCTGACTTCATACGACTTTACTACTGCCCGCATTGTGGACGAAGCCGGAATGGATGTTATCTTGGTAGGCGACTCGGCTTCGAATGTGATGGCTGGCAATGCCACTACGTTGCCGATCACCGTAGACCAGATGATTTATCATGCACGGTCGGTGGTGCGGGGCGTGAATCGTGCCTTGGTGGTAGTGGATATGCCTTTCGGCTCTTATCAGGCAGACCCGTTCGACGGTGTGCGCAACGCAATGCGGATGATGAAGGAGACGGGGGCTGACGCTTTGAAACTGGAAGGCGGAGAAGAGGTGATAGAAGTTATCGGCAAGATTATCGGGGCAGGCGTTCCGGTAATGGGACATTTAGGCTTGATGCCTCAGTCGATTAATAAATATGGTACGTATGGCGTGCGTGCGAAGGGCGATGCGGAAGCCGACAAGTTGTTGCGCGATGCGAAGCTATTAGAAGAAGCCGGATGCTTTGCCTTGGTATTGGAAAAGATTCCGGCTGCATTGGCAAAACAAGTGACCGAATCGTTGCGCATTCCGGTTATCGGTATCGGTGCCGGAGGGGCTACTGATGGGCAGGTATTGGTTGTAGCGGATATGCTGGGCATGACCAAAGGGTTCAGTCCGAAGTTCTTGCGCCGTTATGCCGACCTGAATGCGGTGATGACCGATGCTATCGGGCAGTATGTGACCGATGTGAAGTCGGGTGATTTTCCGAATGAGTCGGAACAATATTGATGTATTATGAAGAAACGCAGATTTTCGCAGATTAACGCAGATTGAATGAATGATTAAATTATTATCTGTGAAAATCCGCGTTAATCTGCGTTTCTAAGCTTAGTTATATTATAGAATGGTGTATGCTGTGGAATAGAAACTTTACCTCGCTTGCAGCGGCAAATGTGTTTTTTCATGCAGCCGTTTACATGCAGTTTCCTGTCCTGCATCGGTGGATGACGGATGTTTGGGGATATACCGGAGTGGAGGCGGCATGTATGGCGGTGGTGTTTGGCTTGTCCCTGTTCGTCCCGGGAGTTTTCAACAGTTATTTGGTCGATACGTTCAGCCGGAAACGGGTGTGCGTGTGGAGTATGATTGTATTGGGATTGGCGACGGTTGCTTATACGGGCGTTTCGTCAAGTTGGCAAATCCTTGTTTTGCGTATCTTGCAGGGAGGAGCGTTCGGGATTGCTTTGATGTCTACGGGCAGTACGTTGGCTATCGACGTGGCTTCCAGTCATCAGCGGGACAGGGCGAACCGGGCTTTTACCTGGTCGGGCATTGTGGGGATGTTAGTGGGTATCCTTATCGGTTTGACGAGTGTGCCGCATCGCGGCTTTGAGTTCTTGTTCAGTTATTCGGCTGCGTTGTTGGTTCCGGCTATCGCGCTTATCGGAAGCGTGAAGGTTTGTTTCCGTGCCCCGTTGGATTTGCCCTTGTGCTCGTTCGACCGTTTCCTGCTTTTCCGATCCATTCCTCCGGGCGTTAATATGATGGCGGTGCCGTTGGTGATAGGCATGATTTTCGTTTCGGTTTCCGATATTTATTTTTATCTTTGCATGGGGCTTGGATTTCTGCTCTATTTATTGGTGAGAGAGATTGTGAAGCGTTCTGTGGACGGGCGGATTCAGGTCGGTATCGGGCAGGTATTGCTGATTGCCGGATTGGCGGTCTTGCATAGCCGTGTGGGTGTTTATCCTTTTTGGGTAAGCGGTGCTTTGATTGGTTTAGGTACCGGCTTTTCCATCGGTCAGTTCCTTCAGCTGATGATTTCGCTTCCGTTGCATTGCGAGCGGGGGACGGGGTATCATACCTACCGCTTGTCGTGGGAGCTGGCATTGGCATGCGGCATACTGTTAGGCGTATATTTGCAGGCGCAAGGCGGGGATTTGTTCTTGACCGAATCACTGATAACCGTGGCAGGGCTTTTGCTGTATCTGGCATTTACCAATCGTTATTTCAAGAGACATTATCAGAAACATTAAAAACATAAAAGAATATGGCAGACGATAAAAAGATTATCTTTTCGATGGTGGGAGTGAGCAAATCCTTCCAAAACAACAAACAGGTATTGAAAGACATCTACCTATCCTTTTTTTATGGAGCGAAAATCGGTATCATCGGTTTGAATGGTGCCGGTAAATCTACGTTGCTGAAAATCATCGCCGGGCTGGACAAGAGCTATCAGGGCGAAGTGGTGTTCTCGCCGGGCTATTCGGTTGGTTACTTGGCGCAGGAACCTTATTTGGACGATACCAAGACGGTGAAAGAAGTCGTAATGGAGGGCGTGCAAGCCACGGTAGACGCATTGGCGGAATACGAGGAAATCAATCAGAAGTTCGGATTGCCCGAATACTATGAAGACCCGGAAAAAATGGATGCGCTATTCGCCCGTCAGGCAGAATTGCAAGACATTATAGACGCTACGGACGCATGGAACTTGGACAGCAAATTAGAGCGTGCGATGGACGCTTTGCGTTGTCCACCCGAAGACCAGCCGGTAAAGCATTTGTCGGGAGGCGAACGCCGCCGTGTGGCTTTGTGCCGTTTGTTGCTTCAGAAACCCGACATCTTGTTGCTGGACGAGCCTACTAACCATTTGGACGCCGAAAGCATCGATTGGCTGGAACAGCACTTGCAACAATACGAAGGTACGGTAATTGCCGTAACTCACGACCGTTATTTCCTCGACCATGTAGCCGGATGGATTCTTGAATTAGACCGTGGTGAAGGCATTCCTTGGAAAGGAAACTATTCGAGCTGGCTGGAGCAGAAGACTAAGCGGATGGAGATGGAAGAGAAGGTGGCAAGCAAACGCCGCAAGACTTTAGAGCGCGAATTGGAGTGGGTGCGTATGGCGCCGAAAGCCCGTCAGGCAAAAGGAAAGGCTCGTTTGAATTCGTATGATAAGTTATTGAATGAGGATGTCAAGGAGAAGGAAGAAAAGTTGGAAATCTTCATCCCGAACGGTCCGCGCCTCGGCAATAAGGTTATCGAAGCCAAGCACGTGGCAAAGGCATACGGTGATAAATTGCTCTTCGATGACCTCAACTTCATGCTTCCGCCTAACGGCATTGTGGGCGTAATCGGTCCGAACGGTGCCGGAAAGACTACCTTGTTCCGCCTGATTATGGGCATAGAGCAACCCGATAAAGGTGACTTTGAGGTAGGAGAAACCGTAAAGATAGCTTACGTAGACCAGCAGCATAAGGACATCGAACCCAATAAGACGGTTTATCAGGTGGTGAGCGGAGGAAACGAATTGCTCCGAATGGGGAATCGTGACGTGAATGCCCGTGCTTACTTGAGCCGTTTCAATTTCTCAGGCTCCGACCAGGAAAAATTGTGCGGAAAGCTTTCGGGAGGTGAACGCAACCGCCTGCACTTAGCTATGGCATTGAAAGAAGAAGGAAACGTATTGTTACTGGACGAGCCGACCAATGATATTGACGTGAACACCCTGCGTGCCTTGGAAGAAGGTTTGGAAGATTTCGCCGGATGTGCCGTAGTCATCAGCCACGACCGTTGGTTCCTCGACCGTATCTGTACCCACATTCTTGCTTTCGAAGGAAATAGCGAAGTATTCTTCTTCGAGGGTTCGTACACCGAATACGAAGAGAACAAGATGAAGCGGATGGGCAACGTAGAGCCGAAGCGCGTGCGTTACCGCAAGCTGATGGAAGACTGATTTAGTGAATAATTAATAGTTGATAGTTAATAGTGAATAACAAAGAGTTATATTCGCTATTAGCTATCAACTATTAACTATTAATTATTAACTAATGAACGTTTTTCTTGCCCGCCATGGGCAGACAGAAGAGAACTTGAGCCGGATATTCCAGGGACATTTGCCCGGACATCTTACGGAAGAAGGAAAGCGGCAAGCGGTGGTATTGGGTGAAAGCCTGAAAGATATAGCATTAGATGCTATCGTAAGCAGCGATTTGCAACGGGTGGTTGATACGGTGCGGCTTGCGGTAGGCAATCGGGACTTGCCGTGGGAAAAGAACGCCTTGTTCCGTGAGATAGATTGGGGAAGTTGGACCGGGCTATTCATCCATAGTGTAGACCGTTCCCGTTTACCGATTGATGCAGAGACTCCCGAAATGTTATATGCACGGGCAGGGCGGTGTATCGAGTACCTTCGTGCGCATTATGCGGATAAGTCGGTATTGGTAGTGGCTCATGGTCAGATAAACCGTAATATCATAGCTCAGGCAAAAGGCATTCCGTTGAGCCGTTTGAAAGAAATCCCGTTGATGAAGAACGCATCGGTGGAAGTGCTGAGGCTGTAATAAGCGGAAAGAAAATATGAACACAGAGACACAAAGTCACGGAGAAAATATTTTGTATATCAGGAAGATAAAGAGCTCTGTGCCTTTGTGTCTCTGTGTTTATAAATATAAAACTCACAAACTTAATTATGCACAAGTGTACCGATATTTTCGCCTGCAATTACTTTTTTCAGGTTGCCTACGGTGTCCATGTCGAATACGATAATGGGCAGGTTGTTTTCCTTGCACATGCAGGTAGCGGTCAAGTCCATTACTTTTAAGCCGCGTGCCAACACTTCATCGTAAGTAATGTCATCGAATTTAGTAGCGGTCGGGTCTTTCTCTGGGTCGGCGGTATAGATGCCGTCTACGCGTGTGCCTTTCAGCATCACGTCAGCCTCGATTTCGATGCCACGCAAGGATGAACCCGTATCGGTAGTGAAGAAAGGATTACCTGTGCCGGCGGACATGATAACCACTTCGCCGTTTTCCATGGCTTCGATGGCTTTCCATTTCGTATAAAATTCGCCGATAGGTTCCATGCGGATAGCCGTGAGCACACGGGCTTTCACGCCATTAGCAACCAGTGCCGAGCTTAATCCCAAGCTATTGATGACCGTAGCGAGCATACCCATTTGGTCTCCTTTCACCCGGTCGAATCCTTTTCCTGCACCGCTCAGTCCGCGGAAGATATTTCCTCCTCCGATGACGATGCCGATTTGCACGCCCATGTCGTGTATCTCCTTAATTTGCTGGGCATATTCTCCCAACCGTTTTTCGTCGATACCGTATTTCTTTTCTCCCATTAGGCTTTCGCCGCTTAACTTTAACAGAATGCGTTTAAATTTTGCCATATTTCTGAATCTTTTGGTTGTTGTTTGAGGCAAAGGTAAGAAATAAATTGATAGATACGAAAAAAACGCCGCGGCATATTCAACATGTGGCGACGTTCGAGAGAGAATCCATTTTGCTTTTTATATGAGTCAGTGTTTATTGATGCTCAATCAGTTCTTTGGCTTCTAATGGTTGGTTAGTTGTAAGGTAATCTACTTTTAAATCTATCAGCTTTTGCATGTCTTTGATTTTGTTTACAGTCCATGCATTGACTTTCATGCCAAGTTCATGGGCTTCTTTTACCCATTCTGGATGTTTTTCGAATACTTGATAAGGATAGTCAATGCCTGTCAAGCCTTTGGCTTTAATGTCTTTGGGTGCAATGTCCCCTTCCAAATAGGCGATTTCTGAATCTGGAGTCAGTTTGACAAGTTGTTCACAGATATTCATGCTGAATGAAATGTATTCTACTTGTTTTTCCAATCCGTATTCTTTTACTAGATTGACACAAATGGCGGCAGCTTTATCTTCTTGTGCTTTGGTTTTGTGAGGCTTGATTTCCAGAATCAATTGAATATCGGGAAATTGCTTGCCTGTTTTCAAATAATTTTCCAATGTAGGAAGAGATTCTCCGTTTTTTAACTTTAAGTCTTTCAGTTCATTGTAATTGGTTTCTCCAATGGTTAATCCGTTAATGGTATCATCATGGTTTACGACAATGACACCATCGGCTGTAAGTTGTACATCAAATTCTGAACCGTATACTTTAGCTTCCGCCGCTTTCTTCAAGGCGGTGATGGAGTTTTGTGCCGAACCTTCCGTTTTCCAGAATCCTCGGTGTGCGATGACTTGAGTCTGTGCTTGTCCTGTTAGGGTGAAAAGTGTGCAAATGCAAGCGATAAAAAGTTTTTTCATTTTCATTTAACCAATATTTTTTACTGTTGCAAAAATAAAGCAGGTGTATTACAAAACTATGACCTACGTGTAAAGAAACAATGTAATTTATATTACAATTAGATTAAAGCGTATCAAGGCACTCGGGAAAGTGGATTGATATGCGTTTGTTGATACATGCGGCTTCGTAAGCAGTTTTATTAGGGTGAAACTCCAATTTAATACGGTTAAAACTGCTTATGAAGCCGCATGGATTTTTAAGTCCATTATTTCTACCTCATACGTGCCCGATTCCAATTCCATTCGGATAAAGCTGTTTTCGGTTTGGAAATCTTTCCCTCTTTGAAGCGTGGAACGGTTCATTCGGATGTTCTTGAAACCGGAAGCGGGAAGGCAGACCGTTGCGCTTGTGTTGGCAGGAATAGTGAACGTATATTTTACCGATTGGGGCTTGATTTCCCATCCGCTTTCAATCCGTCCGTACATCGAGTCGTAATGGCCTCGGGCGTATTTCATCTCTTCCGTAGGGTCGGGTTCAGGCTTCAGGAAGAAATGTTTGAAGCCGGGATTATCCGTGTCGGGCTGGATTCCCAACGAACAATTATACATCCACGCGCCTACCGCACCGAAGGAATAGTGATTGAAGGAGTTCATCCGGTTGTTCTCTCCGAATCCATCGGTATGGGTGTATGAATTAAGCCGTTCCCAAATGGTCGTGGCTCCTTGTTCTATCGAATAGAGCCACGAAGGATAAGAGGTCTGTTGGAGCAGGCGGTAGGCAATATCCGAGTGTCCATAATCAGACAATACTCTGCTAATCCATGCCGTTCCGATGAAGCCGGTCATGAGGGAATAGGGAGGGCATTGGATGCCGTCGTCCGACTTGTTTTCACGTTTTACCGTATTAATCAGGCGGTCTGTTACCTTGGTGCGCATTTCTTCGGGGATGATGCCGAATGCCAAAGGCAAGACGTATGAGGTTTGTGTATCTGCTAACTTTACTTCATTGGCATAGCGGGTGTTTCCGGTTGCAGGGTCGATGTAAGTCCGGTTGAAGAAGCCGATGCGTTCTTTATGCAATTGCGCATAGCGGTCTGCGTCTTCTTTGTGCCCCAATAGGTCTGCCACTCGGCGCATGATGTCAAGGTCGTAGATGAAATAAGCTTCCCAAAGCAGAGTGGCATCGTTTCGCGAGTTCTCCGGTCCGAGCCAGTCGCCCAAGTTGCCCCACCAGCTTGCACCTTGGTCCATGATATGTGTTTCCTTGTTGATGCATTTATCGAGGAGGTATTGCATATAGCGTTTCATAGCCGGATAATGCTCTGCTAATAAGCCCTTGTCTTGATATTGCACGTAGCATTCCCAAGGCACGGTAATCCCTGCACTTCCCCAAAGCATGCCTCCGAATCCGCCTCCCAATGGGGCTATATCGGCAAAACGTCCGTCCTGACGTTGCACGTCACGCATGGCATATAGGTACCGGCGCAAGAATTGAGAAGCATCGGTTAGATAGGTCGCGGTGCGTGAGAATACAGAGATATCGCCTGCCCAACCCAAACGTTCATTGCGCTGGGGGCAATCGGTCGGGATAGAGAGGAAATTGGCATAAGTGGACCACATAATGTTTTCCCATAACCGATTCACTTTCGGGTTGGAAGTCTCGTAATGGGATGCGAGCCGGTTGACCGAACTAAGCACCGTGCTTTTTACATTTTCCAACGGCAGGGGGCGGTCGATACCCGTTATTTCGATAAACCGGTATCCATGGAAAGTGAAGCGCGGAGCAATGGTTTCATTACCTCCGCGGGCGATGTAAATGTCTTGTGCTATAGCCGCACGGATATTCTCCAGCATAATCATTCCTTCGTGTCCGGTATAGCGGGGAAGGTCTGGGTATTTCACTTCCGCAAAGCGCAGGCAAATCTCTTGTCCGGGTTGGCATCCGGTTAATGAGATATGAGGCACGCCCGCCATGTTCTGACCCATGTCGTACACGAATACACCCGGTCGGACTTCTTCTACCGATTGGGCGGTCAATACCTTGATAGGCGTAACGGTAGGTCCGAATTGTCCCGTCAGATGATAATCGGAATAATCGTCCACCTTAGGGCTGAACTCTTCGCTTAGGGTGCTCACGTTCCCTTCTAGAGGAACTTCTTGAGCCGTTTTCCAGTTTGTATCATCATAAGAAGCCGTGCTCCAGCCTTCTACGGCTTCTTCCCTTCGGGCATCATATACTTCTCCTTGGAAGAAACTTCCGTATAAAACGGGACCTTTATTAAAGTATTTCCATGTATCGGGACGGGTTACGATGGATTCCGTTTCACCGTCTTCGTAGGTCAATACCAGTTTGGCAAGCAAGGATTGGCGGTCTCCGAAGTAGTTCCAGTTGTTTCCCGTATAGGTGCATCCTCCGCTCCACCAGCCTTCCGACAAGATAGCTCCTGCCGCATTTTTCCCTTCCCGGATATAAGGAGTCACGTCGAAGGTCTGATACAGGTGGGTCTTATTGTATTGGGTCGCGCCCGGATTGAAATAATCATTTCCTATCCGTTTCCCGTTGATATAGAAATCATAGATTCCCCGTGCGGTCACGTAGAGGCGTGCTTTAACCAGTTTCTTGTTTTGAGCTTGGAATACCGTACGCAACATGGGAGCCGCATTTTGGCTGGGATTAGTCAGGTACACCGAGGTGTTCAAGCCGGATAATGTTTCGGATGAAGGCGGATAGACCGTGGCAATCAGGTTTTCCGGACTTCGGAAGTTTCTGATTTCCAATCGCAGGGCGGATAGCGGTTTGCTTTCTTGTAGGCAAAAGCCGATGTCACCTAAGACCGGAAAAGCGATAAAATCACCTCCTTGTCCCAAAGGATTCAGGTTGATTTCACCCAAGGCACGGGTTTCGTTATCGAAATAGAAACGTGAAAATCCCAATTCAGAACTCAAGGTAAGCGTATGTTCTTGATATTGATTGGTTTTGTTTAAGAGTGGCATCGGAATAGCAAACGTAGCGAAAGGCACTTGAGGATTGTCGGTAGGGCAAAATCCAGCTCGATAGATGTTGATGCTTGCTTCTTTTCCTTGTTGGAGCGGGCTGGCGTCCAGTTCGATTTTGATGTAAGATGTGTTTGCTTTATTTGCCAAACCGTATAGGTTCATGTTGCTATTCATCAGCCTTTTATCATTGGCTCCATATACGAAAGCCGTCTTTTGAGCGGAAGAGGATGAGGCTAAGCGGAATACATAATTCAGCTTGAACACGGGCAGATAGTGTGAGTAAAGCACCATGTCCTCGTTTCCTCTGCCAATCCATTTGGCTCCTTTCCAATGCTCATCGGCATCATTTTTCCCCATGATTCCGGTTTCGAACCAAGAAGACGCGGAGAGGGTTTCTTCCTGTTGTGTCCAAGCGTGAAGTTTCCACGTATAGCGTGTTTCCGGAAGAAGGGGAGTTCCGGCATATTCAATATTTAGCGAACGGTCATCAGCTATTTTTTTCGAATCCCAGACACAGGTCCCTTGTTCATCATACACCCATATCTGATAAGCGTTTTGCCTGATTCCATATTCGTTTTCACCTGCTTTCATTTGCCAACTGAACCGAGGGGTAGAGACATCAATTCCCATCGGGCATGTAGCATATTCCACTTTCAGGTTTTCTAATTCTGTAGCAAATAAGCCCAAGCATTGCATCCAGCAAGCCAATACAATTAAAAATGTGTTCTTTTTCATGTAAAAAGAATGTTGATATGTTTATATGTTTATCACCAAAGGTAATGATTTATTTTTTTATTTCATTAAAAAGTTCCGATTTTCTTTCGTTTGACCAGCCATGCCTGCACTATGCCCCTCAAAGCGAGGTAAGAAATGAATGCGAGCCATAGGGCATGGTTGCCTAGCGAGCCGTTTAGCCCATAATAGATGAGGAAAAAGCCAGCGGATGCCGTGAACATGCCTTTCAACATGATGCCCGTGGCGGTAGCTCCGATACAGATGCCATCGAGCAAAAAGGCGGAGAATCCTGCCAACGGGATGGCAAGCACCCAATAGAAATAGATGGATGAGGCTTCGACGACCGTTTGTTCGTTGGTCAGGAGTCCAAGGAAACCTTTTCCGCCGATGCCGTACAAGAGAGTAAAGGCAAGCGCAAGAGTGATGCCCCAACCGAAAAGGTGGCGGACGGTGAGGCGGAGTTCGTTTGAGTTTCGTGCACCGATGCATTTTCCCGTCAAAGCTTCGCCTGCGTATGCAAATCCGTCCATGATGTAAGAGAACAGGGTGAAAAGTTGCATCAGCAAGGTGTTGACGGCAAGGGTCACATCGCCATACGCCGCTCCTGTGGAAGTGAAGAATACGGTGACCGCCACCAAGCAAAGTGTACGCAAGAAAATATCGCGGTTCACTTGGAAGAAACGTGACATAGCCTCGTGTGTGAAGACGTGTTTCCATTCGATATATTTCCGCAAGGGACGATAGCAACGGAGCCAAAGCGCGTATGCCATGAAGAGTCCCGCATATTGGGCGATGAGGGTGCCCAATGCCACGCCAGCCACTTTCATGTCGCAGGCAAACACGAAGAACAGGCTGGCGATGATGTTCACTACGTTTTGCGTAAGGGCGATGTACATCGGGAAACGTGAGTTCTGCATACCGATGAACCAGCCTGTAAAGCCGTATAATCCCAATGTGGCAGGGGCGCCCCAAATACAGATGTGGAAATAAAGCGAGGCGAGATTGCGCACTTCGGGACTGGCGTCAATCAAGTGGAAGGCTATGGTGCGGATGGGATATTGCAACACTAACAAAGCAAGTGACAATGCGATGCCGATACCTAACGAGCGGAGCAGCGTGCGGGTCACTTCGGGCAAGTCGTGTGCACCGTATGCCTGCGCTGTAAGTCCGCTTGTCCCCATACGTAAGAAGCCGAATATCCAGTAAATCATATTGAACAACATTCCTCCCACGGCAATGGCACCGATGTAGGATGCCGACCCAAGATGGCCGACTATGGTTACATCCACTAATCCCAATAAGGGAACGGTGATGTTCGAAATGATGGAGGGAATGGCTATATGGAGAATGCGTTGGTTGGTAGGTGACATATATAATAAGGTATAAGAGGGTTAAAGTTCGAAAGCGACTTCTTTGAACAGGTATTTGCGGTATTGTCCGTTCGAGTCTTCCAACACCAGTCTGCCCGAAGGTTCGATGTCGCGGAAACGGGCAAGGAAACTTCCTTCACGGTCCCGGTAAGCGTGAAGCCCTTCTTTGCGGTACAGCATCCGTTTGTAGCGTTCGGCTATTTCTGTGGTATGCCCGTCTTGCAACAGGCGGTAATACCAGCTGATGCGTTGCATCACTTGGTGCAGGATGTCGGTCGGATTGTATGTTTGTCCGGTGATTTGCGTGAGCGAGACCGGATTGGGTGCATCGCTCAAGAATTGTGTTTGGTTCAGGTTGATGCCTGTGCCCGATATGGAACGGCTGATGGAGGTGCCGGTCAGGTCATTCTCAATCAGTGTGCCGCATAGTTTTTTGTCTTTCCAATAAATATCGTTGGGCCATTTGATGCAGATGTCTTCGGTGTAATCCGAAAGCACATTGGTAAGGGCAAGTGCGGTGATTTGCGAAAGGAAGAATTGGCGTCCGGCTTCCAAGAAGGAAGGATAGACTACAAAGCTGAACAGCAGGTTCGCACCCGGTTCCGATTCCCAACTGTTTCCCCGTTGTCCGCGTCCGGATGTTTGGTAGGAAGTATATACGCAGGTCAGTTCCGGTTGGGGCATGCGGTCGCATAAACCGGCAAGATATGTATTGGTGGAAGTGGTTTTTTGTAAGAAGATAGGTTCGGGATAGTTCATATATAAATTGAAAATTGAGAATTAAAAATTATTTTCTCTGTGTGCCTCTGTGTCCTCTACGGTGAATTGGATTTTTACCAGATAGGAGGCAGAAAAGCTTCTTCAATGTGTTCGATGCGGAAAGGAGGTTCATTGCCTACAACCGTAATGACATCGAAACGCACCGGGAGGTCGAGCTTGAATTTCTTGATATACGAATCGGCGAGCGATACCAATGTGCGTATCTTGCGGTTGGTAATGGCGTCTTCGGGATGTCCGTACGCTTCGTTTCGCCGTGTCTTGACTTCCACAATAATCAGTTGGTTGTCTTTTTCCGCCACAATATCCAGTTCGTTCCGTCTTCGCCTCCAGTTCCGGTGCCGGATGTGATAGCCTCGTTCGGTAAGATAGTGTGCCGCTTCGTCTTCGCCTTCTTTCCCAAGCTCGTTATGTTCTGCCATATTGTTCTTTTTTTGTGCAAAGGTATGAAAAAAACGAATTGCAGCAATAGGATGACTAATGATTCAAAGGATAAGAAAAGAAAAGGGCTAATATTTTGCACTTTTGGAAAGAAATTCGGTATTTTTGCATTATGAAACCATAAACATCGGAAGGTATGAATACAGGTACTGTCAATGCTCAAATCTTTCAGCAATTAAGTTATATAGCTGATGATGCACATTCAATGGAAAAAGTTTTGAAAGCCATTAAGAAAATTGTGGCGAAAAGAAACGAAGAAATGGAAGTGTCGAAAAATGAGCTTAAGAATGAGTTAGAAGATGCTTTTAAGGAAGTGAAAGATTATCGTGAAGGGAAAATATCGTTGAAACCTATAGAAGAGTTACTGGATGAGTAAGATAGTTTATTCTTCTGTATTTGAAAAAGAATACAAAAGATTATGTAAACGTTACAAATCGCTCCCTGATGATTTGAAAGCACTTGTATCTGAATTGCGTGAAGATCCGGAAAAAGGAACACTTTTGAAGTACAATTTGCGTAAAGTGCGTATGGCTATAGCTTCTAAAGGAAAGGGGAAAAGTGGGGGAGCACGTGTAATAACACATACTCTTATTATGGCAGATGTGGATGCTGCAATTATTATGGTAGCGATTTATGATAAATCAGAAAAAGAGAACCTGACAGATAAGGAATTGTTGGATCTTGCTCGGAAATGTGGGTTAGATAGTATAGGATGATTAAAAAAAAGATGACGAACAACGGAAAAAAGAGAAAGAAAGTGCCTTCCTCGGCTTCTCCGCGGAAGCAACGGATGGTGTGCCTGCTCAGCGAGGAAGAGGCACAGATTATCGACCGTTATCTGAAACATTATCAGATAACCAATAAAGCACGCTGGTTTCGGGAGACAGTATTGACGTTTATTCATCAGAAAATGGAGGAGGATTATCCCACTTTATTCAAGGAACACGATATGCGGAGGTGACGGAAAAGATGGCAGACGATATATTTTATATGAAGCAGGCATTGGCTGAGGCAGAGAAAGCATCGGCAAGGGGAGAAGTGCCGGTAGGTGCGGTGATTGTATGCCAAAACCGTATTATCGCCCGTGCGCATAATTTAACCGAAACGTTGAACGACGTGACGGCTCATGCCGAGATGCAAGCCATTACGGCTGCGGCAAATGCATTAGGAGCCAAATACCTGAATGATTGTGCGCTCTATGTGACGGTAGAGCCGTGTGTGATGTGTGCCGGTGCCATAGCGTGGGCACAGGTAGGTAAGTTGGTATTCGGTGCCGAGGATGAGAAGCGCGGTTATATGCGTTATGCTCCCGCAGCATTGCATCCGAAGACCGAAGTGGTTTCGGGCATCATGAAAGACGAGTGCGCCGATTTGATGAAAGAATTCTTTCGGAAACGGCGATGATAGGACGTTTCACCACAGAGATATTTTTTGGATAGCCAGTCTGTTATTTCTTATGAGGAAAGCAACCAGCTATTTGAAAAGAAAGATGTAGAACTTTTGAAGAAGGTCCGCATGATTATTGAGGAGAATCTTGATAGTCCTGATTTCAATATAGATTCTATCGCGCAATCAGTAGGATTAAGCCGTTCATCCTTCTTTAAGAAACTGAAGAATCTGTTGGGAGTCGCTCCAGTTGATTTTATAAAAGAAATCCGGCTGAATAAAGCTGAACAATTGATAAAGACAACAGAGCTCAGTATTTCTGAAATAGCTTACGCTGTCGGTTTTAGGGATGCAGGTTATTTTAGTAAATGTTTTCGAAGTAAGTATAATCATTTTCGTTGTTTACATTTATAAGTTTAGTGGTTCGAAGTTTTTTCAAAAACGATAAATAGCATCATGTAAAAATCCGAAAAGTATGATGCAAATGGGTGGGCTTGGTTTTGAGTGGAATCAAGTCCATTTATTGTAACTCAGGTTCAAGTTGGCTTTCAGACATTTTTTGTTGGCACTTGCCAAAATCATCAAAACCTCATAAATCATTAATTTTCAATCATATTTCCGTGATTTGCTCAGTATCTCACTTTTTTGTATTATCTTTGTCCTGAAATAATATATAATAGGTATAGTAAAAAGATGATAACAGTTTCAAATGTTGCCGTTCAATTTGGTAAGAGAGTGTTGTATAATGATGTGAATATGAAGTTCACTAATGGGAATATTTACGGTGTTATCGGTGCGAACGGTGCCGGTAAGTCTACTTTCCTGAAAGTGATTTCGGGGGAGATGGAACCTACAAAAGGAAGTGTGACCTTAGGTCCGGGCGAACGTCTTTCGGTATTGAGCCAGGACCACTTCAAGTTTGATGCCTATACGGTGCTTGATACGGTCTTGATGGGGCATACGGTCTTATGGGACATCATGAAGCAACGCGAGGTTTTGTATGCGAAAGCCGATTTTACCGATGAAGACGGGCTGAAAGCGGCGGAATTAGAAGAAAAGTTTGCCGAATTAGAAGGATGGAACGCCGAAAGCGATGCGGCTATTCTGTTGAGTGGATTGGGTATCAAGGAGGACAAGCATTACATGCTGATGGGTGACTTGAGCGGAAAAGAAAAAGTGCGGGTCATGCTGGCACAAGCGTTATTTGGAAATCCGGATAACTTGTTGCTTGATGAGCCTACCAACGACCTGGATATGGATACCGTAACATGGCTGGAAAATTACCTTGCCGATTTCGAGCATACGGTATTGGTGGTAAGCCATGACCGGCACTTCCTTGATTCGGTATGTACGCATACGGTCGATATAGATTTCGGTAAAGTGAATTTATTTGCAGGTAATTATAGTTTCTGGTACGAATCCAGCCAGTTGGCTTTGCGCCAGCAACAGAACCAAAAGGCGAAGGCAGAAGAAAAGCGCAAGGAACTGGAAGAGTTTATCCGCCGATTCTCTGCCAATGTAGCGAAATCCAAGCAGACTACAAGCCGCAAGAAGATGTTGGAGAAACTGAATGTGGACGAAATCAAGCCTTCTTCGCGCAAATATCCGGGCATAATCTTTACCATGGACCGCGAGCCGGGCAATCAGATATTGGAAGTATCGGGTCTGCGTGCTGAAACCGAGGACGGGACTTTGCTTTTCAATGATGTCAATTTTACCGTAGAGAAAGGAGATAAAATTGTTTTCCTGAGCCGTGACCCGCGTGCCATGACGGCATTGTTCGAGATTATCAATGGTAATCGGAAAGCACAGGCTGGGCATTACAATTGGGGGGTAACGATTACAACCGCATATCTTCCTTTGGATAATACCGCTTTCTTCGAGAGCGACTTGAATTTGGTGGAATGGCTGAGTCAATTCGGCGAAGGAAATGAAGTCTATATGAAGAGCTTCTTGGGCCGTATGCTTTTCTCGGGCGAAGAAGTGTTGAAGAAGGTCAATGTGCTTTCGGGAGGCGAGAAGATGCGTTGTATGATAGCCCGTATGCAGCTTCGGAATGCGAATTGCCTGATTTTGGATACGCCTACCAATCACTTGGATTTGGAGTCGATTCAGGCATTCAACAATAACCTGAAGATTTATAAAGGAAATATCCTTTTCGCTTCACACGACCATGAGTTTATCGAAACCGTGGCTAACCGCATTATCGAATTGACTCCGAATGGCATTATCGACAAGATGATGGAATATGATGAATATATCGCATCCGACCATATCAAGGAAATGCGTGCCCGGATGTATGGTGATTGAATGAACATGAGTAAGCAGATATAATAATGTGGGTGTGTCGAATGAAAATTAATTTCCATTTTGACACACCCTCAATATATTATCGCATTTCAGTTTTGGTAATTTCACCAATATACATGGTATATTGTTTGGATGTATCTACATTCTGATTCAATGATTTCAATTCTTCCGCAGTCATTTTTTGTGCCATTGCTTTTTTGCAAGTAATGACAATTGCCGGTTGGGAATTTTGATTGAAATAGAATGAAACCGTGTAAGTATTGCTTTGTTCCATGAGGGCTGTAGCTGCTATACGGCTTTGGTCGATAAGGATATATGCAACATCCTTATTGAACATTTTACCGAATCCATTCCAGCTCTCGGACTTTATATCAATGGTTTCTCCATTTTCAGCTGTTAAAGTGATACGTCCTTGTGCTGTTAGTTCGTTTAAGTTCGAAGGAATCCGTTCAATGTTTACCTCTTTCAATTCGCCCGTTGCAGATATAGGTGTTGCTTGAGGAGTTGCCTGTGCTATTGGTTGGGTGGGGGAAGCATTATTATCCAATAATTTTTGTCCTAAAGCGTCAGCGACTTGTTGGAATAATTGATCTTTCAAGTCTATGGTTTCGCGTCTGAATTTTCCGCAGATAGGAGCCAGTTTGGTCTGTTTTCTATTCAGTGCCATGTCATCGGTAATCCATTCTTCTGCTGTATATTTTTCGCCTCCGTCACGTGCTTCATCATACCAATATCGGATTCGGGTCATCTCGATATTGCATAGACCGTCTTGGGCATAAATCAGGAACTGGTAGTAAATGCGTGTACGGTCTAGAGATAAGGCTGAAGAAGAAAAGACGATATATTCTTCAGCAGATACAGCTATTTCTCCTTTTTCTTCATCGGTATAGGCAACAAAACTGTTTAGTTTTCCTTCAGGTGTAAAACGTTTTTTTGCCCATTCCAATAACTGGTTGTAAATGTCAGTTTGGGATAGTCCAGGCGTTTTGATTTCTTTTTTGAATGTGACTCTTCCGTCGGTCATCGTAATGGCACCCGCTAAATATTTCGGGTCTGAATTGTCTTTTTTATCCTTAGCCATGCCGGTTAGGGGCAAACATATCATAAGGATGAGCAATAGTTTTTTCATGATGTTATGATTTGATTGATTATTATGGAGAGCAAATATAGGAAGAAAAAGGAAAATACGTTTGACTTCTGCCCTAAATAATACAAAAAGCCTATCAGAATTCTTGAAAAGTACAAAAAACACAAAGACACCGAGACGGATTTTGCAATCCATAAACTCAGTGTCTTTGTGTCTTTATATTCGGATAGAAAATCTGCCAGTATTAACGTACCGGCATCTTATCAATGCGTTTCTGGTGACGTCCTCCTTCGAATTCTGTATTGAAGAATTCAGTCATGATTTTATCTGCCATTTCGTTATCAATGAAGCGTCCCGGCATGACTAATACATTGGCATCGTTATGTTGGCGTGCCAAGTGGGAAATTTCGGGAATCCAGCAAAGTGCGGCGCGTATGCCCTGGTGTTTGTTCAGGGTCATGCTGATGCCTTCTCCGCTTCCGCAGATAGCGATACCCGGATAGCATTCGCCCGCTTCTACGGCAAGTGCCAAGGGATGAGCGAAGTCCGCATAATCGCAACTTTCGGCGGTATAGGTGCCGAAGTCTTTGTATTCCCAACCTTTTGCTTCAAGCCATTGCTTTACATATTGCTTCAATTCGAAGCCTGCATGGTCGGAAGCCAATCCTATCGGTTTCATATCAGAACATGGCTTTTACTTGGTTGTACACGTTTTCTGCGGTGAAGCCTAATTTTTCGTCCAATACTTTGTATGGAGCAGAGAAACCGAATGACTCCAATCCCCAGATCTTTCCTTCAGTTCCTACCAATCCGAGCAAGTTTACAGGAAGTCCGGCGGTCAGACCGAATTTCTTTACTCCGGCAGGAAGCACGCTTTCTTGATATTCTTTGCTTTGGCTACGGAACAAGCCTTCCGACGGAACAGAAACGATGCGTACTTTGATTCCGTCTTTACGTAACAATTCTGTACCGGCTACCAAAGTAGATACTTCCGAACCTGATGCCAAGAGGATTACATCCGGATTTTCGTCTGAACCGGCTACGATGTAAGCACCTTTAGCGGTTTGAGTATAGTCATTGCCTTCGGGCAGGTTGGCGATGTTCTGGCGAGAGAGAATCAAAGCGGTAGGAGTGGTGGTGTTTTCCATTGCCAATTTCCATGCTTGAGTGGTCTCTTCGCAATCTGCCGGACGGAGAACCAACATCGAGTTGTGTCCCTTGTGGTTTTTCAGTTTTTCCATCAAGCGGATTTGTGCTTCTTGTTCTACCGGTTCGTGAGTAGGGCCGTCTTCGCCTACGCGGAATGCGTCATGTGTCCAAATGAACTTCACGGGCATTTCCATCAGGGCTGCCATACGTACGGCTGGTTTCATGTAATCAGAGAATACGAAGAAAGTACCGCATGCGGGGATAACGCCACCGTGCAATGCCATACCGATGCAGCAGCATGCCATGGTCAATTCGGCTACACCAGCTTGGAAGAATGCACCGCTGAAATCATCTTTCGTGAATGCATGAGTCTTTTTCAAGAATCCGTCAGTCTTGTCTGAATTAGACAAGTCGGCAGATGCGCAAATCATGTTTTCCACTTGTTCTGCCAATGCGCCGAGTACGGTAGCCGAAGCGGCACGTGTTGCCGAACCTGCTTTTTGCTGGATAGCTTCCCAATTTACTTGCGGTGCCTTGCCAGAGAACCAGCATTCCATTTTAGCCGCTAATTCGGGGTTGGCTTTCGCCCATTCAGCTTTAGCCGCATAGCGTTCGCTTACGATAGCTTTCAATTCTTCGCGGCGCTTTGCGTAGAGTTCTGCTACATCCGGGAAGATTTGGAACGGGTTTTCAGGGTCACCTCCCAAATTCTTAATCGTATTGGTATATGCGTCACCGCCAAGAGGAGCACCGTGTGTAGCGCAGTTGTGCTCATAGCTGCTATTGTCCGCCTTGCGTGCGCCTTTACCCATGATGGTCTTACCGATAATCAAAGTCGGCTGGCCTGTAACAGCTTTTGCTTCGGTCAGAGCGGCACGGATTTCATCGGCATCGTTTCCGTTGATAGTGATGACTTTCCAGCCCCAAGCTTCGTATTTCTTGGCAACGTCTTCATCGGTTACGTCTTTACATTCAGTAGACAATTGGATGTCGTTTGAATCGTAGAACATAATCAGGTTGTCCAGTCCCAAGTGTCCGGCAATACGTCCGGCACCTTGTGAGATTTCTTCTTGTACACCGCCGTCTGAGATGTATGCATAAATGGTTTGGCTCATTACATCGCCCAAGCGAGCTTTCAAGAATTTAGCAGCAATGGCGGCACCTACGGCAAAGGTATGTCCTTGACCTAACGGGCCCGAAGTGTTTTCGATGCCTCTCATTACGTCTACTTCTGGGTGTCCCGGAGTCGGGCTTCCCCATTGACGGAATTGTTGCAGTTCATCCATTGTAAATTTGCCGGTCAATGACAGTATTGAATACAGCATTGGCGACATGTGTCCCGGATCAAGGAAGAAACGGTCTCTACCTTCCCAACGAGGATTTTCGGGGTCATAAACTAAAAATTCCGAGAAAAGTACATTTACAAAGTCTGCACCACCCATTGCACCACCCGGGTGTCCGGATTTTGCTTTTTCTACCATTGAAGCAGCCAAGATACGGATGTTATCAGCTGCGCGGTTCATAAGTTCTTTACTGTTTTTCATTATTGGATATATTAGTTTTTGCAAAGATAAAGAAAATCTTGGAAGAATAAATATTCAGACGCAATTTTCATGCGTTTATATTAAAAATTTTTTTATCTTGTCTTTATCGGATATTTTTCTGGTTTAAAGCTTGCTGATAGCGGCGGGCATTGGCAAGGTGTTGGTTTAAGGTGCGGGCAAAGTTGTGAGTGCCTGAGAAATCTTCTTTTGCGCACATGTACAAATAATCATGGTGCGTGTAATTTAATACGCTTTCCAGCCCCTGGATGCTGGGGATGCGGATGGGGCCGGGAGGAAGTCCGGCATGTTTATAGGTGTTGTATGGACTGTCGCTTTCCAGATGTTTGTTGAGGATTCGGCGTAAATCAAATGCTTGAAGTCCGAATTTTACGGTCGGGTCGGCTTGAAGCAACATATTCCGGTGCAGGCGGTTGATATAAAGCCCTGCTACAACGGGTTTTTCTGCGTTGTTGGCAGTCTCTTCTTCCACAATGGATGCCAATGTGCTGACTTCTGTAGGGGTAAGTCCGATGGCTTTGGCTTGATTCATGCGTTTTTCATTCCAAAACCGTTTATGTTCTTTTTGCATACGGGTTATGAATCCGTTGGCATCCATGTTCCAATATACTTCGTATGTGTTGGGAATAAACAATGCTGGAAGTGTATAGGCATTATAGCCTAACGTGGCACAATACGTACTGTCGTTCAATAGCCGGGCTATATCGGCTGAGTCTGCCATAATTTGCCGGGATACGGTCTTGCATAGTTTTCCGATAGTCCGTACACTGGGTATCGTAAGCTTTACAGGCGTTTGGACTCCTGCTTGCAAGCGTTTGAATATATGCCAAGTTCGCTCTTGAGGACCGAAACGATAAGCTCCCGTATGGATATGGTCGGCATAATGGCTGTATGAGGCAAGCAGGCGGAATCCGGTTGTGCTGGAAGCTTGCAGTTCTTTTTCCAGCTTATAGTATACCGAGTCTATATTGTCATCGTTGTCTATGTATATGAAGGTGTTGTTTTCTATCTGAAGCGGGCGGTTGAGGATGCAAGTGTATGCAATAACTGCACCCGATGCCGCAAGAACGAGCAGGATGCCGAAAGTGATAAGCAGGGTTTTCTTTTTCATGTTGTGTCTCAGTCCAAGTTTGGGACAAAGATAGTGTATTTCTTTTCATTATGCAAGTGCAGGATTGTCATCTGTTTGAAATGAATTTGATATATCCCGTGTTTATTTTTGCAAAAAAGAAAGTGGAGATATGGAAACAGGCATTTTTATAGGAAAACCCAAACCATGGCTGGTGGTAGTCGGAATGGTGCTCGTAGCAGGGATTTATTTGTTTTATTTAGGATGTAGTCTTTATCGGTTCGGACATTAGTCTCAAAAAGTAATGTCATTCTGAACGAAGTGAAGAATCTCGTGTGCATCAGCTTGTGCTTTCGAGATCCTTCACGATGTTCAGGATGACATTTATGTGTGCTATTGTGCGATTAGCTTAGTTTCGGAACTTCAGCCCGTCGGCACTGCGTTCTACCACAATCGGTTTCGTGCGGTCCACTTCCTGAGCCAAGAGTTTCTTCGACAAGTCATTGAGCAGGTAACGCTGGATAGCACGTTTTACCGGACGCGCGCCGAACTCAGGGTCGAATCCTGCCGTGGCAAGGAACTCGATGGCTTCATCGGTCATCTGAAGCGTTACGCCGTTATCCGCCAACATCTTCTGGATGCCGTTGATTTGCAAGCGCACAATCTGCTTGATTTGGTCTTTATCCAACGGCTGGAACATGATGATTTCATCGATACGGTTCAAGAACTCCGGACGGATGGTCTTCTTCAGCATCTCCATCACTTCCTTCTTGGTTTCCTCTACGATTTGGTCATGGTTCCGCTCGTCAATCTTTTCAAACTGGCTCTGTATGTACGAGCTTCCCAAGTTGGAGGTCATGATGATGATGGTGTTCTTGAAGTTCACCGTACGTCCCTTGTTATCGGTCAGCCGTCCGTCGTCCAATACCTGAAGCAGGATGTTGAACACGTCGGGGTGTGCCTTCTCGATTTCATCGAAGAGCACCACCGAATACGGTTTCCGCCGCACGGCTTCGGTCAATTGTCCGCCTTCATCATAGCCTACGTAGCCCGGAGGCGCTCCAATCAGACGGGAGACGGTATGCTTTTCCTGATACTCGCTCATGTCGATACGCGTCATCAAGGATTCATCATCAAACAGGTATTCCGCCAAAGCTTTCGCCAGCTCGGTCTTACCTACACCCGTCGTACCGAGGAAGATGAACGAACCGATAGGGCGTTTCGGGTCTTGCAATCCCGCACGGCTCCGGCGCACGGCATCCGCTACGGCTTCGATGGCTTCGTCTTGTCCGATCACCCGCTTGTGCAGTTCGTCTTCCAAGTGAAGCAGCTTGTCGCGCTCGCTTTGCAGCATCTTGCTTACGGGTATGCCCGTCCAGCGCGATACCACATCGGCGATGTCTTCGGCGGTCACTTCTTCCTTAATCATCGCATTATCGCCCTGCTTTCTCTTCAGGTCTTCTTGGATGCTCTTGATTTCGTTTTCCAACGCCTGCAATTTCCCGTATCGGATTTCGGCTACCTTGCCATAGTCGCCCTCGCGTTCGGCTCGGTCGGCTTCGAACTTCAGTTGCTCGATTTCCTTCTTGTTCTGCTGAATCTTGTTCACCAGTTCCTTTTCGCTCTGCCATTTGGCTTTGTACGAAGTCTCCTGTTCCTTCAGTTCGGCTATCTCCTTGTTTAGCTGGGCGAGTTTGGCTTCGTCTTTTTCCCGCTTGATGGCTTCACGCTCGATTTCCAATTGTTTCAACCGGCGTTCTATTTCGTCCAGTTCTTCGGGAAGCGAGTCGCGTTCCATTCTCAACTTAGCCGCGGCTTCATCCATCAGGTCGATGGCTTTATCGGGCAAGAAACGGTCGGTGATGTACCGGTTGCTCAATTCCACGGCGGCGATGATGGCTTCGTCTTTGATACGCACTTGGTGATGGTTCTCGTAACGCTCCTTCAGGCCACGCAGAATGGAGATAGAGCTTGCCGTGTCCGGTTCGTCCACCATGACGGTCTGGAACCGGCGTTCCAGTGCCTTGTCCTTCTCGAAATACTTCTGGTATTCGTCGAGGGTGGTGGCGCCGATGCTCCGAAGCTCTCCCCGCGCCAATGCCGGTTTCAGGATATTGGCTGCATCCATCGCGCCTTCGCCCTTGCCTGCGCCTACCAACGTATGGATTTCATCGATGAAGAGGATGATGTTGCCTTCCGACTTCTTCACCTCGTTGATGACCGATTTCAGACGTTCCTCGAACTCGCCTTTGTACTTGGCTCCTGCTATCAGCGCACCCATATCCAAGGAATAGAGTTGCTTGTTCTTCAGGTTTTCGGGCACATCGCCGCGCAAGATACGTTGTGCCAATCCTTCTACAATGGCGGTCTTACCCGTACCCGGCTCACCGATCAGAATCGGGTTGTTCTTCGTACGCCGGCTCAATATCTGAAGCACCCGGCGGATTTCCTCGTCACGTCCGATTACGGGGTCGAGCTTGCCGTTGCGGGCTGCCTCAATCAGGTTGATAGCATACTTGCCGAGCGACTGGTAGGTGTCTTCGCTCGATTGCGAAGTGACGTTCTGTCCCTGGCGCAATTCGTTGATAGCGGCACGCAATTCCTTGTCGGTCATGCCCGCGTCTTTCAATATTGTCGAGACAGTGCTCTTCACGTTGAGCAACGCCAAGAGGATGGCTTCCAGCGACACGTATTCGTCACCCACTTCCTTCGAGTAGTCTACGGCTTTCTGCAACACTTCGTTCGCTTCACGGCTCAGGTATGGTTCCCCTCCCGATACCTTGGGCAAGGAAGCTATCTGCCTGTCGAGCACCGTAGCGATTTGCTGACCGTTGACGCCGAGTTTCTGGAAAATAAAGTTGGTTACATTTTCGCCCACCTTCAGCACCCCCGTCATCAAATGTTCCGGCTCGATGGCTTGCTGTCCGCGGCTCTGTACCAGATTGACCGCTTCCTGCACAGCCTCTTGCGATTTGATTGTAAAGTTGTTAAAGTTCATATCGTATTCTCCTTTCTTAATTTCTTGGTTAAGTGATTACGCCTAATCTTCTTCAAATAGTTTGCCACGCAAGAAAATGGATGTATATCTGCCTAAATGTCAGTAGGTTAGAAAATAAATCTGCAAGAATGTCCGATGCATGTACAAATTGTCAGTAAAGTTTTCGTATCTTTATCCCGAAAACAGATAGATATAGATTGATATGGAAAAGAAAATACCTTTTGAACCCGTCGTGATGCTGGTCGACGCAACCTATTTGGAACGTGTAGGAACAGATTTGACCGAACATTTCGCCCCGCTTGTCAAGCGTGAATTGCCTAAAGCCGATTTGGCTGTCCTTTTGGAATGCCTTGCGCTGGATGCCGGAGTTCCTTTGGGCGAGAATAAGGTTCAAGTCATTTTCATCTACGATGAGGCGGATAAGCGTTTCTCGTTTTGCGACCCTTCCGATTTAGAGAAAGAGCTTCACGCCACGGCTTTCAAGAGCCAGTTAGGCGAATTTTCCCTGTACGCTTTCCAGCCTTCGGGTTTCGCCACGCGCGAAGATTTGTTCCTCGAGTCGTTCCAATTGTTAGGCGAGTCGAAGGAAGTGCGGCGGGTGATAGCCGTCCCCGATGAAGACGGATACGGGGAGCGGTTGGCTTCCTATATAAATAAGGTAGGGGAGGGCAAAGAAGGCGTGACCGTGTTCGGCATGAACCCTCCCGTTTACCAAGGGAAATACGCTTTCGAGATGTTAGGCTTCGCCGTCCTTCAGGCGTTAGGCATCCGTGCTGATGAGCTGTAGTTAAAGTTGAAAATTGAGAATTGAAAATTGAAAATTACGGTGCCGCATGGATAATTTTCAACTTTCAATTTTCAACTTTCAATTTTCAATTTCCTACAAGCACGAAGTGACTCCTAATGAAGTCCCGATGGCGGTCAAGATAGTAATCAGCGTTTGGATAATAATCCCCCAAATGTTTTTGCTGTCTTTTCTGATGAGGTAGACACCTTCACTGATGGCATAGACACCTATACCGAAATAAACAAGTTACACCCTTATAATTACAAAGATTGCATATATATGCATAAACCATACCATGCAATTGCATACGTGAAAATAAATAGTTGCGCCGCGCCGGGCAAAACAGGTGCGTTAGGGTATTGCATAATTCAAAACTTTTTCGTACCTTTGTAGGGTAAACCAAAAACTAATGCTATGACACTATTCGACCAAATTTTGACCCTTATCGCTTTCCCGTTTTTCTTTGTAATCCAGTGTATTACGGTAGGCGATGTGTTTTCAAACCACCTTATCTCTGGAGACAATCTTGTTTCAAACAAGCCTATCGCAAGGAGAAGTGTCGGCCTGACCGATGCCCTTAGTTCAAGTAAGGTCATCTTGGAAGACGGGAGACGGGGTAGTATCAAACTATTTGGTCTCTTCGGGATGAGGGTGTATCAAAAATGAAAGCTAAAATTTATTTTGATACACTCTCAAGCTGATTGGCATTCATTCTTATTTAATGGAACAGTTCGCATTGTTGGGGATTTAACAAATTAGGC